>Ga0163163_10000129_pt1 | contig 77897 bp, 68 predicted proteins | sample S65metaG_FD_119766 | JGI IMG/M metagenome (GOLD analysis project Ga0163163, IMG submission 119766) | Switchgrass rhizosphere microbial communities from Kellogg Biological Station, Michigan, USA - S6-5 metaG | ecosystem: Host-associated > Plants > Roots > Rhizosphere > Soil | place: USA...
ACCAGTTTTGGATTCGGGACCGCGCGTGCCATATTGGGCCTTGGCGAATCAGGAAATTTTCCCGCGGCCATCAAGGCCGTCGCTGAATGGTTTCCAAAAAAAGAAAGGGCACTTGCCACAGGCCTCTTTAATTCCGGAGCGAATATTGGAGCAGTGTTGGCGCCGCCCATCGTATATGCACTGCAAAGGAATTTCGGATGGCGGAGCGCCTTCATCTGGACCGGAGCAATTGGTTTTCTCTGGTTGCTTTGGTGGTGGTACCAATATGAAACGCCTGCAAAACATCGCCGGCTTTTAAACGAAGAATTGCAATACATCAACAGTGATGTTGAAAGCGATAACGGGCAACTCACCAAAACCAAATGGCTTCCATTACTGGGCATCAGGCAAACCTGGGCTTTCATCGCCGGAAAATTCATGACCGATCCCATCTGGTGGTTTTTTCTTTTCTGGCTTCCTTCCTGGCTTTCATCGAGGTTTAATGTTGATTTGAAAGCCAACCTGGGCCTTCCTATTATCATCATCTATACAGCCACAAGTGTCGGAAGTATTGGCGGAGGCTGGTTGTCTTCTTATCTCATCAAATCCGGCATGCCGGTGTTCCGGGCAAGGAGAATGGTAATGCTGATATTTGCGCTTTGTGTTTTGCCAATTTTTTTGGTTCGTTTTGTGGACAATATGTGGCAGGCGGTTGCACTTGTAAGCCTTGCTGCTGCTGCACACCAGGCGTGGAGTGCAAATATTTATACCACAGTATCTGATGTTTTTCCGAAGACCGCAGTCAGCTCCGTCATCGGCATCGGAGGCATGGCAGGAGCTGTGGGAGGTATCCTGTTTCCGTTGCTGGTGGGTAATCTTCTTGAACACTATCGCCTGCTTGGCAATATCAATTCGGGTTATAATATTCTTTTCGTGATCTCGGCATTCGCTTATATCGTTGCGTGGACGATCATGCATTTTTTAATGCGCACACGCCACTAATTCAACTGGACTGATTTCACTAAATTTAGTGTCCAAATAAATTTCAGCATGAAGACGATTATCATCACCGGCGCCAACGGCAACCTCGGCACAGCGACAGTAAAGAAATTCCTGGACGAAGGTTATCGCATCGTTGCAGTCGACAGCAATAGTAACCACCTCGACTTCGCTTTGAAAAATCCAAACTTTGAAATGAGGCCGGTGAATCTGAGCGATGAAAATGAAACCGGCCTGTTCATCAACGATATTATTGCCAAACACGACAAAGTGGACGGCGCGCTATTGCTGGTTGGTGGATTTGCAGCTGGAGGTATCGCAGAAACTGCCGGTGTTGATTTAAAGAAAATGTATATGCTGAATTTTGAAACGGCATATTACGCAGCGCGCCCCTTGTTTCAGCATATGATGGAACAGGGTTATGGTCGCCTTGTGTTTGTGGGAGCAAGACCTGCACTGGTTGCTGCGCAGGGGAAGGGATTGATTGCATATGGCTTGAGTAAGTCGCTCCTTTTTAAGCTTGCTGAATATCTCAATGCTGAAGCAAAGGGTAAGAATGTCGTATGCTCTGTCATTGTACCAAGCACCATTGATACCTCCATCAATAGACAATCAATGCCCGAAGCGAATCCCGACAATTGGGTGAAGGCTGAACAAATTGCAGATGTGTTGGAATTTATCTGTAGTGATAAGGGCATGCCAGTCAGGGAGCCCGTTTATAAAATCTACAATAACGCCTGATCCCTTTCATTCACACAAAATGACGTGGCCAGAGAACCTGGTGCACCGCCTCCTTCATCGCGCGTGCTTGCTATCAAAAAATTGCTGCAGGAAGGATTTTGGACGGGCATTAGTATGATGCCATTATTGCCTATCTCTCCGATACCGGAGAACATTTGAATCTCCTTTTTCAAACTGAAAATGCCTTGATTCACTTACCTTTGCCCAACTCAAATTGTACGCAACTATCGATATTTGAAGCTTCGCCTACTAATACCAGTTCTCCTTCTATTCCGGCTATTGCCGTTACCCGTGAATGCGCAAACAGACGCTTCCCCGAAAACTGTTTTGGACACTATACCTAACGCACAAACGAAGGAATATACGCAGGAAGATCTTCCGGACGTGGTGAGACGCTGGCTTCGAGCCGGCCCGCCACACCCAAAATCGCAACCGAAAGTGGGTAAGCCGCAATATTCTGTCGTGCCGGCTATTGGCTATACTTTGTCGACAGGACTCGCGGCGATCATTTCGGGGAATATGGCTTTCTATATGGCCAACCCCGACAGCACAAACATGTCGAGCGTACTCGCCAGCGTTGTGATAACGCAGAAAAAGCAAATGACGATTCCGATCATCGCCAATATCTGGACCCGCAATAACAGATACAATATTGTAACAGACTGGCGGTTTTTCATCTACCCACAAGACACGTATGGATTAGGCGGGCACACCAAACCAGAAGACGCGGACCTGATCGACAACTCCCATATCCGACTTCACCAGGCTGTGCTGAGGAAGATGTGGAAAAATGTATATGCAGGGATTGGTTACTGGCTCGATTACAGGTGGAATGTTCATGAAGCGGGTCTTCCTGACAGCAGTGAATCCGATGCGGCACGGTATGGCCTAACCGAAAAGTCGGTTTCATCCGGGCCGGTATTGAATTTTCTTTACGACAGTCGCAAGAATTCCATCAACGCCGATAAAGGTTCTTATATCAACCTGTTGTACAGGCCCAGTCTGCAATTCATGGGCAGTGAAAGCAACTGGCATTCACTGACGCTCGATATGCGTACTTACGCCAGGTTCCCAAAGAATAGTCGTAACGTGCTTGCATTCTGGAGTCTTAACTGGCTCACACTGTCAGGCAAGCCGCCCTATCTTGATCTGCCGGCCACTGGTTGGGATGTTACCAATAACACCGGAAGGGGATATATACAGGGAAGGTTTCGTTCACCCAATATGTTGTATTTAGAATCAGAGTACAGGATGGTCCTTACCAGGAATGGCGTATTAGGTGCAGTCCTGTTTGTGAATGGTGAAAGCTTTTCAGAATGGCCTTCCAATCGGTTTGAAGTGGTGGCGCCTGGTTTTGGTATTGGTGTGCGGGTCAAAATCAACAAGAATTCAAATACCAATCTCGCAGTTGACTATGGCTTTGGCTTGCATGGGTCGCGCGGACTCTTTGTGAATGTGGGTGAAGTATTTTAAACCCATTTTGGCACCACTTTTTATTTTTGTTGTGTAATGAAGTATTATATCATAGCAGGAGAAGCATCAGGGGATCTGCACGGCAGCAATCTAATCCGTGAATTGAAATTGCAGGATCCGTCGGCAATCTTCAGGGGCTGGGGTGGTGACCTGATGCGGGAAGCCGGCATGCAGGTGGTGAAGCATTATAAGGATCTCGCCTTTATGGGATTCTATGAAGTGTTGAAAAATCTCCCCACCATTCTTCGCAATCTCAAATTCTGCAAGCAGGATATTTTAGAATTTAAACCTGATGCATTGATCCTGATTGATTATCCCGGGTTTAATCTCCGCATCGCAGAATGGGCCAGGAAAGAAAAGCTAAAAATCATTTATTACATCTCGCCGCAGGTTTGGGCCTGGAAGGAAAACCGGGTGAAAAAGATCAAGGCTTCTGTCGACAAGATGCTGGTGATCCTTCCATTTGAAAAAGAATTCTATCACAAGTGGGGATTTGAAGTGGAGTACGTGGGCCATCCGTTGGTTGAAGTTGTTGAGAAACATCGAAACGCCGCGCAGGGCCCATGGACACTCGACAGTCATGTTATTGCACTCTTGCCGGGCAGTCGAAAGCAGGAGATACTGAAAAAACTACCGGTGATGCTAGAAGTGAGCCGGGCTTTTCCGCAGTACGAGTTCATCGTGGCGAAAGCACCTGGACTGGATGTTCAATTTTATGAAGCGTTGCTTCGACCCTATCCTAATGTGAAGGCGGTACAGGGAAAGACCTATGATCTGCTGATGAAGGCCAAGGCGGCGCTGGTAACTTCAGGAACTGCAACACTGGAGACCGCTTTGTTTGGCGTGCCTGAAGTGGTATGTTATATGGGAGGTACCATTTCATATCAAATAGCCAGGCGGTTGATCAAAATAAAATACATCTGCCTGGTGAACCTGATCATGGATAGGGAAGTGGTGAAGGAGTTGATTCAAAATGATCTAACCGTTTCAAACTTGAGTTTTCAGTTGCAGGAAATTTTAAGCAATAGCCAGAAAATTGCGCAGGTGAAATCAGACTACCTGGAACTGAAAGAATTGTTGAGCAGGGGCGGCCGCGCTTCTGCAAATGCGGCGAAAAGTATCCGCGATTTTCTCTCCGCTAGTGCTTCCTGAAAAAAATCAGCTTAATAAGAATGATGATGATTGCCGCAAGGAACATGAAAATTGAAATGCGGTTAATCCCGTGCATGTAGCGGATCCATTGTGAATTGGGCGCCTTCGGATCCTTCTTCTTGATGAAGAGATATTCTGCTATCTGTTGCCAGAGTCCCATGGGAACTTGAATTAGTTGATCAGTGACCAGTGATTAGTGACCAGAGATCGCTGTTCAACTGGTCACTGGGCAACAAAATTACGCTAATCCCAAGAATTCCTATTAATTCGTAGATTGAACCATGCCGCGTAGACGAAGAAATTCGCGTTTTGTTTTTACTTCGGCCAACCAATTAAAACTGGTCAGGGGCGGTGGCGATTATTTCAAGCTACTCAATCAACTCATTGAGGGCGCCAAGACTTCGATTCATATCCAGATCTATATTTTCGAAGAAGACCAAACCGGACTACAGGTTGCCAGTGCATTGAAAGATGCTGCTGCAAGAGGGGTAAAAGTTTACCTGCTGGTAGACGGTTATGCTTCTCAATCCCTGCCTAATGAATTTATCGAGGACCTGAAGGCAAGCGGAATTTTCTTTAACCAGTTTGAGCCCATATTCAGGCGAAGGGATTTTTATTTCGGACGAAGAATGCATCACAAAATTGTGGTCATTGATGGTGAACAGGGTTTAGTGGGAGGCATCAATATCAGCGACAGGTACAACGACCTGGCTGACCAGCCTGCCTGGCTAGATTGGGCTGCCCATGTGAAAGGTGAGACCGCGATTACGCTTGAACAGGTGTGCATTGAAACCTGGAACATGGAAGCGCCGATCAAAACAAATCGACTCAAAAAAATGCCGACTCACCCGGATTACAGAGTGGATCACACCTGTAAAGTGGGCGTTAGGAGAAATGACTGGGTGATGCGAAAAAACCATATTTCCAAAACCTATTTCGATATGTTCCGGAATGCTCAATCGGAAATGATCATCATGTCGAGTTATTTTCTTCCGGGTCGTTTGTTCAGAAGAGGATTGAAGAGAGCGGTGAGGCGAGGCGTAAAGATCAGACTGATCCTTGCCGGCAAATCAGACATCGCCCTCGCGAAATATGCGGAAAGGTATATGTACAGTTGGCTGTTGAGAAACAAGATTAATATTTTCGAATACCAGCCAACGATATTGCACGGCAAAGTTGCAACAATGGATGGGATGCGGACCACCATTGGGTCATATAATGTCAATAATATTAGCGCGTACAGCAGCATAGAACTGAACCTGGACGTGGAGAATGCAGACTTTGCGGATTCTGTAAAGAATCAATTTGAAAAGATCATGGAAAAAGATTGTGTTGAGATTACCGAAGATGGATTCAATAAGACGGGGTTTTTCGAAAAGTCCTCACAATATTTCGCCTACTGGGTGGTCAGGATCATTTATTTTATTTTCACCTTTTACTTCAAGCAAAAGGAATAACTCAATAACCGAACATTCGCTTGAGCAGATCTCTTAGTGCATTTCTGTTCCACCCGCTGAGACGACCACGCTGCATCACTGTTTCATTGCCCGCTTTTTCAAGATAATAGTGAAATACAAACTGGGAGTAGGGGTTCGCCCAACCCATCACCTGCCCAAAACGAAGATCGTTAAATACGAGGGTATCTCCCAGGTTCTCCACTGTGTAATAGCCTTTCGAAAAAGCAATGAGCTTGTTCACATCGTCTTTGTCTTTCAGTTTCAATAGCAGGTAGGCATTCCTGTTGTAAAAATTAAAGTGAATGGAGTCATTTTTGTCGAGCACCGATCGATAAGTCAGGTGATAACCTGAATCAGTTTCGGCCACCGCCAACCATAACAAATTGTTAAAGGGAGCGGGGGTTGTGAAAAAGTTCTTGTATTGAATGTGCTGAACTTTGAGTGCTTCCTGCACATCGGTATCCACGATCCCCTTATTCCAGATGCTCACAAGCAGGTATAGAAAACTGCAGCTTAGGGCAAAGCGGGCGAATCTTCGCCGATATTGCACATTTGAAGGTCTGATCAAAAGCGCAATGGCACCTACGAGTGGCACGAAGAGGAAAAATGGATCTGCCACGAAGACAGTATTAAAACTGACACGATAATGGCTAAATGGTTCGAACCAACCGGTGCCATAGGAATTGAATGCGTCAAGCAAAATATGAACGCCGATTTCGACCAGGAAAAAAACCATGTACCGGTTGAAACTGATATTTTTTGGATGGTGCACTTTGCGCGCCGTCCAGGCCAGCAGGGGCGACGCCGCGAGGACGAATAATATTGAATGCGTGATTCCACGATGAGCAAGTAGCGCCTGCGCAGGACTCATCCAGGCTACAGCAACTACGTCGATATCAGGGAGATTTTGTGCGAGCGCACCCCAAAGCAGAGCAGCCTTGCCGAGCTTCTTTCCAAGTAATACTTCTCCAATACAGGCACCCACCGCGATATGTGTCAAACTGTCCATTGGTGAATAAAGTTATTCAGAATCACAAATGCGAGACCGAAAATTTCGATTGAGGCATAATTGTGACAAACTGTTTCTTTTGTTCCACAAAAATCAAGAACAAGTTTTGCACTTAACCCCCATTTAACCAGATAAGGAATAGAAATTGATGTTCTTTCCTAATGCCTTTTCTCGCCATTTTCTTCAGAGTTCATCAACCCTTCAGGCTTCGAAAATTCGGGGCAAAGGACATTGAGGTGTGCCATAACTATCGTGACAGGGTGACGGAGGCGGAGTTGATGAACAAGGTCGCAAATGAGTGCTACATTCCCGCAAACGACCTTCTCCTGGACCTTATCAAAAAATTCGGGGGAAAATTCAGGATCAGTTTTTCTATCAGTGGCAGCGCATTGGAAATGATGGCGGCCTATCGCCCCGACGCACTGGAAAGTTTTCGACAACTTGTCGCGACAGGCTGCGTGGAAATTTTGGCAGAGCCTTATTTCCATTCACTGAGTTACCTGTATTCAGAGGAGGAATTCAAGCGTCAGGTATTCCTGCACATGGATAGCGTTGAAAAGTCGCTGGGTTTCAGACCGGCAATATTCAGAAACACGGAATTAATTTACGATAACGAGCTTTCAAAGCTTATCTCCAAAATGGGAATGAAGGGTTTGCTGTGCGAAGGTGTGCAGCGGATCCTGAACAACCGTTCCCCAAACAGAGTATATGCTGCTCCTGGTGTGGGTGACTTCCCGATCTTACTACGAAATGTAGAATTGTCGGATGATATCGCCTTTCGTTTCGGTGACAGCCGATGGAATGAGCATCCGCTAACTGCGGCCAAGTTTGCAGAATGGATTCACAGGCACCCGGAGGATACCCAATGCATCCAATTGCTACTGGATTATGAAACCTTTGGCGTTCATAAACAAAAGGATAGTGGTATTTTTGAATTATTGGAAGAATTACCAGCCGCGGTTCTTGAAAACAGGGCGTGGTCCTTCCAGACTCCTTCTGAAATCGTAACCGATCTTTACCCTTCAGGTATCTACGACGTTAGACGCACCATATCCTGGGATGACAAAAGCCGGGATAATTGTGTAACCTGCGAAGACGCAAGACAAAACAACAGTCTGAATAAAATATACAGTCTCGCGAAAAAAGTGATGGACAGCCGCGATGAGGAATTGATTCACGAATGGGGCGTATTGCAACTGGCGGATCATTTTTATTATTGGAACCAGGACAGCGGGCAGGTAGGTTGTAAATATCCGAATCCCTTCGAAACGGTTGACGATGCTTATTCAAATTACTCCAATATCCTTACTGATTTCGAAATCAGGCTGATCCGCGCTGAATTGAACAAAAACAAGTTCCAGCATTTTCAGCAACCCTTGGTCCTTTTCTAAAACAACACACTATAAGATGGAAAAGAAACTGGATGGCCAGGTGGCCATCATTACCGGCGCCAGCTCGGGAATCGGCGCCGGTGTCGCCAAAGCTTTTGCTGAAGCAGGTGCCACTGTTGTGATCAATCACCCCGTGGCGCAAACCCAGTCCGCCGCCGATGCGGTGCTGGCTGAGTTAAAGACAGTCGGGGGCAAAGGAATTACCTATCAGTGCGATGTGAGTAAGGAAGACCAGGTAGTAAAAATGTTTTCGGACACTATTTCACAATTCGGCACGGTTGATATTTTGGTGAACAATGCAGGATTGCAGAGGGATTCGAATTTTATTGACATGACGCTTGAACAATGGAATACAGTAATTGGGGTAAATCTCACCGGGCAGTTTCTTTGCGCAAGGGAAGCAGTACGGGAATTTTTGAAAAGAGGCGTAGACGAAAAGAAATCCAAGGCTGCAGGAAAAATCATTTGCATGAGCAGTGTGCATGAAGTGATTCCGTGGGCAGGCCACGCAAATTATGCGGCATCAAAAGGAGGGATCCTGATGCTGATGAAAAGTATCGCGCAGGAATTTGCGTGGAAGAAGGTTAGAATAAACAGTATTTGTCCGGGCGCCATTCAAACACCTATCAATCACGCTGCATGGGCATCACCGGAAGCGCTGAAGTCTTTGTTAACGCTGATCCCCTATCAACGAATTGGACAGCCTGAAGACATCGGCAATGTGGCATTATGGCTGGCAAGTGATGACAGCGATTACATTAATGGTGCATCAATATTTGTTGATGGAGGAATGACATTGTATCCAGGATTTACCACCAATGGATAGCCTAACTTGCGAAATGGAGTGACGATTAAAATATTTATCTATGAACGCCGAACAAGTTCGTCTGCAGGAATCGAAAACTGGAAAGAAAAACTGGAAACAATGGGGACCCTATCTTAGTGAAAGGCAATGGGGAACAGTGCGCGAAGATTATAGCGCTGACGGAGATGCGTGGAATTTTACCACGCACGATATGGCCAGGAGCAAGGCCTGGCGCTGGGGAGAAGAAGGGATTGGGGGTATTTGCGATGATCAGCAACAAATTTGTTTTGCACTCGCATTCTGGAATACGAAAGACCCAATTCTTAAAGAGCGATTATTTGGATTGAACAGTTTTGAGGGCAATCACGGCGAGGATGTGAAGGAACTTTACTATTACCTGGATGCCACACCTACGCATTCGTACATGAAAATGTTGTATAAGTATCCGCAACAGGAATTCCCATACGCACGGTTATTGGACGAAAATAAAAAGAGATCGAGGTTGCAACCGGAGTTTGAATTGATCGACACCGGAATCTTTAATGAGAATCGATACTTCGACATATTTATTGAATATGCCAAGGCCGCAGAAAATGATATTTTGATCAGGATTACAGCAGTGAATCGGGGACCGGATCCGGCGCCACTACATATTCTTCCTACTGTTTGGTTTCGCAATACATGGTCATGGGGATACGATGAGATGCGGCCTGAGATGTTACAAGGCAATGAAAGCGATATTTTCATCGATCATAAGAAAATGGGAAATTATGTTCTTCACCTGGAGGAACAGGTCGCGACCATTTTTTGTGATAACGAAACGAACTTTCAAAGACTATACGGTGTTCAAAATCATTCTGCTTTTTGTAAGGATGGTATCAATGATTATTTAGTCAATCATCAAAATACGGCCATCAATCATCATGCATTTGGTACGAAGGCGGCTGCTCAATTTTATGATGTCATCGGACCCGGGCAGTCGCGGACCATTCGCTTGCGGCTTGAAACGCAGGATACAGAAATGGCATTTAAGGGCTTTGATTCCATTTTTCAGCAGCGCATACAGGAAGCTGAAGAATTTTATGCCTGCATCCAGGATGGTATGAAGAACAACGATGAGAAGATGGTTCAGCGGCAGGCTTTTGCCGGGATGTTATGGAGCAAGCAATTTTATTACTATGATGTGCAACAGTGGTTGAAGGGTGATCCCGCACAAACGCCCCCACCGATGATCAGGAAGCAAGGTCGCAACCACGAATGGTTGCACCTCAATAATGCTGATATTATTTCCATGCCAGATACCTGGGAATACCCCTGGTATGCGAGTTGGGACCTTGCTTTTCACTGCATACCTTACGCCGTTATTGATGCCGAATTTGCGAAATCACAATTGTTAAACCTGACGCGTGAATGGTACATGCATCCGAACGGTCAATTGCCTGCTTATGAGTGGGCATTCAGCGATGTGAATCCCCCTGTACACGCCTGGGCAACCTGGCGCGTGTATCAGATTGATCGAAGATATAATGGTGGCAAAGGGGATATCGCATTCCTGGAGTCTGTCTTTCATAAGCTGTTGTTGAATTTCACATGGTGGGTAAACAGAAAGGATGCTGAAGGCAACAATATTTTCCAGGGTGGTTTTTTAGGCCTGGATAATATTGGGGTATTTGACAGAAGCGCGTCTTTGCCTACGGGAGGATTTATTGAGCAAAGTGATGGCACCAGTTGGATGGCTATGTTTTGTTTGAACATGTTGCGCATCTCCCTGGAATTGGCCACATTTAATCCCGTTTACCAGGACATGGCTACAAAATTCTTTGAGCATTTCCTGTACATCGCAGGAGCGATGGATAATATGGGCGATGAAAATGAAGGCCTTTGGGATTCGGAAGATCAATTCTTTTATGATACACTTCGGTTACCCGATAATGTTAGTATCAAGCTGAAAGTGCGGAGTATGGTGGGGCTGATTCCGCTTTTTGCTGTAGAAGTATTGGATCACGATTTATTGGAGGCGGTGCCCGAATTTGCCAGCAGGCTGACCTGGTTCCTGGAAAACCGGCCCGACCTGGCGAGCCTGGTATCCCGCTGGCAGGAGCGAAGCATGGGTCAAATGCATCTCGTGAGTTTGTTGCGTGGATTCAGGATGAAGCGAATTCTTAAAAGGATGTTGGACGAAACTGAATTCCTGAGTGAATATGGAATCAGGGCTTTGTCGAAATACCATGAAGAACATCCGTACGAATTAATAGTTGACGGTATTCGCTTTAGTGTAGAATATGCGCCCGCAGAATCAGAAACAGGATTGTTTGGCGGCAACAGTAACTGGCGCGGACCCGTTTGGATGCCCTTGAATTTTTTGATAGTGGAAAGCTTGCAACGCTTTCACTTTTATTATGGAGACGAGTTCAGGGTAGAATGTCCAACGGGCAGCGGAAAATACCTGTCGTTAAAAGAAATTTCAGAAGAGCTTTCCCGAAGGTTGGCGAGCCTATTCCTAAAAGACGCGAATAATAGGAGGCCTATTTTTGGCGACTGTGAGAAAATGCAAACAGATCCTAATTTTAATGACCACATTCTTTTTTATGAATATTTTCACGGCGACAATGGCAGGGGCGCTGGTGCATCACACCAGACTGGTTGGACTGGACTGATTGCAAAATTGTTGCAACCCAAGCGGTGGCGTTCCGAAGGGTTAAAGACAGTTAAGGAATCAGCAGTGGAAGCTCAATAAAATGATTTCGAAAGTCAAATCAATCCTAAGCAATAAAGCCAGTGCGCTTACATTCGAGTGGCTCGAAACGAATGGCCTTGGCGGCTGGAGCAGCTCCACGATTATCGGGTGCAACACCAGGCGCTATCACGGGCTGCTGGTTGCGGCCACGAATCCGCCAGCAGAACGCTTTTCACTTCTCTCGAAATTAGACGAAACCATCATCGTAGATGGGCAGCGCTATGAGCTTGGCATCAACCAGTTTACAGGCGATGTATTTAATCCCCTGGGTAATCAATTCCTTGATGAGTTTGAACGCAACCTTTTTCCGGAATGGACATATCGCGTTGAAGGAATTGAATTGAAGAAAACGATTGCCATGATCCACGGTGAGAACACAGTGATCATTATTTACGACCTGATAAAAAGTCCGAAATCCCTTTTATTAGAATTCCTTCCACTGATCAGTGCGAGGAGTTATCATCAATTGCAAAAGTCTGAAACAAATTTTTGGTGGGATATTGATTTTCACGACGGTATTTTCAGCAATCAGCCCCATGCGAATTCGCCAAGGCTTTTCATTTCAGTCCCCGGTGCTTCTTACTCGCACCACCCGCAATGGTTTTACAATTTTGAATATCAAATTGAAAAAGACCGTGGATTGGATAATATGGAGGACTTATTCAATCTTGGCAAATTCCTCGTGGCGATGCAGGAAGGCGAATCATTAGGGTTGATTGTGTCTACTGAAAATCCGGCTAAACATGATGCACACACGCTTCTGGCGCAGGAAAACCTGAGGAGAAGGTCATTGCTGGTGGGTTTTAAGGGTGATGGAATGACGAAGGTATTGACGCTTGCAGCAGATCAGTTTATTGTGAAGCGTGGTGCAGATCTGCGATCGGTTATTGCGGGTTACCATTGGTTCACGGATTGGGCAAGAGACACGATGATTGCGTTGCCCGGATTATGTTTGTCGACCAGCCGTTTTGAAGATGCAAAAATGATATTGAAGGAATTTGCATCTGTGGTAAGTATGGGTATGTTGCCTAACAGGTTTAAAGATGATGGAGGATTGGAGTATAATAATGTGGATGGCACGTTATGGTTTTTTGTGGCCATCCACAAATACCTGGAAGCAACGGGTGATAAGATTTTTGTACTGGAAGATTTGTTGCCGACGCTCAGAGATATACTCGAATGGCATGAATGGGGCACCAGGTTTAATATTCATGCCGAGGAAGACGGCTTGCTATATGCCGGTGAACCAGGGACACAATTGACCTGGATGGATGCGAAGGTGGGGGATTGGGTCATTACACCGCGAATGGGCAAGGCCGTTGAGATTAATGCGCTTTGGTATAACGCCCAGCGGATTTATGCCGGGTTGCTGATGTTGAATGGTGAAGTTGAGGAAGCAAAGGTTGCCGATGCTGCGGCTAGTCGAACTCGTGAGTCATTTCTTGCCGGTTTTTGGAATGCGGAATTGGACTATTGTTATGATGTGATTGACGGACCAGGCAAAGATGCTTCGGTTCGTCCCAACGCCATATTTACGATCAGTTTGCCTTTTGCGTTGTTTGAAGGTGACAAAGCTGAAAGCATATTGAAACTGGTTAAAGAAAGATTATATACACCAATTGGCTTGAGAACGCTGGATCCTGCTGACCCGCGGTATAAATCCAACTATACGGGTGATTTGACACAAAGGGATAATGCGTATCACCAGGGTACCGTGTGGACCTGGTTATTGGGACCTTATGTTGATGCAATCATGAAAATAAAAGGCGAGTATGCAATTGATGAAGCGCGAACGGTGACGGAGGCGTTTAAATATCATTTGTCGGAAGCGGGGATCGGCACCGTTAGTGAGATTGCAGACGCCGAACCTCCATTTTTACCCAGGGGATGCATTGCCCAGGCCTGGGGTGTAGGTGAGTGGTTGCGGGTAATCAGGGATTATAGTTTGTGATCGCAAATTGCTCGTTAACGGGAATTTTTTTCTGCGTTTGCCTTAAACTTTGTAACAACTTGCACATCTAAGCTCAAAACCCTGTTATGATTAAGTTTAGGTGGCTTTTGATCCTTACTCTGCTTTGTAGTTTTTCAGCGGTGGAAGCGCAACATACGGTGATTTTTGTACCCGGACCTCCGCCGCCGCCACGACCGCATCCCAGGTATTACAGGCAGCCCGTTAAACGCCCGCCCCTTCCGCCTTTCACACCCACCGTGAGCTTCAATATTGGTTATGGTTTTCCAAACCTTGATCAAAATCACCTGGCCTACTTCTATAATTATTATTATGGAAACATTCAGCAAACCGGGCCCATCACTGGATCTATCGATTATCGTTTCAGTCGGTACATGAGTGTGGGTGTGATGGCGACTTATGGCAGGCTGAACACGAGTTACTATAATTATCGTAATCCGTACAATCCGGATTTCTATGGAAAAATGGACAGCTATGCGATCATGTTCAACATGATGAATTATTTTCCTGCGGGTAAAGCGGTATCGCCGTATTTGAGAACGGCGGCCGGCGTGAATATCTGGAATGAGGAGTACCGGGATCTTTCCGGAAACAAATTGCCCACCAATTATTATCCTACCAGTTTCGCTTATCAGGTGAGCCTGGGTGCGAAATTTAATTTGAGTCCGAATGTGGGATTGTTTTTAGAGGCCGGGTATGGAAAGTACATTGCGCAGGGAGGATTATCGCTGACTTTTTAATACCCGATTTATTCCCTCTGAAATCCTGGAAAAATCCCTTTTTAATATCGGCAGGCGGCATTGATTGCAGGCGCTGCCTTTTTTTATTTTTGCTTCAAGACCGGAGCATGGCCGCTGTCATGGACATGCTGTAAGAATTGTTGAGGCAGGGCGCTCCGTTTCTATTAACCGTACTTGATTATATAAGTAAGAATAGTGAGTGCAAGTCAAAGGTGATACCGTTGGCGCAGATGACGGGCAGGTTATTGCTCATTAATCCGTAGGCTAAGCTTCGTCGTAGAAATCAGTTTGGGAAGAAAGTATTTCCCTGTATTTATTAAAGACTTTGGTTTTCGAAATAAAGCCGGTAAAGGTTTTGTCTCTGGTTAGTACGGGTAAATACCAGCTTTGGGTGAAGTCAAATTTTTCCATCACCACATGCATGTCCTGGTCTTCATAGAGAACAGCAGGAGGTTTTTTCATGAGGGAGTGGATGGGCAGGCTATCGTAGCGTTCGGGCTCAAATAATTGCTGCTTTACGTCATTAAGTTCGATTATGCCGGCGAATTTGCCCTTTGCGTCATGCACCGCAAAGATATTCTTTTCGCTTTTCTTTATCAGTTCTACGAGGTCGTGCAATTTCTTGTCCACAGCAATGCTTTCGTACCTGTCTTGCAGCATGTCATCCAGGCTGATGGAAGTAAGGATATTTTTTTCGCGTTTGTGGGTGAAAACCTGGCCTTCCTGCGCGAGCTTTTTAATATCCATGCTGAAGGGTTCATAGCTTTTGACGATAAAGAAAGAAATGGAGGACACGATCATGAGAGGGATGAATAGTTCATAGCCATTGGTGATTTCGGCAATTAAAAATATGGCCGTAAGTGGGCAATACATTACACCACTCAGCACACCCGCCATACCGGCGAGGCTGAAATTGCCTTCGGGAATTTTAAACCAGGCAGTGCTGTTGAGCAATCGGGAAAAACAGAAGCCGAGGTATGCGCCAGTGAATAATGACGGCGCGAAGTTTCCGCCATTACCTCCGCTACCAATGGTAACGCCGGCGGCAACAGGTTTAAATAGCACAATCAGTGCAGCGAATATGATGAGGCCGCTATGGTCACCAAAGGGGGAAAGTATAACAGAGTTTTCGGATACGCCTTCCAGTGAGGCGCCCGCAAGAATCTTTACGCTGTTATAACCTTCTCCGAAAAGCGGAGGAAAGAAAAAGCAGAGAACCGCGAGGATGAGGCCTCCGATAAGTGCCCGGGTATATGTATTTATTTTCAGTTGATGAATCGTAGACTCAACTTTTTTAAAGCTTCTTGCGTAATAGAGCGAGACAAAGCCGGCGAGAATGCCAAGGATGATGTATCCCGGCACGTTGTTGTAATTAAAGTTTTGCTTCAATACAAAATTGAAAAGGATGGATTCTTTCAGAATGACCCTGGAACAGAGCGCGCCGCCGACCGACGAAATGATTAGCGGAATAAAATAGCTCACAATGGTTTCGGTGAGCAATACTTCGATGGCAAAAATGACGCCTGCTATCGGTGCATTGAAAACCGCTGCAATGCCGGCGGCAGCACCACAGGCAATAAGCAGGGTTCGTTCGCGATAATTGAGTTCACTTATTCTTCCAAGGTTAGAGCCAACTGCAGAACCAGTGGCTACAATAGGAGCTTCCAAACCCGCTGAACCTCCAAGTCCGACCGTGACTGAACTGGTAAAAACATGCAGGTAGGTATGGCTTAGTGGGATGAAGGAAGATTTTCTCGCAATGGCCCGGAGCACCATAGCGATACCGCGCTCGATATGTCGACCGAAAAAACGGTTGATGAGAAAGGTGGTTAGCAAAAGACCAATGACCGGAAATACCAGGATGGTATGAGTGGAGGATGGCAGCCTTTCCAGCCCGCGTTGAAAATAGTGTACAATTGTTTTCAGCATCACCGCGATTAGGCCCGAACTGATGCCGGTAAGTGTAGCGATGAGCATAATGAACTGCGGTCGACTGATGCGCGTGCGCAGCGTTTTAATGATGGATTGGTAAGTCTTTCTTAGAAATGAAAAATTCAATAGTCAAAATTAAGAAGCTGATGACTTGTCATTTCAATGCAAGCTTATCTACGTCTTTAACACAGCGAAAGCCTATATGGTTGCTGGCAGAGCGAAACTCGCCCTTACCTCTTGTGCCAACCATATAACGCGTGCAATATTGATCGGTGCAGAGATAAGAACCACCCCGTTGGATCTTTTTCTTTTCGGTCGGCTCCTGTGGATCGTATGGTGTATCTGGCCCCTTTGGATTTTTTGCGACGCCTTGTTTTGAAAGTTGTTCATAATAGTCGGGCCGGTACCAGTCGGAGCACCACTCCCATACATTGCCCGCCATATCATAAAGTCCGTATGGGTTTGAAGGGAATTGTCTCACAGGTGCTACACCAACATAACCATCTTTTCCTTCATCTGCATTGGGAAACTTGCCTTCGAAAATATTCGCCATCCATTTTCCATCAGGCTTAAACTGGTTGCCCCAGGTGTACAGCTCGCCCGGTTTTCCGCCGCGCGCTGCAAATTCCCATTCGGCTTCAGTTGGTAATCTTTTGCCTGCCCATTTTGCATAAGCAACTGCGTCTTCCCAACAAACCTGCACTACCGGAAATTTTTCTTTGCCATTGATATCAGATCCGGGTCCCAGCGGATGGCGCCAGTCGGCCCCTTTCACATAACTCCACCATTGGTAGAGATTGTCCAATGGCACTGGGTGATTCGGCGGTGTGAATACGACGGAACCTGCTACAAGGTTTTCTGGCGGTGCGGTAGGAAATTCTTCCTTCGTCGGTTTTTTTTCTGCAACCGTCACATAGCCGGTGGCCTTCACAAACTTTTCAAATTCCTCATTGGTCACTTCATTCGCATCCATGAAGAAGCCATCAACCACCACGCGATGAATTGGACGGGCATCGTTCATGTTTTCATGGCCGCCATCGCCCATGCCTACAGGGTTTACACCTCCCATGCTGAATTCGCCACCGGGGATCCAAACCATATCACCTGGCTTATTTGAAGGTGATGAGAGATTGCTGACAACTGTAGCTTTATATTCGTTACCTCCGCCGTTTGCATAGAGTGTGCTGTCGGCTACCGTGAGTCCATTTATCGTACATGAAACTGCACCGCTAATTTTTTCGGCGGTGATCACGTCTGCTTTTTGTTCAGGCTGGTGACAGGAAACAAAAAAAAGGAAGAGGCTGAATGCCGTGAGAATTCTTTTGATTTGTATGATGTTCATAGCCGCCAGGAAAGGTTAGACGACTAAGATACAACAAGTTCAGAGTTCAGGGTTCAAAGTTCAGAGTTGGGGGGATTACCCTACCAATTTAATCAACAATACCACAATTCCATAAATCAGCGTCGCGATGAAAATGCCCTTGGCTGTTTTGTCTTTGTGTGTGTTGATGAAGATGGTGAAGATGACAGCGTTTGCCACCAGCGAGATGCTGGACACGCCGGTAAGGAGAGCCTTATTTGTTTTCATGAACATGAGAAATTCAGAAAACCGAACATCTCTCGTGTAAAAAGAAATGAAATAATAGGTAATCATTCCCACTATCGGGGCCAGGAAACCCAGTATGATTCCAAATTTCAAATCGTCTCGCTTGAGCATTAAAATTTCCAAGTTTTTTGCAATTTATCCCTTAAAACGTAATTCGTCAGGTCAAATTGTACGGGAACCACGCTTACATAGTTATTTGCCAGCGCCCAAACGTCGGTATCCTTGCCCTTGTCGAAGTTTACAAAATCGCCAGTCAACCAGTAGTATTTTCTGCCGCCGGGATCCTTTCTTTCATCAAAGTCTTCTTCGTATTTGGCGTAGGCCTGCCGGCATACTTTGATCCCCTTGATCAGCGAAGCCGCACCAGCTGGTATATTAACGTTTAGGCATAGGTGCTTATCGCTTTTACGACTCAACACTTTTTCCACGATGATCCGTGCGAACTGTCGGGATGCTGCGAAATCCGCTTCCAGGCTAAAATCCAACAGGGAAAAGCCGATGGAAGGGATATTTTCGATGGATGCCTCGATGGCGGCGCTCATGGTGCCGGAATAAATCACGTTGATGGAATGGTTGGCCCCGTGGTTGATGCCGCTGATGCAGAGATCGGGTCGGCGATGCAGGATCTTGTCGACCGCAAGCTTCACACAATCCACCGGCGTGCCTGTACAGCTCCAGCTGTCGACACCCGGAATGAGGGTAACGGGATGTAAACGTAAAGGGTAACCGATGGTGATAGCATGTCCCATTCCCGACTGAGGTTTGTCGGGCGCTACCACCACCACTTTTCCAAGATCTTTCACCGCCTCCACCAGGTTTCGGATACCCGGTGCCGTTACTCCATCGTCATTAGTGACCAGGATGACAGGTTTTTCTTTCTTTTTCCGGGGCATGGTACTTTGTTTCGGAGGCAAAAGTCTGGAATTATTTTGAAATGACGTTGCCGGCTTGCGGTTGGACGTTGGCGGATGACAGTATTTTAGGACTTGTGGGTTAAACTCCCGCCCACTGCCCACTGCCAACCGCCAACTGAATAAAAAAAATTTGGAGAAACTAAAAATATTAGTATCTTCACCTAAAATAATTAGTCCATGGCCTTATCTTATGCCGGCAAAAACCTCAAGTACCTCCGCAAGCTTCGCGGATGGACACAGGAAGAATTCGCCACCAAGCTTGGGATCAAAAGATCACTGGTGGGAGCATACGAAGAAGAAAGAGCAGAACCGAGGATTGACATTCTGGAAACTATCAGCGACCTGTTCAAGGTAACACTGGATGATTTGTTGAGAAAAGACCTGAGCGAAGTGAAGGGTAATTATCTCGCCAAGCGCAGGCAGCTGAAAATGATGAGTGAGAGCAATGTCATTCATTTTGTGCCTGTGAAAGCGGCTGCAGGTTACCTGGCGGGTTATGCCGACACGGAATTTCTCGACGAGCTCAACACCTTCACATTGCCAATGCTCAGTGGCGGAACATACAGGGCCTTTGAAATTGTTGGTGACAGTATGTTGCCTACGCCAAGCGGATCCGTGATCGTGGGTTCAAAAGCGGTTGGACTGGATGAAGTTAAAAACAATCAACCCTGCATCGTGCTTTCAAGAACGGAAGGCATCGTCTACAAGCGGGTGGTTAGGAATAATAAAGTAAAGAATAAGATCACGCTGGTGAGTGATAATCCTTCATTTCAACCTTACCAGGTGAATTCAGAAGATATTCTTGAGATCTGGCAGGCGCAGGTGGTGATTAGCAAGGTTTCGCAGCAGCAGCTGTGGGACGTGAACCAACTGGCCACGCTGGTGAGCTCATTACAGGAACAGGTTAGTACATTAAAGAAGCGCTATAACTAGTTGCAGTTTTTTGGTTTAGTATAGTTAGCGCGGTTGGGGCCATTCTCTGTCAAAAGGGAATGGCTTTTTTTATTGGATTCTGGATACAGGATTCAAGATTCAAAACTGTGAATCCTGAATCCTGAATCTTGCACCGTGACTCAACTTGAACAAACTTGAACAAGCGCTGAACTCGCATTTCCCTGCTTCGATCCCATCTTTGTTTCAAATTGAAAACGATGAAACAAGTTGCAATGCTAATCCTATGCATAGGATTATTGATAATTACAAAATCGCAAGACAATTTCTGGAACAGTTCAAATGCTTATTTGGGACAAAAGCCACCCGGCGACGAACCAGAAGTATTCGCTGAAAGATTATTGAAGGACTCAGGCATCGTGTTGGGCAGGGTCTCATTCTCAAAAGATGGTAAGGCATTCTACTACTCGTTTGCCCGACACTGGTTCGACAGAAACGGCTCAGGTACCAAGGAAATAAAATTTGAGGGCGGAAAATGGCAAAGACCAGTTGTGATCGCAGATGACATAACCAATCCCGCATTTTCACCCGATTACAAAAAGTTGTACCTCGGTGGCGGTAACAGCCAGGTTTGGGCGCTGGATAAAACGGCGGATGGATGGGCTAGGCCAAGACTCTGGTTGGACAAATCCTACGGATTGTACAATTTCCAGGCTGCAAACAGCGGCGCTTTTTATGCAGGCAGCAATGGCAAACAGGGAAGCAAAAAAGATTACGGCACCTATGATTTTTGCAAGCTGACGATTTTAGGAAAGGATACCGTAATTGAAAGCCTGGGTCCAGTCATCAACACACCCGCTTTTGACGGTGATTTTTTCATCGCGCCAGATGAATCCTACATCATTATATCTGCGAAAGAAACGCCAACCTTCGAATGCGAACTTTGGATCAGCTTCCGCAAAAATGATCAGACCTGGACAAAGCCACTAAGTCTTGGCAACAAAATCAATAATGGACTGGCACATCGTTTTGGTCAGTACGTGACAGAAGATGGTAAATACCTCTTTTACACGAGAGGCACCAGCGAAAGAGATTGCAGCATCTATTGGGTTCGGTTCGACACACTCCTGGCAAAACTAAAAACGGCGTCCGGAAGTTAGCGTCCAAAAACATCCCTGGCCACTCGAAAGGTATTGCAATGTGCTTCTACAATGAGCTTCACATCTGCGGAATATCCACCGCCCATGGCAACGGTCACCGGAATGCGTTCATGTTTGCAATATTGAAACACAAGCAAATCCCTGCTGCGGCAGCCTTCCATGGTGATTTTCAACTTGCCGTACTTGTCGGTTTGAAGAATGTCCACGCCCGACAAATAGAACACGAAGTCGGGCTGGACATCCTTGAACAGATTTTTCAATGTATTGTCGAGCAAGGCCAGGTATTCATCATCCTTCATGCCATCCTTCAGCGGGATGTCGAGATTGCTCTTCTCTTTGTGAAAGGGATAGTTGTGTGCGCCATGCATACTGAATGTAAACACGCGCGGCTCATTTTCGAAAATCTTCGCCGTACCATTTCCCTGGTGAACGTCAAGATCAACGATCAGAATCTTTTCGGCAAGTTGTTCGCGTAAGAGCCAATTGGCCGCAACGGCAAAATCATTCAGCAAACAAAACCCTTCTCCATGATCAGCATATGCGTGATGAGTGCCACCTGCCACATTAAGTGACACGTCATGTTTCATCGCGTGTTTTGTACAGTCAATGGTACCTTGTGTGATCACCAGTTCCCGTTTGGTGAGCATGGGAGATTGAGGGAAACCGATTTTCCTCTGCTCGGAAGCACTCAGCTTTTGATCCTTCAACCTCGCTAAATATTCGGGCGTATGCGTGAGCAATACATCATCATCCGGGCAAGGCCCTGGTGCAAATATATTTTCCTGTCGAATCGTCCCTTCATACAACAGCTGACCTGGAATCAGTTCGTATTTCAACATGGGAAACCGGTGTCCTTCGGGCAGCGGATGCGCGTAGATGGGATCGTAAGCGATTTGGAACCGCGCAGTGGGGCTCATGAGAGAGACAGCAGCTGGTTATTGACGATGGCAAAAACATTTTCGCCGGCTTGTGGATTCACGAGTGCGAGCCCGGTGAACTTTCCAAATGCCGGCAGCACAGCGAAGCGTGGCGTAAAATAAAAGCAGGGAAAAGCAAGCGATTGGCGGCCGATGCCACTGATGCGGATGCCGGGGTGTATATGTCCGGAAAAATAATATCGGGTTGGGTTTGCATTAATCGGGTCAAAATCGTGGATGAAGCTGAATTCATCCTGTTCCCATTCGCCGTGAATGATTTCAATATCAGCTTTTTCGTACCAGTCTTTTTTCAGTATGTCGTGATTGCCCACCACCAGCTTGAATTTCAGATTTTCGTAGTCTCTGCGCCAGCGGATGAACAAGTCAAGTTCTTTGTTAGCCTCACTGTGAAACATGTCGCCAACTACAATCAACGTTTTAGCATTGAAGAATTGCATTTGGTGGAGCAGTCGTTGCAAGTCTTCCATGAACAGGTTTTGTGGAACCGGGATCCCTGATTTGCGAAAGTGGCCTGTCTTTCCAAAATGGCAATCTGAAAGGATCAAAGTTTTCTGCTCTTCCCAAAATACGCAGCGGTGATGGGAGAGCCAGAAGTGCTGATCTTTTATATTGAATAGCTGGGGCGCCTGCACAAATGCGAAGTTAAGATGAAGGCGTTAACACGAAAGTTTTAAAATTGATCTTGTTGAAAAATTATTGACGGGGAGCCTGGTTCCTTTCATCCTCTTCCGGCAAATTGTATTGCACGGTTATTTGTTTTTGCAGACTATCCGCCCAATGCATCAGAATTTGTTTCTGTTGATCGTTGAGAATCGCGTCGCGGTGAATCCAAAGGAAGGAGTTTAGGGGCATTTCGTCCTCCTTGACCGTTTCGACAGTTTGTCTGAATTTTCTTCGTGTCCTTTTCGGGTCGTACGTTGCGAATTCGGAAAAATTCAAATGTTGCTTACCCTCGTTCACGTGCCATTGCATCCACCAGCCAACGGGTTGGATATTGGTGTACCATGGATAGTCGGTATGATTGCTATGACAATCGTAACAGGATTTTTCGAGAATTTTTGAAACCTCGGCCGGAACGTGATATCTCGAAGCGATATCCTTTCGTCCATTAGCGCTGCCTTCATTTCGCGGAAGCCGGATGAATTGAATACCGACAATAATGGCGCTAAGAACGATCAGGATTTTTTTTCTCATGAGAGAAGAATATGGTATATGAAAATAGTGAAATTAAGTTCCACTATTTTCGTTAATTAATAAGCCGGCCGAATTACTTCAAATCCTAATGCGAATTCGGCCTTGGGAAATTCTTTCGTTTGGAACAGTTTGAGTCTGATCTTTTGGTTCGTTTCTTTGAATAGGGGAATGCCTTTTCCAAATATGATTGCATTGATGAAAATCCAGTAGACGTCGATCGGGTTCTCTTTCATCAGCAGAATAATTGACTTCGCTTTTTGTTACACCGGGATGCTTCGCGGCTTCAGGCCAGTAATTGTTGAGGAGTTCATAAGAAGTTCTGCCGAAAAGTGCTGCATCAGCTTTTTCGCAGATTTCGTTCACGAAGTCGAGGCTTTCAGCGGCGGCTTCGAAATCGTCGAGCTCGCCTTTGGATCCTGCAACGAAGCCGTCGAGTGAAGTATGGGCGGTGAGGATGAGTTTTCTCATATTACACGCTTAAATATTTACCCCTTACTAATTTGGTGGCTGATTTTTTAGGGAATGCAAAAACGCAAAAGAGCAGGCAATACAAAACAATGGCGACAGGTACCGAGAGGAAGCACACGCCAATTGCAAGGAGGGTAAAATAAATGCTGTATTGGTACAGTTTAACGAGACGATGAAAGAACCTGCGATTTTCTTCGTCTATAAGTGCATGATTGTACACGTAACTGCAAAGCAGGTAGGCTGCTAATGAGACAAGGAAATAGTTGAGTCCGAAGAATGCCATGGCATAATTTCTTTCGGTATCAAAGTATGCAGCCAGGATAGCGGTGGCGAAAGGGGTAAAGGTGATCATCAGCAGAACGAATGCATTCACCCATTTTAGTTTGTCGTCTGTTTTGATGATGTAGTCGAATGCCAGGTGGTGATTGATCCAACAGATGAGGATGGTAAGAAATCCAACACCGAATGCGAAGAATGACGGCCAGTTACGGAGCAGCAGGGGAATCAGTCTTTCGTGTTCTTTCTGGTGAAGGAGTTCGATTAGCTCAATCACCAACAGTGTGATGGCTATAGCAAATACCCCGTCGCTGAAGGCTTCCACGCGCGCAGTTTCCTTGGTAGGTTGATGAAACTCGTGTTTATGTGTTGGCGTATTCATTTTGATCAATCCAGTTGTTGATCTAAAATAGACTGAATTTGGAAGAATGGCAAGGGGAAGCTGCGAGGGTAGTTGCCTCAATGAAAATACCTCTCCGCCTCTTCAATTGATTGAGGCTTGCCTACGTCGATCAATAAATCACCGGTGTGGTCATAACCCATCACGATATTCGAGGCAGCCACATCCAGGTATAAGTCAACCATGCTGAACTTGCCTGTACGGGAAGTTTTTGAGAATACAAGAGGGTCAATAATGTGTATGCCGCTAAAGGCCTTGGCGACCTGGATGGCACTGAGAAATGCAATCTTGTTTTCGCCCGTCTTCACATTCTTCCACCCGCACAGACGCTTGTGCTGGTCAAAGAGAAAGTACCGGGAAGTTTCCCGGTCTGAAACTGCAATTGTGGCGAGCGGACGGTCACGCATATGTGCGTCAATCATCTGACCAAGGTGTAAGTTGGTGAGGATGTCAACGTTCATGGCCAGGAATGGCTGTTGGTCGCCAAAAAACCATGCTGCCTTGAATAATCCGCCGCCCGTTTCCAAAGGTTCTGCGCCTTCCAGCGAAATCGTGATCTCACAACCGAAATTGTGATTCAAATTCAAAAAGTCAACAACTTGTTCCGCGAAATGATGAATGTTGATGATGATCTCACGTATGCCGAAATATTGCAGGTATTCGATATTGCGCTGAAGAAGGGTTTTTCCATTGATTGGCACCAGGGCCTTGGGGTGCTGGTCGGTCCAGGGCTTCAGCCGCGTACCAAGACCAGCAGCGAAAATCATCGCTTTCATGCTTAAGGGTTAATCCAATTTTTTGATTCCTGTTCGATATGATTCAACTTGACTTTAACGCCGAATTTTTCCTGTAAATGCTTTGCCAGACTATCAGCCGCGTACACACTACGATGCTGGCCTCCCGTACAACCGAAACTCACCGTCAAATGTTCGAATCCGCGCTTGATATAATCCTGAACGGAAATATCAACCAAACCGTATACATGCTGAAGGAAATTTGGCATTTCGCTTCGATGTAATAAAAACTCCTGCACTTCCTTATCGCGACCTGTCAGCTGTTTGTACTCAGTAAAACGCCCGGGATTGTAAATACCCCTGCAATCGAAAATAAAGCCACCGCCATTGCCATGCTCATCTTCAGGTATGCCATTGCGATAGGAGAAGCTCTTAATTTCTACTACGAGCGGACAATCAGCGCCGGCCTTAACAATCTCATATTTCTCAATAATCTCGTCTGATACAATTGTCCACAACACTTTCTGCAGTTCGGGGAGGCGAATCGGAATTTTCTTATGTTCCAAAAACCACCTTAACTGCTTCAGTGCAATGGGAATGCTGGAAAGGAATATTGATTTTCTTTCAAACAAACCGCGGAAGCCATACGCGCCAAGGGTTTGCAGCATCCTGATAAGGACAAAACCATCATAACTGTCAAGGAAATTTTGTTTGTTGAGTCTTCCGCCTAACAATGTATTTACACTATCAAAATAATGCTCCGCCAACTCGTCCCTCCAATCGTGTGGCAGTCCAGCCCTGGCCTGCCAAAGCATTGAAGCCACATCGTATTGTAACGCCCCCTGCATGCCGCCCTGGTAATCGATGAAGAATACCTCGCCATCCTTCAACATAATATTCCTGCTTTGGCAATCGCGATGCATGAAATAATTCGCTTCTTCCTGCATCAGGTAGCTGCTCAATAATTCAAAATCATTTAACAGCAGATTTTTATCATATGCCAGGTCCAGGGCACGCACAAAATAATACAGGAAGTAAAGGAGGTCTGAATAAATGGCCTGCTTGTCAAAGGACCGTGTAGCAATACAATGACTGTAATCCAAATGTTGTCCGCCCAATACCTGCAGTTTCGCGAGCTGATCAAAGGTTTGTTTGTACAAATCCTTCACGGGTTTTGAAAACCCCTGCTTCTGGATTTGATCAAAAAGGCTATCGTCTCCAAGGTCGGTTTGGATGTACATTTTCTTGAGGGCATCGGCATGCAGGATTTCGGGAACAGGCAATTTTTTGCGGTGAAAGTGCCGACTGAACTCTATAAAAGCATTGTTTTCAGAAACGTTATTTGGATTGTAGGTAATAATATAGGAGTCCTTGTCGGTATGGGCGCGCAGGTACATGCGGTTACTGCCGGCCTGCCTCAGGGTAAGGATCTGGCTGGCGGGAGCGTGGTTCCAGGTTTCAAAAAAGGCTTTCACTTCATCGAGCACATAGGACATGGGTAGCGATTTGGCCCAAAAGTAGATTATTTAACGCTTTTTAGCGGTCCGCAGTATTTGAGTATTTATTTACCCGTCTTTCCTAATTGGAGTTGCATTCTTTTCACCCTGTCCTCCAGTTTCTCGGATGAGAAATTCTCCCGCATGCTGTCTACCTTGATCGGGAAGCAGAAGGGCGTGAGTTGAGAGGGGACGCTAATAAGTATTTTGGACACCTGGATGCGAGCAAGCATATTGCGAAGACGTACTTCCTCCATCTGCTGGTCAAAGACTTCCTGGTACGATTGCCGTAAGAGCAAATTGTGTGGCTCGTATTCTGCAAAAACCGAAAAGAGGAGGGAGGCGGAAGACTGTAAATGCCTCGCCTTTTTGTATTCGCCAGGATAGCCCTGGAAGACCAACCCGCCGATAACGGCAATGTCGCGGAACTTTCGCCTGGCCATTTCCGTTGAGTTGACAGATTTCTGGATGTCCTCAAATAATCGGTCCGGACTAAACAACTCATACACGTTGGAATCATCCACCGGGATGGGCTGATCACTCAGCAACTCAAAGCCATAATCATTCATCGCAAAGGAAAATGTAATGGGCACAATCTTGCCGATACGGTATGCGAGAATTGCAGCCATAGCTTCATGCACTAATCTGCCTTCAAAAGGATACACGAACAGGTGATAGCCGTCTTTCGTCTCAATATGCTCGATCAATAACTCATTCGCTTTCGGCACATAGGAGAGCTCGTTTTGCAGTTCGAAGAGCGGTCGCAGAATTTTCAACTCCACATCTCTTTTTTCAGAAATTGGATCCAGGGCTTCATTAAATTTCTCCCTTAGCTTTTTTCCCAAATTGGCCGAGAGCGGCATCCGCCCTCCCTGCCAGCTGGGCACAATAGACTTTTTAGAATTTGATTTCCTTACCAGCACATCCATATCCTTGATCATCACCAGCTCAAGGTTTCTGCCGCCCAGCGTAAACACCGAACCAGGCTCAAGCCTCGAAATAAAATATTCTTCAATCACGCCAATATAACCACCACTCATAAACTTCACCTTCAACATCGGCTCACTTACTATCGTGCCGATATGCAAACGATGGCGCATGGCAACGCGCCGGCTGGTTATTTTATAAACACCATCAATAATCTCAATCTTGGAAAAATCATCATACTGCTGCAAGGCCGTGCCGCCAGATGTCACAAAGTGTAGGGTGTCCAACCATTCGGATTCCAGCATCTCCCTGAAGCAAAACGTTGAAAGAATTTCCGGGAATATTTCTTCTGGCCTGAATCCCTCCGATATGGCCAGCGTACCGAGGTACTGCGTCAATACATCAAAGCATCGCACAAAGGGCTCGCGACTTTCAATGAAATTTTCTTCTATCGCATTCTTTAGCGCCGCGGCCTCTACCAATTCCAAGGAATGCGTGGGCAAAAAATAAATCTTACTAACAGCATCCGGCTGGTGACCGCTTCTACCGGCACGTTGAAGAAATCTTGCAACCCCTTTGGGGCTTCCAACCTGTATAACAGTTTCAACTGGTCTGAAGTCAACGCCCAAATCCAGGCTGGCCGTACATACCACAGCTTTCAATTTTCCTTCATGCAACGCCTCTTCCACCCAAATCCGCAGCTTGTGTTCAATGCTTCCATGGTGCAATGCGATCAAGCCGGCGAGGTCGGCATTATGATTCAACAGGGATTGATACCAGATCTCGCTCATGCCTCTTGTATTGATGAAAACGAGCGTGGTACGACTCTCATTAATGATCGGTATGACCTTATCAATAAGCTTCAAGCCCAAATGACCCGACCATGGAAAATTTTCTATCTCGTCGGGAAGTATCGATTCGACAACGATATCCTTTCTGATTTTTGCCTTTACGATGTAGGGTTCGAGCAATTTTTTATTTTGGACGAACGGTTGGAGCAAGCTTAACGGTGAAAGCAAGACCTCAGCCGCCTGGTCGAGGTTGCCAATTGTTGCTGATATCCCCCAGAGTTGCAGTCCATGCTTCTCACCGGTTCCTGCTGCCAGTCTTTTTGATGCAAGCCCCGCCAATCTTGAAACGGCTAATTCAACCTGCACGCCTCGCTTAGAGCCAATTAACTCGTGCCATTCATCAACGGCGATAATTCTGAGTGTATTGAAAACAGCTGGATACTCTTTTTGTGCAAGCAGCAAGTGTAAACTCTCAGGCGTGATGATCAACACCTCAGGCATCTGCCTTTTTTGTTTCTGCCTTTCGGACATTTCGGTATCGCCATTCCGGATACCAATGCTCCAGGACAGTCCCAATTCCTTTACCACCTCTTCCATAGCCCGGCCGATATCTTTAGCAAGCGCACGCAGTGGACTTACCCAGATCAGTTGAAGACCATTCTTTTTTCTTTTCTGAAAATCTTTTGGGTAGCGATTGATAAATTCGATCAGCACGCCTAGAAAAACGGAGAAAGTTTTTCCGCAGCCAGTTGGGGCATTGACCAATCCGCTCTGACCTGCGATGATTTGTTCCCAGGCTTGTTCCTGGAAGAGAAAAGGCTGGTAGTCCTTTGATTCCAACCACTGTTGAATCACCTGGTATCCCTTCGTCTCTTTTAGCTGGGTCATTTTCCGTATTTCTCCAACATCAATTTAAGATCATCCAGCGTATTTATTTCATCTGGTTTTTTATCCTTTCGCCAGCGGTTGATGCGCGGAAAACGCAGCGCCACACCCGACTTGTGCCGGCTGGATGCCGCAATCCCTTCAAACGCAATTTCAAATACCAGTTCCGGCTTGACAGTCCTCACAGGACCGAATCGCTCCAGTGAATTTCTTTTCACGAATGAATCAACCTCAGCGAATTCTTTGTCGGTGAGACCGGAATATGCTTTTGTAAAACTGACGAGGTTCGGGCCATCTTTCACCGCAAAAGTGTAGTCAGTATAAAGATTGCTTCTCCGCCCATGTCCTTTCTGCGCGTAGATCATCACACAATCGATCACGAGTGGATCGATCTTCCATTTCCACCAATCGCCCCGCTTTCTGCCGGTTTGGTAAATAGAATCCTTCCTTTTTAACATTAGCCCCTCACTACCTTCATCTCTTGAGCGCATGCGCGTTTCCATGAGTTGCTCCCAATCCGGGAAAATCAACACAGGGGATAACCGAAGATTTGGATGATTCACCTGGTGCACTATATTTTCAAGAGCGGCGCGCCGCTCGGCCATTGACTTATCACGAAAATCTACACCCTGCCGCTCAAGCACATCATACGCAACAAATACTACAGGCGCTTCCTGCAACTGTTTTTTGGTCACGTTCTTTCTGCCAATTCTTGTCTGTAGCAATGCGAATGGGAGGGGCTTATTATCACGGAAGGGCAAGATTTCGCCATCCAGCACTGTGCCTTCGGGCAGGTGTTCTAATAGAAGTTGAAATTCAGGAAAACGATCGGTCATTAATTCTTCGCCGCGACTCCAAACGAAAAGCTGGTGGTTTCGTTTGATGATTTGTCCGCGAATGCCATCCCATTTCCATTCAACTTGCCAGTCGTCAGGATTGCCAAGGCTGGCCGGCTCGTCTTCGAGCGCATACGCAAGGTAGAAAGGATAAGGTTTTGACAAATCGCCAGCCAATGGATCACCTTTTAATAATTCTTCGAAGCTGATTGACGAAGGATCCCAGTTGCCACTAATGCGATGCGCAATGACAGGCGCGTCCATTGACAAGGATTTTGCGAGTGCGTTCACCATTAATTGTTGCGAAACACCAATTCTGAATCCGCCCGTGATGAGTTTGTTGAAGACAAGTCGTTCCTGCTTGTCCATTTTGTTCCAGCTGCTGACAATAAAATGTTTTTTCGCAGATTCATCGGCACTGCTGAGCGCAGCGAGTCTTTCGATAAAGAAGCTCAGGGTTTCCTGCGCATCCAAAGCATCGGTTATAGGTGGGAGTAAGAGTGCAATGGTTTCCGCAAGATCACCAACGGTTGCGTAGCATTCGGCGAAAAGCCACTGTGGTAACTCGGTCATTTCTATGCACCAGGTCTGCAATTGAGTTGCTGTTACGGCGCGTTTGGGTTTTCTGCCACTGAACAATGCAATGACCCAAACTTTGTCTTTGTCGGTGGCGGTACTGAAATAATTTACCAGGGCATCAACCTTTTCGTTGGTGCCTGTTGAAGTACCCAATGTCAAAAACAAGTTGGAAAAATCACGCATCAAAAGGTAGTTCAGAGTTCAAAGTTCAGAGTTCAGCGTTAAGATTAGTGGTTTGAGTTTCATCCGGGAGTACAGCCGCTTCTTCTTCAGCGGCACTATATTCTGTCTTTACTTCAGCCGCTGCGATTCCGTTTTCATTCAACCATCTGCTGAATGCAGATTGAAACCCATGTGTGACAAAAACTTTTGTTGCACCAGTGGCTCTCACGGCCGCTTTGAGTCCGTCCCAATCGGCATGATCGCTCAATGCAAATCCCGCATCGGCATTTCTTCTTCGAACATTTCCCCGCACCTGCATCCAGCCGCTGCATATACCGACTTCATAAGGATGAAATCGATTGATCCAGGGGCTGCCGTCGGCACCTGGTGGCGCTAAAATGATATTGCCCTGTATCAAATTCTTTGGTGTTTCAGGTGTTATTCGTTGAATGGGTGGAAGCGGAAAACCTGCAGCCTCCAAAGCGTCGTGCATTGCAGAAATGGCACCATGGGCAAATATTGGCAAACCGGTTTCCACGAGACAAGGGAGGATTCTTTGCGCCTTGCCTAAACTGTAAGCAAGCAGGACAGAGCTCACACCTTCCTTGTGATTTTGCATCACCCATTGCTGAATGTCGGCGTAAATTTTTTGTTGACTCTCCCAACGATAAATAGGTAATCCAAATGTCGATTCGGTGATGAACGTATTGCATTGGATGGGCTCGAAGACGCCGCTGAGCCCGTCGTTCTCCAATTTGTAATCTCCGCTAACCACCCAAACCTCGCCCTTGTATTCGACGCGCACCTGCGAAGAGCCAATGATATGACCCGCAGGATGTAAACTCACTTTCACTCCATTTCTGTCATACTCTCGTCCCCATTCCGTCGCTTCAATGCGATGCGTGCCCAAGCGCGCTTCCAGCAAAGGTTTGGTAAAAGTGTGGCATAGGTAATTACCAGATCCCGCGCGGGCATGATCACTGTGCGCATGGGTGATCACGGCATTTTCCACCGGTCGCCATGGATCGATATAAAAATTGCCGGGGGCACAATGGAGGCCGCGGTCGGTGAAGTCGATTAGAGGCATTTGAAGCAAATCTAGTACAGCCTGGTAGTTATCCCATTTAACTTCTTAAGAATATAAATCCGCTTATTCTCATAATAATCGGGCCCGGTGGCGGCCTTGCTCCATTGGACGGGGCGGAACTCGTATTCGGTTACGAGGCGGAAGGACTTGTCGCTGAGGTTCGACATCAAGGTCTTATTGTATTTCTCTAAAAGACGAATGAAGTAATAAGTAATCTCATAACCTTTGAAGGCCATGTCGCTGGGGCGACTATAAGTTCTTCTCCTGTATTCAGTCGTGAAATTCTGGCTCCATTTATCCACGATGGGATTGAAGAACGTGGAAGAATAAACGATAGGCAATGTTTTATAGTCTGCTTTGTCAAAATCCTTGATCCCTTCCCAGGTGGGCATGCCTACTATGGTTACAATATTTTTATCAGCAAATTCCAATGATCGCGTGACTACGCTTTTTGCGAAATTCTCATCCAGGCTTCCCACAATAAAAATATTCTGCCTGAGTGTATCCATATTTTTCAACAGGTCGGCAGACGTAAAATTATCCGGCAATATAATGGTCCGGAAAACCAACTTCGCGTTGTTATCGGGTGCCGCGCTGAGCGAATTGAATACAGAAACAATTCGGTCGTCGTCAACATTTTTTCTTCTTAACAAAACGATGCGCTCTTTGGGGTAATTCTTCAGCAGGTAATTGTAAACCGTGGTGAGATGCGTGTTCAGCTTTGAATTCACAATAACCAAATACGGATTCCCGGTTACGCCGGCATCATTGGGGTAAGTGGCAGAAATAAAGGGGATATTCTTCTTCAAAGCCAGGTCTGCAAGTTGCTTGTACTCCGTACCATTAACTGAACCGATGATGAGATCAACACTGTCCAGCTTACCATTGGCTACGATATTATTCACCGATCCATCACTGCTGCGGGTATCGTATACGACTACCTGTAATTTCAAGCCTTCCTCACCCAGGGAATCCAGCGCGATATTCGCGCCTTCGTAAAATTCCAGGCCAGGATTCAGGAATTTTGGAAAATTCTTCCCGAATCGATAGTTATTGGTGGCATCAAACGCGGAATCCAGGTAAAGAGGGGTAAAAATGGCAACCTTCTTGATTCTGTTGCTGTCTAACTGGGCGAAAACGCCATTTGCCAGTAAGAGGGCCAGGCAGGTAAAAAGATAGCCCCGCATTATTTTCATGCCGTTCATGTTTAGAAGACGATCTATTCCCACTCAATCGTTGCAGGCGGTTTGCTGCTAATATCATAAACAACGCGATTGATACCTTTGACATTGTTAATGATCTCGCTGGAAATATTTGCAAGGAACTCGTAAGGGAGGTGTGCCCAGTCGGCCGTCATGCCATCTACGCTGGTCACCGCCCTGAGCGCTACAGTAAACTCGTATGTCCGCTCATCGCCCATCACGCCAACACTCTTTACAGGCAACAAAATAGTACCTGCCTGCCAAACTTTCTCGTAGAGGCCGGAATTCTTAAGACCATTAATGTAAATCTCATCCGCCTCCTGCAATAATTCCACCTTCTCTTCAGTCACTTCACCCAGAATTCTGATTGCAAGACCGGGGCCAGGGAAAGGATGGCGGAAAATCATCTGTTCGGGAATGCCCAATTCGAGGCCCACTTTTCTTACTTCATCTTTGAACAGGTAGCGCAAAGGTTCTACCAGTTCCAGTTTCATGGTATCGGGAAGTCCGCCCACGTTGTGGTGTGATTTGATGGTTTGCGAAGGACCATGAACGGAAACGCTTTCAATAACGTCGGGATAGATCGTGCCCTGTCCCAATAATTCCACACCTTCAACCTGGTGTGCCTCATGATCAAATATGTCTATGAAAGTGTTACCAATAATTTTCCTTTTCTCTTCCGGGTTGATCTTGCCGGCCAGCCTGGTGTAAAAATGTTCGCGAGCATCAACACCCTTTACGTTAAGCCCCAGTTTTGCGTAGGTGGCGAGCACCTCCTTGAATTCGTTCTTTCTTAAAACGCCGTTGTCCACAAAAATACCATGGAGCCTGTCACCAATCGCGCGATGGATGAGTGTAGCTGCTACCGTGGAGTCTACGCCGCCGCTGAGGGCCATGATCACGTGTCGATTGCCGATTTGCTTTTTCAACGCCTCTACAGTGTCATTCACAAAGTGTGCAGGGGTCCAATCCTGTTTGCAGCCGCAGACTTCAACGAGGAAATTCTCAATGATCTTTTTGCCTTCCTGCGAATGATAAACTTCCGGATGGAATTGCAAGCCGTAGATGGTATGAATGCCATTGCTTTTTCTTTTGAATGCAGCAACGGGAATCGATTCTGTAGTACCTAATATTTCAAAATCTGAGGGTGCTTCGAGGATTGTATCTGCATGACTCATCCAAACCTGGGAAACGGGAGAAACACCTTTCCAAATTGTGTCGGCTTTTTCAATTTTAAACATTGCGCGACCGTATTCGCGCTTGGAGGATTTTTCAACCCTGCCACCAAAATTCCTGGCGGTAAGTTGAGCGCCGTAACAGATGCCCAGAACCGGCCTTTCCTTTAAAAGGGATTGAATATCCACCATTGGGGCCTTTTCTTCGTTCACGGAGAACGGTGAACCCGAAAGGATAATGCCCTTTAAATCCGGGGTAAAATCAATTTTCTTGTTGAACGGAACAATCTCGCAATACACCTTAGCCTCTCGTACCGCTCTGGCTATCAACTGAGTATATTGGGAACCGAAGTCCAGGATGAGGATTTTTTCAGTCATGGTGCTGCGAAGTTAGGAAATTCGCCAGAAGGCGCATTTTGCGACGCTACCGGAAAATAAAGGGAATTGACCGAAAATTAACCGGAAATGTAACTCCGGTCTTTTTCTTGTAGTAATATTTAGCAAATTTTGTCTTTCCTAAACATTATTAAATGCGCAACTTATTTTTTCTACTGCTTTCCGTTGTCGTGTTCAGTTCCTGTCATTGGCATTCGGTCAAGGGGGATGGGCATGTTGTGACTGACCAACGATCAGTTTCCGATTTTAAAAATGTAAAGCTTCGCGGGTTCATGAATGTGTACCTGACGCAGGAATCAAATACAAAGGTGTCGATCGAAGGTGAAGAGAACATTATACAGCACATCAGAACGTACAGAGAAGGCAATAGTCTTATCATCAGCACTGAGAATGGTTACAGGTTGAAGAATACCCAGCCGGTGAATGTATATGTGAGTGCCCCGATGTTGGAAGAGATAAGCATTTCCGGAAGTGGTGACATCATTGGCAAAACAAAACTTACCAGTGACAACAGACTTGAATTCAGCATTTCGGGCAGCGGCAATATCAATACCGATGTAGATGCGCCGAATGTGAAGGTTGATATTGGCGGATCAGGTAATTCAGAAGTGAAGGGCAAGACCAGGGATCTCTCCATTGAGATCGCAGGAAGCGGCAAGGCACAGGCTAAAGAGTTGTTGAGTGAAAATGCCAATGTGAGTATTGCCGGCAGTGGTAATGCTTATGTAAATGCAAGCTCCAAGCTGGAGGTGCACGTGGCTGGGAGTGGTGATGTGTATTATCTCGGCAAACCGCAGATCACAAGCCATATTGCGGGCAGTGGTTCGGTGAAGGCATTGGAGTGATGTCCATTCAAAAGTAAAAAGTCAAAATTCAAAAGTTCGAAATTGGAAGCTTTTGAATTTTGACTTTTTACTTTTGAATTTATTACTGCATTAACCTATACACCGGGTATCTCATATATGCAGGTTCGAAATAGGGAGAGTTCTTGTAAACGAAATCGAGCTGCGCAGCACCATTCTTAGCGAAAGCAGTATCTGTCGCTTTCTTATCATCCAGCATTTTTTTCACCGCCACATTTCCCTTCAAAAATTCAGCTGCCGTTTCCTCAAACATATAATCACTATACCCTTCTTTCTGTCCGAGGATCGCATCAAAGAAATTCCAGGCGAAATATGAATCCGGCGCCTGCGGTTCCAACACTTCCATAATGAATCGGTTTGCGTCCTGGTTCATCGGAACAATTATATCTCCCTTCCTGAACTGCATCTTCACCTGCGAAGGGGTCACCTTCACATTTGAATTCAAATGGTGCTTCTCATAGGGCTTCGCGCTGGTAGTATAATCGTCAATATGATAAACTTCCACGGTCAACGTGGTATCCCTGGGCAATTGCGATAACAGCACTTTGTTTAGTTTAAGCCTCTCAACAACTTCCCACCATCCCTGGGGAATGATGTAGGCCTTTGGTTTGAGAGCAGATTTTTCAACCATATACTCGTTATAGAATTTTATTTCCTTCGTGAATGGCTTGCTGCGATCATAATAAAGTCTCGGCTGACCGCTAATGGTACTTGGCTTATGCCCGGCTGCATATCCCTTGAATTGAACAGGCACAGAAACATTTTTATTTAAAGTCCAGCTGATCGGAAATTCTGCACGGCTCTTATTTTCAGCTTTGGTTTTTTGCCTCAGGCTCAAGATCGTCACTGCATTTTCAGACGTAAACTGGATAAAACACTCCATCAATGCGTAAGTTGCTTTTACGCGCTGCGAATAAGGTTTCAACATATGGCTCTCGGGAACAAAGGCAAAGGTTTGCCACAATGTTGCATAGCCACTGCTGTAACGTGGTCCTTCTAAAAATTCAGGCCATCCCTGCTCCGGCGACTCGCCAAATGAATTCACGTAAGGCACCAGGTCGTATCCCTTTTTTTTCATCAAGTCATAAATACCCGGCTCGAATTTTTTGTTCATAAACTCGCCCATCGCACCGCCCAGCTTGTTGTGCTGTGAGCTAATTAGTGTAATCACGTGTTGGTAATCGGCGCCATTACTCACATGGTTGTCGATCATGACATCTGGATCTATGGTGCGAAACATGAATTCAAAAGCCTTCGCGTCCTTTGAATCCGTTTTGATAAAGTCACGGTTCAGATCCAGGTTTTGCGAATTTCCCCGAAACCCAAACTCCTCCGGACCATTTTGGTCCACCCTGTAATTCTTGCTTCGATCAAGACAGCCACCAATATTGTACACGGGAACAATGGCGAGTATTACATTTTGGGGAAGCGTTAGTTTACCCGTCACAATATCTTTTGCCAACAACATGCTGGCGTCAATTCCATCCGATTCGCCGGGATGTATGCCATTTACAATTAATATGAACGTGGTTTTGGAATTCCTCGGCCTTGTAAAATTGAAATTGCTGTCTGGCCCCACCAATACTACCGGCAACGAGTAACCGGCGTCGGTGGCCCCCACTGGTCTCATTTTCACCTGTGGGTATTGCTCATCTAACTTTTTCCACCAATCGATGATTTCAGCGAATGCAGGCGTCTGGTTGCCATTGGCCTTTTCAAAGGGCGTAAGAAGGGGCTGGGCATGGCCGTAAAAGCCTGCCATAAATAGCATCAGGAAACAGATTTTTTTCATTCTAAGTATTTAAATAAGAATAGTGAAAATACTGAACCAGGCGTTTGGAACAAAAATTGTCGTCGATTTGAACGTTTCGTTAATTTAGCGACCTGTTTATATGGAATGGCCGGATATATTTTTTAGCGTCGTCATTTTTCAGTTGCTCTTTCTTGCACTTTTTCTTTTATCGAAGGAAAAAGGCAAAAGAATCAGTAATATTTTCCTGGGACTATTTTTTCTGTCAATTTCCCTGAACCTGATTGATAGTTTCCTGGTCCTAAAGAACGCCTACAATGCAAACCCCTCAATGGGTTTATGGGGAAGTTGTTTGCCCTTGTTGTTCGGCCCCTTTTTGTTTCTCTACACCAAATCGGTCCTCTACCGCGACTTTTCGTTTAGTGGATCAAAATGGTTGCACATACTGCCTTTCCTCATTTGCTTTTTTGTAACAGAAGGTTCTTACCTGGCGTTGTCAACAGAACAGAAACATTCCCTGCTCCAGGGACTGTTGGTTCGCGAGGTACCCAAATATGTATACATCGCTTCGGCCCTTATTTTTCTGCATTTTTTTATCTACGCCTGGGCCAGTTTCAGATTGATCAGGAAGTTCAAGCGGCAGGCAGCCAATAAATTCTCCGACGTAGAACGACAGAATATCACCTGGCTTAGCACCACGCTGGTCTTCTTTGTGATGCTGATGATTTTTGGAGCCATCAGTGGATTTATCAGGCTCACGCCTTTTTCGCAATATTATTATCCCATGCTGGCTGTCCTGCTGGCGGGATTGATCATCTTCCTCATCATGATCCTGCTCAAGGCCATGCAAAAGCCGGAAATTTTTTCGATCCTGGAAGAGAAGGAAACAGAAGAAATGATGGAGGTAAACGCTGAGGATAATGGCCACGAAAAGCCTCTACCACCTCCAAAATATGCTTACTCCAACCTGACTGAAGCGGATAAGCAGCATTTGGCGGAAAGGCTCAAGCTGCATATGACCGAACACAAACCTTATCTTAATGCCGAGCTGACCCTTGTACAGCTTTCATCTCAAATGGAGGTAAGGCCCAAAGTTCTGTCACAGGTGATCAATGAAAGCCTGCATCAAAGCTTCTTTGACTTTGTGAACCGGTACCGGATCGAAGAAGCCAAACAACAATTGACCCACCCCGAAGACGAGGCGATCACCATTTTGGAAATACTTTACAACTCGGGTTTCAATTCCAAGTCTTCTTTCAATACACTTTTTAAAAAGTACACGGGCCTCACACCCACTGAGTTCCGTAAAAACCATGAAGAAGGTTGAAGTACGACTTTAAGCTGATCTAAAGTCGAACGAAATTTATTTGGTTTCAGTTCCTGATCTCGGTCGACAATTGCCTTTCCACAATAGCATTTTTGTTCAAAAAACGATGAACAAAAATCCTTTTTTCGACCGCCTGCTCAACCCCCGATTCAGTGTTTTATGGCTGCTGATCGGCGCCTCCACAGCTGTCTTCCTTTCACCACGGATCAATATCGGCCTGTTTGCATGGATATCACCATTGGCCATTTTGATTTTTTTTCGACTGGGCTCGATTAGGAAGAAATGGCTTTGGTTTGTGCCAGCGATGACGTTAGTCACGGTTATTTCTCTCTATGAGGCGATTCCCTTTCCTTTCCCGGTGCTGGTGGTGATCGCGCTGGCATCTTCATTGGTTATGGCACTGATATTTCAGCTTGACCGTTGGCTGTTTCAAAAAACGAATCATTTTCTTGTCACACTATTCCTGCCCGCAGCCATGGTGACGCGCGAGTTCATCGATGCACAGGGCGGGGGAGGTGTGTGGAGCTCAATCGCAAATTCGCAGGTTCATTTTAGTTGGCTCATCCAACTCGCTTCTGTCACAGGAATCTTTGGGATCAGCTTCATGATTTATTGGTTTGCATCGGTAGGTGCATGGGTCATCAACAAAACGACCAGGAGAGAGAATTTTAAAACGGGCGCAGTGGTGTACGGACTCATCTTTTTTGGCATCCTGTTGTTTGGTTTCCTCCGGTGTGAAATTGTCCCGGGTGAAAAGCCTGCGCTCACCAGGATCGGCGGTGTTTCCGTTCCTCCTTTCAATTTCATCGAATCGCTTTACGAAGATTATAGCGGCGTGCGGAAAAAGCTTGATCCAAAATCTTCACTTACCTCATCAACATTTGCCGAAATGCGCGCAGCCTATATCCCCTTCATTGAAACGGCCGACACCATCCGTTTCCATCGCGGTTATGTAGCCATGAAATTGATGCAGGACAGCCTGTTCGCACTTTCAGAGAAAGCCGCGAAAGCTGGCGCAAAAATAATCAACTGGTCAGAAGCCAATGCTGTGGTTCTGCCATTTGACGAGGAACACTTGATTAGACGCGGTAAAACCTTCGCTTCAAAAAATCAGGTTTGGTTGCTGATGGCGATTGCGGTTATTCTACCTGGTAAGATAACTGCTGAAAGAAAATTCCTGGAAAACAAGGCCCTGCTGATTGGACCAGACGGAATGATCTCAAATGTCTTGCACAAAAACAAGCCCGTACCGATGGCGGAATCCAGTGAGCCCGGCGACGGCAGAATTCCGGCAATTGAAACGCGCTTTGGAAGGATTTCCACATCAATTTGTTATGACGCCGATTTTCCCGGGTTAATGCAGCAACTAGGCCAATTAAAAACAGGATTGCTCTTATTGCCTTCCGGCGATTGGTGGGCTATCTCGCCCTTTCATTCATATATGGCTCTTTTCAGGGGAATTGAGAATGGCAGCTCTGTCTTCAGGCAGGCGAGTGGCGGCCTTTCGGTTGCTTCCGACTACACCGGCAAAATCCTGGGCTCGATGGATTTTTATCAGGAAGGCGAAAAGTGTTGGTGGATCGACATGCCTATCCAACACGTGCCTACCATTTATTCCAGCTTTGGCAATAGCTTCGATTATGCGTGTATGTTTCTCGCTTTCCTCGGGGTTGGATTGGTTATTTTGAAATGGCGGACCAGAAATGAATAGCCACAAATAAAAAAGCACCCCGACACGCAGTGTCGGGGTGCTTTCCAAAGTATATTAATGGCCTTACGCTGAAAGACCGTTCACCTTGCGGGTGAGCTTGCTCTTCAGGTTGGCAGCCTTGTTCTTGTGGATAATGCCCTTTTTGGCCAGCTTGTCAATCATGCTTGAAACTTCAACCAAATCCTTCGATGCAGTCTTCTTGTCGGTTAAAGCCCTCAGGTCGCGAACGGCATTACGGGTGGTCTTGCCATAATAGCGGTTACGATCCCTTCTTTTGTTTGACTGACGTACGTCTTTTTTGGTTGCTGCGTGATTTGCCATAATGAAATTTTGGGACGGCAAAGGTAGGAGGAATTTGTACAAAAACCAAAAGAAGTACGATGGTTAAATGGGTTAATTATGTTGACTGGGTACAACCCAAATAATCTAAAGTTGAGGTATTTGCATGGTTTTCACACAAAAAACTGTGAAATCGAACCGTTTCTGACTCATACTTGCCATTTTTTACACGATATTTGTCGTCCGGTTCTCCCTTTCTCAAACGCTGATTCATGAAAGATTTTTCATACATCACCAACTCGTCACCCGCTTTTATTGAAGGAATGTACCAGGATTTCGTCAAGGACCCGTCCAGCGTGGACCCCGAATTCCGAAAGTTTTTTGAAGGTTTTGACTTCGCCGTAGGGGTAGGTAAAGCCACCAATGGGCATGATACGATAGAAGTAAAGGGTGATGGAATCAAGTTGGAAAGCATTGATTGGCAGAAGGAATTGAACGCCTACCGACTTATCCTTGGCTATCGAAACAAGGGTCATTTAATCGCCAAAACCAACCCGATCAGGGAAAGAAAGGACCGTGGTGCCAATCTCGATCTCGCCTTCTTCCATTTCACCGACGAGGATCTGGATAAGAATTTCTTCGCGGGCAATTTAATTGGACTTGGAACAACTACGCTTCGCAACATTCTTGCACACCTGCAGAAATGTTATGCTTCTCACGTAGGTATCGAATTCAAATACATCAGCAATCAGAAAAAGGTCGACTGGCTCACCAATGAAATGGAACGCAAGTTCACCATCCCGCTTCCAATCAGCACCAAGAAAAGAATCCTGGATAAGCTAAATGAAGGGGTAATGTTTGAAAAATTCCTTCACACCAAATACATCGGTCAAAAAAGATTTTCACTCGAAGGTGGCGAAGGAACAATTGCCGCTTTGGATACCATTCTTACTACAGCTGCCGGGCACGACGTGAAAGAAGTTGTAGTGGGTATGGCGCACCGTGGACGTTTGAATATACTTGCAAATATTCTTGGCAAAACCTATCAACAGATATTCAGCGAGTTTGAAGGCACAGGTAAGATGGATCAAACCATGGGCAGTGGCGACGTGAAATATCATTTGGGTTTCAGTAGTGAGGTTGATACAGCAAATGGAAAAAAGATCTATGTCAAGCTCACCCCAAATCCTTCCCATCTTGAAGCCGTAGATCCAGTAGTGGTGGGCTTTTCAAGGTCTAAGGCAGATACGCTTTACAACAGCGATTTTGATAAAATTCTACCCATCCTCATTCATGGCGACGCATCAATTGCCGGACAGGGAGTTGTTTACGAAGTATTGCAGATGTCGAACCTGGATGGTTATTATACCGGGGGCACTCTTCATTTCGTAATCAATAACCAGATTGGCTTCACCACCGATTTCGAAGACGCGCGCAGTTCTGACTATTGCACGTCTTTGGCTGCGATTGTACAGGCGCCGGTTTTGCACGTCAATGGCGACGATGCGGAAGCAGTGGTGAAATGTGCTGAGATCGCCACGCGATTTCGCCAGGAATTTAATTCGGACGTGTTTATCGACATGGTATGCTATCGCAAACATGGTCACAATGAGGGAGATGATCCAAAATTCACTCAGCCGCATTTGTATGCGCTGATAGATAAACATCCCAATCCGCGCGAAGTATACACCACTTACCTGCTGGAGAACGGCGAAGCGGATGCCAAAGAGCTCGCCAGGGAGATGGAAAAGAAATTCTGGGCCGACTTACAGGAAAGGCTAGACGAAGTGAAGCAGAATCCTTTGCCTTACACGTACCAGCCGCCGGAATTGGCATGGAAGAGCCTTCGCAGGGCGAGACCGGAAGATTTTGATGCTTCACCGGCAACCGGAATCTCAGAAGAAGATTTTCAAAAAGTATTTAAGGCCATTATGGCATGGCCGGAGAATTTCACCCCGCTCCGTAAGGTGGAGAAGCTCCTGCAGGATAAGGTCAAGCTTTTAGAAACAGAAAAAAAGCTCGACTGGGCTACCGGCGAATTAATGGCATATGGCAGTTTGCTGCTGGAAGGAAAGGATGTACGCATGAGTGGCCAGGATGTATGCAGGGGAACATTCTCTCATCGTCATGCCGTCCTTACGGATGAAAATACAGACGAGCCTTACAACCGTCTCAGCAGAATTCCGGATGCGAAAGGCCATTTCAGAATTTATAATTCTCTGCTTAGCGAATACGGTGTGTTGGGATTTGAATATGGATATTCCATTGCCAATCCAAATGCGCTTACAATTTGGGAAGCACAATTTGGTGATTTCTGCAATGGTGCACAGACCATGATCGACCAGTTCATTTGTGGAGCAGAGCAGAAATGGCAGAAGATGACCGGGCTGGTTATGCTGTTGCCTCACGGCTACGAAGGCCAGGGACCCGAACACAGCAGCGCCCGCATGGAACGTTTTCTGCAAATGTGTGCTGAATTGAATATTGTGGTGACCAATATCACCACATCAGCGAATTTATTCCATGCATTTAGAAGGCAGATTCACTGGCCCTTCCGCAAGCCATTGGTGAATTTTTCACCGAAGGCCAATCTTCGTCATCCGGGATCCTATTCCCTGGTTCAGGATTTCACCAATGGTGGATTCAAAGAAATCATTGACGATCCGTTTGCAAATGATGCGAAAAATGTAAAGAAGGTTTTGTTCTGCAGCGGTAAGATTTATTTCGACATGGCTGAGAAGCAGGTCAAAGAAAACAGGAAAGACATTGCGCTCGTTCGTGTTGAGCAATTGTATCCTTTGCCATTGAAACAAATCGAAGCACTTTATCAGAAATACAATAAGGCCACATGGTTCTGGGTTCAGGAAGAGCCTTTAAATATGGGTGCAGCTTCCTTCCTTTTGATGAACCTGAAATCGATCAATTACGGTGTCATCAGTCGTCAGCCCAGTGCTTCCACCGCTACCGGATATGCGAAAGTGCATGCCCAGGAACAGGGGGAGATTATTGAGACGGCGTTTAACATCTAGTGATTCGGCATGGGCGTCCCAATACCTCCAACTATAAACTCCAAACTAGTTTCACTATATTCGTGCTTCGAAATCGAACGCTAAAAATGATTGATATAAAAGTTCCAACGGTAGGTGAATCGATCAATGAAGTCACACTGGTAAAGTGGATGAAAAAGGATGGTGATTACGTAAATCGGGATGAAGTTCTTGCCGAGTTGGAAAGCGAAAAGGCGACTTTTGAAGTGAATGCCGAACAGGCCGGCGTGTTGAAAACGGTGGGTAAGGAAGGCGATACCCTGAAAATTGGTGACCTGGTTGCGCAAATTGACGAGTCAGCTGCAAAACCTGAAGGCGCTCCCAAGTCTGCTGAGCCCAAGGCCGAGGCTAAGCCTGAACCCAAACCTGAAAAGAAATCCGAAGAAAAAGTTGTCGCGGGCGGAAACGGCCAACAAACTCCGAAGCCTGCCGTAAAAGAAGAAGTAAAAGCCACTCCGGTAGCCACAGCCATCATTGCTGAAAAGGGTGTGGATCCGAAAACTATCCAACCCAGCGGTTTCCAGGGACGTATTATGAAGAGTGATGTGCTGGAAGCGCTGAGTCATCCTGGCCGCGTTCCCGGCAGGGAAATGTTCAGCAGAGATGCTAAGTCTGAGAAGATGAGCAATCTTCGTAAGACGGTGTCACGCAGGCTGGTGGAGGCAAAAAATACCACAGCCATGCTCACCACTTTTAACGAAGTGGACATGAGCAGGATCATGGAGATCCGTACAAAGTACAAGGACAAATTCAAAGAGATACACGGCGTTAACCTGGGATTCATGAGTTTCTTTGCCAAGGCTTGCAGCTATGCATTGCAGGAATGGCCGGCCGTGAATGCCTACATAGATGGAGAAAATATCGTGTACCACAATTACTGCGATATCTCCATTGCCGTTTCGGCACCCAAGGGCCTGGTGGTTCCGGTGATCAGGAACGCTGAAAGCCTGAATATGGCTGAGCTGGAAAAGAAAGTACTTGAACTGGCTACCAAGGCCAGGGATAATAAACTGAGTATTGAAGAAATGACCGGGGGAACGTTTACCATCACCAATGGTGGCGTGTTTGGTTCGCTCATGTCAACACCTATTATCAATATCCCACAGAGTGCGATCCTGGGCATGCATAAAATACAGGAACGCCCGATAGCTTTAAATGGTCAGGTGGTCATTAAGCCCATGATGTACGTAGCATTGAGCTACGATCACCGGATTATAGATGGAAGGGAGTCTGTCAGCTTCCTGGTGCGTGTGAAAGAACTACTGGAAAATCCTGAATTGCTGTTATTCGGCAAGGATCCCGTGAAGACCTTACTCGAGGTATAAATACGACCCAGAGAAACCTTGATAAATAAACCTTCCGCTATGAGAATTCTCAAGATGGTTTTGATCGGGCTTGTTGCAATTGCTTTTGTGTCATGCCAGAAAGAATTGAGTGTTGAAAACCGAAATGGTTTGCCGCCACCACCAGATCCTGTTCCTGATACATTGGGCGATCTTCTCGTCCGCCAGGTTACCTCTTATAATACGGTCGATTCAGTAGTTACACAATATAGCTATGATGGTTCGAAAAGGCTGATTGGAATAGCCATGGCGGGGAATGTTGGAGGAACGATCATTGACCAGCATCAAACGATTACCCGCAATGGATCGGGCACCATTACACAGATCACCTTGCTCGATGCCACGGCTGGCGGCGGTACGCTGGTGACAGATGTGTTTTATGATGCTGCGAATAACCGCTACTCCCATACCATTATCAGGCTTAACTTCAATGGGACCGTGTTCGTGGACAGTACCGTATTTATCTACGGCGTGAGTGGTAACGTTTCTGCCGTTGATGACTATGAGCAGGATCCCGCCTCAGGAACCTTCCAACCATTTTATCGCAACGAATATGTTTATGCAGGCAATGCCGTTGACAGCGCAAAATTGTTCAACGCTGATCCAACCACGGGTGCGTGGACTGCGTTGTCAACAGTAGTATATGGCTATGATAGCAAGATCAATCCGCTTATCCTAAGTAATGCGGAATCAATTTTGCTGACACTACCGCACTTATACGCCATTAACAACAACAATTCGCAGGAGTCGATCAACTACCAGAGTCCGTCAAGTGGCTTTACAATGACAACCACTTTCACTTATAATAGCAAAAACAAACCTGTAACAAGCGTTACCACGGTGTTGCCGTACGGGGCAGGTGCCACGGGTGCTTATTATTACCAATAGTTCCCGTTTATTTGCGGGTATGACGCGCTTTCAATCTTATTTATTCCATGCATCCAGGATTCTGGATGACTACAATGGAACGTTTCCATTTCATTCTTTCGTCAAACAATATTTTAGCGGACAGAAAAAATTTGGCTCTACCGATCGCCGAATCATCACTCACCTTTGTTATTGTTATTTCAGATTAGGCAAGGCATTATCGGAGCTGCAAAAAGAAGAGAGATTATTGCTTTCATTATTGTTATGCTCTCAGTCGACAAATATCGTGCTGAATGCATTGCGTCCTGAATGGGATGCGCTGACCACCGTTCCGCTGGCAGAGAAAATTTCCAAACTGCAATTTTCTTTTAGTGTTGAGGACATTTTTCCATGGACTAATGAACTCAGTGAGGGTATTGATGCGAAGGCCTTCTGTGCATCATTTCTACAACAACCCAAACTATTCCTGAGACTGCGGCCGGGAAAAGAAAACCAGGTTTTGACTAAACTACAAGTAGCAGGAATTTCGTTCGAAAAAATAGGAGAGTATGCTTTAGCACTTCCTGCTTCGTCGAAACTGGATGATGTACTTCAACTCAACAATGAAGCCCTTGTTCAGGATTTGAGCTCACAGCGTGTCGCATCATTTTTTCCTGAAATGGATCCTGGATCTGTAGTATGGGATTGTTGTTCGGGTAGTGGCGGGAAGTCAATCCTGCTGTATGATTCCCTGCCCGGAATTATTCTAACGGCCTCGGATAAACGAGAATCGATCATTGTCAACCTCAAGACAAGATTCCGCGAGGCAGGCATCCGCCAATACAAGGCCCTTGTTTTGGATCTCGAAAAAGAAACATTACCCGGCAACATCAGATTCGACCTCATTATGGCCGATGTTCCCTGCACAGGTTCCGGTACATGGTCCCGAACACCGGAGCAGTTGTACTTTCATGAGCCATCCGCCATCGCAAAATACCAGCTTCTGCAACGAAAGATCGTTGAGCGGATCATACCCAGTTTAAAAAAGGGAAATCAACTTCTATATATCACTTGTTCAGTATTCAGGCAGGAGAATGAAGAGAATATAAAGTGGGCAGAAGAGAAATTTGGATTGACAACAAAAAAGCTGGATACCATTAGGGGCTATACCCTGGGTGCGGACACCATGTTTGCAGCACTTCTTACTTTATGATTGATATGGTGTGCTTGTTTTTGCCCTCTCTCAAGACGAGGTAATAAACTCCCCTCGACAATCCAGGCTTGATGAATAATTGCGTGGTTTGAAATTGACCACTCACTACGTTTAATGACCTGGATTGAATAAGTTGACCCGATGCATTGACAAGTTGCAAACTTGCTGCCCCGGTTGTTGTGGGCAGAATATTTACTGTGAGCTGATCCTTAAAAGGAACAGGAAAGGCCGAAATCACCTGCTTTGATTTTCGTTTGCTTAGCAGGCTTTGGTAAGCCTGCTCGAAATCCGGAATGCCATATCCAACACGGTCATCGGGGTTGGCAAAATGGTCCGCGCTTCGCTGAACGGCATCGATGATATCCATATTCGAAAACTCAGGAAAAGCCTGCCAAAGACAAGCAACGAGTCCGGCCAGGTTCGGATTTGAAAAGGATGTGCCATTGCCACTAACGGGCACGCCTGCTGCATTACTGATGATGGTACCCCAACCCACGGATGCCACATTTGGTTTGATTCGTCCATCAGCGCTCGGACCATAACTGGAGAACGATGCAACAACTTTCGAGGAATTGACTGCACCTACTGCAAGGATGCTATCTGCATCTGCGGGCGCAATGATGTAATGCCACGCATCCAGGCCCGAATTGCCCGCACTATTCGTTACGATGATTCCCTTTCTTGCCGCCAGGTCCGCACCATTGGAAATGATGGTGGTATTGCCATTCATGTCGGCATAGGTATGGTTAAAGAAAGGATCATCAAATTCACTATAACCCAGTGAGGAAGTAATCAGATCCACCCCAAGGCTGTCGGCAAGTTCTGCTGCAGCAACCCAGTTTTGTTCTTCGATCGGGTATTCGGAAGCGCCATCCTCCGTGCGGAAGAGATAAAAATTTGCCTTCGGACAGGTTCCGATCATTGTCCCGGGCGTATTGGCAGCGATGGTAGAAAAACAATACATCCCGTGCTGGTCATCCTCATTAACGCTGGCCTCATTTTTCACAAAGTCCCAGGTGCCCAGTACCTGATTGTGCGCACGCAAACTATCAAACACCGGATTTGTCTGGTAGTGATAGAAACCGGCATCCAGGATGGCAATCGTCATGCCTTCACCGTGAAAGCCCTGGTTGTGCAAAAATTCACCGTGATGAATTCTGACCTGGGCGTCGTTGACGCCGTAGTTAAAAAAGTCAGTGGTATCCCCGTTTCGAGTAGTCGTTCCAGTTATATCTTCAATTTTTTCAGTGAACTTGTTCCTGGCGGCGGCATTGCCTGTTTGCCTGCGAAGTGCGATGGGGCCGGAACCTCGTTTCACAAAAGAAAAGTTCATGATCTTTGCCAGCGCAGTTGAATCTGTGGTTTGGATGGCAACCTGGTTGAGCCATTTGGATTTATTCAGAATTGTTACGGCACCTGCGTTTCGGACACTGTCAATGTAAGCGGGAAAAATGGGCAGGTCCGTACTGTCAAGTTTTATGTTCTGGCGATTGCGTCGGTCAATTGATTTTGCAGAAAGAAATTTTCCGGGCTGGTTGAATGAAAAGGGAGTATTCGACTTGTCGGTGAATCGAATGATGTAGCGGGAATACTGTGCATTTGTGCAGTGACACAGAAGAAATGAACCCAATACAAGTAATAAAACTTTTTTCATTGGTTTCGGCGTAAAATTCAAAACTCAAAATTCAAAAGCGCTGAACTTTGAACTGTGAACGCTGAACTGGCTAGTCGTGCCTGATCATCGTCAACCTGATTCCATACCCAAGTATATATGCAGCTTTACCGGGCGTTGGTGGTTGATATTCGCGATGCAAAAAATCTTTATAGATCAGGCCTATACCCTTTCCATACACCTCCACACTGTAATCTCTTCTGCTAAAAACAGAATCAACTGTTGGATCGCCCACTACGTCATCGCGTTCATTGACGATAACGCTACTGTCAACAAGCTGGTTGCCCATATCATAAGGCTGATATGTATTTGCATAGATATAGTCCCAATCGTCGAGATAGGTAACTTCTGAATTTGTGGAGTATGTATCAATATAGCTGTTGCCTTTCCAACTGTAATCATCACGGATGGGCTCGTGCAATTTGATGTACCGGAGATTGTTGTCAATCAACTCCAGTGAATGCTGCAACGGCGTAACAAGGTAGGTCACGTTGTCGGACCAGGGCAGCGTTTCCGCAGTATCGCGAATGTAGCGATGCACACGGTACGAAGGCCGGTCAAGGTTATCGGTTACCTGTGCTTCCACAACATCCATCACCGTATAAGAATGGATTTCTTCGGTCGAATTGAAATTGACGAAAACAGTAGAGTCCATCCTGTAGGTAACAGATCGCCCTATCGCCAAAGGATACATATCTGCAATGGTGGGTGCTGACAGGGTCTCGGTTTTTGAACAACCGTCAATGATTAACACGATTGAAAGCAGAGAGGCAGCAAGTGTAAGCGGTTTGAACATAGTTCCTATTCTGGTTCTTGTTATTGTACGGAGGATTTAGGTAATCCTTCCCACAATACTCCTAAAAACGGCTGAAAGGCCGAAATATTGCCTTAAAGCATTAATTATTAACGAATTGACAGGGAATCTGGGCTTCGTTGGATGATGCCGCCACCGATCACATCTTCTCCTTCGTAAAAAACGGCGCTTTGGCCAGGCGCCACGCCCTTGGCATCCTCATAAAAGCTGACATGAATTCCGCCACTACCGTTGTACAGGTTGCTCAGGGAGCCTTTGTCCTTATACCTGATTTTCGTGATGGCTTCCATTCCATCGGTAATTCCATCGTATTTCATCCAGTTTAACCTGGCCACATTCATTTCTCTCCTGTTGAGATCTGACTCCTCGCCAAGAATCACGGTATTCGTTTCCGGAATTATCTGGGTAACGAATGCCGGCCGGCCCAGGGCTATATCGAGTCCTTTTCTTTGCCCAACGGTATAAAAAGGATATCCCTTGTGTTTACCGAGGACCTTTCCATTTTTATCGATAAAATTCCCGTCGGCAAGTCTTTCCTCCAATCCGTCTACTTTCTTTTTCAAAAAACCACGATAGTCGTTGTCGGGCACAAAGCATATCTCATAGCTTTCGCTTTTCTTCGCCAATTCAGGATAGCCATAGTCCATCGCCATCTGCCGGATTTCGGTTTTCCTGAAATTGCCTATCGGCAATAGCGTTCTTCTTAACAAATCCTGCTGTAATCCCCACAGCACATAGCTTTGATCCTTTAGTTCGTCAAGGCCTTTGCTGATCACATAGCGACCGTTGTTGTGTTGCCTCACATTGGCATAGTGGCCAGTTGCAATGAAGTCGCATCCAAGCGCATCTGCACGTTTCAAAAGTGCGCGCCATTTAATGTGCGTGTTGCACATCACACAAGGATTTGGTGTGCGTCCCGCGAGATACTCTTCCACAAAATTCTCAATCACAAAATCGCCGAATTCGTCCCTGATGTCCAATACAAAATGAGGGAAACCATGCTGAACAGCAGCCATCCGGGCATCATTGAAGCTGTCAAGGTTACAGCAGCCCGTTTCCTTCTTGCCAGAGCCCGAGGTGGCGTAATCCCAGGTTTTCATGGTGATACCCACCACTTCATAGCCTTGGTCATGCAACATGAGGGCGGTCACGGTACTGTCAATACCGCCACTCATTGCTACCAGAACTTTACCTTTTCTGCTCATCAGACTCCTTTTTTCAGTTTGCAAATATACGAAGACCGGGGCTGACGGAGCGTGTCCCATATCGTAAAAGGCCCGTATGATTACCAGCCTTTTAGATAAATCTCGATTAGCTAATGATTCGGACCCTTGTCATTTTGGATAATTCTTCACATTCTTTCCCAGGATAATATCCCGTTTGCACATGAGCAGATCTCCATTTTTTGTAAGGGTAACAACGCCATTACCACCGATATCACCATCGTGGTTCTTGTTTTCTGCTTTCACGAAGGGATCGTCTGAAAAGAGGTATTCGTCCACAAAATATTCATTCATATCAGGCTCTTTTACGATGGGATGGATATGGGCTGGAATGGAGGCATTGGGGTAGGGCGCGGGCTTCAGCGTATAAAATTTGTAGCTGCCTGATGCATCAGTCTTGATCCAGCCACGAAGGGCGCCATTTCTGCGCGCAGCACCTTTTTGATCAGGCGATGGGGTATAAAGACCATCCTGGTTGGTGTGATAGATGTACAGAATGGTATTGGCTGCCGGTGTTTTGCCATCGCGCTGATAGATGGTGCCGAAGACCAGCATTTTCGGTCCGTTAAGTAAAAAGTCGGGCAGCGTGTCCGTATTGTTCATTTTGTCGGGGGAAGGCATACCATCATAGATAGCTTCGCAACCTTCGCAGCGGGCGCCTACGTTGGTATAACGCGGCTTTTCCCTGGCTTGTGAACAGGCTGATTGCAGGATCAAACTGCAAAGCAATGCGCTGAGAATGCTTTTCATAAAAAAGAGTTTGTACCAAATTGCTTTCTTTTCACCGCAGATTCGAAAGTTTTACAGCATTGGTTATTCTTACTTGACCAACAGCGTAAACTCGCTTATGACAGGCTAATCAAGCAAATCATCAAGGATTCAGCACCATTGACGTAAACCACCAAAGCATCGCTTTTTGTAATTTTATCTTGAGTCATGAACATTCGGCAAACATTGTTAAGGTGGAAGCTTCACCATGTTTTGCTCTGGGTGGTCATCTTTTTTGGCTGGTTCTTTTTTCGCTACCAGGATTTCCCAACCCTCACGGTAGCGTTTAAGGAGGTTACCGTGAAAGTGGCCACGCTGGCATCGTTGGTGTATATTTCCAATTACTGGCTGGTGCCCGCATTTCTTTACAAAAAGAAATACGTGAGTTTTGCCGTGCTTTACCTGAGCGCCATCTTTATTTTCGGTACGTTCAAGGTTTACCTGAACTCACTGATGCTTGAGCCCTTCTTTAAGGAGTCCTTGTTCACCGATTTTAAAGCCAGGTTTTACGACAATATCATCCCACTATTCTTATTGGTAACCACAGGCGTGGCGGCGAAGATCGTGGTTGATTATATCCAGACGCAAAGACGACTGACTGAAATTTCGAAAGAGAAAGCAGAGGCCGAGCTGAAATTTTTGAAGTCGCAAATCAATCCGCATTTTCTATTCAATTCTATCAACAGTATTTATTTTTTGATCGACAAGAATAATCCAGTCGCCAGGCAAACGCTCCTCCAGTTTTCACAGTTGTTGCGTTACCAACTTTACGATTGCAATGGAGAATCTATTCCGATTGAAAAGGAGATGAATTATCTGAAGGATTATGTGGAGTTGCAACAGCTGCGCAGGGATCACCAATACCAGGTTAACCTGAACCTTGATGAATCATTAAAGAATTTTAATGTGGTGCCACTCCTGTTTATTCCTTTTGTTGAAAATGCGTTCAAGCATATTTCTCATTTTTCAAACCGGCCCAACACGATCGACATCATGGCAAATCGCGAAAATGGGACCTTCAGACTGGAAATAGCGAATACCAAGGAAGACAACCCCACGTCATCGATTAAAGAAGCGGGCGGGATCGGGCTGGCAAACGTAAGGCGACGACTGGAATTATTGTATCCGGGCAAACACCAGCTGGATATTGACGATAAGGGCGATACTTTTTCTGTTCATCTTCAATTGGACCTCTCATGATTTTGAATTGCGTGATTATAGATGACGAGCCATTGGCAAGAAAGGGCATGAAAGAATATGTGCAGGACATTGAATTCCTTCACTTGTTGGGTGAGTTCGAAAATCCAATCAAGGCAATGGACGTGCTGACATCAGGGAAAGTGCATTTGTTATTATTGGATATCCAGATGCCAAAGCTGACTGGAATTGACCTGTTGAAATCGCTTACGCACCCACCACAGGTCATTCTCACCACGGCTTATCCGCAATATGCGCTGGATGGTTATGAGTTAAATGTGCTGGATTATTTATTGAAGCCGATTTCTTTCGATCGATTTCTAAAGGCGGTGATGAAGGCTAAGGCGCATTTTGAGGGCGTAGCTTTTGCGGAGCAGGCGGATGATCATTTTTTTGTGAAGGCTGACAATAAGCACGTGCGCGTATCGTATGATGAGGTTTGTTTTGTAGAAGCCCTGCAAAATTATGTGTCAATTCATCTCACCAATGGCAAGCTGTTGACATACCTCACGCTGACGGCGATGGAGAAGCAGCTGCCTACGCAACGTTTTATTAAAGTTCACAAATCGTATATCGTGAACATCAGCAAGATCAATTCGATTGAGGGAAATGAAGTGATCATTGGCAACAATAGGATTCCAATAAGCCGCCAACTCCGTGATGAGCTGATGCAGAAGGTGGTGGAGAGTAAGCTCCTTCGGAGATGAGTGTACTAATAATCCAAAGGCCAAGATCAAACACTAATAGCCAATATCAACTAATCCACAATCTTTATCCAAAATCTAAAATCCACAATCTAAGCCGGAACGGCTATCTCCTGCTTCACAAACTGTGCTTCCACATTCAATCTCACTTCATCACTAACAACCACGCCTCCGGATTCGGTGATGGCGTTCCATTTAAGTCCATAGGCAGAACGGCTGAGCTTTCCTTTAATGGTGAATCCGGCTTTGGTTTGTCCCCAGGGATCTTTGGTGATTCCACCGAATTCTACATCCAGGGTAATTGGCTGGGTGACATCCCTGATGGTGAGGTCGCCTTCCAGCACATAGTGATCTCCGCTTTTATGCGTGAGCTGTTTTCCGGTGAAACTGAGTTTCGGGAATTTTTCCGAGCTGAAGAATTCTTCGCCCTTCAGGTGGTTGTCTCTTGATTCGTCGCGCGTGTCAATTGAGTCGATTTTAGCAGCAAAGTTGATCTTACTTTTTGTGAAATCATTATCGTCAGCTATGACGCTTGATTCAAATTCTTTGAATTTTCCGGTTACGTTGGTGATCATCAGGTGTTTTATCTTAAACTCAACTTCGCTGTGGGCTTTGTCGATCACCCATTTGTTGGTTGCCATATTCTTTATTTTGGTTAATCAATATTTTAATTCAATACAAGGGGTACTTCAATCGCTAGGAGAGAGGTATTGGCTTTGGCCTTTACCGGTATACTTTCTTCGGCAGTAACACCGATTGCATCGCGCTTTTCCAGGTCCTGCCCGTCAAGATCCACGCCTCCTTCAATCACGAAGAAGTATACTCCATTTCCAGGCTTGTGTAATTTGTAATCGATCGCTTTTCCCGCTTCGATTTCTGCCAGTGAGAACCAGGAATCCTGGTTGATCCACACACCGCCTTCCTGTTCTTCGGGCGATACCACGACCTGGAATCTATTGGTCCTGTCTGCCGCGCTGAAGGTTTTTTGTTCATAACGCGGTTCGATATTTCTTTTTTTCGGGAATACCCAGATTTGCAGAAAGTTGACATCGTCTGTTTTGGACGCGTTGAACTCACTGTGTCGGATACCCGAACCTGCGCTCATGATTTGCACGTCGTTGGTGCGGATGATTTCATTGCGGCCTGTGGAATCTTTGTGTTCCAGTGCACCGCGAAGGGGAATGGACACGATTTCCATATTATCGTGTGGATGTGCGCCGAAGCCCATGCCCGCTGCAACGACGTCGTCGTTCAGTACGCGCAATGCGCCGAAATGAACTCTTTCGGGATTATTGTAGCTGGCGAAGCTGAAACTATGGTAGGAATTCAGCCAGCCATGGTCGGCATGACCCCTGGAATTCGCTTTGTGGATGAATTTTACTGACATATTGTTGTTGTTTTGGATTTTCAATGTTTAAACATTGAATCAATTTTTGTGCCAGCTATCTGACTGACATTCTGGCTATCTTTTTGTCAGGTTTGGGAGTAGAAATCAACAATTCAAAGGGAATGGAGGAAAACTGGTGGGTAAAATTACGTCCACTTCGGAAGGAAAGACAGCATCTGCAGCCTCAAAAAATATTTACCTTCATTTCTCAATCTAAAATCAGCAATATGATCAAGTTGCAAGTCATCGGGAATCTTGGCAAGGACTGTATCACAAACAATGTGAACGGTAAGAGCGTGATCAATTTTAATGTGGCCCATACGGAAAAGTTCAGGGATTCACAAGGCGTCCAAAAGGACAAGACGACATGGGTGGAATGTGCTTATTGGACAGATCGTACAGGTGTCGCACCATATCTAAAGAAAGGAACCCAGGTATACGTTGAGGGTGTACCCGAGGTTAGAACCTATACTACCAATGATGGCAGGAACGGCGCCTCATTGTCCCTTCGTGTCTTTAACATCCAGTTATTGGGTAGCAGGGGCGAAGGCGGCTCAACGGGATTTGCGGGTTCAGGATCTGTTTCTACTGCCATTCCCACAGCCAGTGATATTTCCGAGCCAGTTGATGACCTGCCATTCTAATGAATAAGTTTAGAACTGCAATCATAAATTAATTGTTGCCGACCGGTAGGAACACCATCGCTCGTCTGCATGGGAATTCTGCACCATAGCCCAAAGTGCTTCATTCCTTTAATGGGAATTCTATTGTTGTTCTCCACCGCGTTTTCTCAAACGCGAAGGGAACAAACGGGTGTATTGGTGGTCGGTGGAGGCACAGGCGGTGTGGCGGCCGGACTGCAGGCTGCGAGACTCGGCGTAAAAACGATTATTGTAGAACAAACGAGTTGGTTGGGAGGCATGCTCACAGCTGCCGGCGTGAGTTGCACAGACGGAAACGATAAGTTGAATTCTGGCATCTGGCAGGAATTCAGGGAACAACTATATAAACATTACAACACCCGCAACCTGGCAACGGGCTGGGTGAGCGCAACATGTTTTGAGCCCCGCGTAGGTGATAGCATTTTCAAATCTCTTGTTGCCAAACAAACCAACCTGGAGGTATTCAATCAATGGTATTTTGAATCTGTGACAGAAAAAAACAACAAGGTCAATGGTGCCATATTCAAGAACGCAGGTGGGGATTCCCTGATCATTGAAGCGGTGATCGTGATCGATGCCACAGACCTCGGAGATGCCTTTGCTTCCGCACATGCCGGATTTGATGTGGGTATGGAAGACAAAAGCTACAGTCATGAATCGATGGCGCCCGGTAAGAATGACATTATTCAGGACCTTACCTGGGTGGCTATCCTCAAAGATATTGGCAAGCCGTCTGCTGAACTCCAAATGCCGCGCGGGTATGACTCCACGCAATATTTCTGCAGTTGCACCAGTGCCCCCTGTCCGCAAGGGACACCTTATAAAGTGGACGCGAAGGCCATGCTCGAATACGCAAAACTGCCCAATGCCTATTACATGATCAACTGGCCGGCACATGGGAATGATTTTTATCTGAACACAATCGATCTCAAACCGCGCGAACGGGAACGGGTGCTGGAAGCTGCACGTCAGCAAACGCTGGGTTTCGTCTATTTTATTCAAACTACTTTGGGTAAATCCAACCTTGTTCTTGCCAATAATTATTTCCCAGGAAGAGATGGACTTGCCCTGGTTCCTTATCATCGCGAAGGCCGAAGACTGAAAGGCGTCGTCCGACTCAACGTCAATCACCTCATTAATCCCTATGTACCTGCAGAAAAACTTTATCGCACAGGCATCGCTGTGGGCGATTACCCGGTGGACCACCACCACGGAAAAATGAAAGATGCGCCCGCAATTAAATTCCCGAAAGTCAATTCCTTCAATATTCCGTTGGGCGCCCTGGTGCCGGAAAAAATAGACGGATTGATCGTCGCGGATAAAGGGATCTCGGTATCAAACATTGTCAATGGAGCAACCCGGCTTCAGCCATGCGTATTGCTGACGGGGCAGGCCGCCGGCGTGTTGGCTGCATGGTGCCTGAAGAATGACAAAAAGCCGCGCGAAGCCAATATCCGGGAAATTCAACTTGCACTCCTCTCAGCAAGAGCTTATCTGATGCCTTACTATGACATAGATACAACGAATCGGGCGTGGATGGCTGCGCAGATGACGGGCATAACGGGTATGATCAAAGGCATTGGCAAATCAGAAGGATGGGAAAACAAAACATGGTTCCATCCCGATAGCCTGATGCTTTTTTCTGAATGGGAGAAAGGCATGAAAGAATATGACCGGAAATTCTCAATCAACACTGCGACGCGAGGCAAATATATTTCAGTTTCAGTGGCGCTAAAATCGGTCTATCATTATTGCTCAAATTCAAAAGATCCATCGCTTAAGGCACAGGCGAAACTGCTGGGTGCAGATGAAAAATCATGGGCAAAAAGCTGGTCAGATTTTTTAGGACTCCAAAATTATGCTGGCGACAGATTTATCAGGCGCGCAGAACTGGCAGTGCTGCTATATCAGACCATGCTGCTAAATGGTGGCAAGGGGGTGGGATGGAAAGGGAACTGGCTGAATTAATTTTCTACTTACGCTGCTCATATTTTTTCACCAACAATTCCAACTCTTCCCTGGTCACGGCTTTTTGTTGATTGTCCAGGTTGATCACTATCAGGTAGCCCTTGCTGCCTCGCGTAGACAGATAGGCATTTACCAATCCCAGCTGCTCACTTAGGGTAGGCCTTCCCGTTGTAACATTCCATTGCTCGCGCGCGCAAAGACATCCAAGTGTTGGCGTGAGCGGATAAAAGGGCTTGTCACGAAAATATTCAGGATCGATGGTAGTGCCGTGGGCGATGACTTCCGTGCGACCCACTTTGCCGGCGGTAAAGGATTCCATCATAGGTGCATAATCTCTCCATCCGGGTGGAAGTAGCTTTAAATAAGCAGGCAGCGGATTTTGCGCAGTATCCCAGGTCTGGGTCGAATCCAGCTGAAAATATTTTTCCCATTTTTCTTCGTAGGGCATCGTCATCTGCAGATTCGGCGTAGGTCCGATCAAATTATTGTGGGACACGCCCACACCGCTGATGGCATAAACGCCCTGAGGCGTGCTGCCATTGGTGATGAAAAATGGCAGATCAGAACCAGACCTTGCGAGTTGTTGAAATACCATCAACCTGCCATCGGGATGACGAACAAAGCTTCCATCTGCATTCTGAACAATGGCAAGTCCGGCATAGTCGCGATTCCATCTCTGAAACGAATAAACCGTCTTCCTGGCCAGGCTTTTTGAGTAGGCAAACAATTCCGATGCTGTTGGAATAGCTTTATTTGTTTCCTGGGTATGTTCATTAAGATAGTGCAGCAAGGCGGCAAGCACAGTCGTGCTGTCATATTCCGGGAAATTTTCGGTCATGCGGATGAGCAATTCTGAACGATTCGCGGGGTTTATACGGAACAGGTAAGCGAGACAAATTGAAAATAGTCTTGGATCCCTTTCCTGCCTGGAAATAGAATCCAGTTCGCTCTTGAACCTGGTAGGATAGTTTCCATAAATTGATTCCAGCAATGCTCTTCTTGCGTCCAGGTCAAGTGATCCGTATGCTTTGAGCATCCTGCTGAAACCATTTTCGATTTGCTCATTCCGTAACAGAAATTGGGTTATGGCCCAGCAGGCAGTTTCATATTTGTAAGCAGTGTTGCTGTCCACCGGCATGCTGAAAGTTTTTCCAATAACGTTGTCTTTCAGATTCTGATCCAGTTTCACTCTTTCTTTGTAAAGAACGAATGGCGAATAAATGTCTTCCTGTCTCCATTGAGCGGACAAACAAAGGGTCAGAAGCAGGCAGACAGGTACACAGATCCTCCTTTTCATTGGCTAAAATTAAGTATTTCATCGAGGTGATCTTCTGAATGCAGCTTAATTTGCAGCCCAAATGGAAAAGAAATATTCTTACGGTGAATTGCAAAAATTTACCAGGGCCGTATTTGAAAAAATGGGTTGCCCAGCTGCACAGGCTGAATTGGCAACGTCTGTTCTTCTGTCAGCTGATCTTCGTGGCATTGATTCCCACGGCATCGCCAGGCTGAGCGGCTATCTTCGGTTATGGGAAGCCGGTAGGGTAATAGCAGATCCAAAAATTGAAGTCGTTCATGAAACACCATCCACTGCAGTTGTGGACGGTGGCAGTGGTCTCGGACTGGTGGTGGCGCCGCGGGCGATGGGGATTGCGATTGAGAAAGCAAAGAATGTGGGCTCGGGTTGGGTCAGCGTTAAGAATAGCAATCATTTTGGGATCGCGGCCTGTCACGCGCTGATGGCCGTAGAACAGGACATGATCGGCATTGCGATGACGAATGCAAGCGCACTCGTTGCGCCAACTTTTTCAGTTGAGCGAATGCTTGGCACGAATCCCATATGCGTGGCCATTCCCGCTGGCGTGGAAGCTCCATTCGTTGCCGACCTGGCCACCACTACTGCGGCCAATGGCAAGCTCGAAATTCTGCAAAGAAAAAAGGAGCGTGCACCACATGGATGGATACAGGATGCGGTTGGGCATTCCTCCACAGATCCTGATGAATTGAAAAATGGGGGTGCCCTGTTGCCACTCGGCGGAGACAGGGAGCACGGTAGTCATAAGGGATATGCGCTTGGTTCGGTAGTTGATATTTTCTCAGCCATTCTCAGTGGTGCAAACTATGGTCCCTGGGTGCCCCCGTTCCCTGCCTTCGTGCCTATGCCTGAGGGTATGCCCGGAAAAGGTATCGGCCATTTTTTTGGCGTGATGCGGATTGATGCATTTCGACCTGCCGAAGAATTCAAGCAGCATATGGATCATTGGATACAAAGATTTCGTTCCGCCAAGCGGGTGAAGGTTGAGCAGCCTGTCTTGATTCCCGGCGATCCGGAAAGAGATATGGAAGCGATCAGGTCTGTTGAAGGCATCCCTTTGTTACCCGCCGTAGTAGAGGATCTCTGGAAAATTGCCGAAAAAATGAAAGTTCCGTTTAAATAAGTCAAACAAGTTTCCGCTTTTGAGTTGTTTATCACGATTCAGGATTCAAGAATCCTGAATCCTGAATCCTGTATATTTGCACCTCGAAAAAATAACCCGGTTAATATTTATCAATGAAAGTCATGAAGTTTGGCGGCACTTCCGTGGGAAGGCCGGAAAGAATGCAACAGGTATCGGAGCTCATCACGAAAGATGATGAACCCAAAATAGTGGTATTAAGCGCACTCAGTGGAACTACCAATGCACTCGTAGCCATTGGTGAAGCCATGGCGAAAAGTGAGAAGGAAAATGCCAAACAACAAATTGATAAACTGGAAGCACACTACCAATCCTTTATCAGGGAACTTGTGCATTCCGAAAAAGCGTTTCAAAAGGCCGGTGCTATCCTTGCCGAACATTTCGAATTCCTGAATATCATTCTGCGAATTTCTTTTAATGAAGCACTTAACAAAGACATTCTTGCCCAGGGCGAATTGCTGAGCACAAAATTATTTAGCGTTTTCCTGGATGAAAAAGGAATCGATCACCAGTTATTGCCTGCGCTCGACTTCATGTCGATTGACAGTCACGATGAGCCGCAGATCGGCAGCATCAAAGTAAAGCTTAGTCACTTGCTGCAACAGTTATCGGATAAGAAATTATTTATCACGCAGGGGTATATTTGTCGCAATGCGAGGGGAGAGGTAGACAATCTAAAGCGCGGTGGCAGTGACTATAGTGCATCGCTCATTGCAGCTGCGATAAATGCCAGCGTATGTGAGATCTGGACTGACATTGACGGCATGCATAATAACGATCCCCGGGTGGTGAAAAAGACAATGCCCATCGAACAACTCAGTTTCGATGAAGCGGCGGAGCTTGCGTATTTCGGCGCAAAAATTCTTCACCCGGCGTCTATCTGGCCGGCTCAAACTTATAATATCCCGGTAAAGTTGCTCAATACGATGCAGCCGGAAGCTAAAGGCACGCTGATTGTAGAAGAGGCCGGCTCTGTGGGCGTAAAGGCGATTGCAGCGAAGGATGGCATCATTGCCATCAAGATCAAGAGCAGCAGAATGCTACTTGCTTATGGTTTCTTAAGAAAGATTTTTGAAGTGTTCGAAAAATATCGCACGCCGATCGACATGATCACCACGTCCGAAGTGGCCGTGTCGCTCACCATTGATAATTCTGCCAGCCTCCAGGTCATTCTCAAAGAACTCGAACCCTTCGGTACCGTAGAGATCGATCAGAATCAAACCATCGTCTCTGTTGTGGGCAATGAAATTACGCAGACCAAGGATGTGCTGGTTAAACTCTTCGATTCACTTTCAACCATTCCGGTGCGAATGGTGAGCTACGGTGGCAGCAGACACAATGTCTCGATCCTGATTCCAAGCGAAAACAAGAACCAAACACTGCAGTTGTTGAATAAGGGGTTGTTTGGACTGGAATAAATTTAAAATTCAACCTGCCTGCCTGCAGGCAGGAAGTCAAAATTCAAAAGCGCCGAATAATCGTGATCCTTTTGAATTTTGACTTTTTACTTTTGACTTTTTACCCATCCATTGGCCTGAATCCACTTCAAACAAACTTCCATCCAATCTTCCGAAGTGGTTTTGTTATTTAATCCATAACCGTGGCCGCCCTTTTCATAGATGTGCATTTCGGCCGGCACCTTGTTTTTGATCAACGCGCCATAAAAATCGATGCTGTTCTCAACCTTAACTACATCGTCATCGGTGGAGTGTACCAGGAAAGTGGGAGGTGTTTGAGGCGTAACCTGTTCCTCGTTGGAATAGGTCTTTATTTTTTCTGCTGAAGGGGTCTTGCCAATTAGTTGATCACGCGAACCCGTATGGCCAATACGGTCGCTGAAGCTGATCACGGGATAAATCAACATCAGGAAGTCGGGTCTCAGGCTTGTATTAGTTGGATTATCAATGTAAGCCTTACTGAAATGGGTACCCGCCGTTGAGGCCAGGTGACCACCGGCTGAAAAACCCATGAGCCCTATACGAGATGGATCCAGGCTCCATTCAGCCGCACGTTGCCTCACGATTTGTATCGCACGCTGTGCATCCTGCAAGGGTCCTATTTCTTTATTCGGCATGATCTTGTCATCAGGCAATCGGTACTTTACGACAAATGCAGCAATGCCATTGTCGACAAATCTTTGCGCCACCCGGTTGCCTTCATGATCGGCTGCAACTACCCAGTAACCGCCACCCGGACAAATTACAACGGCAGTACCCGTAGCTTTTTCTTTTGACGGAAGAAAAACGGTGAGCGTTGGAATAGAAACCTTGGAATAGAACTTAAAACCATCTGTGCTATCCCATTTTTCTTCATTCTTACCAGGAATTGAATTGGGAATAGCCTTATCGTATAAGTTAATAACCGTCTGCGCGTGAAGACAGGCGCCAAGCAAGACCAGCGGGATAAAAAGTATTTTCTTCATATTATTAAAAGTAAAAAGGGACTGCTAAACCGCAATCCCTTTTGACTTTTATTTTTGAATCCCTGCCTGCCGGCAGGCAGGTTTAATTCTTTAAATCACCAGCATCGCATCTCCATAACTGAAAAAGCGATACTTGTCCTTAATCGCTTTCTTGTAAGCTTCCATAGCCAGGTCGTAGCCTGCAAATGCGCAAACCATGATCAACAAGCTGGTTTTTGGCAGGTGAAAGTTTGTGACCAACGCATCAGCAATTGAAAATTCGTATGGTGGATGAATGAAAGTATTGGTCCAGCCTTCAGAAGGCTTCAACAGTTTCTCTGCAGTAAATGAAGATTCCATGGCACGCATGGTGGTTGTACCTACAGAGCAGATGCGATTTCCGTCGAGCTTTGCTTTGTTCACAATCTTGCACGCTGCTTCTTCAATGCGGTAGTATTCAGCATCCATTTTGTGCTTGCTGAGGTCTTCAACTTCAATCGGACGAAAAGTGCCCAGTCCTGTGTGAAGCGTGACTTCTGCAAACCTGATACCCTTAATTTCAAGACGCTTGATCAACTCTTTGCTGAAGTGCAGTCCGGCTGTAGGCGCTGCAACCGCACCCTCATATTTTGCATATACTGTCTGGTACCGCTCCTTATCTTCTTCGTCGGGCTTACGCTTAATGTATTTTGGTAATGGTGTTTCTCCCAGTGTTTCCAGGATCTGTCTGAATTCATCGTCGTTGCCATCAAAAAGAAATCGAATGGTACGACCCCGTGAGGTGGTGTTGTCAATCACTTCCGCAACCAGGTCCTCGGTATCTCCGAAATAAAGTTTATTGCCCACCCTGATTTTCCTGGCGGGGTCTACAATTACGTCCCAAAGACGGTTTTGTTTGTTCAGTTCGCGGAGCAGGAAAACTTCGATCTTGGCGCCCGTCTTCTCCTTCCGGCCATACATGCGCGCAGGGAAAACTTTTGTATTGTTTACAACGAAAACATCTTTGTCGTCAAAATAATCCATGATGTCCCGGAAATGTTTGTTCTCCATTTGTCCGGTGTGGCGATGAACCACCATCATTCTTGAATCTTCTCTTTTTTTAGCGGGGTGTTGGGCAATCAGATTAAGGGGCAGGTCGAAGCGGAACTGGGATAATTTCATGTGTTATAAATAAATTTTCGGGTATGTAGCCACATGAAACAAACGGTGAGCGGGGATCGTCGGGAAGCCCAAACCTGATCTTACGGCACCAGGTTCGCTCATGTAACTGATAAATGCGTGCAAAGGTAGGGAATTTGAAGATAATTCGAACAAGCGGCCTGAAACCTGCTCCTGGCCTACAGGTCACGAAAATTATTTCCCTATTTCGGGATCGCCCCGATCAGGCGCTGCGTGTAGGCTTCTTTGGGGTGAAAGAACACTTCATCGGCCGGCCCGGACTCTACAATCTTCCCCTTGTTCATGACCATAATGCGATCACTGATGTAACGAACCACGGCAAGATCGTGCGAAATGAAAATCGAGGTAAAGCCGAATTCCTTTTTCAAATCATTCAACAGGTTTAACACCTGCGCCTGTACACTCACGTCCAATGCAGAAACAGACTCGTCACAAATAATAAAGGAAGGATCCAGGGCCAGTGCGCGCGCAATGCCGATCCTTTGTCGCTGGCCACCGCTGAATTCGTGCGGATACCGGGAAAAATGTTCTGCACTGAGATTTACCTTTTCAAGTAGGTGTATCACCTTCTCCCGCCTGTTCGCATGGTTGCCTTCCACGCCATGAACTTCCATCGGCTCAAGAATCGCGTCGCCAATTCGTATCCTTGGATTTAAAGATGAATAAGGATCCTGGAAAATAATTTGAATATCCCTCCTGGTTATTCGCAGGGTTTCTTTTGGAAGCGTGTTGAGCTTTGTGCCATTTAGCCAAACCTCTCCTGCAGTAGGTTGAATCAATTGAAGTATCGCTCTTCCCAAAGTTGACTTGCCACAGCCTGACTCACCTACCAGTCCAAGCGTCTCACCTTTCAATACCTCAAAGCTTACGCCATCAACTGCCCTCGTTTCGGTGAGTGGTTTACCCATCCATGATTTCCTGCCTGGAAAGTAAACGGAAAGATCTTTTACCACAAGTAGCCGCTCTTTCGAAACAACACTTGTTATTTCTTTTTCCGTATGCCTGGCTTCTGCATTCGAACCTGAGTTGAGGAAATCATCAACCACTGGCAATCGCTCACCCTTTGGATGCAGGATGGGCCTGCAGGCGAGAAGCGCCCTGGTATAGGGTTCTTTCGGATAATGCATGATTTCTTCGGTCGTGCCCATTTCCACTATTTTCCCCTTGTACATGACCACAATTCTATCTGCAATTTCTGCCACCACACCAAGGTCGTGTGAGATAAAAATAACGCCCATGTTTTCCTGCAATTGCAGTTCCCTGATCAGCTCAAGGATTGTCCTTTGCACCGTTACATCCAGCGCGGTGGTGGGTTCATCCGCAATTAACAAAGAAGGCGCACAGCTCATGGCCATGGCGATCATGACACGCTGCTTCTGGCCACCGCTCAACTGATGCGGATAGCTTTTGTAAATACGCGGTGGATCCGGAAGCTTCACTTTTTCAAACAATCGCAGTGTTTCTTTTTTTGCTTCGGCGCCTGAAAGATTTTTGTGTGCTAGAATCGCTTCTTCAACCTGGTTGCCGCAGGTGAATACGGGATTGAGTGAACTCATGGGTTCCTGGAAAATCATCGCAACGGAATTACCACGAATTGACTTTAAGGTCTTCCTGTTTGCCCTCAATAAATTGACAGCAGCATTTCCATCTTCTGAGAAAAGGATTTCTCCGCTTGTATAATTTGCAGGCGGTGAGGGTAGCAATTGTAGAACGCTTAAGGAAGTGACTGATTTGCCAGATCCTGATTCTCCAACGATCGCCAATATCTCACCCCGGTTAACGCTAAATGAAACGCCATGCAATGCTGGTGTTGGTATTCCATCGCTTATAAAGTCGACGGCAAGATTTTTAATATCGAGTAGTGGTAACAAATTCAAAACCTCAGGTGTCGCACTGTAAGTCCGTCGTTGATCAATTGTTTCAGCGATTCAATGCCGATGCGCAGATGATTATCAACAAATCCTTTTGTAACCTGCAAATCGCTTTCTTCGGTTTTTACGCCTTCAGGAATCATGGGCTGATCACTTACCAGCAACAGTGCGCCAGTCGGAATCTTATTGAAAAATCCAACTGAAAATATCGTGGCGGTCTCCATGTCGATCGCATAGGCCCTGATTTTTTGCAGGTATTCCTTAAATGCTTCGTCATGTTCCCAAACCCTGCGGTTTGTGGTGTAAACCGTGCCAGTCCAATAGTCCACGCCTGAATCACGGATGGTGGTTGAAATCGCCTTCTGCAACGCGAATGCCGGCAGCGCCGGTACTTCTGGTGGAAAATAGTCATTACTGGTACCTTCTCCCCGAATAGCTGCGATGGGCAGAATCAAATCACCAATCTTGTTTCGTTTTTTCAATCCGCCGCATTTGCCTAAAAACAAAACGGCCTTTGGACGAATTGCCGTCAACAGGTCCATGATTGTTGCAGCGGTAGGACTACCCATTCCAAAATTGATGATGCTGATGCCATCTGCAGTTGCACATTGCATGGGTTTATCGCGACCCACCACCTGCACCTTGTGCCAGTCGGCAAAAAGGTTGATGTAATTGCTGAAATTCGTAAGCAGGATATACTGACCAAAATTCTCCAATCGCTCACCTGTGTACCTGGGTAGCCAATTCTGAACAATTTCGTCTTTGGTTTGCATGGATTGACTTTGAATTCCTGCGCCGGTAGGCATATTTGGCTAATTTAGCAAATACTTCCGATGCATGATAAAAATCAACTTCCCTTCACATCCATTCAAGACAAAGAAAGAAAACGACAGGGAATACATTTTTGACGAAGTACGCAGGCTCTGGGTGCGATTAAGCCCGGAAGAATGGGTGCGTCAGAATTTCCTTCAATACCTGACGAGGGAAAAAAATTATCCATCCAGCCTGGTTGCGGTAGAACGCGAAATGAAATTGGGAGAATTATCAAAACGATTCGATATCCTCGTTTTTGACCAGGATGCGAAACCGTTCATGATGGTGGAGTGCAAATCGATGCAGGTGGATTTGTCGGAAAGAGTACTCGATCAGATTGTGCGGTACAATCTCGCCATACCCGTATCCATACTAATCGTGACCAATGGGACTTACACTTTCGGGTTCAGAATCGGCAGTGGCGGGGCAGAAGTCCTGACTGAAATTCCCGCCTTGAAAGCGTAAAGAAGGCGCAGGTATAAAATTTCTTTCTCATGTGTTCGCCCCCGAAACGCTCAAAATGCAGTAAAATAGGACGTTCCACAAAATACCCGTCTTTTTTTCACGTTTTATTTCTGGCGTAAGCAACAACCTGTAAGCCTCTGCTGCAAGTGACTCTTTTTAAGTCCCGTATTCTGTAAAGAACAGAATCCAGTATTGTGAAGAACCAGCCTACCTATGGAAAATGACATGGTACGAATTCACAATCTTGAGCAGAAAAACTTACAGGTTTTTTTATTTTGTTAATACCAGAAATGACTTGCCTATGGGAATATTCCTAACTCAGCATAACTGGTTCCCACCTTGTTAATCGCTACTACATAAGCCGCAGTGCGCATATCTGGAATATCAGGATTGTGTTTCCAAACCTCCATGATTTCTCGCGTTGCCGTAATCATAGTTTCCTCTAATCCGCTATGTACCAGGTCAACCTCTTCAGGTCCGTGCATGATCACTTCCCTGTCTTTGTGCGCAACCTTTTTACCTGAAAGAAATTCCATCTGACCAAGGATATTGCTGTTCAGGTTTTCAGTGAATCGCTTCTCCATTCTTCCATAACGAACGTGACTAAGGTTCTTCAGCCATTCGAAGTAACTTACTGTTACGCCTCCGGCGTTCAGGTACATATCCGGAACCACCAGTACGCCTTTCTTGATAAAGATCTCATCGGCCTCCGGCGTAAGCGGACCATTTGCAGCTTCACCAATGATCTTCGCCTTGATACGGGGAGCGTTTTCTCCATTGATCACGTTCTCTAATGCTGCAGGAATGAGGATATCGCATTCCAGTTCCAACGCGTCACTATTCTTCTTAAGTGTTTTTGCACCGGGAAAATCATGAATACTTCCGGTCTTTTTTCTGAATTGAAAAACTTCTTCTTCATTCAGTCCATCCGGATTATAAATCGCGCCTTCTGATTCTGCAAGTGCAATCACTTTTGCGCCGCCTTCGCGGAAAAATTTTGCAGCATGATAACCCACATTGCCAAGGCCCTGCACGATCACAGTTTTGCCTTTTACACCCGTGGGCAATTTTAACCTGCCCATTACTTCTTCCATCTCGCACACTTCGCGAATTCCAAAGAATACGCCAAGCCCGGTTGCTTCCCGTCTGCCGCGCACACCACCCTGTGTTACCGGCTTGCCGGTTACGCAACCCTGTGCATCAATTTCACCTGGACGCATGCTGGTGTATGTATCCAGGATCCAGGCCATCTCTCTTTCACCAGTGCCATAGTCAGGCGCGGGTACATCGATGCCAGGTCCGATAAAATTTTTCTTAATGAGCTCCGCTGTATAACGGCGTGTGATTTTTTCCAGGTCGTATGGCGTGTATTTGTGCGGATCAATACTGATACCGCCTTTTGCCCCGCCAAAAGGAACATTCACAATTGCGCATTTATAAGTCATTAGCGCTGCGAGAGCCATGACTTCATCGAGATTTACTGAAAGTGAAAAACGGATACCGCCTTTGCAGGGCGTCTTGTGGTGTGAGTGTTGAACACGGTAAGCTTTGATTACTTCAATCCTGTCTCCAATTTTTACCGGGAAGTGCATTCTGTAAACTGAATTGCATTGCTTGATCTGTTCCAGTACGCCTTTGTCCCATTTGGTGAATTTGGCTGCCTTGTCGAAACTCCTTTCCACCGCGCCAAAGAAACTATACTCTGGTTGTGATGACATAAATGAATTGTTTGCTTTTTATATGATACAATCGTTTTTTAGTATTCAGGAGGTCGGAGTAGCAATGGCTTAAACGAACGATCAGGATTTTTCTTTTTCCAGCCTCGAAATTTTTCTATCAAGGCTAACCAGGTAAAAGATTAATCCTGCAAGAATCACGAGAAGAACGGCAACAACAACGTAGATTTTTCCGTTGCTGCGCATGCTATCAGCCATTTCAGCCTTTTCTCCATTGTTGAAATCCTGTGCCAGTGAGGTTATACTCGTGAACAGCAGTAAGAAAAAAATCAATAGTCTGGAGATTGACTTAGGCATGAAGTAGGGTTTTATCTTTAATTTTTGTAAGACGCACTTGTAAACTCGCAATCCATATGCCCAGTAAGGTCCAGCCGATGATGGCGGGATAATAGACCATTCTCATGCGGTTGTCAAGATCCCTGAAATCAAGGCCGGGATTTCCCTGCTGACCTGGATGTAAACTGGGCAATAACCGGGGTACGATCCAGATGGAAGGGAACAACATTGCAAATGCAAATATGTTATACACTGCGCCTGTGCGTGCTCGTTTGTCAATATCGGGCACGGAGCTCCTCAAAACGAAATAAGCAAAATAGATCAACAACGCCATGGCTGCTCCAATGAGTTTGGGTTCGCGAAGAATTGAACCAAATGAAGCATACCCGGGGTTGTTTGGATCGGCCCATGTGTAGCTCGCCCAGATTGCACCCGTAATGTAACCCAGGATGCCAAAGAGAATACCTACCCGCGCGTAGCTCACCGCATAGATGTCAAACAAATAATTGCCATTGCGCAAATACCTGATGCTGTAGATCACAGAAACGATGAAGAGCGTCATCATGGCCATCCACATACACACGTGGAAGTAAAGATTCCTGATGGTTTCCTGCAATTGCCTGAGGGCAGGCACATCAAACAAAAAGCCACCAACAACAGTGTAGACGAGAAGAATAACACAAGCGATTTTCCACCACTTTTTTTGCATAATTAATCCTAACGGATGGTTGAATCAGAGAGATTCCTGGAAGGGCCTTACGTTAACGGGGGCAAATTTAGGGGCTTCCTCTAATCTTTCCATAAAAAAGGAAATAAAATGATAGAGAGCACTACTACCAGTGCATCAAGGGCAATCAACAAAAGGATGGTCTCTGTTAATGCACCTTCTTTAAATACTTCCGCAAACGCTGTTTTGGACACGCGAATCAACAGGAGGAGCTGGGGAATGATAATAGGAAAGCCCAATATGGCCATCAACGAGGCCTGCTGCTGGGCTTTCGAGGCAATGGCTGCCAGCAAGGTGAAAACAACGCTTAGGCCAATTCCGCCCAGGCAGCTGATGGCAATAAACTGCAGGGTATGAATGGTGGGATCACCCATTAAGGCCATGAATAAGAAAAGACTGAGCAAATTGAGAAGTAACATCAACACCAGGTTGTATAACAATTTGGCGACGATGAAGTGAACCGGACCTGCAATTGAATAGAAATAAAGCATCCGCCCCTTGCTTTCCTGTAAAAAACTTTTCGCCACGGCGTTTACGCAAATAAAAAGCTGGATCATCCAAAACAAACCAGTCCAAATGCCGGCTTCGGGCGTTTCCATGGACAAAAACAAAACGAAAATCGTTGAAGCCACGTAAAGCAGGATGCCGTAGAATGTATACTGCTGCCGCAATTCGAGCAGCAAATCTTTTTTTAGCAGCGTAATAATATGTGAGAAAGATTTCATTAAGCCGGTGTGGTAATTTCTTTATGATAGCAAATGCGACATCGCGGTTCGTAAATATCTTTTTCACCCAGCATGACCTGTCCTTCCTGGTTTGATTTACGATAAGACATGCTTGCGATATTGCCACAAACCACGCAAATCGCATGGAGTTTTGTGATATAGTCGGCGATGGCCAGCAGTTGTGGCATTGGACCGAACGGCTTTCCCTGGTAGTCCATATCGAGTCCTGCTACAATGACCCTCGTGCCTTTAAAGGCGAGCTGCTCGCACGCTGAAATGATGCCTTCGTCAAAAAACTGGGCTTCATCAATGCCTACGACGTCTACGCCTCCTGATAAATTCAAAATGCTCGTCGCATTTTCGACAGGGGTGGAGAGAATTGCATTTTCATTGTGCGAAACCAATTTGGAGGCATGATACCTCTTATCCAGGGCAGGTTTAAAGATTTCGACCTTCAGGTTTGCAATCATGGCCCGCCTTAATCTTCTGATCAATTCCTCCGTTTTACCACTAAACATTGATCCGGAGATCACTTCTATCCAGCCTCTGCGCTCTCCCCTGATGTTTGGTTCTATAAACATTCGTTAAAAATGAATTCTGGCAAAGTGTTTGTAACTTTAAGGAGTCTTATTTTTGCAACCAACCCCCAAAAATACCGTATTCAAATGGAAAGAGTGGGCGTTTTGATCAACAAATTGCAGCAACTCTACCAGGAGAAGGCTGATGCAGCACAACTCTTGCTTGTTATTCAACAACTGCAAGCAGAATTAACTGCCCAGCCGAGGTCTGCCTCTACGAATAAGGTGGTGGTACTTTATCCCTCAATTGCGCAGGCCATCATCGGCAAGGAAGTAGAAGTTTCCAACAAATCAGAAGAGAAAGTCATTGAAGTTTTACAGGTAGATGAGGCAGCCATTGCGGCCGAATTGGAAGAACTGAAGCAAATGGCCGAGTTGAAGAAGCAGCTGAGCCTTCACATGCAGCCAAAGCAGGAATTGTTTGATCCGCTTGAAGAGGTGCCGACACTGGCGCATCAACAAACCTTCAAAGAAATTAACCAGACGGTGGCCAAGGATCAACCATCCTTGAACGACAGGTTGAAAGGTAATACGACCGAGTTGGGAGAGAAGTTGAAAGAAACACCTGTTCGCGATCTTAAAAAGGCAATCGGTATCAACGATCGTTTTGTATTCATCAGCGATCTGTTTCGCGGAGATGAGGCGATGTACGAAAGATCAGTGAAAACCATCAACGGATTTTCAATTCTGCAGGAAGCCGAATACTGGATGCAGCGCGAATTGAAATTGAAACTGGGTTGGCAGGACGACGATAATACCGCCCAACATTTCTATCAATTGGTCAGAAGGCGGTTTGCCTGAATATAGTCGAATATCTTTTGCGTAGCCCCGGCCTTGATCTCCACAAATTTTTCAGCCACATCAGCTCTCCACTTGTACTCTGTTTCGTGATTAAACAGGCGGTTAAATACCTGTTCCAGTTCCAATGCATTTGAAATACTGATGGCACCCCCTTCGGCGATAAGTTCGTCGGCCTCAATGAATTTATCATAAATAGGTCCGAAGACAACAGGCTTACCAAATACCGCGGCTTCCAGGATATTGTGAATACCGTCTTCTCCAAAGCCGCCGCCAACATAGGCGATGTAGGCATAGTGATAGAGCCTGGATAACATGCCCACGTTGTCGATGATCAAACAGTTGGCGTCTCCCATTGACTTCCCTGACGCCAGCTCTGAATAGAGTATCGCCTTAGGAAATTCCTTCTTTACATCCTTGATATTTTCTTTGTCAATTTCGTGCGGTGCAATTACAAACCGAATTCCCGGGTTAGCCTTGGCATAGTGGATCAGTTCCACCTCATCGTCTTCCCAGGTGCTACCGGCAACGATTACCCGATGTCCTTCGCAGAATTTTTCTACCAGCGGAACCGGATCGAATGCGCCGGCAATCGAAATCACGCGGTCGAATCGCGTATCACCCGATACAGAGACATTTGATTCCAGTCCTATACTTTCCATTAAGATCTTTGACTCGGCGTTTTGAACAAAAATGTGAGAGAAGCAGGCCAGCATTTTCCTCCAGAATTTTCCATAAGACTGAAAGAATGGCTGATCGTCTCTGAATATTCCGGAAACAAGCAGCAGCGGAATCTTCCGCTTACGCAGCTCATTGAGGTAGTGAAACCAGAATTCGTATTTAACCCACAAGACCAACTGTGGATTTACCCAATTGATGAGTTCCCTTGCATTCCGGGCGCCATCCATCGGCAAGTAAAAAATATAATCGGCGCCGGGATAGTCCTTTTTTATTTCATAACCTGAAGGAGAATAAAAGGTGAGCAGGATCTTCACTTCGGGATCATTCGTCTTAATTTTTTCGAGTAGGGGTCGACCCTGTTCAAATTCACCAAGTGATGCGGCGTGCATCCATACCAGTTTGTTGGTTTGGGGAGGAATGGTTGACCTTATCTTTTTTAAGATGCCCTTTCTTCCCGCCAGCCAAAGCCGGGCCTTAGGATTGAAAAGAGCAACGATCCTGATACCTGCGGAATAGAGAACCAGGAACAAATTGTAGACAATGTTGGCCAAATTGGGCAATTAATTGTGAACAAATCTAATAATCAAAGTTTTACCCTGTCTATATTTTGTTATTTTTGCGCGGTTTATTAAAATTTATTCTCATGCGCACGATCCAGATGGTAGACTTGAAGCAGCAATACCTTCATATTAAGGACGAAGTAGATCGCGCTGTTTTAAATGTGTTGGATAGCACGGCCTTTATCAATGGCAAACCCGTGACTGAATTCGCGGAATCCCTCGCTTCTTATCTCGATATCAGGCATGTTATTCCCTGTGCTAATGGCACCGATGCCCTGCAGATTGCAATGATGGCACTTGGTTTGGAACCCGGTGATGAAGTGATTACTCCTTCGTTTACCTATATCGCCACCACGGAAGTGATTGCGCTGCTAAAGCTGAAGCCAGTATTTGTTGAAGTAGATCGCAAGACATTTTGTATTGACCCTGCTGCAATTGAAAAGGCGATCACGCCCAAAACAAAAGCAATCGTACCGGTGCACCTGTATGGTCAGTCCGCACCCATGGAGGAGATTATGACCGTCGCCCGTAAGCACAACCTGGCAGTAATAGAAGACAATGCCCAGGCTATCGGTTGCGAATACACGTTTAGCGATCGCACGAAGAAGAAAACAGGTACCATTGGCACGATCGGCTCCACTTCATTCTTCCCATCCAAGAACCTCGGCGCGTATGGTGACGGGGGAGCACTGTACACCAATGATGATTCGCTGGCCGCGAAAATGCGGATGATTGCGAACCATGGACAATCGGAGCGATATTATCACGACATGGTGGGTTGTAATTCCAGGCTCGACACTTTGCAGGCCGCTGTATTAAATGTAAAGCTGAAGAAGCTGGATGAATATATTACCGCACGAAACCGGGCAGCTGCATTTTACACGTCTGCCTTCAACGGCCACAGGGCACTTCAAACGCCTTACATCGCACCTTACAGTAATCACGTTTTTCACCAGTATACGCTTTTGCTAGAAGGGGTTGACAGGAACGGACTCCACCAATGGTTGAGCAGTCAAAAGATTCCTTCCATGATCTATTATCCCGTTCCCGCGCACAAACAGAAAATGTTTGCAAACTTCAAATCGGCTGAATTGAGTCTGCCGGTTACGGATTGGTTGACTGAGCGTGTGATTTCAATCCCGATGCATACAGAACTTGAACATGAGCAACTCGAATACATTGTGAAGAACGTACTCGATTATGTAAATCGCTAAACTTAGATACACCTAATGAAAATAACAGTAGTAGGAACCGGATACGTTGGATTAGTTACTGGAACCTGTTTTGCGGAAACTGGCAACCAGGTTACATGTGTAGACATTGATAAGCGGAAATTGGAAATGCTATCTAATGGTCAGATTACCATTTATGAGCCGGGCCTGGAAAAACTATTCATTCGCAATCTGCGTGAAGAGCGACTGCATTTTACAAACAGCCTGCAGGATGGTATCAAAGAGTCAGAAATTATATTCCTTGCATTGCCTACACCTCCGGGTGAAGATGGATCTGCAGATCTGAAATATATTCTTGGCGTGGCAGAGGAGTTGGGTAAGATAATGACGGAATATAAAGTCATCGTCGACAAGAGTACTGTACCCGTCGGTACTGCTGAAAAAGTGAGAACAGCGGTAGCTAAAAATTACAAAGGTGAATTTGATGTTGTTTCCAATCCCGAATTCTTAAGGGAAGGAGTTGCCGTTGATGATTTTATGAAGCCCGACCGTGTGGTGATCGGCACGAATGCTGAACGTGCCAGGAAGATCATGAATGAACTGTATGCGCCGTTTTTACGATCGGGTAATCCGGTACTTTTCATGGATGAACGTTCGGCAGAGCTCACCAAGTATGCGGCAAATTCATTCCTGGCTACCAAGATCTCTTTCATGAACGAGATCGCGCAACTTTGCGAGCGACTTGAAGCCGATGTTGACATGGTAAGGAAGGGCATCGGCAGTGATGAAAGAATTGGCAGAAGATTTCTTTTTCCCGGGATCGGTTATGGTGGAAGCTGCTTTCCAAAAGACGTTCAGGCCCTGGTAAATTCGTCGCTTGAAGTTGGTTATGAATTCAAGATCCTGAATGCGGTGATGGATGTGAATGCAAAACAGAAATTGCACCTGGTACCCAAGATCAAAAAATATTTTAAAGATAATCTCAAAGGCAAAAGATTTGCGGTTTGGGGGTTAGCTTTCAAGCCTAATACTGACGATATACGCGAAGCTCCTGCGTTTGAAATTATTGACGCCCTTTTGCATGAAGGTGCATCAATCACAGCGTATGATCCGGAAGCCATGAATAACGCCAAAAAAATATTCGGAGATAAGGTCGCTTTTGCAGAGAACCAATATGATTGTCTGCATGATGCAGATGCGCTGATCATTGCTACGGAGTGGAATGAATTCAGAACTCCTGATTTTTTGAAAATGGTTTCGAGCCTGAAGAACAAAGCCATTTTTGATGGTAGAAATCTTTTCGATCATTCAGCCATCAAACAGTTGGGTTTCCACTATGAGAGTGTGGGGCGCAGCTCGGCTGTTCAACACAATTAATCGTTCATGGAAAGAAAAAGAGTCTTAATCACAGGCGCCGCAGGTTTTTTGGGGTCTCATTTGTGCGACAGGTTTGTCAAAGAAGGTTTCAGGGTGGTGGGAATGGACAACCTCATCACGGGCGATCTCCGCAACATCGAGCACCTGTTCAAGTTGGAAGAATTTGAATTCTATCACCACGATGTTTCAAAATTCATTCATGTTCCCGGCGACCTGCATTATATTCTTCATTTTGCTTCCCCTGCTAGTCCCATTGACTATCTTAAGATTCCCATTCAGACCCTGAAAGTGGGGTCGTTGGGTACGCATAACTGCCTTGGCCTGGCAAAAGCCAAGGGAGCCAGGATACTGGTGGCCTCTACTTCTGAAGTTTATGGCGATCCTTTGGTGCATCCACAAAATGTAGACTATTGGGGAAACGTTAATCCAGTAGGTCCCCGTGGTGTTTATGACGAAGCCAAGCGTTTCCAGGAGGCTATTACCATGGCCTACCACAGTTTTCACCAGGTGGAAACCAGGATCATAAGAATCTTTAATACTTATGGTCCGAGGATGCGACTCAATGATGGCCGCGCTTTGCCGGCATTTATAGGACAGGCTTTGAGAGGAGAGGATCTCACTGTTTTTGGAGACGGTTCGCAGACCCGGTCTTTTTGCTACGTCGATGACCTGGTGGAAGGAATCTATCGATTATTGAACAGTAATTACGCGTTCCCGGTGAACATTGGTAACCCGGATGAAATTTCGTTGAAGGATTTCGCCGAAGAGATCATCAAACTCACCGGCACCCAACAGAAGATTGTGTACAAGCCGCTTCCGAAGGATGATCCGAAACAGCGTAAACCTGATATCACCCGTGCGAAAGAATTGTTGGGCTGGGAACCGAAGGTGAGCAGGAAAGAAGGGTTGAAAATAACATACGAGTATTTCAAGTCCTTGCCAAAAGAGGAATTGTTCAAGCTACCTAAGGAATTTAAAAGCACTAAATAGGATGATCTACCAGGATTTAGTTGACCAAAAAGCCAAGTTGGCTGTGATCGGACTGGGGTACGTGGGTTTGCCCATCGCCCTCGAATTCGCACGAAAAATACCCGTGATTGGATTCGACATCAATGCAAAGCGCATCGACCTGATGAAGCAGGGCATTGATCCAAGCAACGAATTAGAAGCAGAGGACTTCAAAGACCGGAAGATCGAGTTCACCTGTTCGCTCGATAAGCTAAGGGAAGCTAGGTTTTTCGTGGTTGCCGTCCCAACGCCAGTAGACGATTACAAAGTACCTGATCTTACGCCTGTGCAGAAAGCTTCGGAGACGATTGGAAAAGTGATAAAAAAGGGCGACTACGTGGTCTTCGAATCCACCGTTTATCCGGGCTGCACCGAAGACGATTGCCTGCCAATCATCGAGAAGATTTCTGGCCTGAAAATGGGAACAGATTTCAAATTGGGATATTCACCAGAACGAATTAATCCGGGCGATAAAGTGCACACGCTTACCAATACCATGAAAATTGTTTCGGGCTGTGATGCCGAGTCGCTACAGGAAATATCTTCCGTGTACGAACTGGTGGTACAGGCGGGTGTTCATCGCGCACCAAGCATCAAGGTTGCAGAAGCTGGAAAGATCATTGAGAATACGCAACGGGACCTGAATATATCATTGATGAATGAGTTATCCATCATCTTTGATCGCATTGGGATCAATACATACGATGTTTTGGAAGCAGCGGGGACGAAGTGGAATTTTCAGAAATATTTCCCGGGGCTGGTGGGGGGACATTGCATTGGTGTAGATCCATATTACCTCACTTACAAAGCTCAGCAACTTGGTTATAATTCAAAAGTAATTTCTGCCGGCCGTTTCGTGAACGATGATATGCCGCGTTATGTTTCGAAAAAAGTTGTGCAGCACATCATCAAGAATTCAAAAGACACTGCAAACGCGAAGGTATTGGTATTGGGAGCGACCTTTAAAGAAAATGTAAGTGATATTAGAAATTCGAAGGTTGCAGATATGGTGAAGGATCTATTGGATTATTCGCTCAATGTAGACTTCGTGGATCCACACGCTGATGCACAAGAAGTAAAACACGAATATGGTTTGGAAATAAAACCGCAGATGGGTAAGGGCTATGATGCCATCATCCTGGCAGTGGCTCATGATGAATTCAAGAATTACTCTGAGAAGGAATTGCTGGAGTTGATCAACCCGAATGCGCTGTTTGCTGACCTGAAGGGTGTTTATAGAAATAAATTGAATACCATTAAATACTGGAGTCTTTGATGTCTCCCTCATCGCCAAGAATACTGATCACTGGAGGGGCGGGTTTCATCGGATCACATGTGGTTCGCCGCTTCGTAACGCAATATCCGCAGCACGTGATCTACAATTTCGACAAACTCACATACGCAGGCAATCTTGAAAACCTGCGCGACGTTGAAACGGCTCCCAATTACCATTTCATTAAAGGTGATATAACGGATGAAGTTAGCGTGAATGCCATATTTGAGGAGTTTGGCTTTGACTCAGTCATTCATCTTGCCGCGGAGTCACACGTGGATCGCTCAATCCTGGAGCCACTGGAATTTGTAAAAACGAATGTACTTGGTACAGTGGTTCTGCTGAATGCCTGTCGCAAATACTGGAAGAATTTTGACGGCAAGGTTTTCTATCATATTTCTACCGACGAAGTTTATGGATCACTGGGAGCCACCGGATATTTCAAAGAGGATACACCTTACGATCCGCGCTCACCGTATTCGGCTTCAAAGGCTTCATCTGATCATATGGTGATGGCTTATCACCA
>Ga0163163_10000130_pt1 | contig 77745 bp, 52 predicted proteins | sample S65metaG_FD_119766 | JGI IMG/M metagenome (GOLD analysis project Ga0163163, IMG submission 119766) | Switchgrass rhizosphere microbial communities from Kellogg Biological Station, Michigan, USA - S6-5 metaG | ecosystem: Host-associated > Plants > Roots > Rhizosphere > Soil | place: USA...
ACATAACGTTAAAAGTCCGCTTCGGGTCGGAAGCGGACATCACTCATCAAATCCTCACGCCAAAGAGCTATCAAAGCTTCACATCTGGCTGCAAGGGAAGGCCCTCCTCCGGCCACAATGGAACGCTCGCGTTACATTTCGTTTTAACCAAACGAACACGTTGAAAGGCCGTTTATGATGCTGAAGAAATGGCAGTGTAAGCAAGCACGTATGAGCGTTCATTAGGCCGACGAGTTTCGAACACACCCAACGATCAGCGCTTGCGCTTGACTGCCTTATGCTCGTAGGCGAGTGCTTTTTTTGCGATTACTTTCCACGCGGTCGGAAAATGGCTGAAGTCCATTGCCAGTTGAACGATATCGCCAGATAGCCCGTCGAGAGATTCCTTAGTTCCCGTGAGCTTCAGCGCGCGCCAAATTTCGTAGGCTCGTTGGTCTGACAAGTCGACCGCCTTCTTCAGCGCGACATTTCTCGCCAACCCTCTTAGATTTCTAACTGGACGATTTTGATCCACGTTAACGGTCTTATGTCCGCACACTCATAACGTGCTTACGATATCCTATATCGTTGTCGGTGCGAGTAAGGAACTAATCGCGCCGCGACAAGGAATGGCGGTGCGAGCCGACGTAAGACAATTTCATTTGGTTGAGCTCACGTAATTAATCGGGCCGCCGCGAGGCGACTCGTTTTTTACCCGTTACGATTGCCAGGAAGAGTTGTGTACTCCGCGGCCACCTGTACTTTAACATCGAAGTTCCCAGTAACTTGCTTATACGCGTAGTGGAAATCGTCAGCTGCATTCCAGATATCGCCGCCGCCTGATTCAGCTTCGAATTCACCAGCACCGAGAGTGTAAGTGGTGCTGGGAAGGGTAGCGGTGCCAACGTCCTCACTCATCGTGAAAGAGCTCTGCACTACGCCTGTGACTGTCTGCCCTGCCGGCGGAATCGCCGTGTTTGCAGCCCGCGTATAATTTCTCACTCCAGCCACTTTTAAGGTGAACGAAGTTGCAGGTAACAAACCGGTGACGGTTAGCCGCACAGCTTTGCCGCTCTTCCGTATTTCGGCCGAGGTCACTGAAGCTGCTGGACTCACAAATGTATAATTGGCTGTATTCCGTGCGGTGCCCGGATCCGCGACGGGATCTGCGCCACCTAAATCGATAATTTTATCGAACTGAACATCCAGCGTGGTGGTTCCGGCGCTTGCATTGCCCATACTGCCAGCTGCAAGAACATTGGGTGCGTTGGTGTCTGGGTTCACCGTTACATTGACATCCGTAGAGGTAGTGGTCCCACTAAGCGGATTTACGATCGTAAGGTGGTAAAGCCCACTGTCCGCGGCGCGAGAGGAAGCAATAAAGAGCGTGGCCTTCTTTACCCCTCGCACAACGCTCGGAGGATAATAAAGGCTGCCGTCCAACGCGTTTGTCTTGGCACCATCCAAAGGAACACCACCTTTGGACCATTGATAGGTGTTCGGGCTGCCAGTAACACCAACGTCAATCGTGATTGGGTCCAGTTCATTAACAGTAATGCTTGCCGGCGGCGGAACATTGATCGCGGCCGCAACGTTTTGAATCGTGAACACGCCGAAACCATACGCTCCCCCCGACCAATAGATGGTCGCTTTCTTCAAGTTAGCGGGCGCATTGGTGTCCGGAACCAAGGTGATATCCCCGCAATAACCCCAGTCATTACCAATTCCTCCATTGTCTGAGTTGGCAATGTCGGCCTCTGTGCAATTCATCTTCCAGGCGGCGTTTGGAGCAATCGAGCCATCCAGCCGATGCACCCCAATCCAGCCCGGTTTGTGATAGTTTGTCCCTGAAAGTTGCCCGTATTGGTTGTCCCAACTTGGCATGGAATAGCTGACAATATAATCGAGGGAGGCATTGGCGTCCAAATTGCAGCTCCAATTGCCGTCGTAGTACTGTTCGCCATCGATGGGGATAACCTGTGGCAAGCCGTCTTTGCCTGCAGCTTCCCAAACAAACGCGGGTTGGTTGTTCGTAGCGGTCTCCTCACGGTCGAGGACAAAAACTTGATCGTTCGTAGTGTAAGAAAAAGGCGTGATGATGTGTGACGGATTGGCAGGATCGGATTCATAGCGGTTCGGCCGAGCGCCATAGCCCGTTCCCGGGTAATGGCCGGTGTAAACCGTCAGCAGATTGGGCCGAGATGCATCCCAGCCGTACTTAACGACACTGGATGCTTGCCCGCCCAAAGAATATTCAGTTTTAGTGGCTCCGTTATCCCGGCTGTTCAACCGGCCCACGGGAAAGAAGTCATTCCCATTAGTCGTGCAAAAGATTTGGGTGTTGTTGTCCATACGCCACGTTCCACCACCACAAAAGAGCACTGTGTTGGTTCCGGAACCGGTTACACGGAACTCACGCCAGCGTATGCTTTGATTGCCATCCCCGCTGCTCGAGTCGTCCAAGGCATTCCCGTTGCAATCCGTGGCTCCAACGGTAGGTTCAGTCCAGAGGCAAGTCGGGGTCGCGGCCCAAGTGTCAACTCCCGTTTTTGCCCATCTCAGAAGCTTATTCTTGTGACCGGAATAAATATTTCCGGCAGCGTCAAGGCCCCATTCGTGAAAAAAGTCCAGTTGGCTGCTTTGGCCGGTAACGGCAATAGGCGTTATGCCAAGGACGATTGCAACCGGGTTGGTATGACCGGCGGGTATGATCGGCGCACCACTTGCAGCGTCAATCCAGATCAAAGAGGCATCTGGATATTGAGCCGCTATTGCCTGGTCAGCAGGGGTCGCGGTGGCTTCTTCAATTCCATTTTCGCGAATGTATAACAGAAGCCTTGTGCTGTCGTATCGGAGCAGCTTGCCGAAAGATACTTGATGTGAAGTGCCGTCGTTATTCTCAGACGCCCCAAGATTCTTTCGTAGAATGGGCAGTCGATTTGCGAGGGTAACGCCTTGTTCACCATTTAGATGCTCCATCCAAATGGGAGTGACTACCTGCCCAAAGGCCGCCGTGGCCGTGGCCGCCAGGATCATCACTGTTTTAACTGATAATCTCATATTATGTTCTTTCATGCTGTTGACTTGGTTGCATTGCGTTACAATGCCCCTGCTCGCCGAAGTCCGGCCAGCCTAATGTTATCGCTCGTCCCGTTAAGACAGCCGTTCGTCTCTCAGAATCAGCCGCTCAGCCCTGGAGCAAATTGCGCATCAGTGAGGCTCGCTTTGCTTGTTGGATTACGCAACCCCATCTTAGTTGAAATCGCCAGGTAATGTCAATAAACAATTAATCAGTTGGCACACACACTAATCCCTCAAGCTCGCAATCTTCGGAATTGTTGGGCACATTCATGCCATGCGATTAGCCCTGTTACCCTCCATCCTGGGAACCGCATTCAGTACTTTCTTGTTCGCGCCCGCATCCGATGCAGCGGATTCCTGCCAACCAATCCTCACGTTCGCCGAGGGCAAACTGCCCTCGCGAGAAATTTTCGTTTCACCAACTGGCAACAATTCCACGGGTAACGGCACGCAGGGAAATCCTTATCAGACGATTAGCCGCGCGTTGCAAGGCGTGCAGCCGGGCGATGCCATTCGCTTGCTGCCCGGCACTCATATTACGGGAACATTTATCAGCAACATCTCAGGAAGCTCGAATGCACCTATTTGGCTGGGCGGGGTGCCAGGAATGTCGCGACCTTTGTTCAGCGGAGGATCCCAGGCGTTTCAACTTTCCCAAGCTCGCTACGTGATCGTTGAGAACATTGAAGTGACCGGCGCCACCGCCAATGGCATCAACTGCGACGATGGAGGTGATTATGCCAATTCCAATGCTACCCGGTATGTTCTTTTTCGGAACCTGTTCATTCACGACATCGGCACCGGCGGCAACAACGACGGCTTGAAACTCTCGGGCGTGAATGATTACTTCGTGCTTGATTGCGTGTTCGCGCGGATGAGTGCCGGTGGCAGCGCGATTGATCATGTCGGTTGCCATCAAGGATTGATCGCGCGCTGCACCGTGGCCGATGCCGGCAGCAATGCGATCCAATGCAAAGGCGGCAGCGAAGACATTGAAATTCGCTGGAATCAATTTACCAACGCCGGAGCGCGGGCAATTAATATAGGCGGGTCGACCGGTTTTGAATTCTTTCGCCCACCGCTTTCCATGACCAGTTCCAATATCGAGGCAAAAAACATTCGCGTGCTCGCGAATCAGTTTTACGGTTCGGAAGCACCAATAGCTTTTGTGGGCACGATTAATTCACTTGTCGCCAACAATACTCTGATCCAACCCGGTCATTGGATTATGCGCATTCTGCAGGAAACGCTTTCGAGCGGCGGTTACACGTTTCTGCCCTGCGGCCACAACCAATTTATTAACAACCTGGCTTATTATGACCGTTCGGTGATCAGCACTCACGTAAACGTTGGGGCGAATACGGATTCCGCATCGTTTCAGTTCTCGAACAATCTCTGGTATGCTTACAACCAGGCAAGCCAGTCACAGCCGTTGCTCCCCTCGCCTGAAGTCAATGGAATCTACGGCTTAAATCCGCTTTTCATCAATGCCGCCGGGGGTGATTACTCAGTCCCGACCAACAGCCCTGCGACTGGTAAAGGTAAGAGACTGACCAATGTCCGCGCCGATCTGCTGGAACGCTGCTTTGCCAACCCGCCAACTATTGGCGCATTTGAGGCCAAGCCAACGCCCATCGAACAGGCTGACGGTGACGGCGATTTCATGCCGGATGTTTGGGAAGATGCTCATGGATTGAACAGAGAAGACCCTGGAGACGCGGCGCTCGACGCAGACAATGACAAAGTAAATAATCTCGGGGAATATATTACAGGCAGTGACCCCAACGACTCTCAATCCAAATTCCTCCTGCGCTCGCCACAGGTCGACGCTGTCAGCTTTTCGTTCCATTGCCAGACGCTGACCGGCCGTGTTTATCGCGTCGAGTCGCGTGAACTAGCGACGGCGACTGGCTGGTCGGAAACCTTCGTAACCAACGGGACCGGAAGGGAAGTTGAGTTCAGACAAGCATCAGTTGCGGGCGATGGAAGACTGTTCCGTGTGAAGGTCGAGTTAGCTCCCTGATAAAAGAACTAGAAGAGGGTCGAGCACTTTGAACGCGCAACCGAGCGCTACTGTCCTATCTTCGAGGGCCATTTCTTGGAAAGGAACATGAACAGATTCTGCTGTTTACTGCTGATTTGCTGTTGTAGCGCGAACTTATTAGCGCAGACAAATTCATTTTCGACCGTACGACCGTTGTTTTCAACTCCTCAAATAGAGTTACGCCTTTCGAATTCTGAATCATCGGCCCTGAGAGCGCCGGCATCCCTACCGACGAATTTTATTTTGCCACAACAGGCCGGCAAGGATGCCGGCGCTCCCAGATTAGACCGCGCATTGAACCCGAACGGCCCAAATTTTGGCGATATCGCAGGCGGACAATCGCAACCTGGGCACTCTCAAGACTTGACTGATAAACGAGAGAGCACGAGCGCAGAGCCACTCGGTGCATTCGCGGCGACTAGCCCGAACGGAGGTTTGAACGGTTTTTCTTTGCAGATTTATGAGCGCCTGGAGAAAGGCGGCTATTTCACGAAACCCGAATTGCCGAGCGAAGATCGCCTCGACCTTCTTGTGAACTCAATCTTTGTACCTGAACCTGTTAGGTTCACAAAGGTCTCGGTAGCCTGTTCGATTGTCACCGCAATCAAGAGAAGAAATCCCCTCGCCTTGCTCAATCCAATCTTCCTCGATATCAGGTGGTAAAGCATCGTGGAAACACCCGCGAGATCCCGACCTCTTTAACCGTTATTTGCCGTTCTAGTCTTCAGCGGCCCAAAGGTGGGTTTCAAAAGACGCCATGTCTCTCCTCTGGAGCTTAGCAAAGATGTATCGGGGCTTAGCGCTATACACCTGGCGCTCCTAACGGAGCTTAAACGCGTATCACTCACGCTGTTGCCAGGATTGTGCTGGCGTTACGCTCTTTTGCCAAAAGCGCGTCGCGGGTCATCAACCGAAAGATATCAGGGATGGCCACCACTTCCTCGGGTATCGACAACTGATTCGTACACAGGGTGGCGTAGCTTTGCGGGTCGGTAGGGTGATACCCGTGCATCGCACGAATAGGTTTCTCCCCCATGTGACTGGGCACAATCAGCACCCCTTCCTTAACCAGAAATATTAACTGACCGAAATAGCGATCGGGAAAAAGTACCTGCATGTCTCGCAATTCGGAGTCCGGCACAACGCGCCCTTGCGGCACCTGGTCCAAGCAATTGATAATTTGCTGCCGCGCCTCATCATGAAAAAACCAAAACCGCGCCATGGTCGAATCGTATACTGCTGCATAATCTTTAGCCGGCCGTACGGCCAGCGACTCGATTTGGGAGCGGAGATCGAGCAACTCATTGCAATTGGCCATGCCATGATCGCTGAACACATAGAGACGTACTTCTGAATAATGCTTCCGAGCCGCGGGAATCAGTTCACCAAGCCATTGTTCGTAGAGACGAAGCTTAGCTGGAACCTGAGGTGACTGATTTCCCACCTGGTGGAGCAACCCATCCAAACCGGGCCAATAGAGAAAAGCAAAATCGATGGTCTCAGCCTCAATGTCCGTTAGAAGCGCGTCCAGATTTGCCAGTTCGGTCCGCTCCGGAACGCTCACATGATAGGCAATCCGGTGTTCCTCGAGATAATCAAAGATATTCGAGCCCTGGTTCATCCCACCGGGTTGCAACGGGCTCTTCTTTTCTGTGAAGTCGTAAAGGGAAATGTATTTGAACGGAATATTGTAAAGGTCGAAATAACCACGAAAATTTAGCTGGCGCTTAATGAACTTCGACAGCCAACGTCGAAAGATTCTGCGACCTGTCAGGCGCTCGGGCAGCCAACGCAACGGCCGCAGCGATTGGAACGGCGAATTTTGAGGGTCGTAAACAAAATAGCACCAGTTTCGATGATCCTCTGGCCAACGCCCTGAGAGGATTGAGGGCACGCACGCCGAGCTGTATCCGAACACTGAATCCAGCCGTTTGCGGTTGGGCGCGAATTTTTGGACAAAAGGATCGTTCTTGATGATCTCCCAACCACACGCGTCAATAAAAACAAACAGCGGCAAAATCGCTTTCATGAACGGATTGGGAATTGAGGATGCCCCAACTGCCTTAAAGTTGCTTGCATTTGCCCCAAAATGACAGCCGGACGATAGGCCGTCAGGTAGGTCATTACTCCAGGGTCGGGATGCTGGGGCTGGATGCGGGATACATACTGGATACTGGATATTAGATACTAGATACTGGACCGGATTCTCGATTTTCGATGCTCAATAGTAAGGTTACACCCCGCCCAGCATCCAGATATCCAGTATCTAGCATCCAGTATCCAGCCGGCATCCAGCCAGAATCCAGCACTTGACCTCCGCAAGCAGCCGAATCATTCTCGACACTGCTAATGACAACACTCAATTTTCGGATTTGCGGGATGGCGGCATTGGTTCTTTTGTCAACTGGGCCAAAAGTGGCGCTGGCCGCGCATAAAACCACCAAAAGCCCTTCGAGCGCCTCCTCTGCCTCGACGCGACCCAGTACTATTGCCCAGAACCCTTATCTGGGCGCCATCGTGGTGGATGCCAATAGTGGCAAGGTCCTCTTAGAGGATGGCGGCGATAAAAAAGGTTACCCTGCCAGCGTTCTAAAGCTCATGGATTTATTGATTATCCTGGAAAAGATAGAGCAGAAGCAGCTTTCTTTTCAGGACCCCGTCACTGTTAGCGCCAAAGCAGCGAACACCGGAGGCTCACAAGTGTATCTCGCTGAAAACGAAACTTTTCCCATGGACGAAATGCTTTACGCTTTAATGGTCAAATCAGCCAATGACGCAGCCGTTGCCCTGGCGGAAAAAGTAGCGGGCAGCACCGAGGCATTTACCGCGTTGATGAATAAAAAGGCAAAAGAGTTGGGCATGACCAGCACGGTTTTTCACTCCGTCCACGGGTTGCCACCTGCTGCGGGACAGGAGGATGATGTGACGACTGCCCGGGACCTTTCCATTCTCTGCCGTGAATTGCTGAAACATCCCGATACCTTGCGCTACACATCAACACGTCAGAGGCCTTTTCGCGCTAATATCGAGAAACGAAAAATCGACATGCTGACCCATAATCATTTGCTCGGTCATTTGAAAGGGTGCGACGGCCTAAAGACAGGCTATATCGCTCGAGCGGGCTTTTCCATCGCCGTCACTGCTTCGCGCAATAATCAACGGGTTATTGCCATCGTGCTGGATAGCGTGGATTTAAAAACGCGCGATGCCAGAGCGCGGGAATTAGTTGAAAAAGGTTTTGCCGCGCTCGATCCAGCCAATTCCACAAGCAAAGAGAAAGTCAAAACGCACACAGCAAAGAAGTAGAGAAAGAGAAAATTTAGCCCTCGCCTTCCGATTCGTCCGCATCGTCAATGAGGCGTTTGCGATTAATATAGCGGGCGCGTGAATCGGGAGATTGCTCGCTCCCGCCTCCCAGGGAGCTCGAGAGTCGCCGCGTCGCTTTGGGATCAACTCCGGTATGCTTATGTATAAATTTGAGCCGGTTAATGATGGTCCCTCTGGAGCACCGGCATTTTCTGGCAATGGCTGAAATGCTTAAGCCATCGATGCAATAATAACTGAAAACCGTCGCAGGGCTGGGATGCTTAAAAGTCTTTTTAGGATCAAGAGTTTTCACGAAAGCAAAGGCTTTGATCGTGCTGTCCTCATCCAGGGTTTCATTTGATAGCGGCGTGAAAGGACGGAAAAGCTCGGCAGCGGAACCTCGAAGACGCAGGATGCCATGCTCAGTCATGAGCACATGGTCACTTAATGGAAAAAATCCGGCGAGCGCGTTCGACAGCAATTCATGGCACGAAACATCCATGTGATTCGAGGTTGGCCCGAACAGGATGAAGGGCGCGCGCAAACGCAGCGCCAGTTCACAAATCACATGGCGAAACAGGTTCCTATCGGGCTGAATGGTAAGAATGACCGGAACCGCCCCACCGGACCAGGACCCAATCTGGCGGGTCCCCGGAATGGGCAAATCCCTCTCCCTGCGGTTCAAACCAAAGGCACCGCACAGCGCCGCTCCGAATTTGCTCCAGTCAAGTCTCAGAACGATTTCCAATCCTTTCCTGCCTGGCTCAAGCCCGGAATCCTTCACCGTGTTGTGCTCTTGAGTGGAGACGACATCGGTCATAAGGAATCGATTTCGGAAGAGTTCCAAATTCTGGCCCAGGTATTTTCGCCATTCGGTTACCGATGCGGAGCATTCGGGGATTGCCTCGAGGCAATCCCATAGAGAGTTATTCATCTTGAGTTTGGTTTGTTGGTGAGGTCGCCTGGCATTTCAAAACAATTTTCCTGTTGCTTTTCGATCTTTCTTGATGTTTAGTTACTAAACATTAAGTTACTAAACATGTCAAACACATTTAAAAACATTATGGATCCCAACAACATTGAGTTTATTGCCATGGTTAAGCTCTCCGGATGGTCGCAGGCCGAAGTGGCCCGCCAACTGCATCTGACGCCGGGTGCAGTGAGTCAGATGTTTCACGGCAAAACCCGGCCTGGGCCCAGGACCCTGCAGTTGTTCAAAATGCTCCTGTCCAAACGAGACCGCTCGGAGTTCAAGCGTTTGGAAAGGATGACCGTGCTTGAACCGCTCGAATGGGAGGTGGTTGCATGCATGCGCCGGTTGCACCAGGCGCAACGCGAACGATTCTTCGAAGCCTTGAAGTTGTTGGTCGAATCCTTCTCGTCGAGACAGACAAAAAGAGCCTAAAGCTCGGATGGAGGGCGCGTCAGCCCGTGAATGTCGACGCCCCTTCACTTAAATCGCAGGACACCATCTCGAGCACAGACTCGACTTTCCGAACGTACGCGTGAAAGGTATTGGAAATGGCGTGCCTCATTATCGACAATCTAACCAGGAGTTTCACCGTTGCGTCAGGTGAAAAGGTTCAGGCGATTAAAGAAGTCGACCTGCAAATCGAAGATCAGGAATTAATGACATTGGTAGGTCCTTCCGGCTCGGGAAAAACAACGCTCCTTCGTCTGATCGCCGGATTGGAAGAGCCTGATTCCGGAACGATTGTTCTCAATGGAAGTGTCCTAAATCCTGTTTCGCCTCAGGACCGTGATATCGCGATGGTATTTCAAAACTATGCGCTATATCCTCATATGTCGGTATACGAAAACCTTGCATTCGGATTAAGAATACGGAAGGTCTCGCGGGAAAAAGCCCACCAGCGAGTTCAAGAAGCCGCTGAGATGCTGGGCCTGCTCGAACTTCTTGAAAGACGTCCGGATGCTCTTTCCGGTGGGCAACGGCAACGAGTCGCATTAGGTCGAGCACTGGTCCGCAGGCCCAAAATCATTTTGTTGGATGAGCCTTTGTCAGGGCTTGATGTCAGACTGCGAGCGCAAATGCGCCGCGAAATCAGCCAGCTTCAAAGAAAGCTCGGGTTGACGATGCTTTATGTGACACATGATCAAACCGAGGCCATGAGCCTGGGGAACAGGATCGCGGTGTTAAATCATGGAACCATCCAGCAAGTCGCCACCCCAGGGGATCTGTACTTGCAGCCCTGTAATAGTTTTGTGGCCGATTTTTTTGGCGCCCCTCCGATGAATTTTTTTTCCGGGAGAATCGTGGAGGGAGATGGGTGCTTGTTCTTTCAGGAAGAGTCACCGGCCAAAAATTCGATACAAAGGAACGGCCAGGAGGCCGAACCTGGTTTAAAAGAAAAGTCCTTTGGATTACCATCAAATGCGCACGGATTTTCCGTGCGCTTGCCTGAAACGTCCATGAGGGAAATGCGGGCTCACCTGGAAAAAGAAGTGTTGCTGGGGATCCGGCCTGAACATGTGCATGTTTCACACCAGACTGCTGTCGACGAAAACCAAATCGAAGCTCGGACAGAACGAATCGAAATGTTGGGTGGAGAAACACACCTGTATTTGGATATGGCAACGACCTCCTGTGTAGCCCGCGTGGCCACGAGCAATGGCCTGAGCTTGAAAGACAAGGTGACACTGGTGTTCGACCTGCCGCACGCTCATTTCTTTGATCCAATCACCGGGCAAAGGATCAACCCATGACCGAGCTGGTTTTGCACGACTTCCACAAGAGTCGCGGGGCGCATTTCATTGAAATGGGAAGCTCGGAAATAGTTTCTGATTATGGAGACTCTATGGAGGAATACAGGGCTCTGGCAGAGAGCGCCGTCATCCTGGACTTAAGTTTTCGCGGCAGGATATGTTTCACGGGCAACGATCGCGTCAGGTTTCTTCACGGTCAGGTCACTAACGATGTGAAGAGTTTAGCGCCGTGGACGGGATGTTACTCGGCTTTGACGACTGCCAAAGGCAAGATGCAGTCCGACCTGAACATCTACCGACTGGAAGGTGAATTGTTGTTGGATTTCGAGCCCGGTCTTCAAAACACCATTTCTGAGCGGTTGGAGAAATTTCTTGTGGCCGATGACGTCCAGGTTCTGGAAGTTGCGTCACTCTACGGTTTATTGAGCGTTCAGGGGCCCAAAGCGGATGCTGTTGTTTCTGCTCTTGGACTATTTGAAAGTTTTCCGGAAAAGCCATTCTCTGTAGTCAAAAGCTCTTCCCTTGAAGCGGTTGAAATTTACTTGATGAACCAACCGCGCAGCGGAACCAGAGGATTTGACTGCTTCGTTCCGGTGGGCTCGCAGCTCAATTTGATGCAAAAGCTGTTGGACCAGGCAGGAGCGAAGGCACGGTTGTGCGGTTGGCAAGCGCTCGAGATAGCGCGTGTTGAGGCGGGCATCCCTCGTTTTGGAGCCGATATGGATGAAACAAATTTCCCGCAGGAATGCGGCATTGATAACCGCGCGGTGAGCTATACCAAAGGTTGTTATATCGGTCAGGAAATATTGAACCGCATTCACACCCTAGGTCACGTAAACCGAGAACTGACGGGATTGCGGCTGAAGGAAGCTCCAACAGGCTTGCCAGGCAAAGGCGACAAACTCTTCGATGGAGCGAAAGAGGCCGGCTACATCACCAGCATAGTGGATTCGCCGAGAGACAAAGTAAAAATTGCTCTTGGTTATATCCGCCGTGAATTAAACCAGATCGGTCGCGACTTAATCCTGCGTAGTTCCCACGGGGATACTCCGGCGCGAATTGCCGGGTTGCAGTTCCACGCGACTTGAGATGGCAGGACAGCAACCGGGCCGCGAACCGTCCTCGGCTCGCAGCGCGTGGATTGTCTGTAATGCATGAGAAAAGTTTAAATCTCCGCACCAAAGCATCATTGGCTCGGTATTTGATTCACTTGGCCAATTTCTCGCTGAGAGGACTTCCCTTCGAAATCAATTTGCGATGGGGCAAGCTTTCCGACGGTTTCCCGTATTCGTTGCCGCTGCGAACCGAGGACGGTTCGCGGTCCGGCGGTTCGCCGCCAAAACGCTTGCGTGCTTCCCGTTTGGCCGTAGGTTGGACGAGTTTATGAATTCGTTGATATTCACGTTTTGCCTCGGGACAATTCTGTCAGTTTCCTTTTGCTGCACAGCCCAGCCGGTCAAGGAACGGGACCGGCTACACGAATTCAAGCGCAGCGCGACGAAATTCAACTCGGTGATTACGCTGCCGCAATTCGAGTTGAAGACCAATGAAGTGCGTGTATCGGTGAAGCAAACAATCGACGCCGGAAACGCGGCGCTGGATCGGGTCGGAGCACTCAAACCTCGCGAAGTGACCTTTCAAAACACAGCGGGCGCTCTCGATGATATCGGATACCAAATCGGCTTAACGGACGCTCGCCTCTCTCTTCTCAAGGAAACGAGCACCAACGCCTCCCTGCGCGAGGTCACCATCGAGGCACTCAAAGAGTTGGAAGAATGGATGGTCGGCCTCGATTACCGCGAAGATGTGTACAAAGCAGTCAAGCTGTACGCGGACAAAAAACCCAATCTGAAAGGCGAGGACGCCAAACTGTTATCGGAAACTCTGCGCGATTATCGTCGGGCTGGCCTCGGTTTAGCCAAGCCCGAAAGAGATCAGGTCGAAAAGATGCGAAAGGAACTCTCGCGCCTGACCACCGATTATGAAGCCAATATCACCAAAGCGCAAAAAGCCGTGAAATTTACGCGCGCCGAACTGGAAGGCGTGCCGGAAAGTTTCCTGGAGCAGGTTAAAACTGGGAATGATGAATTCACCGTTATGGCCAATGTCACCTGGCATTATATCACCGTCGAAGATAACGCTCGACGAGAGGACACTCGTAAAAAACTTCTGGTTGAACATGACAACCTGGCGCGAAAAGAAAATTTGCCGTTGCTCGAAAAAATACTCCCTCTGCGGGACACTATCGCAAAAAAGCTGGGCTACAAAACCTGGGCCGATTACCAAACCGAAGTCAAGATGGTGAAAAATGGCAGCGCAGCTATCGAATTCCTGGAAAAACTCAAAAGCGGGCTGAAGCCGAAATTCGATGCTGAAGTCACCGAGTTTCGAAAACTGAAAATCAAAGAAACCGGGGATGCCAACGCTCAGATTAATGTGTGGGACTGGCGTTATTTCAGCAACCAATTGAAGAAGGAAAGGTACACGATCGACGCGGAACAGTTACGCGTCTATTTTCCCTACCAACGCGTGCTGGAAGGCATGTTCAGTATTTATCAAAGCATTTTTGGATTAAAATTCGAGCAGGTCGAACCTCCCTACAAATGGATAAGTGATCTTCAACTTTATGCTGTCTCTGACTCACAAACCGGGGAACCCCTCGGCCTATTTTACCTCGATATGTTTCCGCGTGAGGGAAAATACAATCACTTCGCACAGTTTGGCATCATTGAAGGCAAGCTGTTGAGCAACGGCAAATATCAGCGGCCTACCGTTGCCGTGGTGTGCAATTTCCCAGCACCCACGAAAGACAAGCCTTCCTTGCTCTCTCACCAGGACGTTGAAACTTTGTTCCATGAATTTGGCCATGCCATGCACTCGATAATGACCCGCGCCAAATTTGCTCGTTTTTCGGGCACCAGTGTCCCACGTGATTTCGTCGAAGCTCCCTCACAAATGCTTGAAAATTGGGTATGGGACAAAAAAGTCCTGGACAGCTTCGCCGCCGATTATCGCGATCCCAGCAAGAAAATTCCTGCCGAAGTGCTTGCCAAGCTCAAAGAGGCCAGGCTCGCGGTCGAGGGTACGCGTTATCGCCGTCAACTGTCTTTCGGGCTCACTGATCTGGCCCTGCACACGCAAATTCATGATAATAACGCCAAAGAGGCTCTCCCGATGGCAAACCGGATTCTCAGTGAAGCCTTCTTCCCCATGGCGCCTGATACCGCATTCGTCGCTTACTTTGGCCACCTGATGCATTACGATGCTGGCTACTATGGCTACGCCTGGGCTGACGCTATCTCGGCGGACATGGCAACAGTATTTGAACAGGCCAAAAGCGGCTACTTCGATCAGACAGTCGGGCGCCGATTGCGCACGGAGATTTATGAACCCGGAAATTCGCGTGATGTGAACGAATCAATCGAAAAGTTCCTGGGCCGCCCACGTTCGCTGGAACCGTTTTTGCAGAAGATTGGGATAGGGAAAACAGCAGGCGGAAGTCAGGCAGGAGCCTTTCGCTCCGCGCCCTCCGCCGTTGCGCGGTGAGGTCTCTGAAAAATCCCAAGGGGATTTCGCCTCAAAGCCCAAGGGTTGCGAGGAACGAGCTAGTCTAACCTGGGTGGACCATGATGGGAAGTCTCAGCTTCCGGATAAGTTCATCCGCCACTTCGAACACAATTTGAACATGATTAATTCCGTTGTCCTTCGGGCCCGGATTAAGATCCTTTTGCTCGGTTGATTTTGCATTACTCGTTAACTGCCGCCCATGAAGCCTAAGCGGCCCAAGAACCGGTCCGCCATGCGTTTCGTAGCGATTCCAAAAATAAGTTACATTGCTTGGGACATTTGCAGACGGCAAATGCAGCGTTGATACAGGATCGATCGTAAAAACGTCAATTTCATGATTTCGCAGTTCTGATCGCCCAAGCCATCGCGACAATTTGATGGCGGCAATGCTACCCCAACTCCATCCAAATATTTTGATGCGCACATCATTTCTGAAGCCTTTATTCCTCAAGTATTTGAGAAGGTATTCCCGGGCAGGCCAAAGGTCGAAACAACGATATATGGGAGCGTTCACCGCATCCGCAATGCGCTTCATTTCGATATTGGCCGGAATCGGGAAAGTAAACCGCGTGTCCGCGCCGTAGAAGCCCACCGTGACAAGGCCCGAAATATCAACGTCGCTCATTCTTCTGGGTTTGGGTTTCAGAAATTCAGGCCACAACCTTTTCAAGGTTGAGATCACTCCGTCATGTTCACCGAGGTAGCTCGTGACTCACAACCCCTGGCTTTGGGGCGGCATCCCGTTGGGATTCACCTAACGGTCCCGCATAGTGCATCTACTTTTTTGTCGGCGCCAGGCCTTCGAGGGCGACGCCTATCGCGTGTTGCATCTCCGGACTACCCAGATTTCCCAAATGCCCCCCGTGTTCGAAAACCGTGAGTTGCGCGGAAGAGAATGAGGCTTCAAGCCATTTCAAATCTTCCTCCGGGAGGAGAAAATCATTCCTGTTAGTGATCAAACGGATCCCTTGGCAGGATTGAAGCCGTTCCGAATACGTGCGCAAGTTGCTGGCCTTTTCCAATGCTTCCGGTGTCGTTAAGTCCAGGCCGCGGGTCGAGTAATATGGAATCAAGAACTTCTCCAAATAATCCTTGTAGGAGTATTCGAGAATTTCCCGGTAGACTGGAGCCCTCTTCAAGCCGCGCACTTGATGACGAATAATCCCCTGATTATGTCGCAGTTGGCTGCTGAAAATCGTATCGCGCAGGATTAATCGAAAAGCCAATCCGATCAGGAATTTGGATTCAACCGCGCTAAATGGTGGCGGGCTTTGTGGAGTACCAGATTTTGCCAGCGCAGCAGCTTTCAGAAAGGTGTTCTCGATATCGGCCACACGTTCGGATTGAGGCCAGGCCAAGGGCGCATCGTAAAACTCATCCAATTTGGAAATGCCATAAAGCAGCCGGACTGGAGCATTGATGGCGACATAACGGTCGAATTTTAGCAAACGCTCTTCCTGACTCGCATTGGCCGCTATGAACAAAGTCTGGAAACCTCCCATGGAATAACCCAGCAAGGCCCTCGGGCCAAGACGACCCGGAAAAAGCATTTCCAAATGGGAATCAATTGCTGTCAGTGCTGCGTGGAGGTCGTGAGCATCGACCGGCAAGTAGGCCGGGACATGAGCCGTGGAAGCTTCCTCCATGAACTCATAGTTAAAAGTGCTGCTCAGACATACCGCAGAATATCCCTTTTGAAAGAGTAACTCAGCGAGCGCCAGCACCGCGTCCGAAAGCCGATGCGAGCCGAGCCCTGGCACGATGTAAACCACGGGAGCTTTCTTCGATTGCAACCAAAAGGTAAATTTCAGGCGCTTTCCCGTCGAAGGAATCAGAACGGTTCGTGTCTTGCCGCGGTTTGGAAACTCCGGATTTTTGACAGAGAAAAATATGGACTGAAGGGTTTCCAGCGAAGCGGGATCCCGCTCGCCTTTAACCTGGAAATCGGCCGTCCGATTTTTGCGCCCAAACGTCCAGGCGTACTGCAGCTCCGAATAGGCATCCATTTGGCTTTCGCTGAAGCGTACGTAGCTATCGACGGTATCTGCCAAATCGTTATACATCACTCCGAAGGCACAATATGTATACGGACTGATGTAGGTTAGAGGATCAGACACCGTGAAAGGGTAAGGTGTGAGATAGCTTAATGGGTTGGCAGCGGTATCCGCAGCCAACCCGACCGCGTCCCGCTCATTGCTGGGGCCAAACAAAGGCAGCATCAAATAGAAGTTGGGATCCCAGCCCCATTGGCCGAACGTCTGGCCAAAATCAGTGTCTGATTTTGGAATTTTCCACTCGGTTGCCAGATCGAAGAAACCACCGACTCCAAGCACGGAGTTACAACCAAAGCGATAGGTTTCATCCCGCGCACCGGTCCATTTGCCCTGAAGAAGATTGTTAAAGAGCCGTCCGGGATAAGTAATATTCCTACCAAAATTTTTGATCATGATCCGGCCGGGTTTTCGCACGATAGTTCGATAAACCTTCGCCGACGGTTTGACGAACCCTATCATAATACCCTGATTTAGACCCCACACGGCGCGATTGAACCGTTCTAGGGGATCAGGCACAGATTCGGGTAAGACCACCTTTTGCTCGGCTCCAGGGAGGGGCAGGAAGGCACCCAAAAAACAGCTCGCAGCTAGAAGCATCTTGAGATTCATTGTCCGTACTTTCCCTGCCAGGCCCAATCGTTTAAATCGCGAAAAATACCCTCAAATTGCCCGCAAATGAACAAATCTTGTCTATTCATCGTCTAATAGTAGTGAAAGTTAAAGAAAACCGGAAGAAAAGCTCACCAGCCTTGGCCAAAGGGCAGTTATGGAAGATGGACCATACCCATATCCAAATCGTTGAGCTTGGGAAAATGTTGGTTCATTACAAGATGTTAAGGGAGTTAGGGCAGATGCGTCGAACCCAGATGAGCAGGATCGATAGCATGGAATCCTATCTGAAGGACAATGCAGCGACGCTGGTGAAGGGAAAAACACCAAGCGTCACGATGAAGGCAGCTTCACGATCATCTTGCCCACGTTTAGTCCGTCAAAAAGGCCGATAAAAGCTTCGACTGCCCGATCCAGACCTTCTACGACTGTTTCGCGGTTTTTGAGTCTGCCCGCGCGATAGAGCTCGGAAACCTCTTTTTCGAAATCGCCCCAGCGACTGAGCCAATCCAGCACGAGCAGGCCCTTAATCGTAAGACGCTTGGTCACAATGTTAAATAGGTTCGATGGGCCAGGCATCGGCTTTTCATCATTATAACCCGAGATGCTCCCGCATGCGATAATACGGCCATGCACTTTCATGGCTGAGAGCGCTGCCTGAAGCGTTTCTCCTCCCACATTGTCGAAGTAAAAATCCAGCCCTTCCGGCGCTGCGTGTTTTAGAGCCTCCCCCACGGGCTGTGTCTTATAATTGAAGCTACTATCGAAACCGCAGTCATTTAACAAGAATCGCACCTTTTCCTCGGTCCCTGCCGAGCCCACCACGTGGCATCCGCGGAGTTTCGCCAACTGTCCCGCGACGCTACCGACTGCGCCGGCTGCTCCCGAAACGAAAACGATCTCTCCTGGCTTGAGTTCAAGCATTTGTAATCCAGCCCAGGCTGTCAGCCCGGTCGTGCCAAGAAGCCCTAGATAAATCGAAAGAGGTTGAACTTCACGATTAACAGCCCGCAAAGCTTTTGCGGGAGCTTTGAAAAACTCTCTCCATCCAAGACCCGTGACGACTGCATCACCCGCTTTGAAGTTAGGTGCGCGAGACTCGATGATTTCCCCTAATGCGCCGCCTTCCAGAGGCTTTCCGATCTCAAAGGGCGGCACATAGGATTTGCGGTCGTTCATTCGCCCTCGCATATAAGGGTCCACGGACATAAACAAATTCCTTACGAGCACCTCTCCCTCGTGTGGCGGCTCGATTTCTGTTTGCGCCATGGTGAAGTTGGCAGCGCTCGGGAGCCCTTTCGGACGAGACGCCAGACGAATTTCTCGGCTAATGATTTTAGACATAAGGTCTATTTGGTTTACACGCCAACTTGGATACCCGGCACTGTTTTATCAAGCCTGGCCTGTAACACGCCAGGTAAGGGGCTCTCGAGACCGATTTAACACCTTAATGGTGTTCCACCGGCGTTGTTAACCCCACATCTTCACCAAAGCCATTGAGTCTTTGAACAGGGGGTGATTGGTGGCTGATCCGAACTTCCATATGATGTTCCTGGCGGTCGTCGATCAAAGGAATTCCCCTGCCCCTCAAACTTCGGCCGCCTTCCGAGATTTGCACTTGTTCTGCTTGAGGCTCGTCCGTTGCGATCACAGTAATGTGGTAAGGCGTCTCCCGATATCGGTAATGAATCTTGAACCCTGGCCAGGATCTCGGGATGCGCGGTTGAATCAGCAATGTGTCGCCTTCGAGCTTTACCCCCAGCAGGGTTTCGCTCAGCAAGCGGTACATCCAACCCGCGGAGCCGGTATACCACGTCCAGCCACCCCGTCCAACATGGGGAACAACAGAATAGACATCGGCTGCAACCACATACGGCTCGACTTTGTAGGTATTGGCTTTCTCGGCGGTGCTGGCGTGATGGACGGGATTGATGATTCCAAGCAGTTCCCAGGCTAATTCATGTTCCCCCATTTCAGCAAAGGCCATAATTGTCCAGACGGCAGCATGCGTGTACTGGCCGCCGTTTTCGCGGACACCAGGAACGTAGCCTTTGACATAGCCTGGGTTGAGATGGGATTTAGCAAAGGGTGGGGTAAACAATTGGATCAAACCGGCATCACGTCGAACGAGGCGTTCCTCGACTGCCTCCATTGCCCGGCGTGACCGGTCCGGGTCAACCGCTCCCGTAAGGACCGACCAGCTTTGCGACAGGGAATCGATCTGACACTCTGGATTGATTCGGGAACCCAACGGTTCGCCATTATCAAAATACGCACGCCGATACCATTCACCGTCCCATGCGGTTGTTTCGATCTGCCGGCGCAGTTGTTCTGCCTGGGCAAGACAGCGTTCCGCGAAGGCCGCATCGCCTCGCTGCCGCGCCAGGCTCGAGAAGCGCGTCAGTACATCGAAAAGGAAAAAGGCCAGCCAAACGCTTTCCCCACGACCCTGCGCGCCGATTAGATTGAAGCCGTCATTCCAGTCCCCGCACCCAATCAGTGGCAGGCCATGTTCACCGAAGGAAAGCCCGTGTTCAATAGCCCGGACACAATGCTCATAAATGGTGCCGGAATCTTCCGAGCGATTTGGCAAATCATAGTAGCTCTCCTCCTCAGGCTTAAGCGCGCGGCCTTCCAGGAAAGGAATTTTTTCATCCAATATTCCTGTATCCCCCAGGCATTTTACATAATAGGAGACGACATAAGGCAGCCATAGATAGTCATCAGAGAAATGCGTGCGGACGCCTCGTCCGGACGGAGGATGCCACCAATGTTGCACATCGCCCTCGCGGAATTGGTGCGTTGCTGCGCGGAGAATATGTTCGCGCGTGAGACCAGGACGGGCATGGACCAATGCCATCACATCCTGCAATTGATCCCGAAAACCGTAAGCCCCTCCCGATTGATAAAATCCCGTTCGGCCCCAGAGCCGGCAGCTCAGAGTCTGATATATCAGCCAGCCGTTAACCAGGACGTTGACGGAGTTGTCTGGAGTTTCAAATTGAAGCGCGCCGAGTGTATGATTCCAAAATTGCCAAACCGACTCCAGCGCCTCGCGGCAGGCGTTTGGCCGGCGAAAACGCTGAATTAGATTCTGAACTTCAGCGGGGTTTCGTCCCACCCCAAGCCTAAAGCTGATCTCGCGTTCACTTCCGTCCTGCAGTTCGAAAGCAACTTGTACAGCTCCGCACGGGTCCAGACCTGCTCCTGTTCGACCGGAAAGCTTTGCGCGTTTCAGTGATGCAGGGAACGCAAAAGTTCCGTTCCTGCCGAGGAACTCTCGGCGATCACCCGTGCAGGTCGCCATTCGCTCATTCACGTCGATATAGGCAATCCGTTCGGAAAACTCCGCCTGGTAATGGTTTCGCGCCAGCAACGCGCCACTTTTCGGATCCTGCTCGGTAACTACATGCAGAAGAGTTTTTTGGCGAAGCTCGCCCAACACCCATTCATAGTAACCAGTAACGGACAATTGACGCGAACGACCGGAAACGTTCCGCAATTTAAGAACAGCCAGTTTCACCGGCGCGTTGATGGCCACATAGACTGTTAACTCGGAAAAAATTCCGTTTTCGGTGTGTTCGAAAACGGAATACCCAAAGCCATGACGGATAACGTAGGGAGTTGCGCCACGCGCCGGGAGCGGTGTCGGTGACCACACTTGTCCGGTTTGCTCGTCGCGAATGTAAAATGCCTCGCCGGATGGGTCGGAAATCGGGTCGTTATTCCAAGGAGTCAGGCGGAATTCATGACAGTTTTCGACCCAGGTATAAGCGCTGCCGCTCTCGGAGATCACAGTTCCGAAATACGGATTGGCAATGACATTGACCCAGGGAGCCGGAGTTATTTGGTTCGGATGCAATGTAATAATGTATTCACGTCCGTCCGGCGTGAACCCACCCAAACCATTATGGAAGAGAAGTTCCCTGCTGGGCAATGGCTGTGGCGGAGTGGACACGGCAGAACGCACAGGTTTCAATGCCGGCACAAGCGGCTGCGGGGTGGCGGGCCGATCCACTTGCTCACTTAACGTTCCGTTTTCATCCAGCAAAACCAACCGGGCCACCGATTGGAGCAAAACACGATCTTCCGCGGAGACCTGTTCGAGGCGGCGGACAAACAAACCCCCGGGTTTATCCAGCATCTGGGCTTCAATTCCTGACGCAATCAAATTAATGATCCCATCATGCAGCGACTGGCGATAAACCGATACATCCTCGTTCAAAATCACAACTTCAACAGGCAACCCTTTCATGCGCCAGTAGGCATGTGCCTGAATGAGTTGTTGAACCAAATCCAATTTTTCAGGATCACTGATTCGCAACAAGACGATGGGTACATCTCCTGAAATACCGTAGCTCCAAAGGCTGCTTTGCCCTCGGCGATTGTTTAGCAATATGCTTTGCGTCGCTCGCCTGACGGGGTTGGCAAAAATCAAGGCGCTTGCCAATCGGGCATAAAGCTGGGCGTCCGCTTCGGAAGCATTCAACTGGCGTAAGGTGACCTGGCTATGAGTCCAGGCCAGTTCCAGCGCCCGGTCTGACATGCGTGGGTTGTAATACTTTTCAACCAACCCCACGGCCGCTTCCCGCGTTTCCGCCACTCCCTGTATAAAATCGATACGCGCTGTCTCACTGGGCGCCAGCTTCACGCAGCGCCTCAAGGCAATAACAGGATCCAGCACGGAACCTACCGTGCCGGAGAGCGGACCGGGATTCAGGAGGGCTGCAGGATGCAACAACGTCCGGCCGCGGCCCAGAAACCGCCCGCGGTCGGTTTCACAGGAGGTTTCGCTTTGTTCACCACCCTGGCCGAACATCAGGTTCAAAAGCCACGGAGGCTTTTCCCCTTCGGAGCGAGCGCAACGCGTGCAAAGAATTGCCGGGGTTTGAGACAGGAACTCTGTTTGCACGAATAGATTGCTGAAGGCAGGATGAACCGCCTCACCGGTAGCATTCGCAAGCACGACCTCCGCATAACTAGTGAGTTCAATCGAACGAGGAGTGTGAGAATGATTAATGAGAGTAATGCGTCGAAGTTCGATGTCATCTTCAGGCGAGACACAGATTTCCGTATGGATTTCCAACCCGGCATGACGATGGCGAAACTCGGCTCGACCTTGCGTAAAAATGGCTTCGTAATCCTTCGTCGCACGCAAGGTAGGCTGGTAGGCAACCGACCAAAAATCTCCCGCTTCGAGATCGCGCACATAAACAAACGTTCCCCAGCAATCACGAGTAGCATCTTCGCGCCAACGAGTCACAGCCAGGTCTCGCCACCGGCTGTGACCGCCACCAGCGCTGCTCACTACGACGTGATAGCGGCCGTTCGACAAGAGATGCACCTCTGGCGATAGCAGGCCGGGATTATTGAAGACACGCATTACGCCTTCGCTCTCGGAGCTCGATTTGCGCGAATCCGCCAGTTCAAAATCCTCCGAAAGCACTTCGGCCGCGGCATTGGGGACGCGTTCCTGAAGCAACAGATCGCAAGCCTTCAGCGAGGGACAGGAAATGAACCGGCGTTGCATGGGACGTCCCAATAATACGTATGCCAGCGCCAGCAGACCCATGCCTTGATGGTGCCCCATAAAAGAACGAATTGTGGCGCTGGATTGTCCCCGCGGCAAACGAGACGGAGTATAATCAATCGCCTCATAAAACCCGTATGCGCCTGCGCGTCCATCAGCGACCAATCGCTCGAGGTTTTCACAAGCTTTTCGGGGAGCTACCATAAGTGACAACAGCGTCGCGTACGGCGCAATGACGAGATCCTCAGCAAGGCCCCGCTTCAAGCCAAGCCCAGGCACGCCAAATCCGCGGTATTGGTAATTCAAATGCGCATCGGTCCGATTATAGCCCGATTCGGAAATTCCCCAGGGGACCCCGCGCAAATGGCCGTAATCAATTTGAGCCTGCACAACTTCTCGGTAGGTCTGATCGAGCAAGGTCCTTTCATAGTTAGGCATGATCAACAGCGGCATCAGATACTCAAAAAGAGAACCATTCCAGGATGCCAGAACAGGTTCGCCTCGAGGGGCCACCAACAATCGTCCCAGGGTGAACCAATGTTCCTGCGGCACTTGATCCTGCGCGATCGCTATGTACCCGCACAAGCGCGCCTCGGACGCAAGCAAATCATAAAAACTGGCGTCGCGGCGGTGTTCGGCAGCGTTGTAGCCGATGGAGAAAAGCTCTCGTTCGCGATCGTACAAAAATGTAAAATCCATATTGGCGAACTCGGTGCATTGTGCCGCAAGAGTTTCGAGAACATGGATTCGCTGGCTGGCACGTTCGCTGGCTTGTCGAGCACAATCCAACCATTTGGTCAGAGCATCACCTTTCTGCGGGTCCGTGGATGTCTGCAACGTCTCCTCAAGCAAGGGGCAGATGGATTGATCGAGTTCCGAAATTTCTCTCAGAGTGGGAGAGTGACTGAGCGCCGCCATCTTTTGCTCAAGGGGCGCAAGATCGTTCCTGTTTTGCTCTTTCGGTTTGCCGGCAGTTTGATGAGAGGCCAAAAACACCGAGCGCACTTCTTCAGGCAATTCCAACCACGGCGCCAGGTAAACAAGGTCTTGTAAATGCTCTCGACACTCGCGTTCCAGAGCTAAACGCCACCATCCCAACTCATTGTTACCGCTCTCCTGCGCCGTCGCATTCCATTGGGCTACCTGTTTCTCGAGTGTTTTTAATAGCTCAACACTGCCGCTCAAAGTTTCCCCGGACTTGCCGAAATCAGCACTCAGCTTTTGCAATTCCGCATTCCGAGGGGAGATTTCTCGCATAATACCGATGGCATCGCGCAGCCCCGCAAAAACCTGCGGCGGAAGCACGGGCTGATCACCAAGCTCGGTCAGGCCAGGGGCAAGTGTCAGCAAATGCCCCGCTAGATTACCGCTGTCCACGCTCGAAACGTACAAAGGAGGCAACGGTTCCAGTGTTCGAGTATTGTACCAATTGTACCAATGACCACGGTAACGTTCCAAACGCTGCATGGTCGCAAAGCAGTCCTCCGTTCGTTTGATGAGCCGGCTAACTGGCAAGTAGCCGAAATCATAAGCGGCCAGATTGGCCAAAAGAGCCAGCCCAATATTCGTCGGTGAAGTACGCGAGGCTAAAACCGCGACCGGCTCTTCCTGGAAATTATCCGGTGGCAGCCAATTCTCCTCCGCGGTGACGAATGTTTCAAAAAATCGCCAGGTTCGGCGCGCCGTTCGCCGCAGAAAAGCCAACTGCCTTGAATTCAATTCCGGCGGCAGTGGCTGAACAGGCTGGCTGATCGACCAGGCTATACATGGTGAGAAAATCCATAGCCCCAGAATAGGGGTGATCATGTTTGTTTGATCCCAGTGCCTGGTAATAAGAAAAAATAACGTTAGCAGTGAGAGGGCCGGTCCTATCCACATGGCAAGATAAAAACCGGCGGGGCTCATGTGGAGTTTTCGTTCTGCGTCGCTGGCGGTTTGCCATTGCAAGAGTCGTCTGCGGCTCACCAGCAATCGCCACACCGTCCGCACTATTGCGTCCAGGCTGATAAATGCTTCGTAAGGCAAAAAAGTTAGAGAGAGAGTAGCCTGAATCAGTTGTCGCCCCGCAGACAGCCCGACCTTTTTCAAGTGTAGTGTCCAGGGCAAATCCTTGGGCTTGCGTAGCATTTCAACGATGCTTGCCAGGACAACAGGCAGGCAGAACACACCTAACAGCACCAACGCACCGACCCATTCCAACCGGGGAACGAGAATCCAATTGGCTAGTAATAGTAGGACCAGAGCCGGCGCCACCAGGCTTCGCCTTAAGTTGTCGAAGATCTTCCATTTCGACAAAGGAGAGAGCGGATTTGCCATACTCTGCGCATTGGCGCCAGGAACCCGAGGCCATAACCAGCGCGCGATCTGCCAATCCCCACGCACCCATCGATGACGCCGATGAATGTCCGTGTTGTAACGCGAAGGATAATCCTCGTACAATTGGATGTCGCTGACCAGGCCGGCACGCCCATGACAGGACTCAATCAGGTCGTGGCTTAGAATTGTATTTTCCGGAAAGCGGCCTGACATGGCCCGTTCGAAAGCATCGACATCATAGATTCCTTTTCCGATAAAGGAACCTTCCTGGAATAAATCTTGATAAACGTCGGAAGCCGCTCGGGTATAAGGATCGATACCCACATCGCCCGCATAGAGTCGCACAAACCAGGATTGCCCCGCGCTCGGCAGGCTGACACAGACACGTGGCTGTAAGATGGAGTAACCCTCAACGCAAACCCCACGCTGCTGATCGAACTGCGGCCGGTTAAGGGTGTGAGCCATAGCGCCAATGAGTTGGCGCGCCGTGCCCTTCGGAAGCTGGGTATCGGTATCGAGCGTTATAACAAATCGAATGGTCGGCAAAACGGAACGATCGCCTACTATTTCTGAAAAAGCGTCGAAACCGGCGCCCCGAAGCGATGCATTAAATTCAGTGAGCTTTCCTCGCTTGCGCTCGTACCCCATCCATGAGCTCTCGCCCGGATTCCAGCGGCGCGGCCGGTGAAACAAAAAGAAAATGCCAGGGCGATCCGTTTCGTATTTCTTATTGAGCATGTTCACCCCGGAGCGGGCCTGTTCCAGCAACGTCCCGTCTTTCGGCATGAACTCCTGAGGCGCATCCCCAAAATCTGTCAATAACGCAAAATAAAGATTCTGGTCCCGATTGGATAAATAATGAATTTCAATAGCTTCCAGCAGATGCTCGATGCCGGAGCTATTTGCCAATAGGGTCGGCACCACCACCATAGTACGGCAATCCGGCGTGACCCCGGTTGAAAAATCCAGCCTTGGAAGCAAATGCGGTCGAGCCAGCAGTGTCGTCAGCCAATTCATCAAACTGACTGCCATCTGACTCGATGCGAACAAAAACAGGCTCGATAACAAAAACAGGTTCCAACCACGGATCTTGAAATCATAAGCCTGCCAGCCAAGCAGGAGCGTGCTGAACAACGTGATAAGAACAATCCCACCTGCGTAAAAAGCCATCGGGAACCGTCGCAAGCCGCCTTGGATTGTGGCTAGGAAAGGCGAGCGGACATTAGCTATTCCCTCCAGCGAGAGCCGGCCTTTATCGATGAGAAAATAACCAACATGAGCTGTGCGTGCTTTCGTTCCCTGGCTGGAAGCGCTCATTTGGGCTAAACGAATCGCTTTTCGGGCTACGTCAACTTCATCCAGGTCACCATGTTTCGCTATAGTCTCCACCGCATGCCGGTACGCGTCGCGCGTCGAGAAGTCCATCGTAGGATAAACTGCCGCTGGATCACCCCGCAATGTTTGTTCGACCACGCTGGCGACCTCAACGAACTCGCGCCAATCTTTTGCGCTCAACATGCGCAGGCTCGTAATGCTATGGCTGACGGAAACCTGGTCAGCAGCTTGATTTTGACTCTCCTGCTGGACCAGAGTGTCAAGGGACAGCCCTTCATTAGCCAGCCGATGTTCCAACCACGTTCGAGCGAAGTGCAAAACCTGGTTCTGGCTCGAGAGCTTCTTGCAGAACTCCGTGACAAATGAGCTCGTTACAGGCAATTCAGATTTGGCCATGTCCGCTACCACCACCACCAGGTGCGACGGATTTTCGACGGACATTTTCTGCAAACGGGAAACCCATAAATGAGCCAGATTTCGTTCCTCCCGGGCAACCATCAAACGTGTGGTCACGCGCCGCAAATTCTCGATCAACGCCAGCCGCAGCATAATCGGCACAGCCCATAGCTCTCCTAAATTCAAAGGAGAAACTGTCTGATAAGCCGCCACAAATTCGCGCAGGGGCTCGGCATCCACCTGGGCATCCACATGGGTAATCAATTCGAGGACGATGTCATAAACGCGGGGCAATCCTGCGGAATCGCCGCCTGCCAGGCGCGGTAATTCCCGGCTGTAACTGCGAGGCAAATGACGCCGGGCAGTTTGGATTTGTTCTTCGATCAAGTAGAAGTTATCGAGAAGCCACTCCGCGGCTGGGGTAACGCTACGGATTTCTCCCACTTTGAGGGTGCCGCGATTGAAAGTTCTTAAAATCTGTTCGTTCTGATCCAGCCGCGCGAGCAGACGATTGGAGCCGCGTCCAGTGATGATCCGGTGTTGCGCCGCCAGCATGGCCGCGTGCCGGGTGAGTTGTTCCAAACCGAACAATTCACCGCGCAGCGGGGCTGCATCGGGCCGATTGTTGCGCGCGCTTACTTGTCGGGTGACTCGCGCAACTAATCGGTCGGATCGAATTCGTTGACCGGGCGCAATGTTCACGAATAGGGATTAAACTGGCACCGCAAATATGCTCTATTAACCAAACCTGAGAATGTCGCCATTTTCCACTTATTCTCCAGCGGCTCTGCGCTCAAACAATGGAGTGAATCCCTCAGCAGGTTAGCCCAACCTGAATCCACCCCTAAAGGCCACTTCTATAAGTGTTACCAACAGAAATACCGCGCTAACGACGGCGTTTAGCCGAAAAAAGGCCACATTGATCCACTTCAAATTTCGGCGGCGAGCAATCCAGTGCTCTAAGACGAGACAACCTACAACAATAAACCAACCCACGCCATAAGCAATGCGGAAGCGGCAGAGCAATCCAAATAGCAGCAGCAATCCGCACATCATCATGTGCGCCAGAAAGGCTGCCTGCAATGCATTGGCCGGGCCCCAGGCAACCACGAGCGAACGTAATCCATGAGCTCGATCAAACTCATAATCCTGCAAAGCATAAATGATATCGAAGCCCACAAGCCAAAGAACGACCGCGGCCGCCATAACGAACATCTGCATTATTTCCATTCTCGACACGTCGGTCCCCTTAACCGCAAGCCAGGCGCCAACGGGGGCCAAGGCCAGCGCGATCCCCAGAAAAACATGCGTGTAATTGGTGAACCGTTTCGTGAGTGAGTAAAAACAGATCACGGCCAAAGCCACCGGAGATAAGTAAAAGCAAATAGGATTCAGCAAATAGCTGGCGACAACAAGCACTGCGCCGGAGACCGTGCAGAGAAGGACCGCACTGAAAAGGCTGATCTGCCCTGTAACCAAGTGACGTTCGGCGGTCCTCGGGTTAAGAGCATCAAACTTCCTATCCACGATTCGATTAAAGGCCATGGCGCAAGTGCGGGCACCAACCATCGCGACTACAATCAATCCAAACTTGCGCCAACCCGGCCACCCGCGCTCTTCCCGCGCCGCCACCGCCATTGCTGCTAGAGCAAATGGCAAAGCAAAAATTGTGTGAGAAAACCGGACGAATCCAGCCCACTTTTTAATGACTTCGAACATTACAGTTGAAATTGAAACAGCTCATTAGCCGCCAAGACGTTTGCACCAGTCTGAAGCCGCGGTATTAATGAAAGGGACCGCATTGTACATAAGTCACTCAGGCTCGTCACCCCACCGCGGGCCGAGATTTTGAGGCAGCCCTAGATGATCCAACACCCGCGCCACAACCGTATCCACCACCTGCTCTACTGTTTGGGGCCGCAGGTAAAACGATGGATTCGCCGGAAGGATTGTCGCCCCAGCCAGAAGGAGCAGTTCGAAGTTTTTTATGTGCACCAGATTAAGTGGAGTTTCGCGCGGAACAAGAATCAGCTTCTTTTTCTCTTTTAAAGTTACATCAGCAGCCCGTAGCAACACATCTCCACTATAACCATGGGCAATCCGGCCTAAGGTACCCATGGTACAAGGGATAACGACCATTGCATCCGGTGGATTGGAGCCACTGGCGAAAGGTGCGTTCATGCTTTTGAGCTGGCAAGGCCGGGCACCCTCAGGCAGGCGCAGTCCCTCGGGCAGTTCCTCTTTCAGAACTGCGTTCGCATACGCGCTGAGCACAACATGAACTTCGTGCTCAATGGCGTTTAGATTATCCAGCAAGCGCTGCGCATAGAGAGCCCCGCTCGCGCCCGTAATGGCCACAAGTATTCTCAAACAGAGATCTCCTCAATAATACGTCGTCCAATTACCCGAATGCTGCCATTCAATCCGCCCGTGAGGCACTGTCTCGACGTGTCCATCCGCATAAGCCTTGTTAACAGACTGGAGCGACTTGCCATTTGAATGGCCAAAACTCGCCTTTGCCACATTTGTCACTCGCTGGCCTTCCACCCCGACCATGTCGCTCAGGATGGGCTGAAACGCAGCGACTGGATCTTGAAGACGGCGCGGCCAGCCATCCTTGGTTCTGGTAACCGTGCTGGCCAGGTTTGGACTGGGAAAAAGCCGCTTCGGATCCCCATCCAGAGTGCGCGGCACCCACCAATCATGATTCAGCAGTGCAAAATATCCGAACCGTGACGTCAGGTATTGATTCAAGTTATCCGTGCTGCCAAGACCGATGCCCTGATTGTGCTGGCGAAACCATTTATCGGCCTCCTGAAACTCCTCGGCGCGCGTGGGACAAAACCACATGGGCACCGTCAGCCCAAAAGGCGTCAGCTTCGGCACCATCAACGATGAAACATCCCACGGGTTCAGCCCTGTGGTGCCCATATCGAACGATGGCAGGAAACCCCGCGGATCATCATTGGCATACAGATTAGCGGCGATGCCCCACTGCCGGTAATTGGAAGTGCAATTGATAACCTTAGCGCGGAATTTTGCCTGGCTCAGCGCGGGCAACAACATTGCCGCAAGTATCGCGATGATAGCGATGACAACCAGCAATTCGATCAGAGTAAACGCCGCTCGCGAATAAACCGTTCTGGACCTAAAAAAATGAACCGCACTGAACTGCTCTTCCAGGCGAACGATGGTGTCCTGCACGCGCATAAACGTTGGGCATCCGCAGCAGAATGTCAATTAACATAGACCCGATCCAATCGACGCTCAATTTTCCGTCAAACAGCAGTGGTTCGTACGTGTATAGAGATCAGGATCCCTTATGTTGCCACGCTCGTATTGCATTGGCATCGGAAGTGCTTTTAGTATTGGTTTGACATGGAACAGGAAAAAAACTTTGGAAGACGCATTCTCGTTGTCGAGGACGATCTGTCGGCCCGTGAATCGATCAAACTATTGCTCCGGATTGATCGGCACGTGGTGACGGAGGCCAAGGACGGGAGTGAAGCGCTTGCCCTTGTCCGCCAACAGCCCTTCGACCTGGTGCTCCTGGATTATGCCATGCCAGGGATGAAGGGCTGGGAGGTCGCCCTCCATATCAAGCTTATCGCCCCGGCGCTGCCGATCCTTATGGTTACCGCCTATGTTGAAAAACTGACCGGCGCGGACAAACCAGTCGATGCCGTTCTTGCGAAACCCTTCGCAGTGGAGGAATTGCGAAGCGCGGTCGCAAAACTCTTGCCCTAAAGTGCTGTAATAGAGATGTGTTCTTACGATGAGCACGGATGAGGAATACCCCTTTCCAGAGCTTCGTGTCCTCTCACGAACACTCCGGTCTTATGGCAGCAGCAGCACCCGATAAAACCGTTGGGCGTTCGAGCCGATGAGGTCGGAGGCCCTGGCTGAGCTGCCCAGCGCAGTTATCACACCGCCCAGGTTGGACCAACCGCCTGTTATCAGGTTGGCTCGGTATTGCAGTTGGTACCTTTTTTGTTCTTCGGCGGCCCAGGCAAGGTAAACAGTTCCATCAGCTCGTGATATCGTTTGAACTATTGGGGCAGGTAGAACCATGAGGACAGCACCGACGCTTGTAACCGAACCGAGCGCATTGCTGACCATAACGGAATACGTTCCTGCATCTGTGGCTCTCGCGTTATTCAAAACCAGGATTCGGTTAGTAGCGCCGGAAAAAGTGGTGTCATCGAACAAGTTGGTTCCATTCTTTGTCCACTGATAGTAAATCGGCGACGCTCCAAAGACGGCCACTTCGAAAGATGATTTTCCACCAATGAGCACGGACTGACTCGAGGGCTGGCTTGTGATCTGGAGGGGCGAAGTAATACTGAGCTTGAAGACCGTGCCACCGCCACCAGGTCCGCCAGAACTTGTGCTGCCATAAAAGCTTCCGTCAACTCCCTCGACCAACGCAGACCGAGGGTGTGCCCCGGTGTCCGTTCCGTCCAGATCGGCAAGCTTGGTGAAAGTTCCCCGGGGAGAAAGCCTGAATAATGTGCCATTACCGGAAACTCCGCCGAACTCCGTGACGCCATAAAAATTTCCGTCGCTACTTTGGATAAGACCCGCGGCTGGGTAAGAACCGTCGGTGTAATTCAATGGATACAAGGTAGTGAGCAATCCAGTTGTCGTTATTTTGAACATAGTCCCATAGAACTCAAAATTTCCAATTCTGTTGTGAGCTGTAACGCCGTAGAGATTGCCGTCTGTTCCCTCCACCAGCGCGCCAGCGGGTGCATAACCGTCAAAACCACCAGAAAATGAATAGAGCGTGGCCACTGTTCCATCAGGGCCCAACTCGAATACGTTGCCACGGCCATGAGCGCCACCGCCAACACTCATTCCGTACAGCTTCCCGTTTCTAGCCTGTACCAATTCGCCCGCAGACCGGTCGCCATCAAGTCCGCCTGTGAATGAATGCACCACAGTAAAGGAGCCCGAGGGAGAAAGTTTGAACAGCTTGCCGAAACTGTCGCTTACACCAGTGCTGCTTCCATATAGATTGCCGTCGCTGGCTTGAACTAAACCAATCACAGGATTGCCGCCATCACTTTCGCCGGTAAAGGAATAAAGGCTCGAAAGCGAGCCAGTCATCTCGAAAACCGTGCCGTATCCAACTGCACCTCCAAACTTGCTCGTCCCGTAAAACTTTCCATTTTCTGTCTGCACAAGCGGAGAAATCGGCCAGCTACCGTTCGTGCCATCAAACGATGCAAGGATAGTCAAAAGGCCGTTAGCGCTTATGCTGAATGCAGTGCCCACGAGGCGAGAGCCACCAAATTGAGTCGTGCCGTAAAGAATCCCATTCGATGCGCGCATAAGCCCATTGGGAACTCGCCCGCCCGTCCCGCCACTGAACCAATCCAACGTTTTCAGCCGGGTGCCAGCGAGTGAGGTTGGAACAACAGTCAATACTGCTTCCCTGCTCCGGGTTTCACCGAGCCCATTGCTCACCTTAACCGAGTACGCGCCATTATTCGCTTCCGTCACTTTGGTAATCACCAACGCACTTGAGCGGGCGCCTGAGATGTTCCTGCCATCATTTATATCAACGCCATTTGTTTGCCATTGGTAAACCAACGGTAAGTTACCTGTGGCATCGACGGTAAAAACCGCGTTTTCTCCCGGAGCCAATGTCAGGTTGGTGGGTTGCATACTAAGGAGCGGTGGCGACACCGTTACGGACAAGGCGGCCTCCTCGCTTTGCACGTTCGCGAGAGAGTTGCTCACCACGACGGAATAAAATCCCGCGTTGATCGGTTGCACATTGGCGATTCTCAAAATCCGACTCGAAGAACCAAAAACATTTCCCCCATCGTTAATATTCGTTCCATGCAAACGCCATTGGTAAGACAAAGGCAATCCTCCGGAAGTGGACACCGTTAACAACACGTTTGCCCCGGCAAAAACACTCTGGCTGTCTGGTTGGCTGGTGATGTAAGCCGGACCATAAAAACTGAGCCGATAAACCGTTCCCCGGTCATTTACCCCGCCATACGGCGTGGTCCCGTACAAAGTGCCGTTCGCCCCCTCTACAAGCGCAGCCGCGGGATTTGCACCGTCGAAGCCGTCAAATTGGACCAACGTCACGAATGTGCCATTGGGAGCGATTCGGAAAACTGTGCCCTTACCGTAAGCCCCGCCGTTTTCGGTCGTGCCGTAAAAATTGCCATCATTAGAGGTGAGCAATGTCGCGGCAGGATTGCCTCCATCCTGGCCGCCCGTGAATGAATAAAGGCTCGTGAGAACGCCAGTTGGATCCATCTTGAAAAGGGTGCCGTTTGTGTACGCTCCACCACTGGAAGTAGCTCCATAAAAGTTGAATCTATTGTCCTGGACTAGCCCAGCGAGAGGAAAACTCCCATTCGTGCCATTGAACGAAAGAAGAGAGCTTACGAAACCGTTCGTGGAGCTTCGAAAAACAGTTCCGTACCCGTATTGTCCGCCTTTGTAGGTTGTCCCATTTAAAAAGTTGTCTGCTCCTTGAACCAGCCCGGCATAGACCAGGCCGCCATCAGTCCCTCCACTAAAAGAGTAAAGTGTAGTGAGTGTCCCGTTGGTCGATAGTTTGAAAATCGTTCCGAAAGTAGCTCCGCCCTTATAAGTGGTCCCATAGGCATTTCCATCAGCGCCCGCAGTAAGTCCGGCATAAGGAAGATCCCCGTTGGTTACATTGAGTGAAACCAGTGGCGTCAACATGCCCTCAGGCGTTACTTTGAATACTGTTCCGAAATCGTACCTTCCGGCTTGGAAAGTTGTACCATATAAATTCCCATCCGCTGCCTGCATTAAGGGAGCAAATGGTGTCGCGCCATCTGCGTCACCGCTGAAAGAGTAAAGCGGGGTTAAAGCACCAACGTCGCTGATCCGAAAAATTGTCCCAAGGGAATGCGCCCCGCCGTCGGCAGCGGTGCCATAGAGCATTCCATTGGTGATTCGTGTCAGCCCATTTGGACGGCTGCCATCCATTCCGCCCTTGAACGAATAGAGCCGCTCAAAAGTTGTCCCAGGTGCCAACAAGGATTGGATCTCCACGACCGCAACAGCGCTCGTAACTGCTCCAAGTGCATTGGTCACCACCACCGAATAATCGCCGGTATCCGTCGGAGACATATTGGCCATGCTAAGATGGCTAGAGTCCGCTCCCACGATTTGGCCATGATTGATAAGATTCGTTCCGTTCTTACGCCACCGATACTCGAGTGGCGCCGAGCCAATAGCCGTCACATCAAGGTTTAAGGTTTCGCTCTGGAGCAACGTTTGACTTTGCGGCTGAGCGGTGATGGTCGGATGCCACGGTAGAATTGTAAGAAAAGCATTCGAGCTGATGATCGTTCCTGCGGCGTTGGATACGACTACCGAATAGGCGCCCACATCGTCAGAGATCGCATTGGTTATGATCAAACTGCTGGTTGTGGCGCCAAAAAGGTTAGTCCCATCAACCAGGTTGGTTAGGTAGGCTCCGTTATCCTTTCGCCATTGGTACCTTAATAAGGAATTGGTCGCTGTTCGCACTGAAAAAATGACAGTGGCGCCCTCCATCACGCCCTGATCGGACGGTTGCAAAGTAATCACTGGCGGGGTGACAACCGCCAATGTCAACGAGCGGCTTTGGAAGTACTGATCATTTAAGTTGGTGAACCAGACAGTCGTTGAATAACTGCCCGCCGGCAGGTTGCTCGCCACAGAATTCGGATGGAAAGTCAGGCTGTACGATGGACCACCGGGACTGAGCGTCCCGCTGCCCGAAGACGGATTGAGCCAGGAGGCCGGATTGACAAACGACCAGCTCATTGGAACCGTCCCGGCATTCGTTAAGGTATAAACCGATGCGTTTGGGTTGAACGGGCCGCCGACCGGCCCGGTGAAGAGTACGCTTGTTGCCGGGGTAATGCGCAACGCATTGGGAGGACTTAAAAGCGCCGCGATGAGATTGCTTCCCGAAGGTGTTCCCCAGCCCGTGCAAAGATCATAACCTGGCACAGCGGAGAATTTGCTAAAAGGGTTGTTGATGTTATTGCCAGTGGTGATGTCATGAAAGTTCGACTGATAACTCAATTCTTTGCCAATCGAGTAAATGGCAGGATTTAAAAATCCAACGCTGGGCATGCCCCGAGCCGCTGCTTCTTCATTCACCAATGCGGCAAAACCCGCCCATAATGGTGCGGCAGCACTGGTCCCACCACTGATCAGAAATTCGCCATTATTTGCAACAACCCATATCTCAGAATCGGCCATACAAGCAACATCCGGAATGTTTCTCATCGAAAGGGAACCCTGGTTGGAAGACATATCAATGCCTTGCTGCCAGCTTGGAATGGAATATGTCGTGCTGATTCCTCCTCCACTCCCCGGCCAGGTCGTCTCAGACGACCACCCGCCTCCAGCAACGCTCGTTGTCAAAGATGTTCCGCCGACTACAGTAACCCATGGATCATCCGAAGGAGGGAAGATGTCGCCGGTCCATGCGCCCAGATCACCCGAAGCCTGGAACATCGACTGACCCTGGGCCGCAAATTGTTGAAAAATCTGTTGCCGTATCGGATCAACCTGTGGCCCAAAGCCCCAGGAAGAGCTCAGTTGCCTGGCCTGATTATCGGTGGCCATTCGATTCAAAACATCGTTAGGGGTCAGCCCTTCGTAAACGATGACTTCCGCTAAACCCGGAGCCATAGACATCGCCATATCAATGTCGAGAGCGACCTCGGAATTGTTTTGCCCTGGGATTCCGCTCGCCCCATTTACCAAGACATTCCTTACCGGAATGTTGGGCAATCCGGCGATAGCCTTATACGCCGCGATATCACTCTCGTGATAGCCATCCAGTTGGAAAAGTCCAATTGCCTGACCACGGCCGTCCTGCAAAACACCCGGAGCATAGGCGGCGCGGAAATCCCCACCCATAAAAGAGGCCAACGGACCGGAACCCGTCGCATAAGGTATTCCGCCTGACAATTGCTTCAAAGTTCTCGGTCGAATACCTAATGGGCGCGGAATTACATAATCGTCCAAGCCGCTTATGGCCAATATCGGCACAGGCAAATCCAAGGATGGGTCCATATCCGGCGCATGAAATGTGCGCGGTTCGCGTGGATGTTGATACAACCGCAAGTTAAGATGAAACGTTCTCTCAATGGCTGAAACGGGGCCGCTAACATCTATGAGTGTCCGGTTTGAATGAAGACCGGTAACGGTCAGTCCATGAGATGTCGCGAAAGCCAGCACCCCTTGATAGTCCTTTTCGCTCCCGCCAAATCGTTCTGCAAACTGCTCGGAAGTCAGATATCGGTGATAATTCGTGTGCGTGGGGTCATAAATCTGCTCGAGCAGGTTAGTGAGTCGATCCTGGTTTCGGAGCGGCAGTCCAATAATAAGATTTAGGCGTTTCGGTCCGGGAACCCGGCCAATTGGCTTTAACTTTCTCGCAGAGTCGGGCACGTGCTCTTTTAACACCTGCCGTTCTCCTGCCTTGCAAGGAAATTGCTCTAACAACAACAGCAGCAGCAGCGCAATTGCAAATCCAGGGAGGAGCGACTTTCGGACGGAGATTCTCAAGTTTACCTCTTCGCAAAAACAATTTAGCGCCCGGTGACAGACGCCAAGGAGGTTGGGTGGGGAACCCTAGGAGAAACGTTCCGTCACCGAGCACCCCCATTTATGCAAAAGTCTGAAGGCAAAGCAAGCATTGTTTGAACAATTTTTTGTTTTTGACAGCGGACTTCGATTCGAATCTGCGCCTGCTTTTGAAAATCTCGCAGAAATTTGTAACTATATTGGCGCTGTGTTCATATTCTGGAATATACCAGTGAGAATCTTCGGAGCGGCTAAAATTTGAATATTACGGAAAACCATCGTTCCAGCTCGACCTGGGAACAAGAGGCCAGGGCTGGATTTCGATTTAAGGGGCCTCTTCTTACGGCATTGTTCATAACGGTAGCTTTTGTTCGCATCCCACGACGCCCCCTGGGCACGGATGTTGATTCCTCATGGTGCGCGGTGTTGGACTACGCCCGAGAACATGGCCTGCAATTCGGGCGGGATATCGCCTTTACTTACGGTCCCCTTGGTTTTCTCACTATGCCTTGTTATTCGGAAGCGGCTGCAGCATGGCAAATCGCCTTCAGCGCGGCCTTATGCTTTTTTGTTAATTCAGGGCTTTGTCTCCTGGCATGGCGGTTAAAACTGTCGTGGAAGCTGGCCACAATCGCTACGTTCATTTGTCTGGCGCTGAATATGCATTCGGGAGCTGATTTCTTGCTGAACATCGGGCTCCTGTGCTGGGGTTTGCTTTGCGTGCTGGAGAGCAGCGCTCGCCTCCCGGGATATGTTCTCTGCCTCGTCCTCTTCTCCGTCGTAGGAAGCCTGATAAAAATCACATTTTTATTCGCGGCCACCTTCAGTGTCGTTGTCATCATGACCCATTTAGCATTACGTCGTCAGGCGCCGTTGGCTTTCGCAGGAGCCGTCGTCTTTTGTCTCTGCCTGATTGCAGGATGGGAGCTCTCTGGACAAAAACTGGCGAACTTTCCGGTATTCGTAAAGCAGGGTTGGGAATTCTCGCGATGGTACGACCAAGCCATGGGTAAGGAAGCGCCCGAACTAATTCGATGGACTGGCTTGCTTACTCTCATATTTGCCGCACTACTAATCTTTTTGCATTCACAATTATTTGAAACCAAAGCAGAGGAGAACGCGAGATGGACAAAGACGCTGACAACAGCCTGGCTTTCGATGCTTCTTTTCGTATCCTGGAAACATGGCTTCGTGCGTTTGGACGAATATCATCTCGAATTGTTTGCCGGTTTTGTTGTGTTGCTGGGCTTGGTTTTAGGAGCATCTACAACTCGAAGGCTCAGAGTCGAACTTTGGGCAAAATGCTGCACCCTGCTCTGCTGCCTGCTGTCGTTTTTTATGCTCGTTCGTTACTTTGAATCATCACCCTTGGATTATTTTGTGTTTCGACCCTACGATCGGTTTGTTCATAACCTTCGGGTCCTGATTCACCCGACTCGAGCACTGAAAGCGCTAAAACAAGCGGAGGAATCGAGCAGGCAACTGGCCGCATTACCCAGGCTTGGCAAAAGCATCGGTTCGGCTAGCGTCGATGTGTTCGGAAATGAGCAATCTTTTGCAATTCTGAATGGCTGGAATTACACACCACGGCCCGTGTTCCAAAGTTACGCTGCTTATTCTGAAACCTTACTGCAGCTGAATCAGAATTTTTATGCCTCAACCCGAACGCCGGATTTCATCCTGTGCCGACTCGCTCCCATCGATCACCGATTGCCAGCGCTGGAAGACGCCCTGCTCATGCCCATATTGCTCAATGGTTGTGATTGGGTCGGGCGGGAGAGTGATTTCTTATTACTGAAGCCTAACCGTTCACCTCTCCCAAAAAAGAAACTTTTGCAAGAGGGACTTGTTGCCTTGGGAACTAACATCGACTTGCGCGCCTACGGCGAAACAAATCTTTGGCTGGAGATCCACGCGACACCAACATGGGCCGGCAAAATCCGGCAACTCGTTTATAAATCCTCCGAACTTCGCCTCACAGCCTCGCGCGGGCCAAATAAGTCTAAGGCTACCTTCAAATCCCCAGCGCCAATGATGTCCGGAGGCTTCTTAGCCAGCCCACTGATACTTCGAAATGAAGATCTGCTCGCGTTTTACCAGAGCCGCAATCTCGTCCGTCCTGATGCTTATTCGGTGTCATGTCAGCAAGGACATCAGCTTTTCTGGAGCGACAATGTGCTCTTTAGAATTTACCAACTCGAGATCGGCCGTTCCCTTGAGCCAGAACCAAAAGATTAATTAAGTGCAAGACGATCAAAACGGGAAACCCAACGAAAACTGCAGGGTCCCGGTGGGATCGCGCGGTCGAGGATTTAAATTATAACCATATTCCAGCCGGACTGGCCCAATAATAGTTCTCCATCTCAAGCCGCCACCGACGGAAAATAAGCCAGTATCAAAAGGGTAATTGCCCACTTCACGCGCGAATCCGAGCGAATCGGAGAACAAAACCAGCGACCACCTTGGAGTGAGTGATTGTTCGAACTCCACTGTGCCCAGAGAGTAGGTTTCTGCGCCGATGATCCGGCCTTGCTCATCCCGCGGTGAAGCTTCCCCTTCCTGATAGCCCCGAATGGAATTCTGGCCCCCGGGGAAAAACCTCCGGTTGAAAGGCAAATCTTTCGCTGGGTTACCCCCAGTCAAGACCAAACCGTGACTCACTCCCAAATTCACAAACCGGCCCCCTCCCAAGCCGTGATGCCACGAACTCGATAGGTCAAGACGCTCGTAATTGACTTCGCCTCCAAGAGATTCCGATGCTAATTCGAGGCTGCCAAAAACTTTATACCCTTTTCGCGGATAGAGCGGGTTATCGCGCCGATCATGTTTCAGTTCAGTGATAATCGCACCTACCGCAGTATTCGTGACGCCCTCCGCGCTCACAATTCCCTGAACCTCGTTTGCATTGAGAATCTGGTAGTTGTAACGCAAGGTAACATCCGTGGCCAGAGGCTTGAGATATTTATGCGCGCCGAAACCGCCTCCGTATTCAATCCGCGTAAATGAAATCTCTTCCCGGCGCAGTCCGCTCGCATTAAGAAACACATCCACATCCGTGCCGATCGACTCGGGCATGGTGTATGTGAACTCGGCGCTCGAAGCCTTAAATGACTGGACGACTTTCAACCGCGCGTGATGAGCCCGGCCCCAGATGTTATACTGTTCAATTTCAAATCCTCCCCGCAATAATTCATAACTGCCGTAGCCAAACAACAAACTCACGTTAAAGTCTTTGCCTTCCTTAACCTGATAGGAAACGTTGCGCGTGTGCTCATCCACCGGCGTATATTCCAAGTCCACCCTGTCAAAGCTGCCAAGCTGAGCCAAACGGAACCGGCCTTCTTCGACTCGTATCGGATTTAACAATTCCCCGCGTTTGATACGAATCCGTCGGGACAATAGGGAACTACGGGTCTTCTTTTGACCATGGACCTCGATATTGCCAATGCGGACCTGTGGCCCGCGTTTGATCGTGGCCGCCATCTCCAGAAAGATCTTTTTGCCGAGCGGTTCCTGGCGGAGAATGCTCACCTCCGCAGTTACATCCGGATATCCGAGCTTAAACTGATTGGTCTTGAGACTTTGGCGAAAGTCCTGGGCCCAAAAACTTGAATAGGCCTTGTTCGGATAAACCATGGTAACGGAAGCCGGCACATCAGGATCTTCAACCAGGAGTTCTTTACGCACCGACCGCACGATGGATTGCATACCTTGATGCACTAAAATACGAACTCGAACCGCTCCTGTTTTATCGTCTCTCTTCAGTTCACTCACCTGGACTGTCGCTTGCTGGTAACCCTGCCGATCGAGCAGATCCGTCACACTGTTCAAACCATGACGCAGCTTCTCCGGCGTATAGACTTTATTTCGCTTAAGCGGGAGCAAGCCTGTTGTATCCATAAAATACGCCCGGGCTCTCTTGTCCTGGATGGACTCAAGGCCCTCGAATTCCAGGCTTTTATAATGATAAAGAAACCCTTTATGAATTCGGAAGATAACCTCGCGAAAGCGCAACTCTCGAGGCAAGGGATTTTCAAGCAACTCTTCGGCTTGGGCTTTCATCCGCTCGCCCTGAGTGGAGACAAGTTCGATCACGATGGAAGGCTCCAGATAGCCGTCACTCTTTACTCGGGCGCTCAGAATTAACGCGGCATCCTCGATAAAGGCCGAGGCCAGGACTTCGGGTTTTTTGCCACCTAATTCCAGCGTGGTGAGTATTCGCTTCAGTTCACGGTTACCCAGGATTCCGTAACCGGAGACTTTGAGTTTTGCAGGTTTATTACCATGCGCGCTGCCGCTTGCATTCGTTGTGACTCCTGAAACCTGAGAATTTCCAGCGGCAACTGAGTTCACCTCGGAAAGAATCAGGGAGAGCGAGAAAACGAGCAGGATGAGTAGCTCTTTACTCTGCTTACACTCATGTTCTCCCCTTTTCACCCGATCACTTGGAGTAGATTCTCCATTTCAAGCCTGCGTTGTAGGCATTGAAACGATCGTATTCGCCCACGAGCGACCAACGCTCCGTCAATTCGTATTCCACATTGTAAGTAGGCCGGCCCTGCTCGGAGAGCTGTTCGCCCGAATGAATGGTCAGCCGCTGCTCCTTATCGTCACCAAAGCCAAGCCGTGTCAATAAATCCTTCCCGACATAAAAAGCCAGTGTCTGCGCGCGTTGTTGTGTCGAGAGTGAGCGCCCCTCTCGCGGTAACTCACCCGCAGTGATCATCAGCACAATTTGCTCCGAGCTCAGAGGAGGTGATGAAGTGAATTGCAAAATCGCAGCATCAGCGGGTCCACTGACATCCATTTTTATGTCGTAACCATATTGCCGCGAAACCGCCGATACCCTGAGTTGCGGACGGTAAGGATTCTGGCTGGTTAGTGTCACAAAACCTTGCTGCACTTTCAAATCCGCAAAGGGAAACCGGACAAAGCCCGAATCAATGCGTATATCCCCAAGGGCGAGAGGGTCTTTTAGGGTCCCTTTCAAAGCAAGGTTGGCGGAAACCTCACCGTTGAAGATCGTGCTGCGCACCTTTAGAAAACGTTCGCCCGTGACCTGAACTGCAAGCCGCCAATCGGCAATCGGCTCGAAATCAATGCTGAAATAAGGAGGTCGTCTGCCAGGACTCGCCATCTTGCCAGGAATCAAATCGGCTATGTCATGCAGAAAGTAACTGTTGCCTAAATGCGCTTTCCCGGAAACCAGCGCCGGACTGCCGTTTGTTTTGGTCACAACTAAATCCAGATCACTGCGAATGACCGATTCAGGACGGCGCGCCAGTGGCACATTCGTTCCGCGTAGCGAAAACTTTAACGGGGGCACTGCGAAGTCACTCCAGTTCATCCCATGCAAATCCGCTTCGCCGTTAGCTGTGACAGTCGCCCCTCCAATGTTGCCGGTTGCAGAGTCCAGCCTGATTTTATCTCCCTCAAGGTTCATATTGACCGCGATATCGCGAATTGGGCCAAACGCCGCAAGCGAACGCGTCCGCGCATGGCTTACCTTGAGGGCGCCAGTGAATTTTGGGCCAGGCTGCATCTCGACATCGATATTAAGTTCACCCTGCGGGCTTAGGTATTGAGAAAGATTCGGAGTAAAGGCCGCCAGTTGGGCATTCCTAACCATCAAATGCGCCCGCGCATTCTTCCAAACTGCCCACTCTAAATTTCGACCCCAAAAAGATTCGCCTAAAGGCAGCTCGCCTGTCAGCCTTACAGGTTGACCCCGCACTAAACATTGACATTGCTTGATGCGGGCTGTCTTACGGTCAAGTTCGATTTCCACATCCACATCATCAAGAGGTGGAACGTTGGTCAGTGAAGTGCGGAGCCTGAGCTGAGATGCTTGAGCCTGGATGCTGCCTTGAGGCGCGTCAAATGTCCCCGAAATATCAACTTGCAGGTTAGGGGCTACCATACTCACGCCCGTCCATCCAGCAATCCGTTCCCAGAACACACTTTGTGGATCGGTTGTTGCGCTGATTCGAAAATGCTCCCTCGCGTTCAAACGAAAAATGTTCGTGGACAAACCGGGATAAATGGTAACCGGCAAAAAGCCCTGCCCTGTAGCCACTGACGATGTTTGGCTTTTAACTAACAGATTCGAAATCACGACTCCGCTATTGTCTCCATGGATATTTAATAACGCGGTAAGAGGCAGATCCTTTCGAGGGATCATGGTGCCGGTACCAACGAGCGAAAATGCCAATGGCCCATTGGTCCACGCGCTAAAAACTTTGAGGGCCTGGATCTCAAATGGTTCCACTGAGGATTTGAGGAAGTCTTGCGCAAGGGAGCTTTTCAGATTCTCCACAGAAAGGTTCAAATTCCCTGAAGCAGGCCAATGCACTCCGCCTTCTACGTGGAGCCTGCCTCCGCTGCCCTGACAATCAAATGGATCAACCTGTGCATGCCACCTGTTTGTTGCCTCCGGATGGTATCCCCAGGAAATGGATGCCGGCTTGGCGAGTGCCAGCAGTGCCTCGCCCCCTTTTGATAGGGTAACTGTTTTTAAACTCAGGTTCGTTTCTGACGCGCCTATGGTAAGAGCACCCTCAACCGCAATTGAAGATGTCGGCGCTGAAAGCAACAAAGAAGCGGTTTCAATATTAATTTGTTTACCCTTCCAATCCAGTCGCAGTTGAAGGGGCTTCATTTGCGGACTTGTAAAATTCGTAATCTGCACTTGACCCTGATGATTGAGAGCGTCCAAAAGGCCATTCGCTGTGGCAGTCAACTGAAGACCCGAATAGGAACATCCTGCAGGCAGCCAAGGTCGAAGCAAATCGCCACTTAATTCCATATAACCCGCTGAAAGCTCCCTTTTTTCGCACTCCACTTTTCCCCTTACCAACGTGGTTGAGCCATCCTTAAACCTTGCCCTTGCCTGAGTAATCTCCAGCCACGGCCAGGAGCAGTTTCCTTCAACCGCGACTTCCGTGGCTTTCAACTCTTTGTTACCAACATCCGAACCATGCAAATGAAATTCAATCTGAGGCAATTTCTCGGGCCCCGGGATTAGCTCGGCGTTGCCGCTCAGAACCCCTTCCAGAGGTAACCAGTGCTGCAGGCCAAAATTGATCCGCACATCCGCCTCGGCCTGCTCACGCACGTGTTGTCCGTTGAAAAAGAATCTAAAATCCTTTGAAAGCCGTGTCTCAAGCCACGGTAATGAGGCTGTGGCCGAATGAAAAATCGCCACATTCGTATTTCCCGATACACGCAGTTCGAGATTAAATGGCGGCAAATTTGTAGCCCTCTCCACCGGAATTCCGCTGGCATTCAGATCTACGGAAAACTCTCCGCTGTCCCACCGGGCGCCAAGTGAACCGTTGACCTTGGAATAGTTCGCGAGGTCCAGTTCGGAAAAATGCAAATCTGGCGCCTGCACGTTCAATTTCTCTGGAATCACATCCTGAGGTCCAAACTGCGCATTCCAGGCGATCTGGTTGCTTCGCCAGAGCATCGTGCTCTGAACCCCCAGACCAATTTGATTCGTCGAAATAAGAAGCGGTACTTCCAAATCGAGCGCGGGCACATTGAGCCTCACTTTCCAGGGTGTTGTGCCGCCAGGATTGACGGAAAGAGTCATGTTTGTCAGTGGAGCCATTGAAACCCAACTCGGCAACCAATCGATCCGGGAAAGGAATAACCCGGTATTCGTCAAATTCAAACTTCCTTCAGCCCATCGAACCGATGGCACGCGAATCTCAGCGTGGGACAGCACAATGACTCCTTCCGAGAGCGTCGCCTGAGGAATCCATTTTGTAATGGTGTGAAAAACCGCGTCGGTTTCCTGTGCAATTTCAAAAACCGAAGGGGTTCGGCCAGGTCTACCCTCCTTGGTTATTTCGGGATTTACTTCTAATCGCCAGCCCCTCACTTGCACAAGCGGCTCGCCGCCCTTCACAAAAGCCGAATTAAAAAGCAAGGCAGGTGGTACTGCTGAGTCAAGGTTGTCGAACTTGATCTTGAGGTCTTGGTTTGTAAAGACTACTTGCTGAAATATCAGCCGTCCGTATCCATTTCGAATGCACTTGCCGTACTGAATACCGTAATGTGCGGCAATTGGCCGAAGCACCCAGGGAAGCCACACAGGAAAGCAGAGCCCTGCCAGAATCACTCCCGCAAGGCTAAAGCATAAAAATAATAACAGTTTTCGTCGGCGTTTTACTCGCGGCATGGATGTGGAAAGCGCCCCAATCCGCGGCAAAGGTTACTCGAATCGCCTCTCAATGCAACCGGGGTGAAACCTTACCTTGAGACCGGACCTTTTTTCCGATGCTGCTTGCGCTATCTGGCGGAAGCAGTAAAAATTCTGATGAAGCAGGAAAAATAGAAAGAAATTCATGCCAGACACGGGCCGGCAATCAATTAATACGAGCAATGTGCTCTCTGTCATCATGGGCGGGGGCCAGGGCACCCGGCTATTCCCCCTGACAAAGGAACGCGCCAAGCCTGCAGTCCCGTTGGCCGGCAAGTACCGACTGGTGGACATTCCTATCTCGAACTGCATCAACTCCGGGCTGCGGCGGGTCTATTTGTTGACCCAATTCAACTCAGCATCCTTGCATCGTCATATATCGCAGTCCTACAAATTCGATCATTTTTCCGGTGGCTTTGTTGAGATTCTTGCTGCCGAACAAACCTTTTCAGACGCCTCCTGGTACCAAGGGACCGCCGATGCCGTCCGCAAGAACACGATTCATTTCCGAAATCACGACTGGGATTATCTTCTCATTCTAAGTGGCGATCAATTGTATCGAATGGATTTCCGCGAAATCATCCAACAACACCTGGAAACCAACGCGGATATCACGATTGCGACCATCCCGGTAGCGCGCCGGGAAGCCGGCTCTCTCGGCATCATGCAAATGGATGCCGACCGGCGCATCACGCGTTTTGTCGAGAAACCAGGTGACCCTGCCATTCAGGATTCTCTTCGGCTCGATCCGACCTGGTATCCAAAACTTGGAATCATAGATGGAGGCGAATTATTTCTCGCGTCGATGGGTATCTACGTTTTCAAACGGGACGTCTTATTTAAGTTACTGGATAATGCGCTTTCGGACTTCGGCAAAGATATCATTCCTAACGCAATCTCGAACTACAGAGTGTTTTCCTATATTTTTCAGGGATATTGGGAAGACATTGGCACTATCCGTGCCTTTTTTGAGGCAAACCTTGATGTGACGAATGAGTTGCCCAGGTTCAACTTTTTTGACATGAGTGCTCCGATCTTCAGCCGGCCCCGCTTCTTGCCAGGTTCAAAGGTCAACGGAGCGCAAGTCGATCATGCCGTGATTTCTGACGGTTGTATCATCAATCGGGCTGTGATTCTGCATAGCATCGTCGGTGTCCGTAGTTTCGTTGGTCCTGGCACAATACTGAATCGGGCGATTCTCCTCGGCAGCGACTATTACGAATCATTTGAATCCATTACCGAACACGAAAAAGCAGGCCAGCCCCGCGTCGGAATTGGCTCTAATTGCCGGATCGAAAACACCATAGTCGATAAAAATGCCCGCATCGGCAATAATGTGATGATCTCGCCCGCGGGAAAACCCGAGCATCTCGATGAAAAAAACTATTACATCCGCGATGGTATAGTAATTATCCCCAAGAACGGTGTTATTCCCCACGGCACAGTCATCTGACATGAAAATTGAGAAACAAGGTGAGGTGTTGCGCATTTCCGAATTGATGGAACTGGGTGCCGCCAACGCAAATGCTTTTCGGGACGAAGCCCGCGCGGCTCTGGGGGAAGAGCAGCAATTTATTGAGATCGATCTCTCCAACACAGACTTCATTGACAGTTGCGGGTTGGGCGCATTGATTGCTTTACACAAAACTGCCTGCGCACGGAAAGGAGCTGTGCGACTTATCAACCCACGGCCACCGGTGCAGCAAATTCTGGAATTGACCCGAATGCACCAACTATTCCAAATCACAAAAACTTAGGACTGGATGTGAGTCTTGGAAAATCCGATTCGATTAAAGACAATTAGGTTAGTTTAGGGCTTCCTGACGTATTGAACCGTTTCTATCGATTTCGTGCTCCCTCACTCTCTTGACCCTGTGAGAGAAAAAAGGTAAGCTGGCGTTAATCATGAGCAAACGAAACGAATCCTCCTCGTCACAACGCGCGGGTTCGCTGGAAGCGTTTACTTTGATCGAGCTATTGGTTGTCATCGCAATTATTGCCATTTTGGCGGGTATGCTCTTGCCGGCATTAGCGAGAGCCAAATCGAAAGCACAGGCCATTAGCTGTATGAGTAACACGAAGCAACTGACACTGGCATGGACATTGTACAGCGTAGATAATCGGGAGGCTTTGGTAGCTAATTACATATTTGATCAAACACAGGCGTGGATTATTGGCGACGTAAATTCACGCCCAGGAGATACCAATATCGCCAACATCCAGAATGGAAAGCTCTGGCCTTTCAACACTTCTCTCGGAATTTATGTTTGTCCAGCAGATGACTATAAGCGGCCCAATGGAGAAAGGGTGATCCGGGCGCGCAGCTTTTCCATGTCCGGTCAGATGAATGGGGACGTTCCCTCCGTCAACGCTCGCTACCCGGCGCGCAAGAAGACTTCGGACATCATTGACCCGGGACCTTCGGGGTCTTTGGTCTTTCTTGACGAAAGCAGCACGACATTGGAGGATGGCTATTTTGCTCTCCAAGTGGACGAAAGAATGTGGCAAAATATGGTATCTGACCGGCACTCTCGCGGTGCCAATTTAAGCTTTGCTGACGGACACTCACAAATTTACAAGTGGCTCGAGCCGAAAACGGGCAAAGCTTTTTATTGGGAACCTGCCTTAAAACCAATCGATCGTGACTTCGACCGGATGGCCCCAACTATTGCAACCAAGAAATAGTGAGTAATCGCCTAAGATTACAAACCGATGGCCGCGACAGCTATCATTGATCCATCCATCAACGCCTTGACACGCTGACGCAGGAAGTTAAGCTTAAGCATATAAAGCCTCTGGTAGTTATGAACTCTTTCCAACCCAAGAGCCCGAATAAGGTCGCAGCCGAAAACTTTGGCTTCACATTAATCGAACTACTCGTGGTTATCGCCATCATCGCGATTCTCGCTGGCATGCTCCTACCCGCCTTGTCGAAAGCAAAAACAAAATCGCAAGGGATCAGTTGCATGAACAATGGCAAACAGTTGGCGTTGGGCTGGACTATGTACGCCGAAGACAGTAGTGACCTTCTCATCGCCGCTGAGGATAATATGCCCCGGCGGCCCAACTGGTTTTCTGGTTGGGTCGACTTCTCAGCCAGCCCCGTGAATTGGGATATCAACAACGACATGACGAAGAGTCCTTTATGGCCCTACACCGGAAGAGCCAAGGATATATATAGATGCCCGGCGGATCGCGCTTTGATTAAGAAGAGCAACGGGGAAGTTGTGCCTCGAGTGCGCAGCATCTCTATGAGCCAAACCTTTGGTAATGGAAGCTGGCTCTCCTATACCCGTTGGCGGACTTATGACAAGTTATCCACTATTGTGGTACCTGCCAGAACCTGGGTGGTGCTGGATGAACATCCCGACAGTATCAATGATGCAGCATTCGCTGTTCAGTGCGATGGCGCCGATAGCAAAAACACCGCCAGAATTATTGATTTTCCAGCCAGCTATCACAATGGGGCGTGCGGCTTTGCCTTCAGTGACGGCCACTCGGAAATTCATAAATGGCGCGGTAACACTATCAAGGTTCCACCCAAGTATATCGCAAACATCCTGGCACTGAATGTGGCCGCCGGAGATTCATGGGTCGATGTAAGCTGGTTGGCTGACAATTCGTCCGTTCGCAAGTAACGATTCTGGAATCAGGCACACAGGTCATGCTGTCGGCGGAATTGGGCCACCCAGCCACCTTGTAAGCAAGCACACCGCCAGGCTCCTCACTAGGTCAAAATCAGATAAGACGTTGTCGCCGTTGGAATTGCGCTGACATCGTCAAATCATTCCTAGGAGCCAGAACTTTGAACAGCTTCAGGCACAACAGCGTCCAACGATGATGAACGTAAAAATATTTCGGGCACGAGGTCGGCAGCTATGGATAAAAGAGGTCCGACCGTTGCTCATGATCGCTTTGGTGCTCTTTGCCATTCGTTCCTCGTTGGCGGATTGGAATGACGTGCCGACCGGTTCAATGAAGCCTACGATTTTGGAAGGAGATCGGGTGTATGTAAACAAGTTGGCATACGATCTCAAAGTGCCCTTCACCACCTGGCACATCGCCGAGTGGGGCAATCCCAGGCGTGGAGAAATCGTGGTGTTTTATTCCCCGTATAACGGCCAGCGCTTGGTAAAACGGGTGGTTGGACTCCCCGGCGATACAGTGGAATTGCGCAATGAAGTTTTGATTCTCAATGGCCAGCCCGTGCAGTACGCTCCGATCGCAGAAGACTTGCTGAGAGATGTCAGCCCGGAGGATCGTGCAAGCCATGTTTTCGCTACCGAACAGCTTCCCGGCCAAATTCATTCAGTAGCGGCTTGGCCACAGGTGAAAGCCATTCGTGACTTTGGTCCCCTCACAGTGCCAGATGGCCAATACTTCATGATGGGAGATAATCGGGATGATAGTTTCGACTCACGTTATTGGGGAACAGTCGAGCGGAAAAAGATCGTAGGCCGCGCGACGGCAGTGGTTCTGTCCTTCAACAAGAAAAATTACTGGCTTCCACGGTGGCAACGCAGCTTTAGTTCTTTGTCGCAGTAAGTTAGACAAGTTGCTGGCAAGGATGCCGGCGCTCCCGGCGAATATCGTTGCGGTTCCCCGGAAAGTCCCTCGCTACCCGAATAAGTCCATCTGCGGCGTCGGGGCGATTTGTCTTAGCTTTTCACGATCACGGTCCCGGCGCGTGGAGCGGCGCACGGTGCCCTCGGGGGTCAACTCGGATTCCTCAAGGTTACGCAGAATTTCTTTCGCGCGGTCGAGCACATTTTTTGGCACTCCAGCAAGTCGTGCGACCTGGATGCCGTAACTCTTATCGGTCCCCCCTTCGACAATTCTGCGAAGGAAAACGATCTGGTCATGCCACTCGCGCACAGCCACGTTATAATTCTTCAAGCGAGGCAAACGGGCGGCCAGTTCGGTCAACTCATGATAATGCGTTGCAAATAAAGTTTTGGCTCCAATCTGGTTGTGCAAATGTTCCACGATGCTCCACGCTAGGCTTAGACCATCGAAGGTGCTCGTCCCGCGCCCAATCTCGTCGAGAATGATCAAGCTGCGGCGGGTTGCATTATTCAGAATGTTTGCTGTTTCGCACATTTCGACCATGAACGTGGATTGGCCACGCGCCAGATCGTCGCTTGCGCCGATGCGTGTGAAGATGCGGTCCACCAGATCGATCCTTGCAGCCGGTGCAGGAACAAATGAGCCCGTGTGAGCCATCAATGTTAACAGCGCCGCCTGCCGTATGTAGGTGCTTTTTCCTGCCATGTTCGGTCCAGTGATCAACATGATCTGCGGCAGTGTGACACGTGGTGCTGATCTTGAGGTCCCCACGGGATGTAACTTTGAGAACTCAGTTTTCCGCTCCTCGTCACCCTCGAGTAAAAGATCTACACCCTGCGGACTACTCGATATGGCAATGTCATTGGGCACAAAACGCTCTGGTCCCTGTTCCAGAACCGGATGCCTTCCTTCTCGAATGAACAAAACCCCGTCATTCCCAATCTCAGGTCGGCAATAGTTGAAGAGCCGGGCCGTCGCTGCGAAAGCGCCGAGAACATCCAACTCTGCGAGCGCTCCGGCAGTTTGTTGAATCTGGGGAATGCAGCCCAAAACTTCTTCCCGCACACGCTGAAACAGATCGTACTCGAGTTTTGAGCTCCGCTCCTCGGCCCCAAGAATCTTTCCTTCCATTGTCTTCAACTCCGGCGTAATAAATCGCTCACCATTGGCAATGGTCTGCTTGCGTACATACTCGGCCGGCACTTTATCCAGATTGGATTTGGTCACTTCGATGTAGTAACCGAATACGGAATTGAACCTGACTTTGAGAGACTGAATGCCTGTTCGCGCGATTTCGTCCTGTTGCAGTTTAGCAATCCAATCCTTGCCACCGCTCATCAGCGAGCGCAGTTCATCCAGACCGGAATCGAACCCGTCGCGGATAAGGCCGCCTTCCTTGAGAGCAAGCGGCGGCTCGGGCACAATGGCGCGGGAAATGAGCTCGATCAACTGCGGCAGTTCGCAGAGCTGTGCTCTCAACTCCTCCAACAGACTGGTCGTCGGCCGCGAATCGGAGTATTCCATGGAATCGGGAAGCAGCCCTGCTTCGGAAGGCGCTGCATTTGCAGAGATTCCAGCGAGGCTGCTTTTAAGCCCGGGTATTTGCTCGAGCGCCGTGCGCAATGCGATTAAGTCTCTGGCTGTTCCATTACCCGCACTCAGTCGCCCGAGGGTTCGCTCGAGGTCACGGACTTGAGCGAGATGCGAACGAATGCTTTCCAGTCCCGCCACATCTTCGACAAAACTTTTAACCACCACCTGGCGTTTTTTGATCAGCTCGATGCTGGATAAGGGTTGAGATAACCAGCTACGCAACCTACGCGCCCCCATTGGGGTCACTGTCCGATTAAGAGCGCCGTACAGCGAAGCTGTTCGTGGCGCATCAGGGTGCAAGGGTTCAAGAACTTCCAAATGGCGAAACGTTGTGGAGTCAACACTCAAGAAATCCGACTTTTGATAAAAAGAGAGTCGCGCCAGATTTGCCGTTTCCCGCCGCAAATGCTGCGTCAAGTAGTGCAACACGGCCCCTGCGGCCCCAATTGCCGCAATCCGATCTTTAAGTCCGAACCCATCCAGAGTCGACACTTTGAAGTGATCCCGAACAGTGAACAGGGCTGTTTCCGGGCCGAACACCCAATCGTCGTAACCATTCAGAATCCAGCCGAAGCTAGCCTGGCTTTGTTGCTCAACAGGCCTTTTGCTATTCTGCCCATCCGATGAGAAACCGCCCGTAGTAGCTGGCGCATTTCCCTTGGTCCCAGTCTCAGGCTTTAACAGATCCAGAATCGTTGCTGCCTCATTGGGATAGATAATTTCAGCCGGGCGCAACCGTAAAAGCTCCGTTAAAAGCGCACCGTCTCCTTCAATTTCAGTTGTTAAAAAATCTCCCGTCGTCAAATCCGCCAGGGCCAGCCCGAACTTTGACCCAATAGGATTTACCGCTGCCAGAAAATTGTTCCGCTCGGCCACCAGCATGCGCTCATCGAAATGGGTCCCCGGGCTGAGGATTTGAGTGACCTCGCGCTTGACTAGTTGCCCCGGACGAGCCTCCTCGACCTGATCGCAAATTGCGACTTTTCTCCCCGACTTAAGCAGCCGGCCAATGTAGGCATTCGCCGCATGAAAGGGGATACCGCACATGGGAATAACGCCGCGTTTGGTGAGCGCGACATTCAGCAACTGCGCTCCCAATTGAGCATCCTCGAAAAACATCTCATAGAAATCTCCCAAACGGAACAGGAGCAAGGCATCTGCGGGGAGCTCGCTCTTAATGCGCCGGTATTGCGCCATCATCGGAGTGAGTTGAGTGTCGGCGGCCATCGACGAGAACCTTAATCAGGAATCGCGCTGGGGTCGAAACGAAAAAAGAAATAGCGAGGCAATAGCACAAAGAGATTGGCGCTCCCGCAAGCGGGATAACTGCCACAGCGTGGCAAGTCCTGACGCCCCGGACAATGATCTCAAACCCGGTACTTGGACCCGTACTTATTGTCTCGCCATTATTCTTGTAAACCCGAACAAAGTTTTTTTCAACGAAAAGTTGTTCACAAACAATTCACAATTCAGAGTTATACAAATTGCGAGTTCACCCCCGATACTTCATAAGCGCCCCAGTAGAATGTTTTGTCCAGTGCATATTGTTACAATGAAAAAACAAATCCTCTTGCAGAGGCGAAGCGGCGCTGCTTTACTCTGCGCGGGTTAATCACGCGACGCACACATGGCCAAAATCCTTGTAGTGGATGACGAACCGATAGTTCACCGACTGCTCCAACATCATCTTGAGCGCGCCGGTTACGAAATGATCGGCGCAACCAACGGACGCGAAGCAATCGAGATGGCTACTTCCCAATCCCCTCAATTGATTGTCATGGACGTCATGATGGCCGAAATGGATGGCCTGACGGCCCTCCGTTCCTTGAAAAAGGAAGAGGACACCAAAGCCATTCCAGTCATCATGATCACTGCCAATTCTCATTACGTTACCCAACAGGAATCTGAAGCCGCTGGAGCATCCTTATTCCTCACCAAGCCCTTTAGCCCGGGCAAACTCCTGAGCGAAATTCGCAGGCTTGTGCCGGAGAAACCCTGAGCAGAGGCAACCGAGTCCAGAAGCGAAAGGAGCGGATGATGCGCCGACTAACCCTATATAATCCTCCCTCGGCAGACGGTTATCAAGGCCTAACCTCGTTTTGTGACTGAGGAAATCTTTGATGTTGTTGACGGCCATGATGAGGTGATCGGGCAGGCAACCCGAAAGGAGGTCCACCGGCGTGGACTGATGCATCGTGCCACACATGTGCTCGTGTTCAATTCTGCCGGCCAGGTTTTCTTGCAAAAACGGTCGATGAGCAAAGATCGTCAACCCGGCCTGTGGGATTCATCAGCTTCAGGTCATCTGAATGTGGGTGAAGGATATGACGCCTGTGCAGTCCGCGAATTGCAGGAGGAAATCGATCTGGAAATAAAAACGCCGTTGCAACGGTTGTTCAAGTTGAATGCCAGCGCCGACACAGATTGGGAACATGTTTGGGTTTATCGGTGCGAGGCGGAAGGTCCGTTTACTTTGAACCTCGATGAAATTGAACGAGGAGGTTGGTTCGGTCCTGATGAAGTGACACGTTGGATGAGGGAAAAACCTCAAGAATTTGCCGGCGGTTTGATATTGATCTGGGAAAAGCTAGCTCAGCGGGAGTAGACCCGATCTCTCACGCGCATTTCCAGAAAAGCCCCCCTGCCCTCTTCTCCACGCGGGTTTCACCCTAACGATCACTGCCGGGAGTTGGCGCAGTGTACTGTATGAAAATTAAGCAAAGTCTAAAGAGCGAAGAAGGGAAAGTGGGCTGGATTTTGTTATGGTTATTAGGTGTTCCGCTGCCGATCCTACTTATTCTGTTTCTGATAAGAGGATGCACGTGATAAATTGACTAGAATCATCCGTTGCGTCTGGCAGATTTCCTTCCCTGGCCTAATCCCCACCCGGGTAATGATCCTAAAAAGTGGCGTCATACGGAAAAAGAGCATCCGGCAAACCGGATGCTCTTGAACGATTGAACGATTTTCTAAAAGTTTACCCGACGAGAGGATTCTCGCCAAGCAAAGCTGGAGCAGGAGCTTCGGCTTCGGGCTCCTCGATAATTTCCACCAACGGCTTGAGCAGCACCTTGCGATGGTGATCAAAACCCGTTCCGGCGGGAATGATGTGACCCATGATCACATTTTCCTTAAAGCCCCGCAGGTAATCAACGCGAGCACGAGTTGCTGCCTCAGTCAGAACACGTGTGGTATCCTGGAACGACGCGGCGCTCAGGAAGCTTTCCGTCTCAAGTGATGCCTTTGTGATGCCAAGCAAAACGGGCTGAGCTTCAGCAGGTTTTCCACCCATTTTCTCGACCCGCTGGTTTTCTTCTTCGAATTCGAGCTTATCCACCTGCTCGCCCCAAAGGAAGGTTGTGTCACCCGGTTCGGTGATCCGAACTTTGCGCAGCATCTGCCGAACGATAATTTCAATATGCTTGTCGTTAATGGTCACACCCTGGAGGCGATAGACTTCCTGGACTTCGTTCACCAAGTGCTCCTGAAGTTCCTGCGGTCCGCAAATCTCAAGAATCTCATGCGGATCGATCGGACCTTCGGTAAGTTGCTGGCCTTTTTTCACATAATCGCCTTTGAAGACAATGACGTGTTTGCCGATGGGAATGAGGTGTTCCTCTTCCACAGCCGTTTGTTGATCTTTAATGACGATACAACGCTTTCCGCGCACGCTAGGGCCGAAATCGACGATCCCGTCGATCTTCGAAATCTCAGCAGCATCTTTGGGCCGCCGTGCCTCGAACAACTCGGCCACACGAGGCAATCCCCCGGTGATATCCTTGGTTTTTGAAGTTTTGCGGGGGGTCTTGGCCATCAAAGTTCCGGCCACAATTTTATCCTCCTCCGCCAGCACGATATGCGCGCCAGACGGGATTGGATAATTGGCAGCAGCTTCGCCGCTTTCATCGAGAATCATGATCTGCGGGTGCAAATCCTCTTTATGCTCGATGATGACCATCGCTTCCTGACCAGTGGTTTCATCCATTTCCTGCTTCATCGTCACACCCTCGATGATGTCATGGAATTTCACTCGGCCAGCTTTTTCAGACAGGATGGGGACATTGTAAGGATCCCACTGCACGAAGGTTTCTCCCTTCTTGACCTTGCCACCGTCCGGCACCGAAATTACAGCGCCGATGACCACGGTATGATTTTCCAGTTCCCGGCCGTCTTCACCCAGGATGGACACAGTTCCGTTTTTATTGAGAACAATATTATTGCCATCTTCGAGCTGCACAATGCGCAGTTCGTTATAACGGATGAGGCCTTCGAACTTGGCTTTGATCTGAGGTTGTTTGAAAACCTGGGATGCCGTTCCACCGATATGGAAGGTACGCATGGTGAGCTGGGTGCCCGGTTCACCGATCGATTGAGCAGCGATGATACCCGTGGCCTCCCCGAGCTTCACTCGGGCTCCGGTTGCCAGATTCCGTCCATAACAATTGATGCACACTCCGTGTTTGCTTTCGCAGGTCAGCACTGAGCGAATTTTGACTTTTTCAATCCCGGAGGTATCGATATTTTTCCCTCGAACTTCGTCAATTTCTTCATTGGCATGAACCAGGGTTTCCTTCGGGTTCTGAGGATTGCGAATGTCATCGCAAGAGTGGCGTCCAATCAGGCGTTCGCTCAATTTGACAACCTCATCTTCCCCTTCGTAAATGGCCTGGACATAAATGCCATTGGTTGTTCCGCAATCCTCTTCGCGAATGATCACGTCCTGCGCTACGTCCACCAGCTTGCGGGTCATGTAACCCGAATCCGCCGTTTTGAGAGCCGTGTCCGCAAGACCTTTGCGCGCCCCGTGGGTTGAGATGAAGTATTCGAGCACTGTAAGCCCCTCGCGAAAGTTCGAGAGAATCGGCTTCTCGATAATGTCGCCGGAAGGTTTGGCCATAAGGCCGCGCACACCGGCAAGCTGACGAACCTGCTGTTTGTTGCCCCGAGCCCCGGAATCCACCATCAGCGAAACGGGATTGTACTCAGACTTGCCCTGGTTGCGCTTGAGGGTATCAAGCATGACGTTCGAAATCTGGTCCGTGCAATGTGTCCAAATATCGATAATCTTGTTATAACGTTCGCCCGGCGTGATCACACCCTTGCGATACTGTTTCTCGACTTCTTTGATCTGCTTTTGCGCGGTGTCGATTTCCTGGTCTTTCTCTTTCGGAATGATCATGTCATCGATTCCAATGGAAACACCTGCTTTGGTCGCCTCTCGGAAACCGAGTTCCTTGAGTTTATCCAGCATCGTGACCGTCTTTTCGTGGCCGCAAATCTTGTAGCATTTCCAGATCAGATCACCCAATTCTTTCTTACCGGCATTCCTGTTGAAGAACCCCATTTCTTCGGGCCAGATTTCACTGAAAAACACCCGGCCCACAGTGGTCTCGATGACCTTTTTGGTGCTATCGCCAAACTCTGTTTTCTTGCCGAAATCGGGATTGGCTAACCGGATGCGCTCGTGAGTGGTGATGGCGCCATCGCTGGCGGCGAAAATTACCTCGGTTTTTGAACCGAAGAGCATCGATGGTTTGGTCTGAGCCGGGCTGCGCGGTTCGGCGGTGAGATAAAAACAGCCGAGCGTAATGTCTTGAGTGGGAGTGATGATAGGCCTGCCGCTGGATGGGCTGAAAATATTATTGGGCGCCATCATCAGTAACCGCGCCTCCATTTGTGCTTCCACCGAAAGCGGCACATGGACGGCCATTTGATCGCCGTCAAAGTCAGCGTTATACGCGGTGCACACCAGTGGATGAATGCGAATCGCTTCGCCTTCGATCAATTGCGGCTCGAACGCTTGAACCGACAACCGATGAAGAGTTGGCGCGCGATTGAGCAGAACGGGATGACCCCGTGTGACTTCTTCGAGAATATCCCACACCTCAGTCGTTTGGCGCTCGATCATTTTCTTGGCCGAACGCACGGTGTGAACATATCCGAGTTCTTTGAGACGCCGAATGATGAACGGCTCGAACAGCACCAAGGCCATTTTCTTGGGCAAACCGCACTGATGCAGCTTCAGTTCGGGGCCGATAACAATGACAGAGCGTCCGGAGTAATCGACGCGTTTGCCGAGCAGGTTCTGGCGGAATCGTCCGCTCTTTCCCTTGAGCATGTCGCTCAGGGACTTCAAGGAGCGGTTGCCGGCGCCGGTCACAGCGCGTCCATGACGCCCGTTGTCAAAGAGAGCGTCCACTGCTTCCTGTAACATTCGTTTTTCATTGCGAATGATCACTTCCGGAGTTTTGAGCTGAAGCAGGTTCTTCAGACGGTTGTTCCGGTTGATCACCCGGCGATAAAGATCGTTTAGATCGGAGGTCGCAAACCGCCCGCCTTCCAATGGCACCAACGGACGGAGGTCCGGAGGAATCACCGGCAGCACCGTGAGGATCATCCATTCGGGGCGACTCTTGGAAGATTGAAGGCCCTGCAACAATTTAATCCGTTTGGCGATTTTCTTACGAATTTGTTTGCTCTTGGTCTCCGTCATTCCGATCTGCAATGCGTCGATTTGTTTTCCAAGATCGACTTTGGCCAAAGCATCCCGAACGGCTTCCGCGCCCATTTTTGCGACAAAAGCATCCGGGCCGTAGGTCTCGCGCGCTTCGCGATATTCGTGCTCACTCAACAACTGATTTTGTTTGAGCGGTGTCGAGCCCGCATCGATTACCATGTAATCCTCGTAATAGATGACCCGCTCGAGATTTCTGGCAGTCATATCGAGCACGAGGCCAATACGGGAAGGCATGCACTTGAAGAACCAGATGTGACACACCGGAACTGCCAGTTCAATATGGCCCATGCGTTCGCGACGGACACGCGCGAGGGTAACCTCGACGCCGCAACGGTCACAGACTACTCCCCGGTGTTTGATGCGTTTATACTTGCCGCAAGAACATTCCCAATCCTTCACCGGCCCGAAGATCCGTTCGCAGAACAAACCACCCTTTTCCGGCTTGAACGTGCGATAATTGATCGTCTCAGGATTCTTGACTTCCCCCTTCGACCATGAACGAATCGCTTCAGGCGAAGATACGGAGATCGCCACGTATTCAACTTGATTGACCTTATCCAGACCAAGCAATTCTCGGGCGTTTTCTTTGGTGCTAATCATAAAAATATAGCTGCTAAAACTTTTGACTTAAACTGTTGTTAAAGCCGTTAAAGGTTCGACCGGCTGATCGGTCGGATTTGAATAACCGACCTTCACATCCAGGCCAAGGGACTGCATTTCCTTAACCAATACGTTGAAGGATTCCGGAATGCCTGCCTCGAGGCTGTTATCACCTTTGACAATGCTTTCGTAAATGCGCGTGCGGCCCTGGACATCATCCGATTTGACGGTAAGCAGTTCCTGGAGCGTGTAAGCCGCTCCATACGCTTCCATAGCCCAAACTTCCATTTCGCCGAAGCGCTGGCCACCGTACTGCGCCTTGCCTCCCAGAGGTTGCTGTGTCACCAGGGAATAAGGACCGACGGCGCGGGCATGAATCTTGTCAGCGACCAGGTGCCCCAGCTTCATCATATAGATGTAGCCGACGACGATTTCCTGATCGAAACATTCACCCGTCCGGCCGTCGAATAGCCGAATCTTGGCGTTTTCAGGCAGCCCCGCTTCTTTCAAGTACCCCCGGATTTCCTTCTCCTTAATTCCGTCAAAAACAGGTGTAGCAAAGCGCAACCCCAGCAATCGAGCCGCCCAGCCAAGGTGGGTTTCCAATACTTGCCCGACATTCATGCGCGACGGCACACCCAGCGGATTCAAGACAATATCAACCGGTGTGCCATCCGCCAAAAATGGCATGTCTTCTTCCGCAACAATCTTGGCAACGACACCTTTATTCCCGTGCCGCCCGGCCATCTTGTCGCCGACTGAGAGTTTGCGTTTCGAAGCGATGTAAACCTTCACGGATTTAACCACGCCGCTATCGACACCTTCCCCTGACTCAGCGCGTTCAATCTCTTCGTCATATTGCATCTGCAGGTCATCAAACTTCTTTTTGAAACTGCCGATGATTTCATTGATCTTATTACGAATGGGAGACGGATCGATCTCGATGCGATCGTAAACCTGAGCCAGCTTCCGCAGCAGTGTCTTGGTGATTTTACGATTGGCCGGGATGATAATTTCACCCGTCTCACTGTTCACGACATCGAGCGGAATCTTTTCTCCAAGGAGAATGTTACTCAGTGCTTCCGTGAGTTGCTCGCGCAGTTCATCGGTCTTTTTCTTATATTCATCTTCGACTTCGCGCGCGTGGCGTCGTTCCTCACTCGAATTCGCCCGGACTTCCCGATCACTTTCCTTTTTAGCCGACACTTTCACATCCATGACGAAGCCGTAAGTGCCGGAGGGCACCTTAAGCGAGGTATCTTTTACATCCGCAGCCTTTTCCCCGAAGATGGCACGAAGCAACCGTTCCTCAGGTGCCAGTTCCGTTTCGCTTTTCGGTGTGATCTTGCCAACGAGGATGTCCCCCGGCTTGACTTCCGCCCCAACACGAATAACTCCATCCGGCCCGAGGTTTTTGAGCGCTTCATCTCCGAGGTTCGGGATATCGCGCGTGATTTCTTCGGGCCCTAGTTTGGTGTCACGGGCGCCGACCTCGAATTCATCAATGTGGATCGAAGTAAAAACGTCTTCTTTTACAATGCGTTCACTGATGAGAATCGCATCTTCAAAGTTGTAACCATTCCAAGGCATGAAAGCGACCAGCACATTTCTGCCGAGGGCCAATTCACCGCCCCTGGTGCAGGGACCATCTGCTATAACCTGGCCTTTTTTGACTGACTCACCTTTTCGCACCAATATCTTTTGGTTGATGCAGGTCGCGGCGTTGGAGCGCATGAACTTGCGGACCTGGTAAACCCAAACTCCCTTTTCGGGGTCGTTGCGAATCTTCTTCTTGGTTTCAGGCAGTTTGCCATCCTCCGTTATGATGATTTGATTGCCGGTCACGGAAGCGACTTTACCTGCTTCTTCTGAAACGATGACCGCGCGCGAATCGCGCGCCACACGTTCCTCCAGACCAGTCGCGACCAATGGAGCTTCGGTGCACAGCAACGGCACGGCTTGCCGCTGCATGTTTGAACCCATCAAAGCCCGGTTCGCATCATCATGCTCAAGAAATGGAATAAGGCTCGCGGCCACTGAAACGAGCTGTTTGGGCGACACGTCCATGTAATCGACTCGCGCGGGCTCGACATCAATGAAGTCCCCTTTGCCCCGGCAAACCACACGGTCAGTCCCGAAATTTCCTTTGTCGCTGATAGGAGAATTGGCCTGTGCGATGACAAAAGCTTCCTCGCGATCGGCGGTGAGATAATCGATATGCGACGACACCTTTCCACTCTCCACTTTGCGATAAGGTGTCTCCAAAAATCCGAAGTCGTTGATCCGAGCAAATGTCGCCAGGGATGCAATCAAACCAATATTGGGACCTTCGGGGGTTTCTACGGGACAAATACGCCCATAATGAGAGGGATGAACGTCACGGACTTCGAAGCCTGCGCGGTCCCTGGAAAGGCCCCCTGGCCCGAGAGCAGACAAACGCCGCTTATGGGTCAATTCCGCCAAAGGATTGATTTGATCCATGAACTGCGAGAGTTGGCTGCGTCCAAAGAAATCACGAATCACTGCCGAGAGTGCCTTGGGATTGATTAGCTTTTGTGGCGACATGGACTCGACCCCCTGGTCGAAGAGAGTCATGCGTTCTTTGACAAGGCGTTCGGTACGTGCCAGGCCGACACGGCATTGGTTGGCCAACAATTCCCCCACGGTTCGCACACGGCGGCTACCCAGGTGATCGATGTCGTCGAGGCTTCCTTCTCCTTTTTTCAGGCGAAGCAAGTATTTAGTGGCAGCAACCAGATCAGCTTTTGTCAGAATGCGCGAGTCGCCCCCTTTGATTCCCAGTTTTTGATTGATCTTATAACGACCCACGCGCCCGAGATCGTAACGTTTCGGATCGAAGAATAGCCGTTTAATCAATGCTCGAGCATTTGCGGCTGTCGGCGGGTCGCCTGGGCGTAACCGGCGATAGATATCTTTCAGCGCCTCTTCTTCGTTCTTGGCGGGATCTTTCTTCATGCACTTGATGATAATCCCTTCATCAGCCGTGGTATCGACAATCTTGATCTTGCTTACTCCCAATTCTGCGATCTGCTTGACCACCGCTTTTGAAAGCGGTTCAAAAGCGCGGGCCACCACTAGTCCCTTTTCGTCGTCTACCGCGTCCTCGATGAGAACTTTGTTGGCGAGATCCTCCAGCTTTTCAGCCTCTTTGACCCCCATCTCTTCGATGTCGTAAAAAAGCCTCAAAATCTCTTCGTCTGTTCCCCGGCTTTTCTCGGCGCTATCTTTGCCTTTGCTATCGCCATCGAGAAAGGCCAAAGCCCGGAAAAATGTTGTCGTGAGGAATTTCCTTCGTCGTTTTTTCCGATCCAGATAAACATAAAGCAAGTCGCTGGTGTCAAATTGCGCTTCATACCATGAGCCCCGATCGGGAATGATACGGAAAGAATGAAGGGTTTTGCCGTTAGGATGCTGGGTGGCTTCAAACGCCAGACCTGGCGAGCGATGCAACTGGCTGACGATTACGCGCTCGGCGCCATTGATGACAAATGTTCCTTGTGGGGTCATCAGCGGCAATTCGCCCATGAAAACCTTCTCCTCTTTGGTCCCCTTTTCTTCCTTCAACAGGAATGTCACATATAAAGGCGCTCCGTACGTCAGCCCTTCACGAAGACATTCCAGCCAATCCACTTTTGGCTCGCCAATTTCGTACGAATGAAAATCCAACACGCACTTGCCATCGTAACTTTCAATCGGAAATACCTCGGTAAAGACCGCTTGCAAACCAAGATTCTTTCGCTTGGATGGAGGTTGGTCCGCCTGCAAAAACTCGCGATACGAATTAGTTTGCAACTCGATCAGATTGGGCGGGACGATGATTTCTTTGATTTTACCAAAATTAATTCGTTCAGTGGTTCGTAATGGCATTTGGACCTTTTTCAATGGCTCGGCTATGGGCCGGGCCGTTTTTTACTGGTAAACGACAGAAGGCAAGAACGCTTTGTTCAAAAGCGAACTTGCCCAAACTGTAATCCGCCTGAGGCGTCGGTGATGTTCTGTCTGTCTAATTTAGCTAAACTCTTTAATTGTCTCTGGCCTGGGACAAAATCTGGCGGGCTACTTTGAGACTTCGCAAAGTAGCCTTGGTTTACTTTACTTCGACTTTGCCTCCCGCTTCTTCAAGTTTCTTCTTGGCGGCATCAGCGTCAGCCTTTGGCGCCCCTTCCAGCACTGGCTTGGGAGCTCCCTCGACCAGAGCCTTGGCTTCGGCCAACCCCAGGCCCGCTTTGACTTCGCGCACCGCTTTAATAACGGCAATCTTCTTATCAGCAGGGACCGATGCGAGAATGACATCAAAGGTGGTCTTGGCTTCGGCCGCCGGAGCTGCTGCCGCTCCTCCGCCACCTGCCGCAGCAACTGCCATAGGCGCGGCCGCGGTTACACCCCACTTGGTTTCCAATTCTTTCACCAAATCGGCGATCTCGATTACCGTCGCATTACTCAATTCATCTACTAACCGTGTTTTGTCTAGTGCCATTTTCTTCTTTCCGTCTCGTCGTCGGCCATGGCCATGACCGGTTTAAGCTCGCTGCCTGCAAACCGACGATTTACGTTTCGTTGTTTGTTGTTTGTGCCACCCGCGTTAACCATAACCGGGTGAAAATTGCTAAATTAAAATTGTTAAACCGGGGCCGCTTCTGGAGTTGCTTCGCCCAATTTGTCTTTCCGTGCAGCCAGAACCCGGGCCAACTGGCTAGCAGGTGTGTTCAGCAGCCTCACCAGTTTCGTCCCCGGAGCATTGAGCACTCCCAATAGCTTGCCTCGCAACACCTCCAGCGACGGCAAATCTGCCAGCGCCATCAATTCTGCCTGTTCCAATCGTTGATTGTTCAAAAAACCGAAGTGGATCTTTAACCGGTCCAGTTCGGTACCGAACGTTTTGACTACTTTGGCTGCCGCAGAAATATCACGTTTCCCCGTCACAACGGCCAATTGACCGGTCAAAGCGCCATTAAGATCCGCAACACCAGCTTCTTTGGCGGCAATGCGGAAAATCGAGTTTTTCACGATATGAACCTCCGCCCCCGCGGTATTCAGACGTTTTCGAAGTTGTGTTAAATGACTGACTTTCAAGCCTCGGTAGTTCACCACGATAAAGAATGGGGAACCATTGAGACGGACCAGATATTCCTTGGTCAGGTTTTGCTTCTCGGGACGCATGGGACTCTAAGTAAAATTGTTAACTGGGTTGTTTGTTAAACAGGTAATCTAGATGGCAAATTCCTTTATGTCCACTCGCACAGGAGGGCTCATTGTGGCCGACAGCGTGCAAGTATGAATATAGGTGCCTTTCACAGTATGCGGCCGGGCCTTCACGATAGCATCGATGACGGAACGCGCGTTTTCTTCAATTTGTGTCTGGTTAAAGGAGGCTTTGCCCACGGGCACGTGAATATTTCCTGCCTTGTCGACCTTGAACTCAACTCGGCCTGCTTTGACTTCTTTTACTGCACGGCCGGTATCGTCAGTTACAGTCCCGGTCTTGGGATTGGGCATCAGCCCACGCGGACCCAGGACTTTTCCAAGCTTACGTACTTCCCCCATGGCTTCGGGCGTAGCGACGGCCACATCAAAATCTGCCCAGCCTTCCTGGCACTTCTTGATCATGTCCTCATAGCCAACAAACTCCGCTCCCGCAGCTCGTGCAGCATCCGCGGCAGGTCCACTTTTGGCAAAAACCAATACTCGAACTGTCTTACCGCTACCGTGAGGGAGTGGCACTGTGCCGCGCACCATTTGGTCAGACTGCTTCGGATCCACCCCGAGACGAAAAGCCAAATCAATCGTTTCGTTGAATTTTGCTTTCGGGAACTTCGCTAAGACTTCAACTGCGGATTTCAATGGATAAGCTTTCTTCTTATCCACTACATCCATTGCCTTTTTATAACGTTTACTTGCCATGTTTTCTTTCTGCGGTTCGAACGAAACCTGAGCTCAAGTCTCTCCCGCTATGTTATTTACATTGTTTTTTGGACAAATCAACCGACCACCTCGATACCCATGCTGCGCGCCGTGCCGGCCACGACTCTGAAAGCAGCTTCCTCGTTGCTGGCGTTCAGATCTTTCATTTTAAGCTTCACGATGTCCAACACTTGTTTCCGGGTTACTTTGCCCACTTTTTCTTTGTTTGGTTCTTTGGAACCCACACTGATTCCTGCCGCTTTCTTGAGCAATACGGAGGCGGGCGGCGATTTTGTAATGAAGGTAAATGACTTGTCCTGATAAACAGTGATCACCACTGGAATAACCATGCCAGGCTGATCTTTAGTGGCAGCGTTAAACTCTTTACAGAACGCCATGATATTCACGCCATGCTGACCAAGAGCTGGGCCTACCGGGGGCGCCGGGTTCGCTTGTCCGGCAGGTATCTGCAATTTAATCTGTCCTGTTACCTTTTTTGCCATATTTCAGAGAGGGAACGAAGTCCTGGAATTATCTGCTCCAAAACCTATTCCTGTTTTCAAATTATCCTTTTTCCACCTGCCAATATTCCAGTTCAACAGGTGTATTTCGGCCAAATATGTTTACTGTGACTTTCAATTTGCCGCGTTCGGGCTCCACTTCTTCAATAACCCCGCTGAAATTCAAGAACGGCCCGTTGTTAATCTTGACGGTCTCGCCAATATCGAAGCTGACCTTCGGTTTTTCATGCTCTTCAGAAGCGGAGATCTGAGTCTTGATAGACTCTACCTCATCCGCCGGCGTGGGTGTCGGGGGTTCTCCTCCGACAAAACCAATAACACCTTGCGTTTCTTTGATGAAATACCAGGGTTTTTCGATGATCCGTTTGTCTTCATCCAGTAGGACCATGTCAATAAACACATAACCCGGCCAAAGTTTCCGGGTCGACACGGTCTTTTTCTGGTTGCGGACCTCAACCACTTTTTCCATCGGCACCAAAACTTCTTTGATGTAATCGCCCATTTCTTCGGGCTTGATACGTTTTTCGATGCTCTCTTTGACCTTCTGTTCCTGGCCGGAGAGGGTGTGAATGACAAACCACTGGCTTCGCATGGCTCAAAAATATTAAATCAAAAGCTTAAGTGATCCAACGGACCAGTAAGTGAAAAACGAAATCGACCAGCACGGTAAAGCCGCCCAGTATTACGATCGAAACCGCTACTACAACCGTCGAACCTTTCAATTCATTCCAAGTCGGCCAGGTGCATTTCCGCAGTTCCTCACGAGTCTGCTGAATATAGACAGTGAGCCGTTCAAGATAACCCTTGCGCCACAGAAATCCAAACAGGACCCCGACGACAGCAACCCAAATCCCAATTTTAGCCAGATCACTCACAATATTTTCGTTTCCACACTGTATTCCAGTGGCGGAGAGGGAGGGATTCGAACCCCCGTCGGCGGTAAAGCCGAAGCGGTTTTCAAGACCGCCGCAATAGACCACTCTGCCACCTCTCCAGTTGGCACGTGGGGCCGGTTGTTGTCATTTCATTTACTAACCCGATCAGCTTTTACTCATCCCATTGCCAAACCTGGCAGGGCGGGAGGGACTCGAACCCCCAACCGACGGTTTTGGAGACCGCTACTCTACCAATTGAGCTACCGCCCTCCGAGAGTTAATCATGCCAGAACCTCGGTCACTCGGCCGGCGCCGATCGTTCGGCCACCTTCGCGGATAGCAAACCTCTGTCCGCGTTCCATCGCAACAGGCGCAATCACACTGATTTGCACCGAGACGTTATCGCCCGGCATCACCATTTCCACCCCTTGAGGTAGAGCCACGGTGCCTGTCACATCCGTCGTGCGGAAATAAAACTGGGGCCGATAATTGGTAAAAAATGGCGTGTGTCGGCCACCTTCTTCTTTCGACAATACATAAACTTCGGCCTTGAAATTTAGATGCGGGGTTATGCTGCCGGGTTTGGCAAGCACCATCCCACGCTCTACCTCTTCCTTCTTTGTGCCTCGGAGTAATACTCCGACGTTGTCACCGGCCTTGGCTGAATCAAGCAGTTTGCGAAACATTTCAATATCTGTCGCGACGGTTTTACGTGTGTCTTTCAGTCCGACGATTTCAACGTCATCCATACGTTTGAGTTCACCGCGTTCCACACGTCCAGTCACGACTGTGCCACGACCTTCAATATTAAATACGTCCTCGATGCACATCAGGAACGGCTTATCAACCTCGCGTGTCGGCAGCGGGATAAACTCATCCACCGCTTCGAGCAACTGTTGAATCCCCTTTTCACCTTCGGGATCGCCTGCAAGCGCTTTCTTGGCACTACCGCGAACAACCGGGGTCTTATCGCCAGGGAATTGATATTTATTGAGCAAATCGCGAACTTCCATTTCCACCAGGTCCAGCAATTCCGGATCATCGACCAAATCAACTTTGTTCAAGAATACCACGACTGCTGGCACTCCTACCTGCCGAGCCAACAGAATATGCTCGCGAGTTTGAGGCATCGGGCCTTCCGAAGCATCGACCACCAGGATTGCTCCGTCCATTTGGGCAGCACCGGTGATCATGTTCTTTACGAAGTCAGCGTGGCCAGGACAGTCAATATGGGCATAATGCCGCTTGTCACTCTGATATTCGACGTGCGAAACCGCAATCGTGACGGTCTTGGTTTCGTCGCGCACAGTACCGCCCTTGGTAATATCCGCGTAGGAGATCGGCGTGGCCAAACCTTTGCGGGATTGTGTTTGCACGATTGCAGCAGTTAACGTGGACTTTCCGTGATCGATGTGTCCGATAGTCCCTACGTTGACGTGCGGTTTCGTTCGTTGAAATTGCTCTTTTGCCATGGCTATTCCTGGTTTTTGTTTTCTGTTTAACTTTCTTTCAATTCACGCTGCAACGCTCTCATGCTTCCGCCGTTCTTAGACTGAGGCGGTTCCGCAGATGGAGCCCATGATCAGGGTTGAACTGATGACCTCGTCCTTACCAAGGACGCGCTCTGCCAACTGAGCTACATGGGCATCGCCAATTACTCTAACCCTAGTCATTCTGATACCGGCAAACGACAAAAACCCATCACCCCTACTCTTTCCTTCAAAAAGCTCAGGGGCTTCAGGTTTTCGACTCGCGGCCCTTACGACTGGAAATAAAATTACGCGAGCCCTTCCCCAGTGTCAATGGCTTTCGAAAAAAAAATGGACTGCAAAAGAATTACTAATAGCCCTGAAGAAAATGGGGCCCGAGAATACCTCGTCACCATAGGTATCGAAACGAAAAATGCGGCGTCCCTCGTCAATCGTACGAGCTGCATTGATAACGACGGGGTCTGTGCCTGATGATTAGCCGAGGGTGTTCCTTCTTTTCTATCCTGACCTTGCGGATCATCCGAACCTAATGCAATACTGCCGAGCTTGAGCTGCTGTTCAGGCTGGCGCAGGATGGACGTGTTTACCCAACCGCACATTCATGATCCACGCCATACTTACAATTTCATTCCCTCTCCATTGCGCAAGATACGGAAGGGTTGCTGGATTCGTTCGCACTCGGCCATGAAAGGGTCTGGAGTCGCGGTGTTGAACTCAAATAGATCGTAGTGGCAGGGAATAACAATTCGCGCGCCAACCGCTTTGGCAAGTTGCGCAGCCTGGATTCCATCCAGATTTCCGGCTACGCGGCGTTCTGGTTTATCGCCATTAATGGGAAGCAGAGCTATATCAATTTTGAAGCGTTGCAAAGAAGGGATCAGCGCCTGGTGCATTAATGTATCTCCGCTGTGGTAAAGTGTGAGTCCATTCCATTGCACCACGTAGCCTAGAAACAGGCAGCGGCCGGCGGCATCGCGCTCCACTGTGGGATGGGCAGAGGCGACCCCGTGGATCTGGATCGAGCCTACGCGCACTGAGGTTCCATCGTTGATTTCAACCAGTTGAGAGGTGGTCGCTACACTATAAATCTTGGTGCCAAGGGCCTCCACTCCCCCTGCTCTCTTCTCCCGAGAAGAGGGAGAAAGAGCCGTCACAGCAGAGTTGAAGGACTCGAAGCACGAAGTTCCTTGCGAAAGATTCGCTCCCAGTCGTTTCCAGACGAAATCGCGATTTGCCGAAGCGATGACCAACTTCGCCTGTGGGTTACGGGTGAGCAAAGGCAACAGCGTTTCGGGGTCGAGATGATCGGTATGATTGTGACTGCTGGTAATGACGTCGATGACCTGCAACCCGCCCAGAGCGTCAGGAGCAACGACTCGTTCAGTGATTCGGACATGCGGCTTGTCGGTCTCCGCGTATTTGCGGGTGAGCGAATCTGAAAGGTATGGGTCAAGCAGAAGCGCGCGTCCATTTTGAACCAGGAGGAATCCACTTTGGCCAAGCCACCAAAGCTTTCGTTCCGAATTCCCCAGGGCGCGCCGAACCTCACTTAAAAATGCCTCGCCCGTTTGGAAGGCAGCTTTCATCGTTGATTTACAGAGTCAGTTCTTCTCTCACGATTTTTACGCCTTCCACCATGTTTTTCAATTTGACTCTTGCCGCCCAGCGCGCGGTTTGGCTAAGCCCGCAGTCCGGCGCAAACGAAAGCCTTTCGGCGGGGGCAAATTTGAGACAGCGGCGCACACGGTCGGCCACGTCTTGTGGTGTTTCAATATAATAACTTTTTACATCAATGATACCGACGGCCACGTTGCGACTGGAACTGATCTCGCGGATGATCTCCAACTCCGCAAATTCACGGCTGGCCATCTCGACGTGGATCTCATCGACATTCAAATTAAGAAAGGCGGGGAACATGGGTCGATAGGAACGCGGCCCGACAGCGCGGCCTTTATAATTGCCGAAACAAAGATGAGTCGAGAGACGGCATTGTCCAACGATCGGCTGAACAGTCCGATTGAAAATATCGACTAATCTCTGCGGGTCTTCACGGTGGGCATAACAGCTCATCGACGGCTCATCGACCGTAATCTCTTTGCAACCGGCTTTTGCCAGATCAATCAGTTCCTGTCTCACAATGGGGATGAGCGCTTCAGTGATCGCATATCGATCTGAATACACACCACCCGGCAACAAACGACCGCTCATGGTATAGGGCCCTGGCACACTGCATTTGAGAGTGGGACCGGCTGGAGCCAGCCGGCGCAACCGCTCGAACTCAGCTTCAACGCCCAATCCACGCGGAGCGGCCAATGGAGCAAGAACTTTGTGCCGACCGCGCTGATCGTGGGCGGGGGGACCGAAACGGCGAGGCGGGCTGCATTCGAGTTCAATCCCGCTCAAATGTCCGTAGAACGAAAGATTGAAATCCAACCGAGTCTGTTCTCCATCGGTGATGACGTCCAGCCCAGCGGAGGTTTGATCGTGTATGGCGGCCAGGACCGCATCGTCCTGCAGTTCGGCTCGATCTGCTTCCCCGAACTGATCCAGATGTGAGCAGGCCAATTCAAGCCAGCCAGGGAATGGGTAGCTGCCAATGACGGTTGTCCGAAGTGGAGGAATGTTCATGCAATTCAATCGAAAATGATGGTGCGGTTGCCGCACAGAAAAATGCGGTCCTCGAGCAAAAGCCGCAAGGCGCGGGAAAGGACCATCTGCTCGACGTCGCGTCCGGCCTGAATGAGAGACTGCGGTGTATGCGAGTGATCGACTGGGATCACCTGTTGAACAATGATCGGACCACTGTCGAGTTCATTCGTTACAAAATGTGCTGTAGCTCCTATAACTTTCACTCCGCGCTGGAACGCCTGATGATAAGGTTTCGCCCCGGCGAACGCAGGCAAAAAAGAATGATGGATGTTCAGGATTCGGTCCGGCCAGCGTTTGATAAAGGCCGGGCTCAGAATACGCATATATTTCGCAAGCACGAGCAGTTCAGGCGCCAGAGGTGCTAAGATACGCACCAGCTCAGCCTCATGGGTCTCCTGGGAAACATCGGAACTGGCTGCCAGGAAGAACGGCACGTTGAATTTCTTGGCCAATGGCCTTAACACGTCATGATTGCCGATGATGGCGATCAGGTCAGCCGGCAGTTCTTCATACGCATGGCGCACCAAAATGTCTGCCAAACAGTGGTGTTCCTTTGACACCATAACTGCCACACGGCGTCGGACTGGCTGCTGCACACGCATCTCCGCGCGGGCCGGCAATACAGCTCGAATTGTTTCGTCCAGGCGCTCGAGTCCCTGTGCATCCTCAAATTCGGTGCGCATGAAAAAACGACGGGATTCCGGGTCCACGAACTCCTGGTTGCTGATGATGTTCGCCCCTGCCTGGAGGAGAACACCTGTGATCGAGTGGATCAGACCGCGCTGATCATCGCAGGAAACAAGCAAAACGGGATTCTTCACAGGATGATGTGGAGAGTGCGTTTCACCTGATAACTCTTTCAATGACCGGGGTTGGCAAAAAGCTGGGAGAGCCTGCGGGAGTGTTCGTCATAAGCAGATTCGAACAAATCGGCGGCACGGCGAGGCCCAACGATTGCCGCACCGCTCAGGACCTTGGGAGGGCGTCCCGCCTTGACGAGCCGCGCGGCGACTTCTGCCTTGATGCAATTAATCAGCAGGCACCCCCCTACCGTCGAACCTGGTGAAACAGGCGTTTCCAACCCCGAGATCCTGACCATGGCGTCGCCTGCAGGAGCGCCCGTATCCATCACCAGGTCAGCGAAGTCGGCCAGTTTTTTGCCATCGGGCCGCTGACTTTTGGTCGCCTCCGCGTGCGCCTTGCTATGAATGGCAACGACGCGCACGCCTCGTTTCCGGAATTGCTCGGCCATTTCGATGGGGACGAGATTGCAGCCACTGGAGGAGATTACCAGCGCAGAATCTTGTTTAGTGATTCGAAAGTTCCGCAAAATTCGCTGAGCCAGGCCGCTGACATTTTCCAGGAACATCGCTTGCCGCTGGCCGTTAGCGCCCACGACCAGATTGTGAAAGGTCAGGGACAATTCAACGATGGGATTGAATCCTGGAAACGATCCGTAACGAGGCCACATTTCTTCCACCAGGATGCGTGAATGACCCGAACCAAACAGATGGACCATGCGCCCTGCCAGGATTGTTTTAGAAAACCAGTTAGCTGCCTTTTGTATGGCTGGGCTTTGGGCCGCAACAACGTCCACCAGACGGCGGCATTGCGAAAGGTAATCGGATGTAGGCTGGTTCATGATTCCAGTGTTCCAACAGCAATTCGTGTCATCGCTTCAGGGTAGAACATTGGCTGGGCAGAATCCAAGCGATCTTGATCGTGGCACCCGAAATCGAATGCGAGGTCAAAAAGAAGTGGCGCATCGTACTCTATCCGCAGGGTGGCGAACAGATCAGCGCAAAGACTTAGCATAGCCTCCACCAACAAGGAAGGACAGATAGGAGATTTTACCACGGATAAGACCGGAGAACGCGGATTAGACGGAAAAGAAATTCAATAGTTACACAGGTCCTCATCTTTAAAAACCGCCTGAAACAGATAGAACTAATTTTTTTTCGGTCTTATCCGTGCTCTCCGGTTTTATCCGTGGTAAAAATCTTTCCCTTTTTGGCTTACTGCTTAGCGCGCCATGAAAATGGCAAATCAGGACCTCAAAACCCAGTGTCCGTCTCGGGATTTGATTTGAGTTGGCTCGCCAATTTTGCGCCGTACGCCGCTCCAATTGCTCCAGCATTGCGACCAAGAATTGCTTTTGCCACGCGTACTCGCGCCCCGCCGGGACGCCACTCGTATTTGTCGAGACCAGCCTGCAAGGGCTTGAACAATGCTTCACCCGCTTCGGCAATTCCCCCGCCGATGACGAGCAATTCGGGGTCCAGTATGTTGATAAAACCGGCAAGTGCTGCTGCCAGGGCATTGATCGACTTGAGCCATACTTCAGTGGCTTCAACGTTTCCCCGCTGGTATTGAGCAACCAACTCCTGAGTGCTGGCAAATTTTCCGTTGCTTCGACTGGCAAGAGAGCATTCACCGATAGCATCTTCGAGGCTCCCGGGTGTGCGCACAATATCGAGAGCGCCGTCCGGATTGAGCGAGACATGTCCAAGATGCCCTGCTCGGCCAATATGGCCGCGCAGCACCCTCCCGTCCACCATGGCGGCGCCCCCTACGCCAGTTCCCAGCGTCAGCATTGTTACATTACGCAGTCCCTTGGCAACGCCCAACCAAACTTCTCCAAGCAACGCGGCTTGTGCATCATTGAAAACTTTGATTACGGAACCAGGATTCAGCGATTGCTGCCAGTCAAGCCCCTCAAGGCCCGACAAGCGACCTGGCATGTACGCGATACGCGTTCGGTCTGGGGACACTAAACCAGGAGCGGCTAAACCTACGCGCACAGGCGCTGGGCATGCCGCAATTACGCTCCCGGTTACATCGCGTACTCGTTTCAGCCATTCTTGGGTACCGTCATCCGAGGTAGGCCTAACCTCCTCTGCCAGTTGGCTGCCATCCCTTCCAAAAGCCAGAGCTTTGATTTGGCTTCCTCCAATATCCACTCCGACGAAACTTTTTGGCTCTTCCATATATCCGCTAAGACGTTGGAAACGAATGAGAGTCTGCCCCGGACGCCATTTAGTTGCTATGTAAAAAGGGGCTTTTCGAGCTTTACTAATGAGAGAGTGGGGTTTAGTTTGATCGAGTCATGGACACAAAAATTATGCTAGGCCTCTTTAACCTGGGCGGCGGCGAGATTATTCTGATTCTCGCTTTGATCCTCATTTTGTTTGGCGCGAGGAAGTTGCCGGAGTTGGCCAAAGGGCTTGGGCAAGGCATCAAAGAATTTAAGAAAGCGACAAAAGAAGTTACTGACGAAGTTTCTCAAGCGATGGAAGAACAGCCCCCTCCCCCTCAAAAACGTTTGCCCTCTACTCCCATACCCAACCCGGAAACTCCAGAGCATCACATCGCTTCGCAATCTTCTCCCGGCGCGAAGGCTTGAGCCGGTAAAACGGCTCCAGCTATGGCGGATGAATTGGGAGGGGAACCCCTGGATGCAGTCGAAGAGGAAGAGGGTGGACCAGTAAAGTCTTTTCTCGAGCACCTCGAGGATCTTCGTTGGGTGCTGATCAAAAGCCTGGCGGCTGCAGGGGTCGCTATGATCGCTTGTTTCTTTGGAGCAAACCATGTTTTCAAAGTTCTTAAGGTGCCGTTGGAGCGGGCCCATATAGGAAAATCAGGAACGCGGACACTTAGGTTCACTCTGGGAACAAATCAACTCCAAGCTTACCACATTCAGGAAACGAACGATCCCTGGGCTGCACTCGTCGGAACGAATCGTTTTGTGCGCCTGGATATTGTCCCTCTGACTGGCTTAACCAATACCGGGGGGGAAACTATGCTGGGGCTAAAAATGCAACCTGAGCCGCTGGATCTTTCTGACCAAACGTCCGGCATTGATATCAGAGTCTTTGGTCCTGTCGGCGCTTTCGTCGTCGCCACTAAAATGGCGCTCTATGGCGGACTCGTGATTGCATCACCATTCATATTCTACTTCATTGCGAATTTCATATTTCCGGCTCTCAGAATGAGGGAAAAGAAGTATGTCTATCGCGGGCTGGGCTTTGGCCTTGGCCTGTTCCTGACAGGTGTTTGCTTCTGTTATTTCATCATGATGCCCCTGGCACTGAAAGTTTCGGTCCAATACGCCGAATGGTTTGGATTCAAATCCGATCAGTGGCGCGCGGAGGAATACATTTCTTTTGTATGCAAATTCATGCTGGGAATGGGTCTGGGATTCGAGATGCCGGTCTTTATTTTGACTCTCGTAAAGCTCGGAATACTTAATTACCGGATATTGGCCGCCGCTCGTCGGTACGTGGTCGTAATCAGCTTCGTTCTAGGCGCGCTTCTCACCACTCCGGAGGTAATAACCCAGGTGCTAATGGCCATTCCTTTGCTTGTCTTATATGAAGTCAGTGTTTGGATTGCATGGTATTGGGAACGGCGCGACCGGAAACGAGAGCAGGCCGCTGGGACTTGAAAGTTGCACCCCGGAACGAGAACCGTCCTTGGTTCGCTGCGGCCACGAATTTGGAATCCCAATTGCACACACTTAAATCCTGGACTTTCCCTCTTTACAACTTTTCAAATGCAGTTAATCTGTTTTCAGAAACTAAATTTTTATGCGTAAGAACCTACCCTATCTTGCCTTTTGCCTTTTGACTGTTGCATTGGTTTCCGGATGCGCAAATACGGAACAAAAGTTCGGGCGCGGGATGAACAACATGTTTGAAATTGTGCGCGGGGGAGAGTTCCGGCGGACGATGGAACAAACTGGGTTATTCGAGAGCCCTGACTATGCGTATACGACCGGTTTTATTCGCGGCATTAATCGCAGCCTCACACGCACCGGGATTGGCATTTACGAGATGGTGACAGCGCCGTTTCCCCCTTACGGCCCTGTTTATACGGATAAGTTTGCGCCAGGACCCGTCTATCCTGACAATTATACTCCTAACTTGGTCGAGGACTCCATGTTTGCCACGGACACAAATCTTGGTTTCAGCGGTGGCGATGTTGCTCCGATCGTCCCAGGCAGCCGGTTCAGGATTTTTGACGCGCACTAAATCAAGCAAACGCAATTTCCGAGCGCCAACATAAGTTGGCGCTTTTTTTTGGCCCAGCCACCCTGAGTCAGCCAGGCCCGGAAAATTGGAACTCTGCCTCGGTGGGTGAAAACGGAGTGAGATTTAATTCGCCATAACATGGGGCGACCACATAGTGGTGACGAACGTCGGAAAATGCATTTGGAAAAACAATCAGGTTGCAAAGTCAATCTCCTGCTAAACATCCTCGGTAGGCGAGACGATGGTTTTCACGAATTGGAAACGGTGATGCACCCGGTCCCCGTGTACGATCGGTTGGCCATCACTACCGAGGCGGGAAAAGGGATCCGTCTGATCTGTGATCACCCTGCTCTGCCCACGGATTCGAGAAACCTTGTTTTTCAGGCCGCCACCAGGTTTCTGGAAGCTGCGAAGATCGAAACAGGTTTAAGATTGGACTTGGAGAAGCGGATTCCCTTATCTGCGGGATTGGGAGGTGGAAGCGCCAATGCGGCGACAACGCTGCTTGCTCTGAACGAAATGTTTGGCTCGCGATTAGCTCCAGCTCATTTACAACAACTAGCAGCCGGACTCGGCTCTGACGTTCCTTTCTTTCTTCAAAGCAAACCAGCCCTGGCAACCGGCCGCGGCGAACAGATCCAGCCACTGCAGCCGTTTCTTGCTTTACGGGGCACATACCTTTTGCTGATCCATCCTGGCTTCGGCATTCCAACCGCCTGGGCATACGGACACTTGCCTAAATTTCCCGAAGCCCTCAATGGAAAATCAGGCCGGGCGCAAAAGCTTATTTCCATTCTCCAGGAACCAAATTTAGCATCCGTGCGCGATTCCCTATACAATTCCCTGGAAGCGCCTGCATTTGAGAAATACCCCCTTTTGCTATTATTCAAAGACTTCCTTCTCGAAAATGGGGCAGATGCAGCTTTGATGTCCGGCAGCGGCTCGACCACTTTCGCGATCGCAAAGGACAAGTTAATAGCAGAAGAACTTGGTGAGAAATTTAAGGCAAAGTTTGGCAACCGAAGTTGGATAGCAATTGTTCCGGCTTGAATTCCTTGAAGGCTCTGGTCAGAACATTGTTTTCAAACCGTCTATTCCTTCCGCGCCGGAGCATCAAGTCCCCTTGGTGGCTCCTCCACTTTTTTTTGTACCTTTTCGCGGCGCGTTTCCCAATCAACCCAGCTCGACGTCCAATTCTCCCCCGTTAACGCGGCGCGTGCGCGAGGCCATGCTTCGTTCAGGGCTTTAGTTTCACGTTTTACTCCTGGCCTATCTCCCCAATTCAAAAATGATTCGATCAAATTCAGCCGATTATCCGGATAGTCCGGAGCCAGCTCGACCGCTCGTTCCAAATGTTTTTTTGCACGTACCCTGCTCCCGATGCTGATAAGGGTTGGCGCATCGCGATAGAGCAACCCGAGATTGCGATCCGGACCGGCGAAATCCAACGATGCGTCCAATTCCCTTGCTCTCCCGAATTCATGCTCCATTTCTGTTACCAGTTTAAGAGCACCAATCCCGCGCGTTCGGGCAAGTTGTGCCAAATTCATACCCAGATAATAATGTCCGGGCCCGGAATTCGGCTCTCGCTCGAGCAACTGTTTGCAAGCCGCGATACCTTGCTCTGCGACCTGGCTGCGTTCGGTGCTGTTGGTTGCAAACTCGGCGAGATCGAAGGTTGCGCGGGCAAATTGCCAGGCCGCTTGTTCGTCACGTGGCAACTTCTTATATTCGGCCTGCGCCTCTTGAAATCTCTTGGAGGCCAGCGAAGCCGCTTGGTTAATACCTGCCCGCAGGCCGTAGCCAGGCAATCCTATGAGACAAACGATGCACCAGGAACATAAGCTTTGGTTCATATGAGGGTGGAAGTTCAGCCAAAACCATTTAAAACCTGAGCAGCAAGTTTCACGCCTACAAGACTCAGTTTTTTGGGGTTTGTGAAGCTGGATGACCAACCCTCTCCCCTCGGATTGGAGAGGGGGAAGATAGCGACTTTCGAATCGTCCTCGTCGTCGGTCTCGTCCTCGATCAGGTTCATCACCTGTGAGCAGGTTCGAAAGGAACGCGGAGCTTCCCTCGAATGTGGAGATTGCTTCGTTGATTCTGAACAGTTTAAGAAATCTGCGTTCATTGTCTCGATGTATGCCCAAGTGCGAAAAGGCTTCGCATGCACCAACTTTGGTATTTTACTCAAACTCATTCTCTTACTCCAGTTCATAAATCTGTCGGGTGATTCAGCCCTTTCTAGCCTACTCGTTGCAGCCAAAACCAGGGGTATGCCCTCGCCCTCCTGGCAATTCGGTTGAGAGGATTCTCTTCACAAAAACCGTTAATTATCTATTGCCAAAACCCCGCCTGAAACTATAATTACTTTTTGTGAGATTAAATTGGAAAGTCTTGCGGCTTTCGGCCTTCTCAGCAGCGGTATTGCTGCTTGTTGGTTGCAGTGGCATTAATGTCAGCAAAAGTGTCTCGCCCGCTACATTCCTGTTGCCAGGGTTGCTCCAAGACAACCCGCGACCGGTCAATCCCGATGATACATTGCCCGCAGTCGAGCCTCCTAATGAAGTCGCTCAGTTCTAAAATAAACTCATTCACTTTTTAAATCACCATTTCGGAAGGAGACGTTTCTATGCGATTTCCCCTCGCGTTGACGGTCAAGATAGCCCGTCACATTATCAAGCATAAGCTGCGGCGCACTCCAAAATTCGCCCTCGTGTTACAACTCGAGCCGCTGCACACGTGTAATCTCACTTGCACAGGCTGCGGACGCATCCGTGAATACTCCACTAATTTGAAAGACCTGATGAGCCTGGAGGATTGTCTCGGCTCTGCCCAGGAATGTGAAGCGCCCATGGTTTCCATTTGTGGGGGTGAGCCATTGATCTATCCCAAGATCAAAGAGCTGGTCGCCGGCTTGCTCGACCAAAACCGAATCGTCTATCTCTGCACCAATGGCATGTTCATGCGGCGCGAGATGAAAGATTATCTTGCCAGCAATTATTCTCCGGCTTCGGAAGAAGTTGTCACCCGGTTGCTCGCGGAAAAACTGATTTCCGAAAAGGATGCGGAGACCATCCGAAAAGGAAAACAGAACGACCGGCCGACCATCGCTCCGACGCAATGGATGTACTGGAACGTTCATATCGATGGTCTCGAATATACCCATGATCTGATTGTCGAGCGTGAGGGTGTATTCAAGGAATGCGTCGAAGCAATCCGTATGGCCAAGATTCTCGGGTATCAG
>Ga0163163_10000133_pt1 | contig 76552 bp, 55 predicted proteins | sample S65metaG_FD_119766 | JGI IMG/M metagenome (GOLD analysis project Ga0163163, IMG submission 119766) | Switchgrass rhizosphere microbial communities from Kellogg Biological Station, Michigan, USA - S6-5 metaG | ecosystem: Host-associated > Plants > Roots > Rhizosphere > Soil | place: USA...
GCACCCTGGCTTTCCGCCTCTCCGTGGATGAGGGGATTGATTGCGGCGAAGACACCGGCACGCCCGTTACCGAGAACTACCAGTTGCCGTTTAAGTTCACTGGCGAGATCAAGAAGGTCACCATTGACCTAAAACCTGAAAAGCTGGCTGCAACCGACGAGCGAAAGTTGCAGGAAGCGAATGCCGCTCTAGCTGGGGCACAGTAATGGAAGGCAAAGGGAGGCAATGGTGACAATTTGAAAATCGAACTGTGAAACCAAACTCATCTCATCCACGACCTGAGTGTTAATTTTACGGACTCAGAAATCCACTTCCACGCGGGTCTGGAACACGTTCACGTTTCCGTTTGGAGTATGATTTTGCACCCGGCCAAAACCGTAATCGAATCTCCATTTGAGGTGTGAGTGGAGATACCAATTGACGCCGGTCATCAGCATGCCCAGGCGACCGCCGTGAATATCTTCGCTATCGAGGTCAACATACGATAGGCGTCCAGCTACTTCCCAGGCTCCCCATCCATCTTTCCCAAAATTGAAGTTGTGCTTTGGAATGACACGTCCAAAAACGCCCTCATACCTGTCATAAGGGCGGCTTTCACCCGTTATGAACCAACTGGCGGATGTGTACAAACCATTGAAAGTTGGGGTCCTGCCGTTTTTCTCGCCAACCCAGGAGTGAAGATACTCACTCTGGATACAAAACTGACCGTTGATATAGGCGATTTCCGTTCCGACTGTCAGTGCGTCGTCGGCCGCGATGTCGCCCGTGTCGATCACGTAAGGCGCCAGGTGGCTCTCAGGACGGGTTCTATACCGAATCACTCTATTCCCGGAATACTGCGCGCTCGCGCTTAGGCCCAGATGTAGCGCCCTGGTAGACCCGTCCTCCGTCTGCGTCCACAGCGGAAGGCCGGTCACACGAGTTATTGCACGAGCATAATCTTCCGAAGCATCGCCGTAGTCGGTCCCCACACCGTGCGTGAACAGGCCCAGCCGCCAGGTCGCACGCTGGTCCAAAACTGGCCGACCAATCTGGAGACCGACACTTGTGCCGGAAGCCAGTGCCTGCACAGGACCCGCTGGTTCCATAAAGCGGAGGTCGCGCGAGCTGGTGATCATCTCCATGCTCATGGGAGGCTGGAATTGACCCATCTTGAATTCCCCAATCCAAGGAATATCTTTGAAACTCAAATAGCTGTTTTCAATGTAAAACTCATTGGGAATGTAGCCGACCTCCAACTCGTAGGAGACCGGTAAGACCAACAGGCAATCGCCCTTCGCATAAACTCTTGCACGGCGCAGTTCGACACCCGCATCGAACCCGTCGAACTGCTTGCCTGTTACGAATGTAGCGGCATCCACGGCAAACTTCGCACCAATGTTCCCGCTCATTTTCAACTCTTCCAGATGGATGACCCGATTGGTGTTCGTCCCTTTAATGACTTCAGGTACATCGGAAAATGGATGCGGGATTATGGTCTTTTGTGAGATCTCGATTTGCAGCCCATTCCAACCTTCCCACTCGGTGTGGAACTGAAAGGATTTTTTTTTGTCCGGAACGGCCTCCCCGTCAACCATAGAATTTGTCTTAACGATAGCTGAGCCCTGCCGTTTCAATTTTTGAGGACCTTCGCTACTCGACGGCACGACCTGGTTCACAGTGGACGGCTGAAGCTCGGCAGCCTGGCAGTCCTTCCCAGCGGGTTCGCGTACAACAAGCACGCCCGCCATGAGTGCGGATGCGAATCGACCCCAAGCCTTTTTGCTAACTCGGCTCATCATAGAAGCGGCATTGAACCGCAGTCCCCAGTTGCGCCCGTTCTCGGGCCAAACTGGCGTAATAGCGTGCCCTCAACTGGAACCGAATGGCAATAATTACCAGTTGCACGACAATGAAATTAAGTGGAACTGTCCGTTTCTCGTTTTACTCCCGTGCAGAGAATCCTGACTGGTTTTATTTGAATTGGATGGAAACGAACTAACACTCACGTTTGCCTTTGCGTTCCACAAAAAGCCGAGACGCACTAAGCCGAACTGCACTGACGCCCTTTTTAATCTTGCCATTAAGGAACTCCTCGTGGTTGAATAAAAACGAATCCACACGGCAAATATCATGACAGGTGACTTATGACTACGAATAAACTCCGATCTTTCAAAGCAGCCGCGTTACTCACAAGCACCTTGATGTTGGCAGTCACGTCACCGCAGGCGTTTGCCGCCACACTCACTGTCACCAGCCTCGCAGACAGCGGCGCGGGCACCTTGCGCGATCGCATTGCGGTTGCGCTGCCTGGTGATACGATCCAATTCGGAGTGCTGGGCACGATTACGCTGAGCTCGGAGTTGGTGCTCTCCAAGAACCTGAGGATTGACGGCGGACTGGCGAATCAGTTGAGGATCAGCGGGAATAACAATAGCCGGGTGTTCAATATCACGAATGGCTCAGCTCAAATCTTTAACATGACCATCACGGACGGACGTGTGACTGGAACGAACGGGCCGACCGGGTTTAATGGGGAGAACGTATATGGCGGCGGCATTCGAGTAGCCAATGGGGCCAGCCTGGATCTGCAGAATTGCATCGTGACAAACAACCTCGCTCTGGGCGGGCAGGGCGGCCCAGCAAGCGAATTTGGCTCAGCCGGCAATGGGGGCAACGGATACGGTGGGGGGATTGCCAGCCTCGGTTCGCTCACCATGGTCCGTTGCACGGTGGCGAGCAATTCAGGTTCCGGGGGACTGGGTGGCCCTGCTCCCTCTCCAGGAGCCGGGGGACAAGGCTGGGGCGGCGGGATGTATCTGGAAGGCTCGGCGATCGTACTTTATTCGACGGTCTATTTGAACAACGCTGTGGCCGGTTCGGGCGGTGGCGGCCCCGGCGGTGCGATAGGCGGAGGTATCTACAATCTGGCCACGCTTAATATCAATGCATCCACCATCGTCAGCAACGCTGCCACGGGCAGCAGCACCGATTCCGGTGGCGGGATTGGAGAAAACGGAACATTGACGATTCGCGACAGCACCATTTTTGGCAACCAGGCCGATTTCGGCGGCGGGTTGACCGGCGGTGATATCGGCAACACGATCCTGGCGGGAAATAGTGCGAGCAGCATCGCTGCCGGCCCGGACGGGATCGGTCCGATATTCTCCAGTGATTATAACCTCATTCAGATCACCAACGGGATAACCTTCTCAGGTATTACGACGCACAATATCACGGGACAGGACCCATTGCTTGGTCCGCTGCAATTCAACGGTGGACCGGATATCAGCTACAAGCTGCTAACGATAGCGCCCTTGCCCGGCAGCCCGGTGATTGATAACGGGAAGTCGAGCGGCAGCACTGACCAACGAGGCTTTAATCGACCGTATGATACCAGTCTTCCGAACGCGGTCGGCGGCAATGGCGGGGACATCGGCTCCCTGGAAATCTATCCGACCAACCTGTACGTGATTAACAATAATGACTCCGGCGCCGGCTCGTTGCGCCAGGCGATTCTGGACAACAATGGGCTGGGTGGCGGCAACGCCATTACCTTTTCGAATAATGTTGTGGGCACGATCACACTGACCTCAGGGTCACTTGTCATGATTGTCCCGGGACAGGTAATCGGACCTGGCGCCCGGGTGCTTGCGGTCAGCGGGAATCACAACGGACGCATTTTCGATATACGGGACGGACCCACATCCATATCGGGGTTAACAATTCGGGATGGCCTGGTTGTGGGGACTCCGGGCGCCGCTGGACAACCCGGATTCGATGAGCGGGGGGGAGGTATTTACACGCAGGGAACTCTTCTCCTGTCGAACTGTGTCGTGCTCAGCAACAGTGTTATCGGAGGCATTGGCGGAACGGCAAATTTCGGGTCGGGTGGGAACGGTGGCAAAGGATTGGGAGGAGGGCTATACAATGCCGGCGCCAATATGAGTCTGGTGTCCTGTTCGTTCGAAGGGAATAGCATCACCGGCGGCCAGGGCGGCAACGCGGCCAACGCCAGCGCCGGTTTTGGCGGCAACGGGCTCGGCGGCGCGATCTCCACTTTTGGTGGAACGGTCAGTCTCATCGCTTGCGAAATTATGAATGGTCTCGCCAAAGGGGGCGATGGAGGCGTCGGCGATCCTTCCGGAATCGGTGGGCAAGGTTATGGTGGTGGCATCTATTCCGAAAGCACTTTGAATGTTTTGAATTCGACCATTGGCGGGAACAGCGCCAGTGCAGGCGGTGGAGCCGGACCCGGCGCCGGGATCGGCGGCGGCGGTTACAGCTTCACTACCTGGGCTTTCACTAATTGCACGATCGCGAACAACACGGCCGGCGGCAGCAGCTTCGATTCCGGCGGCGGTCTTCACAATCAAGGAACATTGACTCTCATGAACAGCACGGTCGCAGGGAACCAGGCGGATTACGGAGGGGGACTGGACGGCAACGCGACTGTTGGCAATTCGATTTTAGCGGGAAACACCGCGACGGCTGACGGCGCCGACGGTACTGGAACGATCAACTCTTACGATTATAACCTGATCCAGACGTTCGCCGGCCTGTCGATCGTCGGCTCGACCACGCACGTTCTTATCGGGGTGAATCCGCTGTTGGGACCGCTGACGAATAATGGGGGCCCGACCCGCACTTGCGCGTTGCACGCGGGCAGCCCGGCCGTTGATCAGGGTAAAAATTTCGGGCCCGCCACCGACCAGCGCGGCGCGCCGCGGCCATTCGATTTCGCATCAACCTCGAACGCGAGCAACGGCGATGGAAGCGACATCGGGGCTGTCGAACTGGGGCTTCCGACCTTGACGATCCAGCGATTCACGACCGACGCGGTCCTCTCCTGGCCCTCGTTCTATGGCGATTTCACACTGCAGTCCCTGACTGACCTTACAGCCTCTGGCAGTTGGGCAAACGTAGCGGGGACGCCGTTGATTGTGGGCAGCCAGTATGTGCTCACGAATGGCCCGATTTCAGGCGATCGGTTTTTCCGGCTCAAGAGCAACTAAGCCTGTATCAAATTGACTCGGCGCACCAGTTTTTGACCGTTGCTGAGCTGAAATATTGTTATGCCGTTGGGATAAAATCCAACGAACGGATACTGCCACTCTGATCTTACTCGCAATGCTCGAACCCACCATCCGCCAGAGAGGCTCCGTTCGAATCAGAGGGCTGGCCTAATGCTTCACGGGTTGAAACCAAGGCATCTTCAGTTCGATTTTCGGAATAGAAAAACGAGCTGGTCCGTAGAGGCAATGAAATCTCCAGGTTCACTTTCCGCTCTGGCATGGTCTCAAGGGAGGGGCTGGCTCCCAGTGCCAAGGCAAGCTGCCAGGCCGACATTAGAACTAACTCAGAGCCATTACACTGCGTTGACTGCGGGGCGGCAAAACTTTCGATAAGCTTTGTCAAGCGCAGGTTCAAGGATGGATCTTCGCAGGTTGAAGAAAGGAGAAACGACAGACGCATCTGGGCATTGGCATTTTCCTTTGTTTCGAATGATATTTGGAGTTCGAGATTTTCTGCACAACCAACCTCAGGCAGTGAAGCGGCGAACATGGTGATCAGTTGGTGAATATGCGGGGCGTTGCCTTGGACGAATTCAGGGAGCGGACCAACAAGCGCGGTTTCGACTTTGGCGCCGGTTTCATGAGCGGTTTTCCGGACGCTCGCCAGGGCGCACTCAATCACTTCCGTGAAATTAAACTCCGAGTGACGCAAGTCCGGTGGGTCAACGTGGAACTCAACACCTTTCGCAGCATCGGCCGTTCCTTTCCTCCATCCCTCCAAAGCGTAGACGACGTCCATAACCAGTCCACGCTGCGCCATCGTAAGGGGCGTATGCAGCAGCGTATTCATCAGGCGCTTCCAACCGTCCACCGTCTGACACTCCACTTCACGGCGTTCTCGCCTGATATCATTTCCAATGCGTGCGGCATCGAGAATTGCGTAGCGCAACGCCGCAAGTTCCTGATCCCGCCCACGAATGGTTCGCGTTGCCTCCTGCAATTCTCCCTTCAATTCAGTGATATGCCCGGAGGACGCGTCGTATTGCCTGGTGATTTCCCGCACCCGCGCACAGAGGGCGGACTGGATCACCTGCAAATCATCAATCGCGCTGCTCAGTTTCTTAAGTTCTTGCTGCTGAACTCTTGCCGCAGCCTCTGAATTCGCGAGTTGTACCTTTTGGTCACGGATGACCTGTGCCAGTTCCGATTCGCGTCGGTGCCATCTCTGCTGCTCAGCGACTTTTTCTGCAATCTGGCCGGCTAGTTCTGCGGTTTGCTTCTCCAGCACGGCGGATTTCGACTGTTCCTGACGCCGTTGGGCCATCTCCGAGTGCAACAGTGATTCCAACCGATAGACTTCCTCCTGGCGCTCGCGAACTTTCGAATCGAGCGAGCGGATGGAATTCTCCTGTGACTTGGCCATGACCCATGCCGCATCCGCCTGGGTGACGAGTTCGGCCTTTGCGCGTTCGACCTCGACCAGCTTGTCGGCAAGTTCTCGGAGTTGCAGAGATTCCTGCTCCATCCTGCTTCGAACCACAGCCAACTCCCTGGTGAGCGCTTCTAACTCGCTGGTTCGGGCCTTTAGCCTGGACTGCTCGACGATGCAGCTTTCTCTTTGCGCCTCGAATTGTTTCTGCGCCTGCTCTAATTCCTGCCGCAATTGTGTTTGCGAGTGCTTGTTCTGCGCCAATTCAGCTTCCAGGTCTTTCTGACGTCTCGCATTCTCGGCGGCTTCTCTCTCGGAACCTTCCCGAAGCTGAATCTGTTCAGCGAGGTTCCCGGTCAGCCGTTTGACTTGCAATTCCACCTGCGTCTGCGTCGCTTGCAATTCCTGTATCCGCGCTTCCAGCTTGATCCGTTCGACACGCGAGCTCTCCTGATGTGCGTGCAATCGTCCGCGCGTCCCCTCTAACTCCTGGCTCAACTGTGCCTGCGCCTGTTTGTTCATCGCCAGCTCGGCTTCCAGTTCAGTCCGCCGTTGGCCAATTTCGCCCGCTTGCTGTTCGGCTCCTTCCCGAAGTTTGATTTCTTTGCAAAGGGTTTCCGTCAACTGTTTGAGCTGCTGCTCGATTTCAACCTGAGTAGCCTGTAATTCTTCAGTCCGAGTTTCCCACTTGGTCTGTTCGAGGCGGGAGCTCTGTTGTTGGGCTTTGAGTTCTTGTTGTGACGTTTCCAACTCTTGCTGCGACTGTTTTAATTGGGCTTCCAGCTCACTGCGCTGCTGGCTAATCTCGCCAGTCTGTTGCTCGGCGCCCTCGCGACGCTTGGTTTCTTCCGCCAGAGTTTCAGCCAGTCGTTTGACTTGTAATGCTACCTCGGCCTGGGTCGCCAGCAGTTCCTGTATCCGCCCCTCCAACCTGGTCTGTTCGAGGCGGGAGCTCTGTTGTTGGGCTTTGAGTTCTTGTTGTGACGTTTCCAACTCTTGCTGCGACTGTTTTAATTGGGCTTCCAGCTCATTGCGCTGCTGGCTAATCTCGCCAGTCTGTTGCTCGGCGCCCTCGCGACGCTTGGTTTCTTCCGCCAGAGTTTCAGCCAGCCGTTTGACCTGTAATGCTACCTCGGCCTGGGTCGCCAGCAGTTCCTGTATCCGCCCCTCCAACCTGGTCTGTTCGAGGCGAGAGCTTTGTTGTTGGGCTTTGAGTTCTTGTTGTGACGTTTCCAACTCCTGCTGCGACTGTTTTAATTGAGCTTCCAGCTCACTGCGCTGTTGGTTGATCTCGCCGGCCCGTTGCTCAACCCCTTCCCGACGCTTGCTTTCCTCGACGAGCGTTTCGGTCAGTCGTTTCAGTTCCACTTCCATCTGCACCTGCATCGACTGCAATTCCTGAGTCCTTGCCGACAGCATGGCTTGTTCGGAGTGGGAGTTTTCCTGTTGCGCAGCCAGTTGTTTTTGCGCTGCTTCCAGTTTTTGCCGTAACTGGATCGATTCTGTTTCCAGTTCACTGCGCTGCTGGCTGATTTCGCCTGCCTTTTGTTGGGCCCCTTCGCGGCGCTTGACTTCTTCCGTCACTGTTTCCGTCAACCGCTTGACCTGCTGTTCAACATCGACCAGTGCTGACTGCAATTCCTTGATCCGCGCCTCCAGCCTGCTTTGTTCGGCGCTGGAATTTTTCTGCTGTTCAGACAGTTGCTTTTGCGACTCGTCAAACTGGTGTTGCACATGTGCCTGAAGCTGCTTGCTCTCCGCGAGTTGGGCTTCCAATTCGCTGCGGTGCACACCAAACTGGTTCGCTTGCTCATCTGCGCTCTCCCGACGCCTGGTTTCTTCGGTCAACGCTTCGGTCAATTGCTGGAGCTTTTTCTCCACTTCAACCAGTGCCACCTGCAATTCCTGGGTTCGTCCCTCCAGCCGGGAATGTTCGACGTTAGAGCTCTCCTGTTGTCCCTGCAGTTGCTTGTGCGACGCTTCCAGTTCTTGCTGCAACCGGGTTTGGACCTGTTTGTTCTCTGCAAGTTGGGCTTCAAACTCGCGGCGATGTCGCGCCATCTCGCTCGCCTGTTGCTCGGCCCCTTTCCGACGCTGGGTCTCTTCGGCCAACTCTTGCGTCAGTCCCTTGACCTGCTCCTCCACCTTCACTTGGGCCGACTGCAATTCTTTTACTCGTTCTTCAAGCTTAATCTGATCGGCGAGTGAGCCCTCTTTCTGCGCCTGCTGCTGTTTCTGCGCGTCCTCCAGGTCCTGGCGCAACTGGCCCAGTTGCGTTTCGAGTTCCCGCCGCCGATGGTCGATGTCGGTCGTAAGCTGCTCAGCGCTTTTCCGGCGCTGCATTTCCTCCGCCAATGTTTCGGTCAACCGCTTGACGCGCTGAAGGAGACCTTCGTGAGCCGTGTGCAATTCCTGAGTCCGCGCTTCTAGCCTGGCTTGCTCCGCGAGCGTACCTTCCTGTTTCGCCTGAAGTTGCTTTCCAGACTCTTCCAGTTCCTGCCGCACTTTTTCCAGTTGAGTCTCCAGTTCCCTCCGCTGTTGCCCAACGTCGTTCACCTGCTGCTCCGCGCCTTCACGAAGCCTGCTCTCTTCGGCGAGCGTTTCGGTCAGTCTCTTGACCTGCTGCTCGACCTCCGCCTGCGCTGCTTGCAGTTGCTTTACCCGTTCTTGGAGCTTGATTTGCTCGGCAAGCGAACTCTCTTCCTTCGCCCGCAGTTGTTTCTGTATTTTCTCCGACTCCTGGCTTAACTGTGCCAGTTGAGTCTCCAGTTCACTCCGCCTCTGGTCAATTTGGCCTGAGTACTCCTCAGCGCCAGCCCTGCGTTTGGTCTCTTCAGCCAACGCTTCGGTCAACCGCTTGACTCGCTGCATGACGTCCGACTGCGTTGCGTGCAATTCTTTGGTCCATGCTTCAAGCTTCGTTGTTTGGCCAGTCGAGCTCCCCTGTAGTGGCGGCAAATGTTTTTGGGACGGTCCCGATTCGCCCGGTCGATTGCCAATCTCACTTGACTGTTGCTCAGCCCCTTCCCGACGTTTTGTTGTCAGGAATTTAATCTTATCTCCTACGAATCCGCGGACCGCGTTCAAGGCCCCTCTCCGCCCAGTACGGTTCGACTGGTACGATACCTGAACGGGATGTTCAGAGTCTTCCTGACCCTTGTTCTTTTCTTCGTCCGCCAACGGCTTGACCTTTTGCTCCACGTCGGCGTGTGCCGACTGCAACGGCTCGATCTTCTCTCCGAACTTGGACTGTTCGGAAAGGTAATCCTCCTGCTGTGCCCGAAATTGTTCCTGGGACTGAGCGAGTTGTTGTCGCAACTGGGTCTGGGCCTTTTTATTCTCCGCCAGTTCGGCTTCCAACTGCTCCCGCCGCGTTACCTTGTCCGGAGCTTCCATCTCTCGCTGCAACGCCTTTTGGGCCTCCTGGTGATGCGCCAGTTTAGCTTCCAACTCCCGACGATGCTTGAAGGCATCCACTGCCATTCGTTCCACTGCTTCACGCCGTTTGGTCTCCCAGGCCAACGCTTCGGTCAGCTTCTTGACCTTTTCCTCAACGGGCGTCTGGTCGGCCTGCAATTGTTTGGCCCTCTCTTCCAGCCTCATTTGCCCCGCCAGATAGTTGTCCTTCAGCGCCTGGACTTGTTTCTGCACTTCCTGCAACTGTTGCCGCAACTGCGATTGCGACTGCTTGTTCTCCGCCAACTCTGCTTCCAGTTCACTCCGCTGCTTCCCTATCTCCCCAGCCTGTTGCTCCGCCCCTTCCCGTCGCCGCATCTCTTCGGTCAGCGTTGCGGTCAAAGTCGTCAGCTTTTGCTCCACCGCCGTCTGCGCCGCTTGGAGTTCATTGGTCCGCAGGTCCAGCTTCGATTGTTCCGCAAGATATTTTTCCTTCTCCGCCTGCAGTTGCCTCTGCGTTGCCTCCAACTCTTGCTGTAACTGCCCCTGGTCCTGCTGGCTCTGCGCCAACTGCAAATATGTCATCAACTGCTTCTGCGCTTGCTGCAACTGTTGCCGCAACTGTGTCTCGGCCTGCAGTTGATTCTGCGCTTCCTCCAACTGCTGCCCCAACTGTCCCAGTTGGGCTTCCAACTCGCTGCGTCGCTGGCCTATCTCCCCAGCCTTTTGCTCTGCCCCTTCCCGACGCGCGGTCTCCGCGGCCAGCGCTTCGCTGAGCCCCTTGAGCTTCTGCTCCACTTCAGCCCGTGTCGCCTGCAATTCCTGAGTCCGTGCCTCCAACCGCGTCTGTTCGGCCCCGGAATTCTCCTGTTCTGCCTGTAATTGTTTTTGCGTCGCTTCCAGTTCCTGCTGCAACCGCGTTTGCGCTTGCTTATTCTCGGCCAGTTGCCCTTCCAGCTCGCTACGGTGTCGGTTCACCTCGCCGGCTTGTTGCTCGGCCCCTTCACGACGCTGCGTTTCTTCGGCCAAAGCTTGCGTCAGCCGTTGGACCTGCTGCTCCGCTTGCCCCTGCGCTATCTGCAACTCCTTGATCTGTCGTTCCAGCTTGATTTGTTCGTTCAGCGAACCCTCTTCCTGCGTCCGTTGTTGCTTCTGCGCTTCTTCCAACTCCTGACGCAACTGTGCCAGTTGAGCTTCCAGTTCGCTCCGCCGATGGCCGATCTCACCCACTTGTTGTTCGGCGCCTTTTCGACGCTGGAGTTCCTCAGCCAATGCTTCCGTGAGACGCTTGACTCGTGGCAGGAGGTCCGCTTGCGCTGTCTCCAATTCCTGAGTCCGCTCTGCCAGCTTGTTTCGGGCAGCGAGGGAAATCTCCTCTTGCGTCTGCACTTCCTTCCTCGACGCTTCCAACTCGTGCTTTAACTTCTTTTGCGCTTTCTTGTTCTCTGCGAGTTGGACTTCCAATTCCTTGCGCTGTTGACCAATCTCCCCCACCTGCTGCTCAGCCCCTTCCCGGCGCTTGGTCTCCTTGGCCAGGGCTTCCGTCAAATTCTTTACCCGCTGCTCGACCTCCGCCAACGTCGCCAGCAATTCCTTAGTCCGTAGTTCGATCTTGGTTTGTTCAGCGCCGGAACTTTCCTGTTGTGCCTCCAATTGCTTTTGCGAGGCTTTCAACTCATATCGCAATTGTTCTAATTGTGCTTCCAGGTCGCTCCGTTGTTTATTGATCTTGTCAGCCTGCTGCTCAGCGCCTTCTCGGCGTTTGGTCTCTTGCGCCAGAGCTTCTGTTAGCTGTTGGACTTGTTGCTTCACCTCTGCCTGCGCCGCCTGCAATTCATTGGTCCGGACCTCCAGCTTTGAGCGTTCGGCGCCGGAGCTCTCGAGTCGTTCCTGCAATTGCTTTTGCGACGCTTCCAACTCCTGGCGCAACTTCTCCTGCGTCTGCTTGTTCTCAGCCAACTGGGCTTCCAATTCACTCCGGCGTTTACCAACCTCGCCGGTTTGTTGCTCGGCTCCTTCCCGACGCCTCGTCTCGTCAGCCAACGTTTCCATCAACCGCTTGACCTGCTGCTCTACTTCGACCTTCGCCGCCTGTAATTCCGTCGTCCGCGCCTCCAGTTGGGTTCTTTCGGCGCGGGATTTTTTCTGTTGAGCCTGCAGTAGCTTATGCGACGCTTCCAACTCCTGACGCAATTTTGCCTGCGTTTGCTGGTTTTCTGTCAACTGGGTTTCCAGTTCGCTTCGGCGTTTACCAATCTCGCTAGCCTGCTGCTCAACGCCTTCCCGACGCCTGGTCTCTTCGGCCAAAAGATGTGTCAACCGTTTGACCTGTTCCTCTACCGTGGCTTGGGCGGCCTGTAATTCCTGTCGACCCTGCAATTGCCTCTGAGAAGCTTCCAGCTCCTGCCTCAAATGTTCCAATTGTGCTTCCAGTTCGCTCCGGCGTTGGCCAATCTCGCCTGCCTGCTGCTCGGCAGCTCCCCGACGCGTGGTCTCTTCGGACAATGCTTGCTTCAGTTCCTTGATGCGTTCTTCCAGTTTGATTTGTTCGTCCAGCGAACCCTCTTCCTGGGCCTCGTATCGCTTCCGCGCTTCTTCCAATTCCTGGCGCAACTGTCCAAGTTGAGTTTCCAATTCGCTGCGTCGTCGGCTAATCTCGCCCGCCTGCTGCTCGACCTCTTCCCGGCGTCTGGTCTCTTCCGCCAACGTTTCCGTCAACTGGTTGACCTGATGTTGCACCTCCGTTTGTGCCAACTCCAATTCCTGAGCCCGGGCTTGAAGTCTGGTCTGTTCCGCGCGGGAACTTTCTGCTTGGGCCCGCTGCTGGTTTTGGGCCTCTTCCAATTGTTGCTGCCATCGCTTCAGCTCGATCTCGAGTGCGGTGCGCTGCTGGGCCATTTCCCCCGCTTGTTGCTGGGCCCCTTCCCGACGCGTAGTCTCTTCGGACAATGTTTGCTTCAGTTCTTTGATGCGTTCTTCCAATTTGATTTGTTCGTCCAGCGAACCTTCTTCCTTTGCCTGGTATCGCTTCCGGGCTTCCTCCAATTCCTGGCGCAACTGTCCAAGTTGGGCTTCCAGTTCACTGCGCCGACGGCCAATCTCCTCCGCCTGCTGCTCAGCGCCTTCCCGACGCGTGGTCTCTTCGGCCAATACTTGCTTCAGCTCCTTGATGCGTTCTTCCAGTTTGATTTGTTCGTCCAACGAACTCTCTTCCTGCGCCTGGTTCCGCTTCCGGGCTTCCTCCAACTCCTGGCGTAACTGTCCAAGTTGGGCTTCCAGTTCACTGCGCCGTCGGCCAATCTCACCCGCCTGTTGCTCGGCGCTTTCGCGTCGCCCACTCTCTTCGGAGAGAGCTTCCGTCAGCCGCTTGACCCGGTCCAAAACCTCCGCCTGGGCTGCCTGCAATTGCTGGGTGCGTGCTTCCAGCTTGGGTTGTTCGGCGGCGGAACTCTCTTGTGCCCCCATTTCTTTTTGCGATGCTTCAAGTTCCTGCTGCACCTGCTGTTGCTTAAGGGAGTCTGCAATCTCTTGCCGCAACTGTGCTTGCGCCTGTTTGTTCTCCGCCAACTCCGCCTCCAACTCTCCTCGTTGTCTGCGGTCGGATCCTTCCATCTCTTTCTGCAGGGCCTTCTCTGTCTCCTGGCTCTTCGCCAGCTTGGCTTCCAACTCCCGTCGAAGTTTGAACGCTTCTACCGCCATTCGTTCGACCGCCTCCCGCCGTTTGGTCTCCCATGCCAAAGCCTCGGTCAGCTTCTTGACCTTCTCGTCCACGGGGGTCTGATCCTCTTGCAATGCCTTGGCCCGCGCTTCCAGCTTCGCCTGCTCGGCTAGATACCTTTCCTTCTCCGCCTGCACTTGCTTCTGAACGTCTTCCAACTGTTGCCTCAACCGCACTTGTGCCTGCTTATTCTCCTCCAGCTCAGCTTCCAGCTCTTTCCGCCGTTTACCAATCTCCCCTGCCTGTTGCTCGGCCCCTTCCCGACGCTTGGTCTCCTCAGCCAATGCTTCGCTCAGCCGCTTGAGCTGCTGCTCTACTTCGACCTGGGCCGTTTGTAATTCTTTCGCTCGCGCTTCCAACCGCGATTGTTCCGCAAGATATTTTTCCTTCTCCGCCTGCAATTGCCTCTGGGTTTCCTCCAACTGTTGCCGTAACTGCCCTTGCTCCTGCTGGCCCTGTGCCAACTGCAAAAACGTCATCAACTGTTTCTGCGCCTGCTGCAACTGTTGCCGCAACTGCGTCTCGGCCTGCAGTTGATTCTGCGCTTCCTCCAACTGCTGCCCCAACTGTCCCAGTTGGGCTTCCAACTCGCTTCGCCGGTGGCCTAACTCCTCAGCGTGTTGCTCGGCCCCGTGCCGACGCGTAGTCTCCGTCGCCAGCGTTTCACTCAGCCCTTTGAGCTTCTGCTCCAATTCAGCTTGTGTCGCTTGCAATTCCTGCGTTCTTGCCTCCAACCGCGTCTGTTCGGTCCCAGAACTCTCTTGTTGTTTCTGTAATATTTTTTGCGCCGCTTCCAATTCCTGCTGCAAATTCGTTTGTGCCTGTTTACTTTCGAACAGTTGCCCTTCCAGCTCGCTACGGTGTCGGTTCACCTCGGCGACTTGTTGCTCGGCGCCATCCCGACGCTGCGTCTCTTCGGCCAAAGCTTGCGTCAGCCGTTGGACCTGCTGCTCCGCTTGGCCCTGAGCTAATTGCAAGTCTTTGATCCGTGCCTCCAGCTTGATTTGTTCGTCCAGCGAACCCTCTTCCTGTGCCAGATGTTGCTTCTGCGCTTCCGCCAACTCCTGGCGCAACTTCGCTTGCACCGCCTTGTTTTCGGCCAGCTCGGTTTCCAGTTGACTCTGGCGTTCGGCAAGTTGGGTCGCACGCTCCTCGGCCGCCTCCCGGCGCTTGGTCTCAACCGCCAAAGCTTCCAAAAGGGATCTTATCCTCTCCTCGACAGTTGTCCGGTTCGCCTCCAATTCCGTCATTCGTGCCTTGAGCCTGGACTGTTCGGCATCGGAATTCTCCTGCTGGGCTTGCTCTTGTTTCCGCGCTTCCTCCAGTTGTTGACGCAACTTGCCCAGTTCGACTTCCAGTTGGCTCCGTTGTTGAGAAAACTTGCCCGCCTGTTGCTCGGCCCCTTTCCTAAGTTTAGTCTCCTCGTTCAACGTTTCTGTGAGCCGATGGATCTGCTCCTCGACCTCTCCCTGCGTCGTCTGTAGTTCTCGGGTCCGCGCTTCAAGCCTGGACTGTTCAGCGGTGGAGTTCTCCTGTTGGGCTTGCAGTTGTTTTTGCGATGCTTCCAATTCCTGCCGCATCTGTTTTAGTTGAGATTCCAACTCATTCCGCTGTTGGTCGATCTCATCCGCCTGATGCTCGGCTCCTTCCCTGCGTTGGGTTTCTTCGCTCAAGGCTTTCGCCAATCGTTGCGCCTGCAGTTCCACTTCCGCCTGGGACGCTTGCAATTCCCGGCTTCGTGCTTCGATCCTTGCCTGTTCGTCTCGAAAATGCTGCTGCTGCGTTTCCTGTTGCTTCCTAGCTTCCTCTAATCGTTGCTGCAATTTCCCGAGTTCGGCTTCCAGATCGCTCCGTTGCTGGTCAATTTTACCTGCCTGCTGCTCTGCTCCTTCTCGGCGCCTGGTCTCCTCAGCCAATGTTTCGGTCAATCGCTTGACCTGCTCTTCCACTTGCGCCTGGGCTGCCACCAGTTCCTGGCTGCGCGCTTCTATGCTGGCCCGTTCGGCGCTGGAACTCTCCCGCTGCGTTTGCTGTTCTCTCCTCGTTTCCTCCAGTTGCTGCTGCAACCGGTCCAGTTGGGCTTCCAGTTCGCTCCGCCGCTGACCAATTTCGCCAGCCTGTTGTTCAGCTCCTTCGCGACGCCTGGTCTCCTCAGCCAATGTTTCGGTCAATCGCTTGACCTGCTGTTCCACTTCTTCGTGGGCCGCCTGTAATTGTTGGGTTCGCGTCTCGAGGTCTCCGGCACTGGAACTCTTTTCCTGCAGCGCGTGCATTTGCTTCTGAGTCTCTTCCAGCTCGTTACGCAGGTGCGTCTGCACCTGCTTGCTTTCCACCAGTTCGGCTTCCAGCTCGCCTCTCCTTTTTGCGCTGTCAGAAGCTTCCATTTCCCTCTGCAAAGTCTTCTCCGTCTGCTGGTTTTGCGCCAAGGCCGCCTCGATTTGGCCACGGCATCGCGCATGTTCGGCGGCTCGCTGTTTGACCGCTTCGCGACGTTCGGTTTCAGCCGACAGGGATTCCTGCAGCTTCTGCACTTGCTGCTCCGCTGCCGTTTGCGCCGCGCGCAATTCCTCGGTTCGCGCTTCCAGCTTCGATATTTCAGCGGCGGCAGTCCTCTGGCACGTCAGTCGTCCTTGCTCGACACTCTCCAATTCCTGATTCAAATGAGTCTGGGCCTCTCTCAATTCTGCCAGTTCGGCCTCTCTCGCCTGCCACTCAGCGCTTCCCTGACGGCCCACAGCGAGCTCTTCCGTCAGCTCCTGAATCTTCTGCTCCACTTCAGCGTGGCCAGCTTCCAATTCCGTCGTCTTAATGTCGAACTCGGACTCCCTGGCAGCCAGATCGCATCGCAAAGTCTCCACTTCGCGCTGCGCCGCCTCCAGTTCAACTACCAACCTTTGTCGGGCTTGCTGGCTTTCTGCCAACGCTGACTCTAAATCGATCAAATGTTTTGGATTATCAGCGGTTTCCAATTCCTGTTGGAATGCTTCCTGAACGAGCAGGATTTCACCCAACGCACCCTCCAGTTCGCTCCGGCGTTTTGCGTTCTCCTCGACCTGCTGTTCCACCGCTTCGCGTCGTTTCGTTTCCTCCTCCAGGGCTTGCCTCAGTCGAACCAGCTTGTCTTCAACAAAATCGCGGACTTCCAGCAATGCCCGCCTCCGTCCGGCCAGGTTTATTTTACCATCCTGCTCGGAAGCAGAGGCATCCTGTTGAGATTGTTCCAGTAACTGCGCGAACCACTGTTGAGAGCGCTGATTCTCTTCGATGGCCGCCTCCAGCTTGCTTCGACGTTTTGCATTCTCAGCCGCCTGTTGTTCGACTGCCTCGCGTCGCTTCGTCTCTTCTGCGAGGGCTTCTTTCAAATACTTGAGCTTCTCGTTAACGGTTGCCTGAAACGTGTTTAGTTTCTTGGAACCTCCTTCAGGCCTGGCCTCGGCCGCCGGACTGGGTGATTGAGAAGTGCCGTTGGAATTGTTGGAATCAGAGGAATTGTCGGAACGTGGCGAGGATATATTGACAAAAGGTTGCTCCCTGGGTTCCTGACGTCTTGAGGTATCTAACAGAAAAATCGTGGCCTTAACAATCAGCTCAAGCGGGGAGATAGGTTTGGAGATCAAATCATCACCCCCACTCAGCAAGCCCTGAGCGCGGTCCTGGAAATCTCCACTCAATGTAACAAAAATGACCGGGGTATTCCGGTGATGAGGAATGCAACGCAGTTTTTGACACAGCTCGATGCCGTCCATGGCCGGCATGTTGATGTCGAGCAGAACCAGGTCAAAAGGGTTCTTATTCAGCAAGATGAGAGCTGCGAGTCCATTCGTCGCACTGAATGTGTCATAACTGGCTCGTTTGAGAGCCACTTCATTTGCTCTGTTGCTCACCTGGTCGTCGTCCACCAAAAGAACCCTCGCTTTGCAGCCAGACTCAACCACCTCAAGGCTGCCACCGATGAAGATGCGCTCGAGAGATTGCACCGATTGAACCAAGGTTTGAATCGAAGATGGAGACATTCCACCGTTCAACCTCGATACCTGGTCGAACAGCATGGCCTCGATGGCCCCGGTCAGTTGAGCTATCTTCCCGCACCCTGCCAGACCGGCGCGTGTACTGAGAAGGCGAACACTTTGATAGACCTTTTCTAATTGATGCTTTCCTTCCTCCGAACCGACAACTTCGACGTATCTGAAGCAATTTTGCCGGATAGCTGGGACTTCAACATTTCCCGCTTCGATGAGATCCTTCTTCAATTGATCCGCCAAGTCAGTGGCGGAAAGCCCCTCGCCAATTGCACATGGGTCCGCATTGCCTGCTGCGGTAACACCCACCAATTCACGTGAAATGGAAATAAGTTCAGACGAGGTGCATTCGGATCTTGACAAAGCTTTATTACACCCGGCCTTCAATGCTTTCTGAGCCATCTCGGGAAGATAAGCGTTGGAAAGAACCAGAACGGGCGTTTCTTTGTGACGGTCGTCTGAACGAATTGCCTGCAGCAACTCAAATCCGCCACGCCTCGGCAGCATGAGGTTGAGGATGATCAAATCGGCGGAAAGGTTCGGAAGTGCCTCGAAGGCTTCTTCGGCATCGAACGCCGATGCCGTCTTAAAACCTGCCTGCTCCAGCCTCCTGCTGTACAGCGTTACAGTGGACGAATCATCGTCCACAAGGAAAACAGTTCGGGAGCCCGTCGAAGTATTGGCGGTATTCATACCTGATTCTTTTAAAGTGAACTAGGGTGTGACCTTGCCGACTCTCGTCCGTGCGAGTGCACAACCAACCCTCCCCAAGCATTCCAACTGCCAAGGGTCTGGAAGTGTCTCACAAAATTCACATTGTAAGCACCTGATAGTAAGCCTGTTAAATTGACGGTGAAAAACTACGGATGGAAGTGGCAGGCGGTTTAGACAACCAGTGCCCAAAATTTGGAACAGTTTTGCGGAAATGCCGAGTACGTTCCTGGTTCGCCAGGTACACGCCTACTCACGCAGTCCATCGGCTCTCGGGCGTAGTAAATAGAACCTCTGTTTGGTCCTTATTCAGAATATGCTGAGTCGTTCCCAGAGAGGTCTACAAACATCGGACCTTGACAGGTGATTTCATTATGATATCATTGTGATATTGAAAACTGACTTAGAAAGGTAACCTAATTATGAATGCCGAAACATCGACTGTAAATCGCGAGAAAGTCGTCCGAGCAAGGAGCGGGTGGATCATGCTGCCGATTGTTTTGGCCTTACTACTCGGAGGACTTGCTCTGTTCTTTTATTCTATTATAGCTGGGAAAATAGACATGGGACATCCGATATGGAGTTTGCTGATCGTGGCAATTCTGCTCGAACCGCTCAGCATCCTCCTGTTGATTGGTTTCTTTACGCTGCAGCCGAACGAGGCTCGGGTGCTGGTATTATTTGGCGAATATAAGGGAACGGTGCGAGTGGCGGGATTTCATTGGGGTAATCCATTCTACTCGAACAACCAGGCGCAACTTAGCGCGTTGGCGCGGGCCATCGAAAAGCAAAGCCGAATGGCAGCGGGCAAAGAATCTGCCGCTCTGCCCGGGATTAAAGGTTTATCACGCTTCAAGTTGTCGCTTCGCGCGCGGAACTTCAATAGCGAGAAACTGAAAGTTAACGACAAGCGCGGCAATCCGATCGAAATCGCTGCCGTCGTCGTCTGGCGAGTACAGGACACTGCGCAGGCGATGTTCGACGTGCAGGATTTTGAAAACTACGTGCGCGTCCAAAGCGAATCCGCATTGAGGCATCTCGCGAGTTGTTACGCTTACGACCATGGTGATGTCGATGAAGTCACTCTCTTGAGCGGGGTGGATGAAGTATCGCAAGCATTGAAACAGGAATTGCAGGTGCGCCTGGCCAAAGCGGGGGTGGAGGTGGAGGAAGCGCGCCTGACCCATCTCGCCTACGCGCCTGAGATTGCTCAAGCCATGTTACGCCGGCAACAAGCGGAAGCGGTGATTGCGGCGCGCCAGAAAATCGTTCACGGCGCCGTGAGCATGGTGGATATGGCCTTGAAGGAGCTGGCCGAGAAACATGTTGTCCAGCTTGATGATGAACGCCGCGCAGCCATGGTCAGCAACCTGATGGTTGTCCTCTGTGGCGAATCAGAGGTGCACCCGGTCGTGAACACAGGAACGCTGTACACCTGAGGTGGCAGATGGTTTCAGACAACTTCTGAGGCTGATGCATGGCAACCCGCAAACCGTTCTTACTTCGAATCGATCCTGAACTGTGGGCGGATCTGGAAGCCTGGGCTCAGGACGAGCTTCGCAGTGTGAACGGACAGATTGAATATTTGCTGAAACAGGCGGTGATGAAACGGAAAGGAAAGGATACCAGGGGAGAAGGAGGACAAAAGCGAGGGTAAATGTGCGGAGCATAAACCAACGAAAATCAAACTTTCAGCTGTCATCCGTGACGTGTGTCTGAAATGAGACCAGATTCCCGGAAACGATCAAAGGAAAGTTGCCCCTTGTCTGAGAGACTTGGTTAACGCAGAGTTCACAATTGGAATGGCCAATGTGAGGGATGAGAAGAATAGGAATCCTGGGAATTACGGGGAAGGGACATCATTCCCATTCCTGCTCCCACGATTTCCAACACGAGGAACGCCTGCTGCCTCCTCGTGGGGATTACCAGACTCTCCTTTCCTTCCAAAAAGCCGAAGTTATCTATGACATTACTTTTCGTTTCGCCCATAAGTTTCTTTCTAAAGGAGACCGCACCATTGACCAGATGATCCAGGCCGTGCGCTCGGGAAAGAAAAACCTCCTCGAAGGAAGCAAAGCCGGCACGACCTCCAAAGAAACTGAACTAAAACTGACGAACGTCGGTCGCGCGAGTCTCGAAGAATTGCTGGATGATTACCGCGATTACCTCGCGCACGCGACCTGCGCCAGTGGGACAAAAATTCCAAAGAAGCACAATATGTCCGAAAACTTGGGCGCAAAACGCCGCAGAGTTTTGAATAGTATCGCGTATTTTTAGAAACTCGTCCGCCTGAGGTGATCGCCAATATTGCCCTCTGCCTTATTCATCAGGCAAATTACCTTATTGACCAGCAACTTCTTCGTCTGGAGAAAGATTTTCTAGCCCAAGGCGGACTCCGGGAACGTATGACGCGCCTGAGATTGTCTGCACGAAATAAATCATAAGCCCCATTCATATCTTCCCTGGGCTGCCCTTAATCATTGGGTGGCTAGTCTAGAAGGGAAAGTCAATCGGCTGGTACCGAGTATACCAGTCATTAGCGAAAATTCCCGGTTCAATCAGAATCAAAATCAAACCGATTCTGAGAAGGTTCGTGGGTGGCCAGTCCCCACAAAACAAAGATGACCAGAAGAATGAAAGCAGCGACGGCGACCCAAACGGACCACCTAATCAAAAAGAGTTCGCGAGAAGTCCGGCGTGAGCGTTTTGGGCCCGATTGAATCCGACGCGCTAATTTTCGGGTTTTGTCGCCATCCAGCAACTGAGGGGAAATCTCTGAAGTTCCGAGGATCGGGACGAGCCGGCGGTATGAGATCCCCAGAAGAGATTCAGTCTCGCGCTGGACATGAACCTGATGCGGGTGGTGGAGACCCCAGGTACCGGAATCCAGGGAACCAACGTTTCCCACTACCGACCAGATGCCGTAGAGATGCCGGTCTTCCGTATGGTAGACAAAAAGCCAATCGCCAGGCTGGAGCCGAGGTGCGAAGTGGTCGGCGAGGCTTATGAGTTGTTGGCGCAGGCAAACCTCGAACTCCTCTCGATCGCACAACAAGATGGCACTCTGCCTTGGGAGCATCGGGCGTCCCTCGCGCTTTGGGTCCGTGACGCCAACCTTGGGCTTCATCCTGCGACAAATGGTGACCTGCCGGCCGCGAGCGCTCAAGCCAAATAAGGCTGGGATGATAAGAAGGGCAGGGCATCGCCGTGCAGTTGCCGTTGATTTGGTTCAGTGAAAAGGAAGAAACCACGGACTTAACGTCCGTGGTTTCGCACGTACTTGTAGGTTCTAATTATTCCGTCCCTACCACCGTTGGTCCATTCCTCCAGGAGCTGAGGAACGAGGACGCTTCTGTTAATTTTTTCTCCAGGCTCTGCACCTGGCGGGCGCGTTCGGAAGCGAATTGTTTGGCTTCGTCGCGCTCTTTCTCGATGCGAGCCATTTGTACCTTGAACGGTTCGACGACAGCCCGCGTTTTATTGATGAACTCGGTCTCCCACTGGGCCTGCACAGCCATTTGGCGTGCCTCGGCTTTTGCGTTCAATTGGGCGATCAATTCCTCTTCACGCTGCCTGGCTATGACCTGAGCAGCTTCTTCTTTTTGCTGCATTTCTTTGCGAAGCTGCGATTCCAACTCACGCAAACCCGCCTCGGCCTCCAATTCGTGGCGGTGAAGGGCCTCTTTGGCCTGGGCGTGCAACTCGGCTCGAAGGCCGTCCAACTTCGTCTGCCATTGTTGATCACGCTGCCGCGATTTGGACAAGAACAGTTCTTCCTTCTGCTGGGCCTCGAGACCGAAGCGCGTTTCGGCCGCACGCAGCCGCGATTCCGCCTGCCGTTCCCATTCTTCCTCTCGGACCCGCAAATCGGAAGCCCATTGACTTTGCAATTCGCTTTCGCGCGCTTCTGCTTTGAGGGCCAATTCCTGCTCGCGCTGCTTAAGCTTCGCCTGAAAAGCCAGTTCCTTCTGCTGCAATTCCTGGTTCAAGCGAGCGTCTGCCTCACGCGATTGAAGTTCGAGCTGGCGTTCCAGTTCCGATTCCCGGCGGCGCAATTGCTCTGACGCCTGGCCTTGCAGATCGCGGATACGAACCTCCGCCTGCGCCTGTAATTGCTCTTCCCGTTGTTTAAGCCTGAATTGGGTGGCGTCTTCGCGCTTTCGCACATCTTCGTTCCAGCGTGCGTCCACTTCAAGGGCACGGGTCTCGAACTGCCGCTCCATCTCCGCTTCTCGCAGGCGGGCGGCTTGTTCAACAGTAATTTTCTCCTCGGCCAAACGGGCCTCAAATGCGAGGGTCAATTCCTGCTCTCGCTGATTCAAGCGATGTTCGAAATCCTCCTCGCGCTGGCGCAGTGTCTTTTCAAATTCCAACTGTTGTCGCTCGAAGCGATGTTTTTCCTGGCGCACAGCCTTTTCGATTTGACGCGCGGAGTCTTCCTCCGCCTGGGCCAGCTTGAGCGAAAGCGAATCCGTCTGATGCTTTAGCTGAGATTCCGCTTCATCGCGGGCGTGCAAAGCTTCTTTCAAGTCATGCTCCAACCTGGCGGACTTGTCTACTGCAGCCAATTCGGCATCTGCCACCTGTCGACGCGCCTGGATGACCTGGGTTTTGCAATCTTCGGTGACCTCTATCAATTTTTTATGATGTTCCTGCATCAGGCTGGTGCGCTCCGTCTCGGCCGCAGTGCGCTGCGCGTCGAGTTCCTGCCGTAATTGAGTCAAGCGATCCGACCATGCGTTCTGGCGCATTTGGATCTGACGTTCGATCTCGGACTGTTGCAAATCCCGCAAAGCGTCTTTTTCAATCACCGTACGGTTGAGCGAGTCGGCCATTCTAGCCAGCTTGGCCACCCATTCCTCTTCATGGTTCTTTGCTTGTTCCGCATACTCCTGCTCCCGTTTCCTCAATTGCTCCTGGTGCCTGGTTGTGACACCGCTCATGGCTTCGCGAAGGTCCACCAATTCCGCATCTTTCTCAAAAAGTGCCTTGTCTGCGGCCGCCCTGGCTTCGGCTAGAGCCTGCTCGCGAAAGGCGATTTCGCCGGAAGCCTGTTTGGCTATGCGTTCAAAGCGCAATATCTTGTGACGACCGGCACGAGTGTAGAGCCAGTGCAACCGGCGCCCGAAGAAGCCGAGACGATGAGGTGGCCGCTGCCGGTCGGGGTGGAAAACCGTGGAGAAACCGATCTCCACCATCAAGGTCGGCAGAAAAGCAACAATGAAAGCCAGCACGGGATACACCCAAATTCGCACCATGCTGATTTGGTCGGTAAGGATGTCGCCGCGCTCTTTGGCCGACGCCTTAATCGACATGGGACGTTCGCCTTTGATCAAGCCGCGCACTATTTCCACCGTGGTAGCGATACGATGCACCTGAGTTTTTCTAATGGAGGCCTCACGCGCCTCATAAAATCCTTCTGCCTTCTTGCGGGAGGCATCGATTTCCGCGCGAATGCCGTCCACTTTCTGCACCACCGACTCAAATTCTTTATCAATCAGCTCATGTTCCGCCTTTTCCTCCTTCGCCAACGCGGCCAGTGCGCCGGATAAATCTTCCCGCTTTTTATCCGATGCTTCGCGCTTGGTGCTGGAGCGCTGGTCAAATTCAGCGCGTAGCTGGCGGGCATCGGCATCCACCTGGGCAACCCGTTCGCGGCGTTTGTTATTGATGGCGACCAATTCAGCTTCTTTGGTTTTTATTTGCTCTTCGAGCTCGGCGACCAAAGTTGGTTTTAGAATGGTATTGGACTCGCGTTCGGGCGCCACGCCGGGGTCAACCGGTTCGGTCATGAACTTGCGTTTGAGAAAGTTGGCGCTGTCGTATTCCGCCTTGTCCTTTAAATATGCCGTTTTCCTGTTGGTGTATTCTGCCAGTTTGGCTTTGTAGGCGTTCTCAATACGCGCTTCCTCAGCGTTCCATTTAGTGGCTCGGCCCAATTCCGCTTCGCGTCGCGCGCGCAGTTCCGTAATAGCCTTGTTAACATTTTCGGTGTCATTGTTAAATTGCTGAATGATGGTGGCCTGACGGGATTCCACCTCAGAGAGTTCTTTCTTCTGATAATCGGTCAGGTTAATGGCATCCTGGCGCGAGGCATCATTGCGCTTGAGCGATTCCTCAAGCTCGGTTTTGGCCTTGGCCTGTTTTGCGGCCAGAGCCGCGAGTTTCTGGTCGCGGCCCGCTTTTTTGGCTTCAATGGCTGCCAACTCTCCATTGAGCTGGGCAATTTTGATTTCTTCAGACGCCGCTTTCTCGAGCATCTGGCTGGCCGGTGTCATGGCCACGCCCATCTCATAGACGGCCATGTCCTTGACCAATTGGAATGTCAGCACGCAAATCAGCGGCAGCCCCACCAAGAGCATAAAACCTTTTTGCCAGCCCACACGTGAAGCAGTCCAAATGGCCAAAGGCAGTTTGAGCAACTCGACCGCAAGGATGGTCGCTCCGATCGGACCGATGCCAAAGAAAGTGACCCCCATACCTTGTGGCAAGCAAACCGTCTGCTGGTACTTCCAACCCGTCGCCAAAATCACGAATTCTGTCACTGTCGCCATGGCGAGCAACGGCAGCGTCAGGTAGGAAATGCGTTTACTTTTTAACCGCTGCCACGGGGAAAACCCCAAATCTTGCGGGGCTGTGGAAGAAGATTGAGAATTCGTTGAATCGAAGTTTTTCATAAGTGAGCTAGCGGGACAATAATACGAGTGGCATGGCCTCTAGAATCTAACCACGAGATTCTGCAAAAAATGAATCCGCAACGGGGGTGCGCCAATTCACATTTAAATCCGGCACTTCCATTAATCACGCGGGGAACGAAAAGCACCTTACGTGCCAGTGCCTGAATATCCTTCGAAAGCATGCGCTCGGAGCGTGACTTTGCACTGAGGAAGTGCTGTCGAAACAAGGATAACAGACAGTGTCGAAACCCAGAAGCCAGCCAATGCAAGATTGGGCACTGGTGTCAACATTCCTGACGTTTTGTTCGAAAGCCTTCCGAGTGCACAGAGGAAGAGGAAAAGCGATTCGCGGTGCCCGGAAATGAAAGAGCGAAATAACTTAAAATTTGCCGAACTCAACGGCGTCCGCTATTTGAACGCAGGCAACGGAAGCGGGACATTTGCTTCAGGATGGAAGCCGATCGAAAAACGAACGGCCGTGAGTTCCGATCCCTGCTTTAACTGACACATTTTATTAAGACCGTGGCATCTTTCATCGTCAACGACCGGCACTACGAATTACCCGCGCGCCCCGTAGTGGGCATCTGTCTCGATGGTTCCTCGGCTGAATACTTCGATGCGGCGCTCGCCCGCGGGCTCATACCCAACTTGCAAACGATCAGCGCTCAAGGGTACCGTGGACTGGCGCGAGGGCAGATGCCGAGTTTCACGAACGTGAACAACGCGTCCATTGTCACTGGCGTGCCTCCCAGCATTCACGGAATTTGCGGGAATTACTTCTACGAAACCGCGTCGGGAAAAGAAGTGATGATGAACTCGGCTAGTTTTCTTCGAGCCAAAACCATTTTTCCTGCCGCACAACAGGCCGGACGCAAGGTGGCGGTGGTAACCGCCAAGGACAAATTACGTGACATCTTTGCGGCCGGATTGATCGAGTCGGGCGGCATCGCCCTGTCCTCCGAACGCGTCAATCAGGCTCGCCTCTCGACCCACGGAATCGAGGGCGTGGAGAGTTTGGTGGGACCGAACCCGGATATTTACAGCGGGGAAGCCTCGCTTTATGTATTGAGAGCGGGGGTGAAGTTAATGGCTGCGGGGCGAGCGGATTTTCTTTATCTCAGCACGACGGATTATATGCAGCACAAGTTCGCGCCTGAGGCTCCGGAAGCATTGCAGTTTTACGCCTCGATGGATGAACAAATCGGAGCCCTGCTGCAACTGGGCGCCGGCATCGGGATCACTGCCGATCATGGCATGAATGCAAAACAAAATGCCGACGGCTCACCGAACGTGATTTATCTTGAATCGGTTTTGGTGAAAGAATTTGGACCTGGCTTTCGAGTGATCCTTCCCATTACCGATCCGCATTTGGTGCATCATGGAGCGCTGGGCTCATTTGCGCAGGTGCACTTGCCTGTCGGTTGCAAGATTCCGCTTACGGAAATTATCGAATTTACCCGGCAGCTTTTTGGAGTCACTGAAGTCCTCGAGCAGGCGACCGCCGCCCGGTTGATGGAATTGCCGCCGGATCGTATGGGGGACTATGTGGTTTGCTCAGGACGGGACGTTACTTTGGGACGAACGCCTGACTGGCATGACTTGAGCCTGATTAAGGAAGGATTGCGTTCCCACGGCGGGCGCTATGAGGAAATGGTGCCGTTCTTTTTTAGCCACCCGCTCAAGCCGGCATACACTGCCAAAGCGCGACGCGATCCACGCAATTTTGATTTATTCGACTTTATCTGTAACGGGATGCAACTATGAAACTCAGCAGTCTTGTCGCCGGCAATCCAGTCTCCGGACGTGAGTCGCTTCAGGTACGGAATCCATACAACGGCTCGCTCGCGGGCTCCGTGCGGACAGCTTCGCGCAAAGACCTCGATGCCGCCGTGGCCCTGGCGCGCGAGTTCACGCAGACTCCCACACGGTTTCGACGCGCCGAGATCCTCGAAAAGACCCGGCTCGCCCTGGAAACCAACCGGGAAAAATTTGCGCGGCTTATTACCAGCGAATCCGGTCTGGCGATTCGGGAAGCCCGTTACGAGGTGGGGCGGACCCTGGATGTGTTACGGTTCGCGGCCATGGAAGCTTTGCGTGATGATGGCCAGATATTTTCCGGGGACATTTCACCGCAAGGCAAGCCACGAAAAATTTTTACTACCCGCGAACCGTTGAAATGCGCCGCGGCCATCACGCCGTTCAATCACCCATTAAACCAGGTGGCCCACAAAGTTGCCCCTGCGATTGCTGCCGGGACGCCCCTCGTGCTAAAGCCGTCCGAGAAAACACCGCTGACCGCGCTCAAATTTGCGGAAGTGCTTTATTCATCCGGCTTGCCGGGCCCAATGCTGAGCGTGTTGCTGGGACCGACCAGCGAAGTCGCCGAACCGCTCGTGCGACATCCAGATGTCGAAGTCGTTGCATTCACAGGTAGTGAAGCTATTGGCAAACATATCGCCGCGATTGCGGGCTACAAGAAGCTCATACTGGAATTGGGCGGCAATGATCCGCTAATTGTTCTTAACGATGCTGACCTTGACCTTGCCGTGACGCTGGCCGCCGAAGGGAGTTTTCGCAATTCAGGTCAGCGCTGCACTGCGGTGAAGCGCATTCTCGTCGAGAAAAAGATAGCGCCTGAATTTACCAAACGGCTTGTAGCGAGGACCAAAGAATATGTCTCTGGGGATCCAATGGATGAGGCCACGCGAGTCGGGACAGTAATTGATGAAGCCGCCGCACTCAGTCTAGAAGCCGTCGTGAAAGAAGCTGTGAAAAGTGGAGCAAAGGTGTTGTGCGGTGGAAAACGGCGCGGTGCCCAACTGGAACCCACCGTCCTCGGTAATGTGCCGCGTGATTGCCGGATGGTTGTCTGCGAAAGCTTTGGACCGCTTGCGCCCATTATCACCGTCCGCGATCTCGATGATGCCTTGACGGTAGCCAATTCCACTGCGTACGGACTGAGTTCCGCCATCGCAACTACAAACCTAAATAGCGCATTAAAAGCCATAAAGACACTGCGCTGCGGCACGGTAAACGTGAACGAAGTGCCGGGCTTCCGTGTGGAGTCAAGCCCGTTTGGGGGAATCAAAGACAGCGGTCTTGGGATCAAAGAAGGGGTTATCGAGGCGATCAAGGCCTACAGCTTTGTAAAGACCTTCAGCCTCCCCTGGTGATGTGCCAAGCGCCCGTTGCGCCATTTTTAAGGGAGCCAACCAGCCATTCGAACTCGCGGATCTCCCTTTACCAAAGTGTGGCCCGGGTGACGTTTTGGTTGAGATCTCACTCGCCACCATCTGCGCGTCCGATTTGCACACCGCAGACGGGAGACGCATTGAGCCATGTCCATCGGTTCTCGGTCACGAAGGGGTGGGGCGGGTGGTGGCTCTCGGGGAGAAGCGCGACCGAGCCCTGCTCGGCCAGCGGGTGACCTGGACCATCGCAGACAGTTGCGGGGATGTGCTCCATACATTAACGCTGCATTTATCGAAGCTCACACAGGCAAATGGCTGCGCGTTTCCATCCGGCCATAAGAGTCGCAAATTACGAATGGCGAAACGACGAAGGACGAATCAAATCCCAATAACCAAACGCCGAAAGCTTCGTCATTCGTCATTCTAATTTCTTTTAGTTGTTATTGGTCCCGTCTCACTCCTCTTGCCTCTGCCGCTCAACTCCTATACTGTCCGCGGCTGAATTGAGGCTTGTCCCGCCAACATCGTGCGGACGGTCGGCTCGTTATGTCGGAATCTTATATTCAAAACCTTTTTGCGGAACGTATCGGCGGCAAACAATACGGCAAAACAACCGCCATTTATAAATTCGAAAAAATCAAACGCGCCAAGCGTGCGGCCATGGCCGCCAAACCTGGCGCGGAAATCATCGACCTTGGCGTGGGTGAGCCTGACGAAATGGCCTTTCCTGAAGTCGTCGATAAGTTGTGCGCGGAGGCAAGGCAACCGGAAAATCGGGGTTACGCCGATAATGGTGATGCTGTGCTGAAAGAAGCGGCCGCCCGTTATTTGGAGCGCGTTTGCGGTGTCCGCGGTATTCGGCCGGAAACCGAAGTGATGCATTCCATCGGCAGCAAGGCGGCCTTGTCTATCCTCCCTGCCGCGTTCATTAATCCTGGCGATTATGTATTGATGACGATTCCAGGGTATCCGGTATTTGGGACTCACGCCAAATATTACGGCGGATTGGTTCACAACTTACCTTTGACTCAGCAAAACAGTTTTTTGCCGGATCTTTCATCCATTCCGACGGAAGTGCTGGACAAGAGCAAGGTTCTGGTTCTCAACTATCCCAATAATCCCACGGGCGCGAGCGCGACACCGGAATTTTTTGAAAAGGTTGTGGATTTTGCTCGCAGACACAATCTGATCGTCATCCATGATGCGGCTTACGCAGCATTGGTGTTCGAAGGCAAACCCTTGAGCTTTCTGGCCACTCCAGGGGCGAAAGAAATCGGTCTTGAACTACACTCGGCCAGCAAAAGCTTCAATATGACGGGATGGCGTTGCGGTTTTGTCGCCGGTAATGAACTGCTGGTTCGCGCATACGGCGATGTCAAAGACAACAGCGACTCCGGCCAGTTCCTGGCGATCCAGCACGCAACGGCGCATGGGTTCGGTCATCCGGAAATTACGGAAAAAATCGCCGCGAAGTATTCGCGCCGGATGGATGGTTTAGTGAGAGTGCTTGCAGAACTTGGATTCAAAGCTCAGAAACCCAAAGGATCCTTCTTCCTTTATGTTGCCGCGCCAAAAGCAGCAACCGGCAAAGATGGCACTCGGGTAGTCTTCCAAAATGCAGAGGATGTTTCTCAATGGCTGATTACTGAAAAACTGATTTCAACGGTGCCCTGGGACGAGGCTGGGGCTTTTCTCAGGTTTAGCGTGACCTTTGTGGCAAAGAACCTGACCGACGAGCATCGTATCCTGGGACAGATCCGCGAGCGCCTGTCCGATGTGACTTTTCAGTTCTGAGACGGTCCAGCCCACGCTATCTTGTAAATCCAGGTGGGAACGCAGACGCAAAGACCCAACAATTTGACCACGGATGGCACGGAGAACACGGATAAGACGGAAGAGAAAAATTAGCCGGCTTGTCCCTGCCGAATGAAATGAGGAACTAACAAACTCATATTTGTCTCCTGCCTTATCCGTGTTCTCCGTGACATCCGTGGTAAAACTTCTGGTCTTACCTGACCCCACCTGAAATCATGAATACATCTTCACTGGTCCCAATAAAAATCGAGCACGCCTCCGAAAAACTGCTTCATATTTTCCAATCCGGTAGTGGCTTTGAGGTATTTCGGCGAGCTCATGCTGACGGCGTGGCCGTCGAAGAACGTTATGGTGCCAACTTGAGAATGCCATTCGGTCCCTAAATGGTCTTGAGAAAGCGGAGGTGTGGTCGCTGAAAAAAGTAAAATCGAGTTGTCGTAGCCCGCGCCCTGGCCGTTGAACGACTCCATTAACAGGGCAGTTCCACTGGGAGATGTGCGAAGCTGGGTCTGCTTGAGATCCAGCAGGTTGGGGTCGTGAGAGCGCATGAATGGCGATTGGCTCGAAAGGGCCAGTTGGCCATTTTCCGAGTAGCTCCAGTAGGGAAGCCCACTGCTCACCGGACCCCACACATTAGCCAGAGCACTGCTATTAAGCTGCCGACTCGCCCAGGCCGGACAGCGATATACTGATTCCCCGAGTAAATATTTCCAAAGCAACCCGGTCTTAAAAAAACTCACGTCGCGCATCGTGTCCCCCGTTTGATACCGACGATCCGCAGGCGAGGCGTAACTGGGATCGTGGAACTCAAATCCCCAGCCTGGGATCCATTCTTTGTTGTCGTTTGGGTACATATTGAACGCCAGGCCGATTTGCCGATTGTTGTTGAGACAACCAATGGCTTGCGCTTTGCCTTTCGCCCGGGATAGCGCCGGCAAGAGCATGGCCGCAAGAATCGCAATAATCGCGATCACCACCAGAAGTTCGATCAGCGTAAAACCAATAACCGGAGGGGGAAGGGGACGCACACAATCCGAACCCGGCTCATTCATAGTGATTGAAAGTTCCTGGATTGTTATCAAAGCAATCGTTGCAATCACGGATCCCCAACTTCGTCGATCCAACGGCTTTCATTAGCGATGATTTAACCGCTTGACCGCCGCCGCGTCAACTTTTCTCCCGGCTTCTCATAATCATGCACTCTGGGGGTTGTGCAAACTAACGTAATTATCATTGGCAAGCACGCTGCAATTGTGCTACATACGTCGTCCGCCTTTTGGTCTGAGCGGTTGAACAATTAGATAATCACAACTGGAATTTGAATTATGTCACAGCATCGTAGTTTGCGGGCGGCTGCCACATTGGGCGGCAAAAGAAATGTTTTGAAGCGCTTTGAGCGGATCGAACTGCTCAAAAAGCGCGATCAGTGGAAACCTGGCGACCGGATTACTGGTCTGCGCAAGACCAAGAAAGATGCTTGAGATAAGGCCGAAATCCGAAGGTCGAAGCCCGAAATAGAATTGCGGGAGGCCGCAAATCGGAAATCTGACGTCCCAATAGAAAAGCTTGGGATTCAAGATGGTTCGGCTTCAATGGCTCTGACATTCGGCTTTCGGCCTTCGGATTTCCCACGCATGCTCCGCCTTCAAAAGTTTCTTGCAGAAGCCGGTCTGGCTTCGCGGCGGGCCAGTGAACAGATCATTCTGGCAGGGCGAGTGTCGGTTAACGGACACACCGTCAACCAGTTGGGGACCAAAATCGATCCCCTCCACGACAAGGTGACCGTGGATGGCAAACCGCTCCGGATCCGTCGAAAGATTTACGTCGCGCTCAATAAACCACCGGGTATTGTTTGTTCCCGGAAAGATGAATTTGACCGCCCGAGCATCTATGATCTTTTGCCAAACGAATGGAAACACCTGCATTCGGTGGGACGCCTGGATTACAAGAGCGAAGGGTTGATCTTTTTGACGAATGACGGTGAGTTCAGCTTGCGGCTGACACATCCGCGATACGGTGTCCGCAAAAAATACGTAGCGACCATCGAAGGCCGGTTGGAGCCTGAAGTGTTGCGTAAGTTCACCCAGGGTGTTTCATATATGGGCGAGCGATTGAAGGCGGAAAAAACGCGGTTGGTTTCCGCCAGCCATTCCAGGAGTATAGTCGAACTGGAACTGGCTGAAGGTAAATATCATGAAGTGCGGCGGTTATTTGAATCGCAGGCGCGCACCGTCCAGCGGCTGCAACGCATTCAGATTGGAAAGATAAAACTGGCCGAATTGCCGGTGGGCAAATGGCGGACATTGACAGAACCCGAGATTAAATCTCTACTAGACCGACCTATATGAAACGAAACTGTTGGTTGATTTTTGCGGTGTTGTTTTCGACTGGTTTGCTCGCCCAGCAGGCGACGAACTCGACACCGCCCGCGCCGGTAGCAACACCTGGCGCCTCCCCGGCCATCACGAATGTGGCGGCGCCTGCGACATCCACGAATGCCTCCACGACGGCTTCGGCTCAAAAGAAAACCGCCAAGAAAAAAACTACAACGACCGCCGCGGCCGCGAAAAAGAAAGCAGAGGCGGAACTCAGGACAGTTCCGTTGGTTGGCGGCTCCGCAACGGTGATCGCAAGCAATGTGAACGTTCGCGCCAAGGCCGGTCTAAAAGGCGAAGTTATTGGCCGGCTGACCAAGGGACAGCTTGTGACCGTTCTGGAAGAAATTATCCTGACGAAGTCCGGCCCGGATGAACCTTCGGCCTGGGCAAAGATTCAGATTCCACCTTTCATCCATGTCTGGGTAAACGGAACGTTCCTGGAAGCGACCAACAAAACGGTGCGGCCAAGAAAGTTGAACGTCCGAGGTGGTCCAGGAGAAAACTACAGTGTGCTGGGCACGCTCAAACGCGGGGACGCCGTCAAGGAACTCAATACGAAAGGTGACTGGCTCGAGATCGAGCCACCAGCCGATGGGTTTGCTTTCATCGCCGCTCAATACCTGAAACAGGAAGCTACTCCGATTATTGCTGCTGTTACTCCTCCTACAGTTCCCACAACTTCAACCGAGCCTGCAACACCCGCTGAGCCAGCTCCGACTCCGGTCGCCGTGCCTGAAACCACTCCCGTAGTTCCACCGACGAATGGACCAGTGGTTGCGCCCACGATAGAGACGAATGTTCCGCCGCCGACCGTGTCGGCCCCCACCACTCCCACTGTAACCCCTGTGGAAGAAGAACCGCTCCCTCCGCGGATCGTGCAGCGAGAGGGAATTGTTCGCGGGACAGTGAGTATTCAGGCTCCGACCAAGTTTGAATTAGTCAGTCCGGATAATGGCCGAGCGATCAATTATCTTCACACCAAAGCCCGCGATTTGGATTTGGGCCGCTATAAAGGTTTGCGGATCGTCGTCACGGGTGAGGAGGGATTGGATGAGCGCTGGCGCAATACGCCTGTCATCACAATTCAAAGAATCCAAGTGCTCGAGTAACCGCGGGTTTTAATGGGGACTAATCTCATGGATGGGCGAGCTATCGCCCGTCAGGTTTTTCAGGAGTTGGCTGGAAGGATTGCCTCCTTGAAAAACCAGGGCTGCCAACCTGGCTTGGTCTTTGTGCGCGTAGGGGACGACCCGGCATCGAAGGTTTACGTTGGGCGCAAGGAGAATGCCTGTGCCGAGTTGGGCATCCACTCCCAGACTTCGGTGCTGCCCGAAACAACGACCGAAAACGAAGTGTTGGATTTGCTGGCGCGTTTCAATTCTGATCCTCGCCTGCACGGCATCCTGGTTCAAGCCCCTCTCCCGCCGCACATCCAGCAAGCTGTGGTTTTCTCGGCAGTCCGGCCTGAAAAGGACGTGGACGGTTTTCACCCCGTTAATGTAGGCAAGCTGATGTTGGGCGATCCAACTGGCTTTTTGCCCTGTACGCCCGCGGGAATTCGAGAATTGCTTATCCGTTCACAAGTAGCTACCAGTGGCGCGGAAGTCGTTGTCCTGGGGCGGGGCAACATCGTTGGCAAGCCGATGGCTGCGATGCTTTGCCAAAAAGATAAGCATGCCAATGCGACCGTGACGATTTGTCATGCGTCAACGAAAGACATTCAAGTACATTGCCGCCGGGCCGACATTTTGATTGCAGCGATCGGACGTCCTGAATTTGTCAAAGCGGACATGGTGAAAGCGGGGGCCGTTGTGGTAGATGTTGGGGTGAACCGTATCGCCGACCCGAAGGCGAAAAGCGGTTCGAAATTGGTCGGGGACGTAGATTTTGCCGCCGTGCAACCCATCGCCGGAAAGATCACGCCGAATCCAGGAGGAGTCGGACCAATGACAATAGCAATGCTGATGCAGAATACGGTGCGCGCCGCGGAACTTGCTACAGGAAAGGCCTTTGCAAAATAAAAACCTAAGAATGACGAATTGCAAATGACGAATAACGAAAGAAGTCCAAATGACCAACCCCAAAACAGCGGAGAGCGTTTGCAGTTTTTGTGCTTGGGATTTATTTCGTCATTGGTCATTTGTCATTTTGCATTCAAGAACCTGACCTTCCTTTAATCGAAATAATACCCCATGCAACCCACTCGTATCATTCCTGATCTGCAATGCTCGCTTTTGTGCGAAGAAATTCGTCAGGAAGTGACCGGCAATTTTTTTCTGGTCGGGGTGATCAATTTCATCCGTGTTCCGCAAGTGCCGGTGGTCGCTTTCAAACTGAGTTTATTCAATCGATGGACAGCCGGCGTGGGGCAGTTCACGGAGAGCGTACGATTAGTGGGGCCCGATCAAACAACGGTGTTGCGGAAAGGCGAAGTGAAGTTCGCCTTACAGGATGTCGCTCTTCATGCGACCAACGTCACTGTGTTTGGCCAGGTCGAGTTCAAACTTGCCGGCACTTACTACGTGGAGGTGTTGGTCGATGACATTATGAAACTGCGCTATCCTGTGCCGGTGATAGTCGCTCCGCCCCAAGGCCAGCAGCCTCAAGCGCCTCAAACACCGCCGCCACCGGCAACGGCGTAGCCGCGACTTCGTCCTCGTCCTCCTCCTCGTGCTCGTCCTCGATCTTTCCATTTCAATTCCCTGCAAAGATCGAGGAGGAGGACGAGGACGAGAACGAGGAGGATTCTCAGCGCTATCCGTGGCTAAATTTCCTCTGTTCTTTTGGGAGTCGCCTTTCAAATTTCTGGTTTGCTGCGTTAGGGAATGAACACAAAAACTTAACTTGACCCGCCAAGACAAACAATGCCATCAATCGAATGAGCCATGAATCAGAGTAATCTTGAAGCGGGTGAGGGGATTGTGGAGATCACCCCGCCCTTAGGAATTGAAATGGCCGGTTTCCACAAACCTCCCGGCAGCGAGCGGCGTATCAACGGCATTCGCCAACCGACCTTCGCTCGAGCGTTGCTGCTTCGATTGGGCCATACCCAGGTGGCCATCGTTTCACTTGAAGTGATTGGAGTTTCCACCGCCTTCACTCAACGAGTGCAAAAGCTCGCCGGGCGGAGGATCGGAATCCCTGGGGCGAACATTCGTCTTTGCGCGACGCATTCACATTCAACGCCTACTTTGCGGTTCATGCGGCAGTGGGGCGCGATGTCGGAGAAGTACTGGGATTTCGTAGCCGGCAAAGTTGTTGAGGCAATTGAATTGGCAAAGCGAGACCTTGCTCGGGCTGACATGTACGTGGGAAGCGAAGGTGTGGTGAATGGCAACTTTAATCGTACTTCCAAGGTTTGGAAGACGGACCAAGTGTTCGGTTCGGAATCTACCGACAAGGAACGTTGGTTGGATACGGTGCTGCACGTGCTTTATTTTCTGCGCGAAGAACCCAGGAAAAGTCTGGCATGGTATCACTTTTCAGCGCACCCGGTTTGTTACTCGGACAACCAGGCCGGCCCGGACTGGCCCGGGCTCGTCGCTCAGAAGCTCTTGGCGAGGGATGGTTTAAATCCGGCTTATCTTCAGGGCCATGCTGGTGACGTGAACCCCGGCAGTGGCAAGACATTTCAAGGCGAGGCAGAATCGGTTTCAGAGGCGGTTTACAACGCGCTCCATCACGCCATCAACCATTCCGTTCGGGTGAATTGCAATCAAATGCAAATGGTTCATTCGGAAACAAAAGTTCCTTTCGACCTGGCTGAGTTGAAAGAAGAACTCAAAGTCTATCAAACCGAGCCCGCCAAGTGCACCAAAGGCGAGTGGGTCGATGCCGGCTTTGCCAGGGACTGGTTCGAGCATGCAGTGAAATGGAAATTGAAGAAGGGAAGCGTGGACACTCCAATGACTGCTTTGAGGCTGGGGGAAGCCGCCTTGCTCTTTCACGGCGCAGAATTATACAGCTTTTATGGATTGAAAATTCGGCTGGACTCGCCATTCCCCGCGACGCTGGCAATCGGCTACACCGATGACTTGATCGGCTATCTCCCTGATTCAAACGCCTATAAAGCCCGGGAATACTCAGCCATTGTGGTGCCGAAGATTCTGGATCTTGCGCCGTTCACACCGCAGGCAGCGGCTGAATTTACTGCTGCAGCGACAGCACTGTTGAAGAAATTAGTGTGATAAGATGCAGTCGGTCACAATGGTCGTGAGAATCTCATTTCCGAACGACAAACCAGGTCACGCTCTGGGGGCCCATTTTGACCGGTAATTCCGCTGTGTAGCCCCGGTCCATTTTGAAGGTTGTGCTGGTTCGATCCTGTTCAGCAATTCTCGCTTTATCGGTCAGTCCAGTGTAATAGAGAGGCACCTTTAAAACTTTTTCAGCGGCATGATCCAATGGGTTGAATACCATAATCAATGCTTTGTCATTCAACCGAGGGTTCACATGGAGATAGAAATCAATGTCGCGGGCATCCGCGCGGCGACCATGAATGATGTCTGAGTCCAGGATGGGCCGATATTTTCTATAAAAATCAGTCCACTTTTTTACCAATTGTTTTGTCGCGTCCGTATCGAAGAGGCGGGGTCCCCGGTAACAGGCTTGCACTCCCGCACCGAAATTATTGGCGAGCGTAAGCCCGTAATGATCGAGATGCTCAGCCAACGGCTCAATCGTCGCGGCTGCACCGCCCCCACCGTACTCAACCAGAGGGACAAGCATCCAACCCATGCTCGGCGTTTTGAGCCAGGTGCCATCAAAAATGTTTTGGCGCGCATGAATCACTTGCTGCGACCGTGGCAGCGACCAATTGCTTTCGCGATAGCCCATCCCGCATTTGCTTGAGCCGTTCAGGTAATAAAGATCCGGGACGTTCAGGTAGATGCCCTTCGCACGGCACCATCGGTAATATTCGGTAATGGTTGTCCACTGCGTCCATTGGGAGTCCTCCACGCCAGCGTGTCCGGGATGGTTCGTTGAGCCACAAATGTCTCCAGGGTACGAGCCATCATGCTCGAGCAGGTCAAACCCGGTCTTTTCAAAAAACGCGTATAGTTTCCGGAAGTAATTTGTTCCCCAGCGACTTCCTATGCATGGCGAAACTCCGAAAGTACCACCAGTCTTTCCCGTAGCGGGATCAACAATGTCATCGTTGGTTCCCACACTTCGGCTCGCCAACAGGGAGTATGCACCCAGCTCGATGCCTTTGCTGTGCGCATAATCCGCCAGGTCTTTGTGCAGCGCCAGGTACTCCGGTGCTTCATTTTCCATGTCGAAACCGCTCCAAAACGAAATGATTACCATCTCAAACCCGACCTCAGCGCACTGATCGATGGCCAACCGGATAGCCTCGGGTTTTGAACTGCGCACGTGCATCATGATGGGGTTCTCCGTTACCCAGGGGGCCATTCTTCGGTACATCTGGCGAATCGCTAAACCCTTTCGTTCCCGGTCATAGTTGTCATGCACCAGTTCGAATGTGCTGAATGATTCAAAGGTCTTACCTGGTTCGATGCGAACGTTCGGACCAATCGGTGGCCGGGATTCGAGTTGGCATGGGGTTCCGCTCGAAGCATTCACCTGAGTTTGGTAGAGCGGATCTACCACCCAATAAGTCGTCTGGTTGGCCGTTTTGGCATCCATACCTCGAAACGAATAATCGCTCTGCACATGAATATTCGGATATTCCCATTGTTCACGCTTGTCCACCACCGACTCCGCTTCAATCATCGCCAGAACTTCGCTTGTGAATTTGTTCAGAGTAATCGACTGCAGACCGCCGTTGCTCAAGGTGATCCACTTCGATAATAACGGAATGCCATCGTACATTTCATAATGAACCGAGACGGTAAGATTGGTCAGGGCAGGGGGGCGATTGGACTGACTGGTCAGCCAGGCTCCCGAGAAATGCAATGTGAGCGCAACACCGGGTGGAGGCCAGGGTATGTCACTGGAGTAACGTTTGCGTTTCCATACAAGCCGTTCCCGAACCGGGCCAACTTCAAAGCCGGTGAATTGAAGGGCCACGGGATCGTTCGTCATGGAATCAATCCATTCTCGTCGTAAATAGCCGTGATCGGATTGCCCCTTTAATCCTCCAACGGCTAAGTCGAAATTATCCACCTTCAACATGGCCTCCGGCCTAACTGCCCTAAGCAAGGGTTGATCGGCTGTGAGATTGTCAAAGGCAACGGTGGCCGCATTGGGTCCCAGCCGAAACGCACGTCGGATGAGTCCGTTATTCATCACAATATCCTTCGAATCTCCACTCCTGAAAATACCAGCGCGGCGTTCCGGCGGTTTAATCAGCCAGTCAGACTTGACGCAGCCCGATGGCTCCTCCGGCAAACGCGCCAATTGCTTGCTAAAAGTAGCTTTGGAGTTTGCTTCGGAGAGTTTGGTTCGATCCTCGCCCCGCACGGTTATCAGTCCACTCACAGCCGTGAGCAAAAAGAATATTGCAAAGAATTTTGTCTTAAACACGGCGCGCACCGTAACAGCCAGAAACGCCATTGAAAAATATTTTCCTGCTTTGAACAACGCTAATTGAGCCAAAACGCCAAGGACCTGCGCAACAATGATTCTTTTTTAGAGGAAATACCGTTCTCTTTTCCTGGACTTTTGATACGCGGCGCTCGCCCTGCGGACAGAAGGAATTTCAGAGACCTGGGCGATAGGCACATCCCACCACGATTCATACCCTGGCACGCGCTTGTTGGGATCGGTCTCGACAACGATTACCGTGGTGCGGGTTTGTTTTCGTGCCGCCTCGAGAGCTCCTTTTAGATCAGCCAGATCACGCACCGTAAGAACATAAGCCCCCAGGCTGCGCGCATTGGCCGCATAATCGACAGGAACGTTTTCGCCATCCAGTTGGCCTGACTTTGGATTGCGAAACCGGTATTTAGTTCCAAATCCTCCGCTGCCGATTGCCTGCGAAAGCCCGCCAATGCTTTGAAACCCGTGGTTATTGAGCAGGACCACGGTCAGCTTGTGTCCTTCCTGAATCGAGGTCACCAGTTCGCTGGACATCATCAGCCAGGAGCCGTCACCGACCATTACGTATACCTCGCGATCGGGCGCGGCCATTTTGACTCCAAGGCCGCCTGCAATTTCATACCCCATACAGGAGTAGCCATATTCCATGTGATAGCCTTTCGGGTTGCGCGTGCGCCAAAGCTTGTGCAAGTCACCGGGAAGGCTTCCCGCTGCGCAAACCACCACATCCTGAGGACGCGAGAACCCATTCACTGCTCCAATCACAGCTCCCTGACTGAGAGGTGGGATGTCCTTGGCCGGGGAATAAATACGAGTAACTTCCGCATCCCAATCGCGGTTGAATTTTTCAACGCGCTTGCGGTAGGCGGGAGAAATCGTCCAGCCCCGCAGAATTTTCGAAAGGATCTCGAGGCCGGCTTGCGCATCCGCAATCATCGGCAGAGCTGAATGTTTGAACGCATCAAACTCGGCGATATTAAGATTGATAAATCGGACGCGTGGGTTTTGAAATGCAGTTTTAGAAGCGGTGGTAAAATCGCTGTAACGGGTGCCAATCCCGATCACCAGGTCTGCTTCACGTGCAATGATGTTTGCGCCAAAAGTGCCCGTCACACCGATCGCGCCAAGGTTCTGCCGATGATCGTAGGGCAACGATCCTTTGCCTGCCTGAGTTTCGGCTACGGGAATTCCTGTTTGGGTTGCAAACTTCGCCAGCGCTTCATGAGCCTCACTGTAGAGGACCCCGCCACCTGCGACTATGAGCGGCTTTTTGCATTTGCGAATTAATTCCATTGCCCGGCCTATGGTAGCAGGCTCAGGAGCAGGTCGAGGGATGTACCAAACGCGCTCTTCAAAAAGCCCGACTGGATAATCGAAGGACTCCGTTTGTACATCCTGCGGAAGGGAAAGGGTGACCGCGCCCGTGTCAGCCTGCGAAGTCAGCACGCGCATGACTTCGGGCAAAGCGTCCATGAGCTGATCAGCCCGGTTGATGCGATCCCAATATTTCGAAACCGGTCGGAAGGCATCGTTGACGGAAATATCCTGCGAATAAGGTTGTTCGAGCTGTTGCAGGACCGGGCCAACGCCGCGCCTTGAAAAAATATCTCCAGGGAGCAGGAGCACTGGGAGCCGATTGACCGTGGCCAAGGCCGCACCCGTCACCATATTGGTCGCACCAGGTCCTATCGAACTGACACAGGCAAAAGTGCGCAGCCGATTATGCATTTTGGCATAGGCAGCCGCGATATGAACCGAGGCTTGCTCATTTTTGGTCAGGTAGTAGGGGAACCGCGGATATTGCTGCAGCGCCTGACCAACACCTGCAATGCAGCCGTGACCGAAAATGCCCAAACAACCTGCGAAAAAGGGCTGACGCAAGCGATCACGCTCGACCTGCTGCTGGAGAAGGAATTGAATGATAGCCTGTGCCGTGGTGAGCCTTTTGGTTTTCATAACGCTGCTGGACCTTAACTATGGCCGGGGCGATAAGCCAAATGAAATATGCAATTCCAGGATCGCAATCCATTTCACTTTGCGGGTATCATAAGCGAGTGAGGGACTGCGAAAAACGAGCCGAGCAAGAAGCCTGGCGGGAGCAAAACAGATGCTGAGGAGCCTATTTCAAGAGAAAATATCGCTGCGGATTTCGATTCTCGCAAACCTTTCGATTTTGAGCACGGCAAGCGCCGCATTAGTTGGAGGCACATTGCAAATCTCAGGCCCTGGCGGCCGCTTTCCCGATGTCGCTTATGGAAATGCAAGCCATCAATATCTGGTGGTATGGGCTGACTACACACCGCCGCAAGTGCGAATCTTTGGAGCGATGGTCAGCGGGACGGGTGCGGTGAGCAGCCCGATTCTGGTTTCAGACGGCGGATTGGGAGGATTGTTTCCCGCAGTAGCATTCAACTCCTCGAGCAACGAGTTTCTCGTGACGTGGGATGATGATGGCGCCCATGGAGGCGTAATTTATGGACGTCGCGTGCGCGGATCGGACGGCGCATTGCTCGGCAATAATTTTCCAATCGGGTCGTTATATGGAGGCATCAGGTCAGCGGTGGCATGGAGTCCGGCAAGCGAATGTTACCTGGTTGTGTTCTGGGGGCCGGGTCCGGCAAACACGGCATCGGAGATTTATGCCCAACGGGTCTCTGGAAGTGGCGTGTTGCTGAGCACGAATGTTAACATTTCGAACGACGCAGTTTTTTCGGGATACCCTGCGGTGGCCTGGGGAGCAGCGGGAGATCAGTTTCTAGTCACCTGGGACAACGATGACGGCAACATTTATGGCCGGCGCGTGGCAGCAACAAACGGTGCGCCGCTGGGTGGAACGATCATAATTACAAGTGCAGGCGTCAACGATCGCTCGTGTGTTGCGTACGACCCCGTACATTCACGCTGGCTCGTGCAGTACAACAACGGCGGGAATGCCGGCTACTCCTACGACCAGTTCGGCCAATTTGTGAACGCGGATGGTTTACTTGAAAGCGGTCCCGTGCCAATCGCGCACACGCCGGGATTCGAAGGAGATACTCAATTCGGCGGGGACATTGCGTTCGAGCTTGGCGCCCAACGGTTTTTTTCCAGTTTCGCGCTCGATAGCGGGATGGGGGCGCAGGAATGTCTTACATCAGGCGCACAGCTTGGTGCACAAGTGGTCCTGGGTACAGGGTATTATACGAGCTTGAACAATGCTGCCGACCCGGATACGCACCGTTTTCTGACCGCGTGGGAAGGATTGTTTGCCGGCTCCTACCAGATCTTTGGCAGGCTCTACGCCGCGTCCCTCGAAGCGCCGAAAAATTTTAAAGCCAACCCGGGGAATTTCCAAAATCAATTAACCTGGCAGAACCCTCCGGATCCACATTTTGCCGGGACGATAGTTCGGGTGAAGACCACGGGTGTACCAGCCAGTCCGGTTGACGGAACATTGGTCGTGGATAAGGCCGGAATCGCTGGCCAATCCGAAACATTTAACCACACGAATCTGGAGAATTGGACCTCCTACTATTACGCCGCATTCGCTCATGACAACGGAACGAACTATTCGCCCGTCGAGCATGCAATTGCAATGCCGCGGCCGCCTGCCGCGACCTTACATGCGAGCGATTTCAGCACCGGGACCGATGGTTGGACGTTGGATGTTTGGCGTGCTGGCACGCTGGGGTTTGGCTCCATTGAATGGGACGCAACGACCGGCAGCGTCGTGGTTACCGGTGCCGGTGAGACGAACGATAAGAACTCCTGTACGCGTGAGGGAGCCATGCTGACGCGCATCATCTCGACCGCAGGTTACACCAACATCCAGATCGAGTATGAGGTAATGGCTTCGCTCTTCGCTCGACCGTCAGGACCATCGACCGGCGGCTGCACAGTGCTCGAAGACACACTCGAGGATAAGCTGGTTCTGTATTACAGCACTACCGGAACGAACGGACCCTGGTCTGTCGGACAAATACTAACTGAAGGAGTCGAGCTGCCTACCGGTTGGAAACACGAATTCGTCAACCTGCCAGGAATCAACCCCACGGCCAATAACGAGAATTTCTCTTTGCGCTTTCAGTGGCAGTTCAACCACGGCGCGGACACCGGCTGCGTAGCCAATATCCATGTGCTGAGCGGCGCGGTAACAGGTTTGATACCTGCCATGAGAGCTGCTCCGGCTTCGTTCGAGCGAACCGTTACTCAGGGTGGTACGCTCGCGAACGATGTCATTAAGGTGAGCAATGCCGGCGGAGGCATTCTTGACTTTTCTGTGAGCAACAATGTGTCGTGGTTGAGTGCAATTCCTGAAATTGGAGTCAGTTTAGGCCCTGAGTATCGCATGAATCTCATTTATGATGTTGCGGATCTATCCGTGGGCGATTATGCGGCGGCAATTCAGATTGCGTCGTCCAATGGCGCCAATGGACCGCTAGTTCTGCCAGTCACACTGCACGTTATTCCGCCAGAATGTATCTCGGAGCCATTTGATTATTACGATGGAAACCTGACGACTATGGGGGCGGCAAATTGGTCTGGGACCGCGGCTGAATCCATGGTTATCGATGCCGGCCGGCTTAAAGCAAGTGGTGGTTCGGGGACCACTCAAGCGCAGCGAGCTGTGTCGTGCCCCGGTTCGAATGGTGTAGTGGCTGCCGGACTCAAAATTTCCAGCGGTGGAGGGAGCGGAGATATTTTCTGGAGCATCTACTTCGATGACAGTTTGAGCAATAACCTCGCACGCTTTTACGGAAGCACCCGTATCGTTCGCGGACGTATCGGGGGCGCGATTACGCCGGACATGCCGCTAAGTGGTTCAAATGTGTGGGACGACCTGTATGTGGAGATCAATACCGTCACCCAAACCAGCCAGTTTTTCTTCAACGGTGTCAGTTTCGGCACGCTGCAACAAAGCGGGGGATCAGGCTCAGGAGTGGCCGTTATTCGGATCGAGCTTACCGATCGTCCCACGGCTTCGGCCGACCACGTGTTACTGGATCAACTTTTTGTCGGTCACGTCGATGAAACCCCTCCAGTGCTGCGTTTCAGCCGGCCCGGTGGCCAAATGCTGCTCTCGTGGCCGGCAGAGCGCCGAGGTTCTATAATACAAACGACGACACAACTTCAAGCACCCAACTCCTGGATGCCGATAACGAATCCTGCCATAGTCAACGGTTCGTTCCTCTATTCACCTCCATTGGATGTGGCACAGCGTTTTTTTCGTCTGCTAAGGAATTGAGTCACTTGTTTTTGTTAGAATGGGACTGTACTCACCACGACGTTCGCGGTTCCACCAGGTGAATGTTCGAGCGCGTTGCTCTGGTGTCGTAAACCGGTAATCAAAGAGAACAGCTCGGATAAAGCGCGGCGGCTTTTTAGAAAATGGATTGTGGTGCAACAAGGCCAAAACGTCTGGAGAATTTTCAAGCAGCCGCAACAGCAACCGACGGAACCATGGATTGTTCGAATAAAAACCGAGTGCGGCGAACCACATCTGCCAGTCCAATCGGGGCTGATGAGGCGCAACGAATCGTGGCGCTCGCTGTGGCTGCCCGGGTTTCCATTTGAAATCGTAAGCTTTCCAATCTTGCCCATCTTCGCTGCCTTCGATGACAATTTCCGGGCGTTCGGTAGTCATCACCGAGAAAAGTCCGTAACTGTTCACCAGATGAAATGGGGCAAAAAATTCGAACACTCTGCCAGCCCCGCGCATTTCCCGCACGTCAACGCGGAATAGGCGCAAGAGCGGCTCGACTGCGAGAAACAATACGACAATCGAAATGAGCAAAGTAACTGGAGACAAAGACGGATCGATATGCGTTTGCAACTCCCCCAGGATGGGTCGAAGTGCGGGTTCAAGCAGCTTGTCATCCAAAAGCAAAATGCTCAAGGCAATCCCCAGCAGGTTGAAAAATCCATAGTTACCCGTGATTTGAATCAGGATCATTAGGGTGATGAACAGAATGGCAGCGAGACGTCTCAACGGAGGTGGGCCGAAAATCAGGAACGGGGTAAAAAGTTCGATACCAAACATGAGCAGCACGGAAAGCTTATGAAATATTAAAGGAAGTTGGTGTGCGTACCACGCTGTCGGGGTTGGCAAGGGTTGCGTCTCGTAATGGTAGCGCAGAGCAAGTAGTTTCCGCCATGACGGGTCCGAGCTTAACAGTTTTACCATTCCCGAAGAAAACATCAGCCGAAATAGTGTCCAGCAAAGAAGCCAATGGATAATTGCCGGGGACCGTGCGGGGAAAAAATTCACCCAGTTCGGAGGCGCTATGAAGATTGCCAGAAATCCGACCTCGAGCAAAAGTACATCCCATTGGTATCCGAGGAAAACCCTTCCGACGCTAAAGAGTGAAAGGTAAGACAACCACAATACAATCAGCATCGGCATTGGTGCGATGCCAATCACAACCAGAAAAGAAAAGAACACTCCACCCCAACTCAAAGTCAGGAGCAGGGTGTCACTAGAATTCAACCAGCAGAAAGTGGGGATTCGATGAAAGCGCCAAATTCCCAGCCGACGTTGAGAGGCCAGAAATTCCGCAACAGGCAGGATACCTTTTGCGCCGATGAGTCCTTTGATCTGCAGAGCCAGCGAAAGAAAGGCAACCATGTAGATCAATCCCAAAAAACGAAGGAAAAGCCAGGTTGCCAGCAGGTAAGTTGCTGCACCTTCGGTTTGCACCAGTGGGAGCGATGCGACCATGCCGAAAGAAGCTTCACACAGTTGAACTAAATTAGCCATTCATTGGTGCACGTGTTTATGAACCCCAGTTCCCTATCTTTCCCTCTCCCATTCGATGGGAGAGAGGAGGGCTGGGGTGGGCAGAGAGATTGAAGAGCCGATCACGCTAAAATCTATCCTCCTCAAATCCGTTTGAACCTGACAATCTACTTTCTTTCATTCAACTTTCTTCTCATGCGAATACCCACGCTCGGTCAAATCCTGCCGGTTGTGTTTTCCATCTGTGGTTGTGTATTCGGCAGCGCTTCTGCACAGGAAGATGGTTTTAAATCTATTTTTGATGGGCGGTCCCTGAACGGTTGGGAAACTCCGGAGCCGAGCTATTGGACTGTAGAAGACGGGGCAATTGTCGGGCGAATCACACACGAACATCCTTGCACAGTGAACCAGTATCTTGTCTGGAGCGGTGGCGAAATGGCAGATTTCGAATTAACACTTCAATCCCGGCTCAACGGAGAGGGCGGGATCAACAATGGCTTCCAATTTCGAAGCCGGTTATTGCCCGATCATGACATTTGCGGTTATCAAATGGATAACAACTTGCAAACGCCTTGGTTGGTCCGGCTCTACGAAGAGTTTGGCCGGCACACCCTCGCAATGCGCGGTGAGCGGACAGTTTTTGACCCGAAAGGTGGCAGGGAAACGAGCAAACTCGACGATGTCAAACAAGCATGGTTCCGATTGGAAGAGTGGCATGAGTACCATCTTAAATGTGTTGGCCCACGGATCACCTTGCGAGTGAATGAGCAACTTGCGGCCGAAGTTGAAGACAACGACCCTCGCCGTCAGGCGTTTCAAGGCGTGCTCGGATTGCAACTACATAGCGGTCCCCCTACAGTCGTGCAGTTCAAGAACATCCGCCTGAGAATTCTAAAGCCAGCAATCAAAGCTGCTCCGGCTCCGCTGCAGGATTGGCAGAAGGATCGCCAGACGATTCTGGGAAAAGCTGTCGCCTGGTGGCCGCTCGATTCCGGTGGACACGGAGCTAAACCGGCTTTGCGCCACATTCCCGGTTGGGAACATTTCGAACTAAACCGTCGGGCAGACGGAGTTGGGGCGACACCCAATGCCCGCGTGGTTTTGCTCGATGGTGCCTATTTCACTGCGGGCACAAACCTGCAGTTCACGGGAGAGCAGATAACCGTGCTTTTGCGCGCGCGCGATCCGGGCGGAAAGTGGAATGCAGGCCTGTTCAACAAGCGGGGAGGAAAGGAGAGGGTTAACTTCAACCTTTTCAGCGCGGATGTGCAGGGGCCGAGTATTGGATTCGAAGTCCAAACCGCGGAAGGCCTGGTTACCATCCATTTCGCTGTGTCACAAATCAAAGCAACGGCCTGGCAGGATTTAATCGGCCGATACGATGGCAAGAGCATCGCCCTTTTTTGCGATGGACGGCTTATGAGTAGCAAGCCATGCCGTGGCGTTCTGCTCGGGAATGAGGAGCCGTTGTTCATAGGTGGTGAAAGCGAAGACGGCAAAATCGTTCGCCATTTTCATGGCGAGCTTGAAGAAGCAGCGATTTGGTCAAGTGCTTTGACCGATCAGGAAATTCAGTTGATCTCGCGCCATCAGTAGAACGCAAGGTAGGGGGCGTCACTCTCCGTGCGCCTCGTCGGTTCGCACCAACCTATTCCCCCACCAGATGTTCCAAGTCCTCGCGCGAAACGGTGAATACATCCATGTCCTGTTTGAACGCGCCAAGGCTGACCAGACATTCGGTAAACAATTCGCGCGTGCGTTGCTCGAGCGCCTTGGCCTCAAGGTTGGTCATCACCTTGATAATGCCAGTGCCTTTGCGAACGTGGGTCCGTTCATCCGCGCGAATGAAGTCTGAGATATGGTGTAATAATGCGTCGTTGCGCTCCGCCGCCGCGTCGATCAGGTTGTTAATGGTTTTCAACACCCCCACTTCTCCGAAAAGATTGATTTCGGCCATGGCAAAAGCTGGTTCCATCGGGCCGCGGCAAGTTGAACCGGTCAAACGATTTCTCAGTTCAAAAGGATCGTACCCACAGGCCAGCAAAGCGCGGTGGCCTATTTCAGTATGGCGCGCCTCGTCCCAGGTAATTCGCGCCAGGTTATATTCGGATTCAAAATCTTTGAAACGGATATCCCAGATGAAAGTGCCGAAAGCCTCGATCGCATCCACTTCGTCTCGTTGAGTGCGAATGAAGCGCAGGCGTAAGCTCTCGTAGGAATCTTTTGGGAAACGCTCTTGCGCATCGGCGGCGTCGTAGTCACCGGTGTTTTTAAAGGTGTCAAAGCGCACATCGCGCAGGGGCACAGTGCCACGCTCAAAAGGTTTGGAATCTATGCGTAAAGGGGTCGGTGGTTCCGAGCGAGCATCTGTTCCGGTAACACCTCCGATCGAAGCCAACAATCGTTGCAAATGCCAGCGCCACGCCGCGAGTCCAGGTTCCGACACGCCTCCTTCAATATACGCGCCGATGGCACCCTCTGCCCAATCGAGCATGGGCTCATAATCCGAAAGCACACGGCGCAAACACCGTATCGTCGGCACGTCCGTCACGGAATCCGTATTGTCGATATGATGCCGGTAAGCGGTCGCCAGCGCCCGACCAAGGACCTGGTGAACCCCGACCAGCAGTTCCGGGGCAGATTCGGCGCTGAGCATCTCATCAATAAACCGGTCGATTTCCGCGTTGCGAAAAGCATCGACCTCGCGCAAGCGCGTCTCCTGTTCGCTGAGCCGTTCCCGCAATAATCGCGCGGCATCTGCGTGATAAAAAATGTGCCGGCCAGTCTCCAGCTTCACCTCAAACTCGGGTATGGATAACGTCCATGCCCCCAACGCCTGCATCAACCGGCGCTCAAAATAAAAGAATCGCAACAAACGCTCGGCGTTCTGAGCGACTGAATATTTACCGCCTAATTGACGGGGGTCTCTGGGAAAACGATAAGGAAAGGATTGCCTTCGTTCCAGGGCAGCCGCTCGCTGATGGTCAAACGAAACTGTTGGAATCGTGCGCTGATCCGCAGCTCCATTCGGATCACTGTCGGGACGGGTATTCATGCGCTTAAGTTAACCCCTTTCTCAGGGAGGGACAACAGAGAATCGGATGGGAAAGAACCGCATGGACTTGCATTGTCCTTTCTGGTTCGTATAAGGACTGTTCGAAATAATCGAGCGATTTTGGGGTGTTGCCCAAATCCAGGCCTCTCGAAAGGGTAGGGGCCCGTCACTCCCTTCGCGCTGTCTAATTTTCGAGAAGTTAGCGTGATTGTTAGTTTCTTGCGGCGAACGGCACGCACGGAGTGACGCGCTCTACCACATAATTCTTATGAGCCTTATTCCCATATTGCGCGGTGGACAGCTTTGCCTGCGCCTGCACGTGCCGACTATGGTGGTGGCTGCGCTACTTTTCGCGATACGTCAATCATCAGGGCAACTGATCCATGAGATGCCTGGAAACATAACCTTGCAATGTGACATTCGTTATCGCCAAGGCGCCAACGAGGCATGGAAGCTGGATTTGGCTTATCCGAAAAACCCAGGCACAAAACTCAGGCCTGCGCTGGTGGTCATTCATGGCGGCGGCTGGATCGAAGGAGATAAATCCAGCTTCACCTCCTTAAAGCATTGGGCGCCCGGCAACATCATTGATTTCGCGAAACTAGGTTTCGTGGCCGCCTCACTTAATTACCGAATGTCGGACGAAGCACCCTTCCCTGCAGCTTTGGAAGATTGCAAAAATGCAGTGCGCTGGCTGCGCGCGCACGCTGATGAGTTTCACATTGATTCCAACAAAATTGGCGCCTATGGCAATTCGGCTGGAGGTCATCTGGCCTTGTTGCTTGGTCTCGTCGACAAAAATAAAGGTTTCGAAGGTGACGGGCCTTATCAGGAACACTCAAGCATGGTTCAAGCTGTCATCAGCGATTCAGGTCCGGTAGATCTGGATTTTCGTAAACCTGAGAACAAGGGGCTGGCCATAGTGATTTCGAAGTTTTTAGCGGGACCCAGCGAAACTCTTTCGGAACGCATTCGCACTGCATCACCGGTCACTTACATCAAAACCCCTGCTCCACCTTTACTTTTGATTTATGGGACAGCCGATACCCAGGTGACCGTAGGACTCGTGGACAATTTCGTGCTGGCGCTGCAGAAAGCCGGCCAAAAGGATCTGACGTATGTTCGTTTAGGCCTGGTGGATCATTGCCCCTATTCGTTGGTAAGAGTCGAAAGTTTGTATCGGATTGTGGACGAATTTTTAATCCGAACACTCATGCCTCGTTGAGGTAGGGTTGCTAAAAACAAATGCGCTGGAGTTACCTCCAGCGCGCGATACGTGACCGTGGGCATCCACGGGAACAGCCCCGGGCGCCTCACGGCATAAAGTTCAAATGCAATTATCTGCCTGTTGGGAGCAGGAGATTGTTATAAACCTGGACCACTCCTTTTGTATTGCTTGCGATTTCGCCGGCCCGCGCTTTGGCCTCTTCAGACTCAACAAATCCGCTGAGCTGAACCACACCATTGAGCGATTTGACCTCCACCTGCGTTCCCTTCACGACTTTGTCCTCATAAAGCTTGGTTTTTATCTTTGCCTGGATTTCTTTGTCGTGTGCGTACGCGCCCGCGGTTTCCTGACCGGAAGTGACCGCGCAACCCGTGATGAAGGCCGCCGGCGCAATCGCCAGGGCCGCTGTTAGTGCCAAATATGCAATTTTTTTCATATTAGTTGGCGCAACATAATGCGCGGTGATGAAGAGCTGCGATGGGGTCTTTTACTCAGGCCTAAGCTAAGAGGGACTGGAATCGCACTAGGTTGACCGGGGCCACTTTTAGCTAACCTGATCCAAGCGAATCGCTGCGCCTGTGTTTCACTAAGTTATGGACCTATTTGGAACCTGTTTGTTAAACTATCGCGTACATATTCCATTTTCCTCTTGAAATATTCGGAGGGATCATGGTAAAAACCTAATCAACCACATTTCATCACCATGAAAAAACACATTCTTTGCGCCCTTGTAACCGGTTATTCAGTTTTCAATTATTCGAATGCACATGCCCAGTTCATTCCCGGTGACGTATCATCTGTTGGATTGACCCATGCCGTGCCCGATGTCGCTATCTGGTACGATGGTACCGGCAATGGCCAGGTTAAGATCGGCCCTATTGACGTGGCCAAACAATTTGCCGACAACGACACTTGGGAACCTTGGGTCAGTGTGCTGGGGGAGAAAGTGTTTCTAATTCAATGCGAAAAGTTTGTCGATGACGGCACATTCAATACTATCGGAACCCCTCCCAACGCCGGCAGCCAAAGATACGTCCTGGCATTTCAGCCGGCAGCAGTCGGAACGTCGGCCAACGCCAAACTCGGGGAATGTTTCTATGATGACAGTGGGAACCGATACACGAACCAGATTTCTTCCCGGCAAAATGGAAATCCGGGCCGAGTGTACGGCGACCGCAGGTACGATGGAACGAACATCGCAACCGGGGGTGAGGCGAACCCTCAGAATTACGGGTCTTTCTTCAATTCTGACAGCCGGTTTGCGCTGACCAATCCGCTTTATGGACAGGACCCGACGATGCGTTGCGGCCTGATCCAGACATTTTCAGTTAACCTGAGCACTTTCGCTCAAACGCCTCTCTGCAAGGCTTTCGACGGCAACTCTTTTGGTCATCCAGATTTCCTCGCAAGAACGGACGCCTCCAACCAACAACGCGGACGTTTTGGCGGCGGCATTGCGGCCCTGGACAACGGAAACTTTGCGGCTGTGATTGACGATCGTTCACCATTCTTCGAGGGCGGGGCTCCGGGCAACGAGACGATCGCCTTGGTATTCAAACCCGACGGCAGCGTCGTGACAAACTCATTTCTGGTCAGGCCCGCGGAAGCCTGGACGGACCCCTGTGGTTTCAAGGGCGGTTTCTGTGTCCGCTCCGGGGGTTTATTGTACTTTTATAACAATAACGGCAACCTCATTGTCGGCGATGTCGATCACAATGCTCTCAGCGGTCTGACTTTGGATACCGGCCGCGGTGACGGAACAAAAATCGCGGGAGACATTCGCACTCCGTACGTTTTTTATGCAGGTGGTGGTTGGCTGACGGTTTGGAACGGGACCAATGGCGCTTACCTGGCCCAATTCCAATACACCGATGGAATGGAAGCAGTGAACACGGTTAACCGGACCGATGTGGCTTGCGATTCATTGGGCAATGTGTGCGTGGCATGGGATGGCAGACCAACCACCGATCTAGTCGGGACAAATAGCGATCAATCCTTCGCACTCAACCAAATCATGGCCCGGGTGTTTCATTTTGATGCCGCGACCACAAATCTCGCTCCAATTACGAGTGTCTTCTTTCCCTTTGTCAATCATGACGGCAATACCAACAGTATCCTGGGGTATCGGATGGAAAACAGCAATCTGGACATGACCACAAGATACATTTGCATAGCCGGCAAAGGCCTGATCAATAGTAGCAATAATGTCGCCGGGGGCCCGGACAGCAAACCGCAAACGACCGTTTATACAGTCATTAACAATCCGGGCTATGTGCCACCTAAAATGTCAATCGCGCGTTCGGGTGGAAATCTAATCATTTCGTGGGCTGCGTCTGCGGGGGATGGTGTTCTGCAATCCACCGCTGCATTGCAGCCAATTAATTGGGCCGATGTATCCCCTCAACCGCCCAGCACTTTGGTTAATGGCAACACATATCAAAAGACAGTGGCAATTGGCGGTGCCAACCTGTTTCTGCGTCTGGCCGTTCCGTGATGGAACCGCTGGAACGGATCAGCTACAGTCCTAAACAAGGTTGGTAGCCCAAAGCCACTCGCTACCAACCGGCTTTTTCCTTTAGCCGGATTACCCGGTAACTTGGATGCAAGTTCCCCGCTCCAGAACTTTCAGATTGAGCGGGACTTGAAGGAACTTGTTCTCTCCTTTTGGACACTCCGTGCTTCAATGAAGCCACGCTCGCGTCTCAAAATCCAAAAGGTTGCCTTGTCGTAACGCCTGAGTAGAGTGTCCCGCACAGAGCAATGCTTCGAAAGACTAACATGAGCCTTCCTAAACTCGCCCAGGCCCGCGTTCGTGAGATTTTGTTAAAGGCTCGCCAGGCTCGCATCCTGGTCGTGGGTGACGTAATGCTCGACCATTTTGTTTGGGGCAGCGTTGGACGGATTTCACCAGAAGCGCCCGTGCCAGTCGTCGATTTCGAGCGGGAAAATTTTATGCCGGGTGGTGCGGCAAATGTCGCGCGAAACCTGGCCGCATTAGATGCATCCACAGAACTTTTTGGGGTTACGGGAAACGACAACGCGGCGCGCCAACTCAAAAGCTTGCTGAGCGCCCAGCGGATCGCGTGCACGGGCCTCGTCCGCTCCGCCAGGCGACAGACCAGTGTCAAAACTCGAATCGTGGCACACAAACAACAAGTCGTGAGAATTGATCGCGAGACCCGTGATGGTCTGGACGGAGCTTCCAGTCAGCGCCTGGTTGGAGCGCTCGAATCGAGGATCGGGCAGAGTGCTGCTGTAATCGTGGGGGATTACGGGAAAGGGGTTGTGACACAGCCGCTGTTGGACAAACTCAAATCGTTGTGCCGTCGGGGGGCGGTATGGCTGAGCCTCGACCCAAAACCGGTTCACCACCTGAACCTGGCTGGATTATCGCTTATCACGCCCAATCGGCGGGAGGCCTTCGAACTGGCGAAACTCTCCGACGAAACCCGAAACAACGATCCGCTCCAGGACAAAAATCTCATGCTGGTGGCGAACCGTTTGTTGAACGAACTGCGCCCAGCGGTTCTCCTTGTAACACTGGGTGAACTGGGGATGCTGCTCTGTCAACGCGGCAACAAACCGGTCCATATCCCGACCGTAGCCCAGGAAGTTTTTGATGTGTCCGGCGCGGGTGATACCGTGATTGCTACTTTCACCCTTTGCATTGCCGCTGGGGCTGCTCCCCTCGAAGCCGCAATAATTGCCAATCAGGCAGGAGGATTCGTTGTCGGAAAACTTGGGACCGCGACTGTTGGTCCGGAAGAGTTGCTGGCAAGTTTTAGGTCATAAGTCACTGCTCTGGTCTTTCGATTTACGTGCCTGTTCCTCAAGCCAATCACAAGCTGGCGGAAGAACCTCGCTCCATTGAAACTTTTGCGAGCGTTGCCAGGCGTTAACCCGCAACCGATGATAACGCTCCGGCATCTTTGTTAGCTCGACCACAGCATTGGCCACTTCTTCAGGGGTTTCGTTTGCCGTCACAATTCCCGTTTCATTGTGAACCGTTGAGTCGACCAACCCAGCGACTGGGTACACAATCGCTGGAGTCCCCATCGCATTGGCTTCGATCACGTTAAGACCCCAACCTTCGCGGATGGACGTATGGATGAGTAAGTGAGCGCGCTGAAGGCATCCGTTCTTTTCGGCCTCGGAAAGGTGACCTGCAAAAGTGGTATTACGCTGCATATCCAACTCCGCAACCATTTGCTTGAGCTGACTTTCGCTCTCCCCAGTGCCAACAATGTATAGGTGAGATTCAATCCCTTGCGTTAGCAATAACCTGGTTGCCTGGATTACGTGATCAATCCGCTTATTTGGCGCAAGGCGCGAGACAGCTGCCAATCGCAGGGGTGCGCGCAGTTGCTTGTTTTCAAGTTCTTTCAACGGTTGAGTATCCGTTCCATTTGGAATGACCTTTACTTCGTTAACCCCATGCCGAATAAGATTTCTTTTTGTGGACTCAGAAGGGGTCCAGAACGGGATTTTTCTGTAAAGTCTGTGGGTCCAACGTTCCTGGCACTGACCAATGGCGCTAATAGGCCATGGATAAAAGGCTTTCCAAATCGGGCCCAGGACCTCATGGATATAGGCAACACAGTTCGTTCCCGACCACCAGGGCGCAAACCAGGGAATTCCATGATGTTGATCGATCACCAAATCAAAACGGGGTTGTTGCCGGTACCACCGTATTGCTTTCCAGATCGAAGTTCCTTTGCCGCCGCCACGAACAATCTGAATCTTATCAATAACCTTCTCTCGAGCTGCCCCTTTGAAATCATTCGAGAACCAATGCACCTGATGGCCTCGCTCGATTAAGGCGGAAAGGTAGGCTTTGCTAACCCTTTCAGCTCCTCCGGATTGCGGATTCTCAGGATCACGCCAGTTAAGCATCAAGAAACGCATTTACTAAAGCGGCTGTTTATGGACATAAGTCGGCGGTTGAACAATAAGAAAATACGTAAACTAGTTGTCCTATTTTATATTCCCAGCTCTGCCATGCTCTCTTTAACGTCTTTTGAAGCGAACGAAAATCTTCCCTCTCCGGGGGCAGGCGGGTAGGTTGAGGGCGAATTCAATCGAACTTTCGCATCTCGATGCTCGGAATCGTAATCCTGGCCGCTGGGCGCTCGCAGCGCATGGGCCGACCCAAGCTCCTGCTGCGTTGGGGACGAACTTCCGTCCTGGGACACCTGGTAGGACACTGGCAGAATCTGGGGGCAGCGCAGATTACGGTGGTTTGTGCGGCGGGAGATGCTTCTCTTGAAACGGAGTTGGATCGAATTAAATTCCCTCGCGAACAACGCATAACGAATACCGCTCCAGAGCGAGGAATGTTCAATTCCATTCAATGTGCGGCCCAATGGAAGGGATGGAATCCCGGATTGACCCATTTCGTGATTGCATTGGGCGACCAGCCCCATTTGCCGGCGGAAACGTTACGCAAAATGATCGAATTCAGCGCGGCTCATCCAGAAGAGATTTGTCTTCCGCGTCAAGGTGGGCACCGGCGTCATCCGGTGTGGTTGCCTGCCAAGGCATTTTTTGAAATCGCCCACTCGACCGCTAGCGATCTGAGGGATTTTCTCGCTCATCCGCCCGTGCCAATTCAATTTTGTGAAATGAGCGACCCGTCGTTGGAATTGGACATTGATTATCCGGAGGATTATGAAAGAGCGAAACAGCTCTATTTACGGGAAAGAAATTAAGCTATGCCCCAACCTTTCAAGATTACTTCGCCAATCCGTTTATCGAACTTCAATCCCAACTTCCATAATGGATTGGAGAAGGAGGAGGCCCAGGAAAAAACTTTGAAACTGTGCGAACAGATCAGCGAGCTGCAGAGCCTGCTTTACGCCAATTCCAGCCATGCCCTGCTGATCCTCCTGCAAGGCATGGATACGAGCGGCAAGGATGGCGCTACCCATCACGTGCTGCAGAAAGTGTATCCCTCGGGTGTTGAAACAGCCAATTTTAAGACGCCGTCCAGGGAAGAACTCGCTCACGATTTTCTTTGGCGAGTGCACCAGAAAATCCCGCGTTATGGAAACATCGGAGTATTCAATCGTTCGCACTATGAAGAGGTGCTCATCGTCCGCGTGATGAATCTGGTCCCGCCTTCAGTTTGGAACAGCCGCTATGATCAAATCAACGCTTTTGAAAAACACCTGGTCCATAACAAAGTCGTTTTGCTGAAGTTCTTTCTGCACATTAGTAAAGATGAACAAGCCAAGCGTCTTCAGGCTCGCATCGATGATCCGCGCAAGAATTGGAAATTTCAGCTTGATGACTTGAAGATGCGCAAGAAGTGGTCCGAATTCATGAAGGCTTACGAAGATGCCATAAACAAGTGCAGCTCCCATTACGCTCCCTGGCATATCGTGCCGGCCAATCACAAATGGTTTCGCGACTATGTTATCGCCAAAACAGTCGTTAAGACTCTCAAAGCGCTAAAGTTGCACTGGCCTAAACCACAGATCAATTTAAAGAAGGTCAAGATTGTATAACAATCTTAAGTAATGATTTCCTTTATCAACTCACCATGGACATCGGTCAGTCTGCGGTCGATGCCATTATGCCGGTAAGTCAATTTTTCATGGTTGATGCCCAGTTGATGCAAAATTGTGGCATGTAGATCATAGCAATAAATCGGAGGGGTAGCGGCCTTATAGGACCATTCATCACTTTCTCCATAGGAAACGCCTCCTTTGAATCCACCCCCTGCGACCCAGCTTGTAAATGTGAACGGGTTATGGTCGCGTCCTTTGTTACCCTGTCCGCAAGGCATTCTTCCGAATTCTGTCGTCCAGATCACAATGGTGTCTTCCAGAAGGCCACGTCCTTTCAAGTCTTTGATCAGGGCCGCCGCCGGTTTGTCCATGCTGCGCCCCATGTCCAGATGATCGCGCGCAAGATCCTCGTGGCTATCCCAATTGCGACGGGGAAAACCATTGTCTGCCCCGCTCCAGATCTGGACGAAGCGAACGCCTCGTTCCAACAAGCGGCGCGCTGTAAGACAACGCTGCCCAAAATCCTCGGTAATCTTTTCATCAAGTCCATAAAGTTTTCTGGTGGCCTCTGATTCACCGGAAAGGTTCAAAACTTCGGGCGCGCTGACTTGCAGTTTGGCCGCCAATTCATAGGAAGCGATCCGGGCGTCCAGCCGTGAATCACCAGGCCTCTGGGCAAGGTGCACCTGGTTCAATTCTTTCAGAAGTGCGTAGGTATCCTTTTCGCCTTCAGGCGTAATGAAGCTCGCGGTTTTGGGTGGATACAAATCATAAATGGGATTGGGTTTGCCCAACCGGATCATCGTGCCTTGATGGGCGGCGGGAAGAAACCCAGCCGACCAATTCTCCGCGCCGTTCGGCGCCAACCCGCGGGCATCAGGCAACACAACAAAAGTGGGCAAATTTTCGGTCAAACTGCCCAGGCCATAAGACACCCACGCTCCCATGCTCGGAAAACCTGGCAGGACAAACCCCGTATTTTGCATGAAGGTGGCCGGACCATGAACGTTGGACTTGGAAACCATCGAATGAACGAATGCCATCTCGTCCACACAAGAGCCAAGGTGTGGGACCAAATCACTGATCCACTTTCCGCAGTTTCCATAGGGTTTCCAATCCCACGGACTTTTCATGACAGCGCCGGGGTCACTTTGGAATAACTCGACTTTTCCACCCGGCTCGAATTTTTCTCCGCTGCGTTTGATAAGCTGCGGTTTATAATCAAAGGTGTCGCACTGGCTGGCTGCGCCCGACATAAACATTTGCACGACACGCTTAGCTTTAGCTCGATGATGCAACCCGCCATTCCATTCCGGACGCGGCGCTGGTGCTTCCGCTAATAATCCCTGTTGACCGAGCAGTTGGACCATGGCGATGCCGCCCAACCCACCTCCGAAACGCCATAAAAACTCACGACGATCGACCAGGCGCGTGTCTTCAGCACCGAGTTGAACAGGGGTTTGCTGCGAAGAACAAATATGGCAGGCAGTCATTTTCATCGCTGTGAAACACGTTACAGTAAAGCGCTCTAAGTGTCGAGACCAGCACAGCCCTCCGGATTGACCTGGGATGACTTCTTCGGTTTTTGGGGAGATGGATTGTCTTATACTTTAGCTGGATTTTACTGAGTTCAGACGGCATCGTAAGGCTATGAAATTGATCCTTTCGACGCACAACGTGACCAAAACCCAGGCTATCGAAGATCACATTGTTGGCAAACTGGAGAAGTTGGCACACCTGAACCGCTATGCCGTTAACGCGCGGGTTACTCTCGAGCATGACAACACCAAGGCCCCCGACCAGCAATTCTCCTGCTCTCTCCAAATCTCGCTTCCTGGTCCAGATCTGTTTGCTGAAGATGTCGAGAGCGACCTCTACGCGGCCATCGATCTAGTCACGAAAAAGATAGAACAACAAATTCGAAAGAGACAAAATAAGTATCTTGCCCGAAAACACAAACAAGGCGCCCGCACGAAACAAACCCGCCAGGAACGCGGAGCCTAGGTTTCTCTGGTACCCAAGCCAGGCCTGTCCTCGTGGGCTTGCAAGCGCGCAACACCCTATAAGTTTTTCCAAGTGACACCCCAGCCGATCCTATTGCGTGCGCGGATGGTATTACCAATCTGGCAGGCACCCATCAGCAACGGCGCTATAATCATTTCAGGCGACCGGATTGCAGCAGTCGGCTCGTGGCGCAACCTGTCGAAAAAGTTCTCCGGCAATGTGCTGGATCTGGGGGACGTGGCTATTCTGCCCGGATTAGTCAATGCGCATTGTCATCTCGATTATACAAACCTGGCTGGGCAATTCGCGCCCCCCAAATTGTTTTCCGATTGGCTCAAACAAATTACCACGTCCAAAGGCCAATTCAGCTATTCTGATTTCGCCGAGTCGTGGCTTAAAGGAGCCAAGATGCTCATTCGCCATGGCACTACAACCGTCGGGGATGTCGAATCCATTCCCGAGTTGCTGCCCGAAGTCTTGGAAGCGACGCCCTTGCGGGTGATTTCATTTCTGGAAATGACCGGAATCCGCAGCCGCCGACAGCCCAAAAGTATATTGCAGGAAGCCGTAAAGCAGGTCGAGGACCTCGACGCTCTGGGCTTCTCCGGCGGCTTATCGCCACACGCCCCTTACTCGACACTCCCTGAGCTGCTGCGCCTGAGCGCAAAATTTGCTCGAAAACGCAAATGGCTTCTCGCCGTTCATGTGGCTGAATCGGAGCAGGAGTTTCAGATGTTCACCCAAGGCCAGGGGGATATGTTTGATTGGCTTCGCCGCAGCCAGCGCGACATGTCGGATTGTGGACTTGGTTCGCCCGTGCGACACTTGGAACGGTGCGGGGCGTTGGGCCCCAATTTACTTGCAATCCACGTAAACTACGTTGATGAAAGTGACGCGGCTCTTTTGGCTCGAAGGAAAGTCAGCGTTGTGCATTGTCCCCGAAGCCATTCTTATTTTCGTCATGCTGCAGCATTTCGTTATCAGGAATTCACGCGCGCAGGGATCAATATTTGCCTGGGCACCGATAGTCTTGCCAGCGTGTACCAGAGACGGTATGAATCGGCCGAGCTGAACCTCTTTGAGGAGATGCGCGCTTTTACTGCCAGTGAACCCTCCGTTCACCCCAAGCGCATCGTGGAAATGGTTACGCTCAACCCTGCTCGTGCCTTGGGGCTCAGGGGAAAGGTTGGCGAACTTTCAAATAACAGCTATGCCGACATTATTGGGTTACCTTTCAAGGGAAAATTATCGGAAATCCATGAAGCCGTTGTTCACTATCATGGCCCCGTAGTGTTGAATGCGATCCGGGGACAATGGGCCATCGAGCCGGCTGCGGCGAGGAGTGCAACCGTCTCTGAAAGGCCAGGCGCAGCAGCAGCGTTGCAATTGTGCGCATGATATCAATGGTACCCAGCCCGTATGAATCTCTTCGCTGCTGATTTGGCCCAACGCCTAAGCACCCTCCAGGACCAGGGTTTATTGCGGAAACTGCGCCAGGTCGATTCTCCTCAAGGCACTCAAATTCTGGTTGAAGGCAAAAGACTTCTCAATTTTTCATCGAACGACTATCTTGGACTCGCCACTCATCCCCTTTTGAAAGCTGCCGCGATTCAGGCAATTGAAAAATTTGGGGCTGGCGCGGGTGCATCACGCCTGGTTTGTGGTTCTTTGAAACTGCATCACGAACTGGAAGAAGAGCTGGCTACCTTCAAACGGACTCAAGCGGCGCTCGCTTTTTCTTCCGGTTATACAGCCGCCATGGGTGTCATCTGCGCTTTGATGGGCAAGGAAGACGTGCTCATCCTCGACAAGCTTGTGCATGCGAGCATTATCGACGCAGCCCGCCTTTCCGGAGCTCAATTGCAAATTTTCAGGCATAATGACATGGAAGACTTGGAGAAGATTTTGCGATCCTCCACCGGTAGCGCTCACCGTCGGTCACTCCCCTTAGCTCTTTTGCCCGATGTAGCATCTGATAATCCCCAGCAAAAACCTGTCCGATATTCAACCAGGAGTTCCAAAAAGGCTGCCGCAGTCTTGAGATCCGGGTTTGGGTCTTTGTCTGAGAAACCACGCACTCTCATTGTAACAGAATCCATTTTCAGCATGGATGGAGACCGGGCGCCGCTTCGAGAAATCGTGGCAGTCAAAGAAAAATATGGCGCCTGGCTGATGGTGGACGAGGCGCATGCCACTGGTCTGTATGGACCAAACCACACCGGTCTGGTAGACGAAGTGGGAGTCAGCGATCACGTCGAAATCCAAATGGGAACTCTGGGTAAAGCGCTTGGCTCTGCCGGCGGGTACGTTTCCGGTTCACGGGCCCTTATCGATTTCCTTATCAATCGCGCAAGACCTTTTGTTTTTTCGACAGCTCCTGTTCCGGCGGCCGCGGCGTCAGCTACCGCGGGGATTCGTCTGGTTCAATCCGCGGAAGGGGATTCCCGACGCAGGTTATTGCGCGCGCGACTCGCTGAACTTTGTTCACATCTCGATCGGGAAGAGAACGCCCACCCCAGTCACATCATCCCAGTATTGGTAGGCGATGAAAATCAGGCCGTGGACGCAAGTGAAGCCTTGCGTCGAAATGGCATATTTATTCCTGGAATTCGTTACCCGACCGTGGCCCGCAACCAAGCTCGTCTTCGCATCACCTTGAGTGCCAGCCACAGTCGAGCGGATGTGAATAAACTTGTTCGCGCGCTTACCAAACTCAACCTGGGAATTCATCGAAAGAGGTCTATGAACGCGCGGCCATTTTCCCGCCACAAATCGAGACATAACGGCACTGGCGGAGGTTGCGTTGAAAAAACCACGCAGTGAATTCAATCGCCCGAATCGATCAGCGCTACTTTTGGCACCCGTTCACGCAGATGCGGGATTGGTCCAAACGTGAGCCCGTGGTAATCGTCAGCGGAAAAGGAGCAGTATTGCGCGATATTCATGATCGCGAATATCTCGATGCCAACTCATCCATCTGGACGAATTTGCATGGTCACAATCACCCGGAGATCAATGCCGCCATCCGGACCCAGTTAAAAAAAATCGCGCATAGCTCAACATTAGGACTCGCTAATGAACCCGCGGCGCTTCTTTCGGAACAATTGGTGCGCGCTGCCAATCCACCTGCCTTGGCTCATCGCCGAAATCGAGGGCTGATAAAGCACCCTCGACTGAGTAAAGTGTTTTTCTCAGACGACGGGTCCACGGCAATGGAAGTGGCTCTGAAACTTGCTTACGAATTTGCTCGACGCACCGGGCGGACCCAACGCCCGCGATTTGTTTCGCTCGAGGGCGCTTATCACGGAGATACGATCGGAGCGGTGGCCCTGGGCCATATCAATTTATTCCACAGCGCTTATGCTGGCTTGCTCTTTAAAAGCGATCGCGTGATGGCTCCCTATTGCTATCGTTGCCGGTTCAATCGCGCAAAACCGGAGCGCGCTGACGCGCGCGAATATAGAAAATGCAAATGGGAATGCCTTCAACATGTTGAGCAAAAATTCGCGGCTCAAAAAAAGAAAGGCGATTCCTACGCGGCATTTGTCTTTGAGCCGCTGATCCAGGGAGCGGCAGGAATGATTCCCCAACCGAAAGACTGGCTCGGCAAAGCCGCAGAAATCGCCCGAGCTCACGGTGCGCTATTGGTTGCGGATGAGGTGATGACTGGTTTTGGCCGGGCGGGAGTGGCATCAAATTTGTCCCGGAGTTACTCAACCCTTTTCGGCTGTCATCAAGAGGGTGTCCAGCCCGACTTTCTTGCTTTGGCCAAAGGGTTAACGGGCGGTTATCTGCCAATGGCTGCGACTCTGACGAGCCAGGAAGTGTTTGATGCTTTTGTGGGCGAGTACGAGGAATTCAAAACTTTCTTTCACGGCCATAGCTATACCGGAAACCAGCTTGGCGCTTCTGCCGCCTTCGCCAATTTGAAACTCTTGCAAACTCCTGGCTCGCTTCGCGCGCGGCAGGACCTGCAAAAGGTGCTCCGCCAGGAACTGAAGAGTTTGTGGCTTCATCCAAATATCGGGGATATTCGACAGGTGGGATCGATCGCCGGAATTGAATTAGTAAAAAATTGGCACACTCGAGAACCTTTTGCCCTCCACCAACGCGCCGGCATGCGTGTTTGCGAAGTCATGAGTCAACTGGGCGTGCTGACCCGTCCGATTGGGAATGTATTGGTATTGATGCCGCCGTACTGCACTACGCCAGCCCAAATGAAACGAATGGTCGCCGCATTGAGCGAAGCGATGACGCGCACGTTCGGAAAACGTAGAAACTCCCGCTGACTTATTGTGAGCTGAGTCGTTCTTTACCCATTTTTTTGGACTGATGCTTACGGCTTCCTTTGCCAAGCCCGACAACCTTCGCTTGGTGAGCTTTGATAGGGTTTTCCAAGTTCAAAGGGACTTGATTTTCTTCTGCTCGGACGAGGGTCAGAAAGCGAGACACATTCCTGGTTTGCCGCCGGTCTCCCGTGTTTATGACCCTAAAAGTTGGTTTTTGGATTGACCGGCCGGGATAGCACCGGTACGCTGTTCAATTCTGGATTGAATCAAATTTATGTTTGGAACGATACGCAAGCATCAAACCTGGTTATGGGCAGTTATCATCACCCTGACCATTATCAGCTTTGTTGTCTTTTTCTCGCCCTATTCGAAATTAAACCCAGGCGGGGGGCCTGCCAATCTTGGTTCGATCAATGGCGTTCGGCTTACTCCGGAGGAATTTGGTCAGGCCGAGCGTGAGGTGTACCTCCGCTACTTCTTCATGAGCGGTTCATTTCCTAGCGAGGAGACCCGAAAATCTGGATTCGATCCGATCCGTGAAACGTATTATCGTCTTCTCATCATTCACAAACAGAAGGACTTGGACATCCATGTCAGTAGCGATCTGGTAGCGCAGACTGCCCGGAATATGCTGCGCTCTCTTCAAAAGTCCGGCGTCACTTCGCCAACAGTTTTCTTCGAGCAGGTCCTAAAGCCGCGCAACTTTGAGGTAAATGACTTTGAGCGCTTTGTACGGCATGAACTTGGTATCCAGGAAATGGTCTCGACTGTTGGCTTGAGCGGAAAACTGGTAACACCCCAGGAAGCGCAGGGCCTGTATGAACGCGAGCATGAAGAATTGGTTAGTGAAGCGGTCTTTTTCCCTGCCTCCAATTATGTTGCTTCTGTCACTGCTTCTCCCGAGGCGATTGTTACTTACTATTCAAATAACATCCCCAACTATCGTATTCCAGAGCGAATGCAGGTTAGTTACGTAGAATTTGTTCTTACCAATTTTCTCGCCGAGGCGAACGCTGAAATGGCCAAAATGACAAATATCGAGGAACGCCTCGAGGCGGTTTACCAGAGGCGCGGAACGAATTACTACAGCGAAACCAAATCACCCCAGGAAGCAAAGGAAAAGATACGAGAAGAGATGCGCCGGGAACTTACCATGATGGCGGCAGGGAAGAAAGCTACTGTCTTCGCGACCGAGTTGTTCGATAAAGAGCCTGTTCGAGCGGAAAATCTCGCCACATTGGCCAAAGAAAAAGGGTTTACTTTAAAAGTCACTGCTCCCTTTGATCGCACCGAGGGACCAAAAGATATTCGTGTCAACGCCGACTTTGTCAAAAAAGCTTTTATGCTATCGCCTACGAATGAACCTTTTGCCGGACCGCTGCCCGGTGAGGATGCGGCTTATGTGATTGCGTTTGAGAAGAGAATCCCCAGTGAAATCCCGCCTCTCGACCAAATTCGCGACCGTGTCACTGCGGATTTTAAATACGACCAGGCAAAATTTCTGGCCCGGGTAGCCGGTGAAGCTGCTTACACTGCCCTTACCAATGGCCTGACACAGGGAAAGACCTTTTCCAACATTTGCGCCGAGGTGAAGGCGCAACCTACCATACTGCCGCCTTTTTCCCTCAGCACCAGAACATTGCCCGAAGCCGAAAATCATGTCGCTTTAAATCAACTCAAACAAATGGCGTTTAGCACAACGCCAGGAAAGGTCAGCCCATTTAGTTCGACTCCCGATGGTGGCGCAATCATTTACGTCAAAGCCAAGCTTCCAGTCGATCCGGCAAAGCTTGAGGCCGACTTACCGGACTTTGTAAATTACGTTCGTCAGACTCGGCAAAATGAAGCCTTCAACGAATGGTTTCGACGACAAGCCGAGCGAGGTTTGCGCGATACCCCACTGGCAGCGCCCAAACCAGCCCCAGCTTCGGGGCCTTCGAAATCATAATCAGCTCTTTGCGACTTGTCTTCGCTTGGAGCAGATGCCGGGCTCAAAGGCTATTCGGGATCTGTCAATCCTTCCCCGCGTATGAACAACCCTGTCATTAAGCTTTCTTCCTTGGAAACACGCGGCTTTTGGGAAATCCCGGTGTTGCATGAAGACGCCTGCCTTCTTGCGCTCAACAAACCGAGCGGAATACTCACTTCATCTGGCTCCGCCGATTCCATGAGGCCGAATCTATTACAACTTTTGCATGAAGCTATTACTCAAAAGAAATCATGGACCCAGCAGCGCGGTTTGTCCTACTTGATGAATGTTCATCGGTTGGATTTCGACGCGAGTGGGATTGTGTTGCTGGCAAAAAGCAAATCAGCGGCGTTGAAACTGACGAATCTATTTAGTTCAGTAAAACCGAACATAAAATATGTTGCCTTATGCCGAGGCGCCCCGAAGACCGACTCTTTTGTGGTGGACGCCAAACTGGCGGCTAACCCGCTTGGACCTGCCAATGTTCGGGTCGACCGTGAGCATGGAAAGGCGGCGCGAACAGTAGTCGAGGTACGGGAAAGATTTTCAGGCTGGACGTTGCTTGAATGCGAGCCTCTCCAGGAGCGTTTGGAACAGGTTCAGGCCCACCTTCAGCGTGCAGGAGTGCCGCTGGCCGGCGCTTCCTGTTACGGCGGGCGGCCATTGTTTCTCTCGAGTTTGAAACCAAATTATCGGCTGAAGCCTCAGCAAACCGAACGACCGCTTTTAGCCCGCGCGGCCCTTCATGCCGAAAAGATTGTTTTTCCACATCCGGAAACCGGGGAAATGATTGCGTTGACGGCACCTTGGCAGAAAGATCTAACTGTTGCGCTTAAATACCTGAGGTTGTTCGCGAAAGCATAGTGAGAACGGGCCGGGCCTTTGCCTCAGGAGACGTCATCTCGGCCCGAAGAGGTTAGTTGAAATAAAGGGACCATTGGTGCTAATAAGACTTGTTCCTGTGCCGGTGCTCGTTCCGCCGATACTTGAACCTACGCTGCCGCCGGACGGACCGGTCAGGCCTTGATTTGCTGTGGTCACTCCAGTTCGGGTGCCCCCCAGGCTGATATTGGTTGCGCCGAGCGCCGGCGAGGTTGCTCCAGTTCCGAGCGTGGCACCGGTGGGTAATGCAGTTCCAATTGAGGCGCCGGTCGTAGGGTTCGCGGTGCTCCCCGAGGTATTGGCAGAAGCAGGTCTCGAGGACGAACCTGTCGTGCTGGGCACGCCTGTTTGTGTCGGTGACAACAATGTTGGGGTAATCCCCCCGGTCGAACCGTCAGAACTCACAGCTCCGGTTGTGTTTATGGTAGAGGAACTCGCGGATGAAGCACCCGAACTCGATCCCGTGGCTGCTGGTGAAGTCACTGTGCTCGCGGGCTGGCTTACATAAGGCGCGACACCAAAACCGGCAGGGTTATCGATCGATAAAGCATCCGGAGCACCCTGGCGAACGACTTGGCTCTCCGGTGGCGTTCGCTCCATGCGGATAACCGTGCGAGGTTCCACAGAAGAGTGATCCCAAACGCAGCCGGCGGTCACCAACAAAACCAACGATAGGACAAGCAGCTTTCTCATAAAATTCCTTTCCGAATAAAACATTCCATTCGGTGCTCCAGGTGGCAATGGGGCGATTTGGGGAGGTGATCGCCGCCGGACATCAAGCTCGGATTTACCCAATGTCGGCAGAAATCTCTAGCATTCTGGACTGCCTCTCTTCCTTTGTCGGAAACTTTGTCGAATTGTTTGCAGCCTCGTATGGCAAGGAAGTGTTTCGACAACGTTTCCGACAAAGTTGGGAAGGCACTAAATCGGAACGGGCTCTCGCGCGCGCTCAGGCACGACCGAGGTTTTGCAGTATGCGCAAGGTTGGCTGCGCTTTATTGAGTGTGTAGAAGTGAATACCCGGAGCGCCGGAGCGAAGCAGATCCTCGCATTGTTTAGTGGCGTAATCGATGCCGAATTCAGTCACCGCTGCGTCATTATCGCCCAGTTCATCCAGTTTTGCCGCGACCGCCGCTGGAATACGCGCACCGCACAAAGCAGTAAAGCGCTTGATTTGCGCCGAACTTAGGATTGGAATTATCCCGGGGACGAGCGGGACTTTGACGTTGTGCTGACGAGTCAAATGATCGCGGAACTCATAAAAATCGGCGTTATCAAAAAACAATTGGGTGATTACGAAATCCGCTCCGGCATCGATCTTTTTCCGAAGATGAACCCAATCGACGTATTTGCCTTCTTTGCAGGCGATGTGGCCTTCAGGGAAACCAGCGACCCCAATGGAGAAATGACCAAGTTCGCGAATAAATTCGACCAGTTGGTTGGAAAACTCAAAACCGCCAGCCGTGGGTTGAAAGTCTCCGCCACCTGGAGGATCGCCTCGCAAGGCCAGAACATTGTGCACACCGAGCGTTTGGATTTTGCCAAGCAATTCACGGATTTCCTCCCGAGTAGCGCAAACGCACGTCAGATGCGCCACAGCAGTCAACCCGTGGTCCTTTTGAATCCGATCGACGATCATCAGAGTTTTTTCTCGCGTGCTACCACCCGCCCCATAAGTAACGGAGCAATAATCAGGTTTGGTTTGCAGCAACGCGGGAAGGGTTTTGTTCAAGAGCGTTTGATCCCCTTCATCGGTTTTCGGCGGAAAAAACTCGAACGAAATCACCGGCTGGCTAGCAGCGCGTTTTGTTGAATAAATGTCTCGAACCAACTGCATGTCGCACAGGATGCGGCATGGAAAGGTGAAAACCAAGCTTCGAAGAAGCAAGAGTGATCTATTTCCCTTGGTATCGCCAATCAGGCGCTTCTCTCGCGTCCTGCATTGGCGAAGCATGAAGGCGGAGATGCGAGTTGCGTCTCAATATACATCCCGCAGATAGCGCTTCTCAGTGCGCATCAGCGTTTGATTCACATAGACACTTGCGGCCTCGGGACTCATCCCGCCCTGCTTTGTGGCAATATCAATCAGGGTTTGATGAACATCTTTCGCCATGCGCTTGGCATCGCCACAGACATAAAAGTAAGCGCCATTTTGTAGCCAGTCCCACAATTGGCGGGCATTCTCGAGCATGCGGTGCTGCACATAGACTTTTTCGGCCTGGTCGCGGGAAAACGCCAAATCCAACCGCGCGAGTTTCCCCTTTTTCTGATAATCGAGCAGTTCATCTCCGTAGAGAAAATCCGTGGCGCGATGTTGTTCGCCAAAAATAAGCCAGTTCAACCCAGTCCCTCCATCGAGGACGCGCTCTTCCAAAAAGGCGCGAAAAGGCGCCACGCCAGTGCCCGGACCGACCATGACGATATTTGTGGCATTATCCTTCGGTAGTCTAAACGTGCGAGATTCCTGAACATAAACTGGAATGTCCTTCACGAAAGTTTGCGAGTGATCGGCAAAAAAGCCGGAGGCGAGCCCCTTTTTTGTGCGGCCATGCGTTTCGTAACGCACGACCGAGATGCAAAGATGCGCTTCATTTGGATGGGCCTTCAGACTGGAAGCGATGGAATAAAGTCTGGGAACAATGGGGGATAATTGAGACAGAAATACCTCTGGCGTCTCAAACTTTACCTCGTCAAATTCGGTCAGAATGTCCACGTAATCCCGGGTGTAGAGATATTCGCTCACCACGTCGCCATTATCCACGATTTCCATGAGCCGATTGCGTTGTTCTCCCTGCGCAATACGTTCTGCCATTCCCGACAACATTTTTCGATTCGCGCGATTAAGGATGTAATCCTCCGCCAGGGCCTGGCGTAGAGTGGGCTCTTCTCCCTTTGAATTTTTTATTCGGGTTTGAGGATCAAATCCAAGCAGGGCCACAACTTGATCGACTAACTCAGGCGGATTACGCCCGAAAGCGCCCAGTGAATCTCCGGGGGTATAGGTCAAGCCGCTGCCAGCCAGGCTCACGACAAAATGGCGGGTATCCTTCAACGAGCCCTGCCTGGTCAAATGTTCGTGCCGCGTTAGCTCCGCTCGAAACGGATTCTTGCGCGAGTACACATTCGATATTTCCGGAGATTGCTGTTTGTTTAGTGTGTCGCCCATGTCACCCATGAATTGTGTTTTCAAATTTGCAGGCCGGAGCTCTGCCAGTTCAACTGCATTAATTTGGCCCAAAAAATGGCCCTATCAGTGTCGAAAACATAGGGACTAGCTGCCAGATAGCCAGAAATTTCAAGATGCAGTTTACAGGCTCACAGGTTCGTCCTATCTTCCGGCTGCAAAATTTTGATAAGCCCGGCGATGAAACGCACTCCACTATTCGCCACACATCAAAAGCTCGGCGGCAAACTGATCGAGTTTGGTGGCTGGGAGATGCCTGTACATTACACCAGCATCATGGATGAACACCTCGCGGTCCGAAACACCGCAGGGATCTTTGATATCTCGCACATGGGCGAGGTGACAGTTCAAGGGGCGGGCGCGGCAGGTTTCCTGAATCAAACTCTTACGAATGACATTCGCAAGCTCGTGATCGGTCAGGGCCAATACACCCTCATGTGTAACGAAACGGGAGGGGTCGTCGATGATTTGTATGCTTATCGCCTGGCGCAGGAGGATTATCTCCTGATCGTTAACGCTTCGCGAATTGACGAGGACACAGCATGGCTCCAGAAGCAATGGTCAGTATTTTCCCAACGAGAACATGTGAACCTGCAAAACGTTTCCGGACAGATGGGAGCGATCGCGGTGCAAGGCCCTCGCGTGGTTGAATTCATGGACGAATGTTTTCCCGGTCCCTCTCGCGGCGGGACGGACGTTAGAAAAGTATCTGAGCTGAAAAAGAATCAGATCGCCAAGGTAATCTTCAACGAGAATGAGCTCTGGATCTCTCGTACCGGTTACACCGGCGAGGATGGGTTCGAGGTGGTCGCGAGGGGAACACTTTTGGAAGCAATTTGGAATAGGTGCATCGCGGCAGGTCAAAGAGTGGGCATCAAGCCGGCTGGCTTAGGCGCCAGGGATACTTTGCGAACCGAAATGTGTTATCCCCTGTATGGCCACGAACTTGACGAGACGACAAGCCCAATGGAGGCAGCTTTGGGATTCTTTGTTTCCATCGAGAAAGGTGACTTTGTGAGCCGCTCCATTCTTGCAGGCCAAAAGGAAAAGGGAATCAAAAAGCGGCTCGTCCCATTCAAAATGACCGGCAAGTCAGCGCCACCCCGGCCGCATTACCTGGTTTGGGGCACAAACAATAAGGAAAGCAAACTGGGCGAAGTCACCAGTGGCACGCAAAGTCCATCGCTGGGTATTGGCATTGGAATGGCCTTCGTGCCACCCGAATCCAGCGCTGCGGGTACGCCTGTTGAAATCGAGATTCGGGAAAGGCGCTTTCCCGCCGAAATTGTTCGAAAACCAATATATCGAAAACCTGATTGACCCTGGATCAAGTCCCTGACTCAATTGCCGTATGTCTAATATTCCTTCCGATTTAAAGTATGCCAAATCTCACGAATGGGTGCGGCTGTCCGGCGCTGAAGCGACCGTGGGAATCACCGACCACGCCCAACATGAATTAACCGATGTTGTTTTTGTAGAGTTGCCCGCAGTTGGAAAAAAAATAAAGGCGGGAGAAAGCTGCGCGGTTGTTGAATCTGTTAAAACCGCCAGTGATATTTATTCGCCAGTCAGTGGTGAGGTGAAAGAAATCAATAAGGCCGTTACCGATGATCCATCACTCGTGAACCGAGAACCCTATTCCGCCGGCTGGTTTTTTAAACTCACATTATCCGATCCGGCTGAGTTGGAACGACTGCTTGGGCCAACTGAGTACAAAACACAAATCGGAGAATGATACAATCTCATTTGAAAATTCTCCCGACCTCCACGATTGTATTCTGTGAAATCTAAACCAATTCGTTTGTTCATTAAACCGTACTGTGGGTGGTGTCATAAAGCCATACATTGGCTGGATGCGCACGGGGTGACTTACGAAAAAATTGATGTCATTGCTGACGAAGCAGCGTATGACGAGATGATTCGGCTTTCCGGTCAGGACTTGGCGCCGGTGATCGAAGCCGACGGGGAGATTCTTGCTGATTTCGCTCCCGATCAATTGCCCGAGTTTTTCAAAAGGTTAAAAAATGCCGGCACTCAACTCCGCTGAGGCGGCTACGCGGCCTCGGTTGCCCCCCTGGCTGCGCATTACACTGCCGCAAACCGATCGTTTCGCCCGGACACGCTCGCTGCTACAGGAACTGCAGCTTCATACCGTTTGCGAAAGTGCCAAATGCCCGAATCATTGGGAATGCTGGAGTCGTGGGACCGCCACTTTCATGATTGCCGGGGATCACTGCACCCGCGCTTGCCGCTTTTGTGCTGTGTCTACCGCAAAACCGTTGCCTTTGGAAAGTGATGAACCAGCTCGTGTCGCCGAGGCGGTACGCCGGATGGCGCTAAAGCATGTGGTCATTACTGCGGTGGCACGGGATGATTTAGAGGACGGCGGGGCAGAACACTTTCATCGCACGATTCAGGCTGTACGGGCACTCAACCCCGCCACTGTCATCGAAGTCCTAACGCCGGATTTTAACGAGCGTGACGCTTCTATCGACGAAGTCATCGAGGCTGCCCCACACATTTTTAATCACAATCTCGAAACGGTGCGGCGTCTGACTCCCTCGGTCCGTTCCCGCGCAACATACGACCGATCCCTGAATGTTTTGCGTAAAATTAAACAGAAAGCCGGGGAGCGCATTTATACCAAGTCAGGCTTAATGCTTGGGCTGGGGGAGACGGAACGGGAAGTTATGTCTGCCCTAGCTGACTTGCGGGAGGTGAAATGTGACTTGCTTACTCTCGGCCAGTACCTTCAGCCAACCTTGCGGCATTTGCCGGTAGTGAATTTTGTTAGCCCCAGCACTTTTGCTACGATTGGATCGGCTGCCAGAGAAATGGGTTTTCTCCATGTTGCGAGCGGACCGATGGTACGCAGCTCATATCATGCCGATGACTTTCAGTTGCCTGGAACCGCGACTTGTTCCTGAGGACACCACGGAAGATGCCGGGTGGGGACACCCCCTACCGGATGGGAACGAAAATTTTAACATGTAGGCCCAGTGCCTCACCGGGCTTCCCCGGGAGTTGTGGATCGAAAAGGGGTCAGTGCGGACCATATTTTTTCTTTATGAAAATGAAGGCACTTGCCATTACAAAAAAGAAAACCGTCAAAGCGATTACAGTGGCCACTACTTTCAAAACTTTAGCATGCTGAAACGCGCGATGGGTACGCTGTTTTTCAGACTCCATGAAGAGCGCAAATTCTTTATCCAGGGATAGAATGGCCTGCAGATCCTCCTTAAGTTTCAAAGTGAGCCAGTCGGTGCTTTCCCCTTTCCATAGCACAGGCAGTTTTTCCAAGGTTTGAGCGTCCGCCGGCGTCAAAGAACACTGACTCCAAAAGGGCGCCTTTTCCCGGGTCCAAAGCCGGAGCAACCCATGGTTTCGCGCAACAGATTGGATGCGTTCCCATAGCAACGGACGGAGTTGATCGGCCTGCCCGAAATCGGCAAACAATTCACTATGAATCCGGGCTTGTCGTTCCGCCACCTGAAGTCCAACCATGGCGACGATTTTACCTTGGTTCTCGACGACTTGAAACTCGGTGACGCGCTTGCTGAGCTCTGGAACCGACCATTGCATGCTTTGCCAAAAGGCCGTCAATTGTGGCAGGTCATCCAGCGTCGCGCGTCGTATCTGATAGTTCGACGGTTCCATCGGCGCTCAGCCTAATTAAGTTAAACAAAAATTCAACTGATTTGCTCGGAATCAGATTTTGGCGCGACAAACAGCATCGCCTCCTATTGTCCGAAACGATTCAGAAGACGAACAGGAGAGAACAGAGAGAACAGAGATTAGGAGCCATAAAGATGCATTAATGCCCTGCAGAACCCAGTCACTAATCGGTGAGTTCCGAGAAAACGCCAACTATCAAACTCCGGCCCCGTTTCTCTGTTATCTCTGTTTGCTCCTGTTCAATTTCGACTGCATCGTGCCGGTTATGTAGACTTGGCGAAACTAATTTGGTGGACTCCTGGCTTTCCACTGCGCATTGTTTTGCCGGATGGATGCGGATGAACAGGATATTTGCAATTACCTGAAGCAGTGGCCGAAACAATTTATCTCCGGACGGGAAATTGCGCGGCGAGCGGGTGGCAAACGGCGCTCCAGGAATGATCCTTTCTGGGCCAACGCGGTTCTTTCGCGCATGGTCGAAAAACAGATACTTGAAACGGACCGCTCTGGCCATTTTCGCATCCTCCAAAAAGAAGTAAAACCGGGTGATAAGAAATGGATTTCACCTGAGTTGCAGAAATTGCTCGAGGAAAGTGGAAAAAAATTCTCGGGTACCATAGAAATAGAGGAGCCAGAAGAGCCGCACTCCTGATATTTCAGCTTCATTTCAGGTTAGCCGAACGCCGATAATAACTACATGAAACAACAAGCCTACGCCCGAGCGGGGGTTGATATCGCTTTGGGAAACAGTGTCAAAGCTACCTTGCCTCGATTGCTCGCTGCCACGCACAGGCCGGAGGTGCTGGGAAAAGTGGGCGGGTTTGGAGGCCTTTTTGCCCTGAACAACCGCAAATACCGCCAGCCAGTGCTGGTTTCGAGTGTCGATGGTGTGGGAACCAAACTCAAAATCGCTTTCACCGCTGATCGGCATGACACTGTGGGACAGGACCTGGTCAATCACTGTGTAAACGACATCGCGGTGCTCGGCGCTGAGCCCCTCTTTTTCCTGGATTATATTGGAACTGGAAAACTCGAGCCGCGGATCTTTACTCAAATCATCAAGGGGTTTGCCAAAGCGTGCGCCGAAAATGGGTGCTCGCTGATTGGGGGAGAGACAGCGCAGATGCCAGGTTTTTATCAACCAGGCGAGTACGATTTGAGTGGCACCATCGTCGGAGTGGTTGAAAAATCACGCATGCTGGAGGGCAAGACCGTCAAACCTGGAGATCTCGTCATCGGGTTGGCATCCAATGGACTGCATACCAATGGTTATTCCCTTGCTAGAAAAATCTTTTTTGATCAGCTCAAATTAACGTGCGAAACGTATCTGCCTGAGCTGGGGGATACTTTGGGAAACGAATTGCTCCGGGTCCACATGAGTTATGGTTTGTTGATCCAGGAGTTGTTGCGGAAATTCAATCCAGCGACCAAACCGGTTGGCAATGGGGTAATTAAAGCCATTGCTCACATCACCGGTGGAGGTTTCGTGGACAATATCCCACGCATGCTCCCGCGCAACTGTGACGTTATCATTCGGGAAGGCTCATGGGAAGTGCCGCCGATTTTTCGTTTGCTCCAGGAAAAAAGCGGTGTTTCGAAGCAAGAACTTTATCATGTATTTAACATGGGCATTGGGATGACACTGATCGTGCAGGCCACTCAAGCCGAGGAAGTGATAAAGCAGATCCAAAGGCGCAAATATAAGGTATTTGTCATCGGGACCGTAAAGAAGGGCAGGGGCTTGGCTCTTATTGAGTAGATTAGCTTGTAGTAAGCCACAGATAAATCAGGCAAAATGGCCGCGACCGCGAACATTGACTTTGGGTTACAAATCTGTCAGTATCGGAGGAACGCAATGCTCCAATTGGCCTCGCAAGAGACCAGGGCGCTTGCAGCATGAAAAAGCGAAGATTTAATTGGCTCATCAGCGACATTGTTCGCAAGGGGCTGAAGTTTTACCTGGAATCCTCCGCGAAACTTCGTGGCCAACGGTTTTACTGCTCCGCCCTGGCCGGCGAGTCGGAATATAATATTACAGTAAACTGCGATCTCACAGTTTCTTGCAATTGCCAGGATTACAATGGCGCAGGGCACATGGGGGATTTGAACAAAAACTCTTTTCAAGAGGTTTTCTTCGGACCAAAGGCGCAGCATCTTCGTACAGAATTAGCCAAAGGCAAATTGCCCATCATTACTTGCGCCCGCTGCGGGGACCTCAAGCGTGTTTGCAAATCGCAAGTGAAAGTGATGAAGCCCATCCCAGGCCTCTCTCTGACCACTAATGGGAATGACACTCCTAGTCGCAATGGTTCGCCAGAAACTCATTCAGATGAGCTTCCCGCCCAACTTTTCGCCGGGCCTGAACCGCGTTTACCTTATCGAGGGATGCTTCTGGAAAACACCGTGCGGTGTAACATTGATTGCATTGGTTGCGATCGCCAATCTGCTGCCCGAATTCGCACCACGCTCCAAATGGATTTGGCCAAGCTCTCGCGCATGGCGGACCTGGTCAGTGAACTTGGTCTGCAACAATTATTTTATCTGAATCTTGGCGAGCCGTTCTTGTCCCCTAATATCGGCCAGGAGTTGCCCTTGCTGCGTCAAAAGAACCCCGATTGCCGAATCGTCATTTCCACGAACGGGATTATTCTCAATAACGACGTTAAAAGGGAAGCGGCCCTCAGCGCCAGCCATCTGCTCTTTTCAATCGCCGGCGTGAACGACCCGATGCTCAAGAAATATGAACATCACGGTAATTTCGATAAGGCCTATGGGAATATGAAGGCGCTCGTGGAATATCGCAATGCGCGTGGCCTGTCCAAGCCGCTGATTGAATGGAAATATCTTCTGTTTAATTGGAATGACCGGAAGCACACCATCAATCAAGCCATTGAAATGGCCAAAGAAGCGGGAGTGGACGCCATTTCTTTTTGGCCGACCAACAACCCCTTCTATGGTTATTCTTTCCGGTACCGGCTCGGTTTTCTAAACCATGTCGGCGTGAGAAACTGGAAAGGGCGTGAGCTGGATTTGCGTTCTATTCAGCCGGAACAGATCGCAGCGTGAAGCTTCCTGGCCCTTAAAAAGCCGACTATTTCTTCTGCTGCTCTTGTGCCTGAGCCTCTTTAATTTTTTTGTCCACTTCCTCAGGTTTGATCACTTCAATCTTGGCGCCTTTCTTGAGTTCCTCCGCTGAAGGTACCTTGATAATATCGCTGGTTAAAGGCTGGGCCGTGGGAGGCGGCGGTGCAGGTTCGGTTCCGACCAATTCCACTTCGAAAATTAAGGCGGCGCCGGGTTCAATTTTAGGGGCGTGGCCCATATCTGCGTACGCGAGTGAGGCAGGGATGAAAAGTTGCCATTTTGAACCGACTTTCATCATCATAAGCGCTTCGGTCCAACCTTTGATAACACGGGTAACCTGAAATTTCGCGGGCGAGTCTTTAGCAGACATGTCAAATTCTGTTCCATTGATCAGAGTGCCCCGATAATTTACGGAGACGAAATCATTGGTACCGGGCATAGGACCCGTGCCTTCCTTCAAGATCTTGTATTGCATTTCCTCAGTCTGGCCGTTGGGCATTGTAATTACGTGGGTTTTGACGCCCTCTTTTTTCTTATTTTCGGCGAGGAATTCTTCGGCTGCTTTGCGATTTTTCTGCGATAGCGCCTGCCGGTCTAGCTCACGTTTGGCGGCCATTTCTTTTTGGTAGGCCATCAACGCCTCCCTCACCTGGGCTTCAGAGAGCTTCGATTCCTTTCCAGTAAGAACATCCTTGATTGCTCCAGCCAGGATATCCACATCGACATCGTAACCATTGCGTTTCAGGTTATTACCTATATTCATTCCGATGCCGTAGCTAACTTTGTCTTTTTGCTCCTTTAACTCGGACTTTTCCTCGGCAGCCCATAAAGCCGATTGCAGCATGGCGACACTCAATGTTACTAGCAAAATTCGTTTCATACTATTTCTCTGTTTATTGTAGCCAAAATTCAATTTTGGCGCCGTCCCATGTACACTAAACCCGAGAAATGTCCAGCGCCAATCTTTCTCCAGAAAGAGGGGCTAACGCCCCCCTTCGGTAAACTTTATCCCTGAGGGGGCGCATCTTGACACTGTTCTTAAGATAAGGGGGTAACGGTTCCTCACCGGCACAACCCAAACAGAACCGGTGTCAACTAATGCAACCAAACAAAAAAACGTTTCCCA
>Ga0163163_10000134_pt1 | contig 76268 bp, 58 predicted proteins | sample S65metaG_FD_119766 | JGI IMG/M metagenome (GOLD analysis project Ga0163163, IMG submission 119766) | Switchgrass rhizosphere microbial communities from Kellogg Biological Station, Michigan, USA - S6-5 metaG | ecosystem: Host-associated > Plants > Roots > Rhizosphere > Soil | place: USA...
AAAGCGTGCGCGATCGGCAGCCCTTCATTGGATGCCAACAGCACACCCTTTAGCTCCGGAATGGAATTTCGCAGCTCTTCCAAAGTTGCCTTCAACGTTTCGCCTTTCGCCATGAGTGCCTCTCTCCTAAGCTCGACTCTCCGATATCCCGGAGAAGATAACCATCTATCGGCGCATAGGGAAATAACTGTAGAGCAGGCTAAAGCGCATTTGCGATTGGGCGTAGGTGTGGTTCCGCAGGGTAGCCGATCCTTTTGCGCACGGCTTGAACAACTTGCATTCAGCCGCCCCAAACGGTGTATGTAATCCAGCTTCCGGGTGCTTAGTGTGATTAACCGGGGTCGCGCTAAGGTGTCTACCTGAGATCCACCGGATAAGTGCTGTACCGCGTAGAATGCCCCCCTTGGAGTCTTTTGGAGCGGACTGAAAGAACCGATCAATCTAAGGTATGCGGTGTCTGCAGTGCGGCAAGGCTATTCCTCTGTTCAAGCGACTCGGCGGAAGCAGCGAGTTCTGCTCCGACGCGCATCGCCGCGAGTATCAGCGGGAATACAGCCAGCTTGCGCTCGGGCGCTTAATGCAGTCTCATTCCACTGAGTGGCAAGCAGTGCCTGTGCAGGCGCCGCCTTTGGCGACCGCTTCCGTACCGGCCGCAATTGAGCCGCCCGCGACCACCGTGAATGGCGCGCCCGCCGCGGCAAAGCCGAGTGCCGCGCCCGCGTGGGCCGAAACGGCGCGCCCTGTGACCACTCCATCCGCACCTGCGGCGAACGCGAACGGAATCATTAAATCTCAGCCGCTACCGACGATCCCGGCCGTCCCCCCGCCAGCTGCGTCGCAACCGGGCACTACCAAAGCCGCGTCAGAACCCGCCACTGCAAAAGCGGCCGCCATTCAAAAGCCGGCTCCAGCAGAATTACAATTCGCGCTGGTGGCCGCCCCCGAATTCGAGCACGCATTCGCTTCTTTGGCTCCCGACAGGCCGCGGCGGCAAGCTGACATATTGCTCGCCGAGTTGGCACAGGGCGGAGCCATCGAATGGGAGAGCGGTGTTGAAATCGCAAATTCGATCGCGCGCTCGATGGACCACAAGCTGGATCTTCGGCAAGTCGCGCGGACGACACCGAGAATTGCTCTGGATCTCCGCATCGTGCCTCCCGAATCCGTGGAGACGGAAAACCGGCCTCTCACCGTTTCGATAGCGCTGGCCGACCCCGCCGAAGCGTCGCTATGGATCGGCCCTCACCGCGATGTTGCGGGCGAACTGACATCTTTGAACGATTTCGCGAACGATCAATTTTCGAAGTCGGATTTTGAGGTACCGATGTTCTCCGGCGTCTCCGTGGCACCTGTCGTCTCCGCGACGCCTGTTGACTCCGCGACGCCTGTTGACTATGCGGATCCTGCTGAGTCGGCGGAGCCTGTCGATGAGACGCCTGGTGTCTCCGCGGAGTCCGTGGTTGCCGAGCCGTTGTCTACGCAACCTCAACCCGCAGTCGTCAAAAGTGAACCGTCGCCCCAGGAAACGGAACCAAGCGTAGCGGAATCCCAAACTTCGGCGCCCATCCCTACTCTCCGGATACCCGATCCGGAACTCAATCCCATCGTCGTGAACTCCACAGGGATCGCGGCGGGGAGAGCCAAACCACTTCCGGTGTTCGGCGCGACACCCATTGGCGCTGGAACCATTCAGATACCGCAGCCCAATGGTCTGCCGCTCCGGCCGTTGATGGTGTTGGTAGCAGCCGCTTCCGCCCCCGGAGTTAAAACCCAGGCTAAACATCGCAAAGGGGATTTCCTGGGCCTGCGTTCCGCCGTCTCGAACAAGCCCGAGCTGCCGGCGCAGACTCCAGCCGGCCCGACGGCGTCGCGGATGCGCAAGATCCTAGCGGCTCTCGGTGGTGTGGCTGTGCTTGGGGCCGGCATCTTTTTCTTCTTGGGCAAGCAGAGCGACGCGGGATTGAAACCAGCCCCGGCCGCGCTCACCGACGGCGCATCGGGCGATCAATGGATCGCGAACTTTGCTCCCGACGCCCAACGCCAGCGCAGAGTCTCGCTGCTGCGATCCTCGACGAATCTTTCGGCTTATCGTCTGGATTTTGAGAGTTCCATCCAGATCAAGGCGCTGGGCTGGGTGTACCGCGCGCGGGACGCCAAGAATTTTTACGTCAGCAAAATCGAATTTCAGAAGCCCGGGCAAAATCCCGTATATGCGCTGGTGCATTACGCCGTCATCAATGGCGTGGAACAGCCGCGCGTGGAAACTCCGCTGCATGTGACGGTGCCGATGGGCGGGCGTTACAAGATCCGCTTTGAAGCGGTGGGAAATCGTTTCACAACCTGGGTGCAAGGCCAGCGAGTGGAGCAGTGGACCGACTCGCGGCTTTCGTCCGGCGGTGCAGGCCTGTACGGAGAAGGGGCGGAGAAATCCGCCTTGCATGGGGACTTCGTGGTTACACCGCTATCGCATTAGAAAGAGATTTTAGATAGGAGACGCCACCATGGCGCAGGACATTCCGGCAGACAAACCGCCAGACGTTACTCAGGTTTTCTTCGTAGACGACGATCTCATCGAGCGTCTTCTACGGGGGGACACAGCTCCGGTTCCGCCTAAACCGCAAAGGCCGGCTTTTGCGGGCAGTCTGGCTCCGGCCATTGAACTGGCGTCCGCGGGAAAAGTGGACGACGCGGTAGAGAAGCTCAAAGGGGCGCTCGACCGCGGCGAAAGTGCCGGCGAAGTCCATAACGCCCTCGGGCATCTTCGCTTCGAACAGCAAAATTGGAGCGAAGCCGAACTCCACTACGCGAAAGCCGCGAAGCAGGAGCCGAAGAACACTGCCGCGCATTACAATCTGGCGCTGTGCCTGGAGCGTCAGGAGAAATTCCAAGCTGCCGCGCAGGAGTTTGAAGCCGCTCTGGCGATTGATCCCAATCGCTGGCAAGCCCACATCGGCCGCGGGCTGTGCCTGCTCCGATTGAACCGGGCGGACGCCGCGCTGCCGTGCTGGGAGGCGGCCCTCAACGGCGTTCCTGCCGCGAAGAAAGATCAGAGGAAGGACGATATCCTTTTTGGCAAGGCAGTGGCCCTGCATCAACTGGGTCGTTTGGACGAAGCTTCCGACTTATACAACCAGTTGTTGCCCGCCAATCCCAACTCCATCGACCTGCTAGCGAATCTGACGACACTGTCGCTCGCGCGTAAAGATGAAGCCAGGGCAAAGGAAATGGCCGAGCGCCTATTTAAGATCCAGCCCGAGTCACGAGCTGCGCTGGAGGGGCTGGCCGCTACCGCATTCTCGCGGGGCGACTATAGCGCCGCGGCTCAGCATTGCTCACAACTGACCAAGGTCGCCGGGGACGCTTACGACGTATGGTTCAATCTGGGCGTGGCGTACCACAAGACCGGCCGCCTGGAACAGGCCGCGAACGCCTATCGTGAGGCGCTGCGTCTTCGTCCAGAGGCGGTGGAAGCCAATGCCAATCTCGGCGCTGCGCTGCAGGAGCGGGGCGACCTGACCGGCGCGCGCGAAGCTTATCGGAGCGCGCTCGAAGGCTCGCCCGAGCTGCCTGGCGCGTTGTGGAATCTGGCGCTTGCGGCGGACCGCGAAGGCAGCGCAACGCAAGCCGAAGAATTTCTTGAACGACTGGTGAAAGTTGAACCGAATTGGCAGGATGCTTCGTTCCGCCTAGGCTATCTGCGCCTGAAACGCGGCGAGTTCGCGGGAGCGGTGGATTGTTTTGAAGCCTGTTTGAAGCAGCGGAAAGACTGGCTGGAAGCGCTGGTGAACCTGGGCGTCGCGTCCTGGAAATTCGGAGATCTGGAGAGCGCGGCAAGCGCCTTCCGCCAGGTTCGATCCCTCAATCCCAAGTATCCGGATGCTCTGCGTTATCTCGCGGCGGTGGCCATCGAACAAAAGAACTCCAGTGAAGCCCGTGAGATCATCGGCAAGCTGGGGCCGTCTTCGCCGGAGCTGCAATATAATCTCGGCCTCTTGCTGCAGTCGACCGGCGACCATAACGCCGCCGCCGAGTGCTACCGCATAACCTTGCAGCACAAGCCTGACTTTAGCGGCGCGATGATCAACCTGGGACATGCCCTGAAAGCCGTCGGGCAGGAAGAAGAAGCTCGCAATGTCTGGAGCCAGGCGGTCGCCGCCGATCCTGGCCTCGCCGCCAAATATTTTCAGTAGGATTACAGATTAACGCCGCCGCACGCCGTTGCACGGGCCGCGATCGCCGAGGGCAGGCTATCATGAGGTTTGGGTGAGAAGAAGTCACGCAGCACCCGTGCCCGGGTTCTGCTGGTGGTTATCAACGTCGTATCTCTGGCGAGCCTGCTCTGGACTCTGCGCGGCTCCCACCTATCCGAACTCAAAGACGATCTGCTGGAGATGAACTGGTGGTGGATCGTTCTCGCGGTAGCCGCGGACGTATCGGTCTACTTCTGGCACGGGCTACGGTGGCAGACTCTGTTGCGGCCGGTCGTGCGTCTCAAGTACTGGGAGCCGGTGCGGGCAATTTACGTGGGCCTGTTCGCCAACGAAGTGCTGCCGTTCCGCGCGGGCGAAGTATTGCGCTGTTACCTGCTGGCCCGCAACCCCAAGTTGCCACTCTCGGTGTCTCTGACCAGCGCCTTGATCGAGCGTATCTTTGACGGCATCTGGCTCTCCATGTGCATCATCCTGATGTTGCGCTTTACCGTGATTCCTCGCAGCCTGCGCTTTTTGGTGGACGGCGCCTACTTCCTGGGGATTTCGGTGCTGGTAATAGCGCTGGTTCTGGGCGTCATCATGTTCCGGCGGCATGAAACGCGCGCGGCGCTGGCCGGGGAGAAAGGGTGGCGGCGGCAATTGCATGTGCTGATCGATGACCTTGAGATCATCGGGCACTCGCGCTATCTGTGGGCGTCATTCCTGCAAAGTCTCCCCTACCTGCTCCTCATGACGGTGCCCATTTATGCGACGATGCGCGGCTTCGGCTTCGATTCCTTGTGGGGAGTGGCATTCGTGGTGATGGTGGTGTTGCGGCTGGGCACGGTGGTACCGCAGGCTCCGGGAAATTTAGGGTTGTTTCAAGTGCTGGTGGTGGAGGTCCTGGAAAAGATCTTCAACTTTGCCCATGCGGATGCGGCGCGATTCTCGTTGGTCCTGTGGGGGATCGTCACGCTACCGCTGTTGATCGGCGGAGCCATTTCGCTGGCGGTTACCGAAGGAAAGTTGAGTGACTTGCATAGCGCGGCCACCAGCGAGACCAGCCAGATCACGAACTCGCGCCCATGACTTTTTCGTAGACCGCCCAGGTTTGCGCTACCGCCGACTCCCAGGTGAAGCGCGGCACGCGTGCGCGGCCCCGGGCGATCAGGTCCTCCCGCAAGCCCTCGTCGGCTGCCAGACGCGTCAGCGCGTGGGCCAGTTGGTCGATATTCAGGGGGTCTACTAGAAGCGCCGCATCGCCGGCTACTTCGGGCATGGCCGACGACTGCGAAGTTACAACGGGGACTCCGTGGGCCATGGCTTCGAGGATCGGCATTCCGAAGCCTTCATCGAGCGAGGGAAAGGCAAAGATGCGGGCGCGAGCGTATAGCGCCGCGAGCTGCCCGCCCGACAGGTGGCCGAGGACGTCGATGTCCGCCCGCCGCGGGCTTTCTTCCACTGCCCGTAGCTCTTCGGCCGCGCCATAGCCTTGGGACGCGCCGGCCAGCGCCAGACGCCAGCCTGCGGGGAGACGTTCGAAGGCCTTCACCAGACGGCCCACATTCTTGCGCTTCTGAATGACGCCTACGAACAAGACCAGGTTCTCGCGACGTGCGGAGCTAACTCCAGCGACCTGCGGGGACCCATGAGGCACGACGTAAATGCGCGATGGCTCGATGCCCAGAAGCTGCTCCACTTGCAAAGCGGTGGATTGCGATACCGCGATGATGGCATCGCTGCTGGCGGCTGCTTGGCGGGCCTGCTCCGTGAAGCGCGCGCGGAACTCCGGTGACGAGTATTCGCCGGTCATTACGAACAGGTCGTGAAAAGTACAGACGGTGCGGGGCGACCGCCGGTCGACTCGCTTGTCGAGACGCTGATTGAGAGCGTGGAACAGGTCGGCGCGCGGCGCTCCCGTCAGCAGACGGCGGCTGGCGTTGGGCGGGAGCTTTTCAGAGAACGACTTGAAGAGGCGATACGGGCGATAGTAAAAACGGAAGCGTTCATCGGGATGCGCGCGGGTCAGGCCGGACATCATCTCGCGTGAATACACGCCGACGCCGGATAGATTTTTGCCGAGGCTGTAGGTTGCGTCGAGGGCGATGCGCACTCGACTGTTATCGTCGCACGCGCCGCGCCGCGCGCGCCAGATCCCACGGGTACCACGCGATGCGATACAGCACCGCGGGTACTTGCGCTAGCCTGTCAAGGTGCTCCCTCGCTTGACGACCCCTGCCAAAATACAGCAGTTCCTCGACGAAGAAATCGGCTACAACCGCGAGCCGCGCGGCGCATCGTGTTATTCGCCGCAGACCGTCCTGCGCGAGCGCGTGGCGCACTGCATGGAGGGCGCGCTGGTGGGTGCAATGGCACTGCGCAAGCTGGGATACCCGCCGCTCCTAGTCGACCTGGAAGCCGTGCGCGATTCTGACCACGTGCTGGCGGTTTATCGCGTCAACGGGCATTGGGGAGCGGTGGCGAAGTCCGACTACGCCGGTCTACGCTCACGCGAACCGGTCTACGCTACCATCCGGGAATTGGCGATGAGTTATTTCGAGCACTATTACAACCCGGCCGGCGAGAAGACTCTGCGCGCCTACTCGCGGCCGGTAAATCTTGCACGCTTCGATCGCTCGATCAAGTGGATGACCACACTCGATGAGGTCTGGGAGATCCCCGGGCACTTGTGCGTCGTTCCGCATACTCGCATTCTCGCTCCGCCCATGGAGCGCAAGCTCGCTCGCATGGATCCCCGCCTGTACCAGGCCGGGCGCGTCGGCGGAGTCATGGAGCCGTTTTTTGATTGGCGGCGCGGCGCTTCCACTCGAACAGCATCACGCCGGCCGCCACGCTGACGTTCAGCGAAGCCACTTGTCCCGCCATCGGAATGCGCACCAGGAAGTCGCAGCGCTTGGCCACGTGTTCGTGCAGCCCGCTTCCTTCTCCGCCCAGCACAATCGCGGATGGCCGGGTGAACTCTACTTCGTCGTAGGCCACCTTGCCGCGCTCGTCCAGGCCGTAGATCCAGTAGCCGCGCTCCTTCAGCTCATCCAGCGTGCGATTAATGTTTACTACGCGCACCACCGGCATGTAAGCCAGCGCACCGGCCGAGACGCGTCCCACGGTTTCCGTAAGCCCCGCCGCGCGGCGCTCCGGGATCACCACCGCTGCCGCACCCGCCGCATGAGCCGTGCGAATGATCGCGCCCAGATTGTGCGGGTCCTCTACGCCGTCCAAGATCACGTGCAATCCGCCGGACGCCGCCGTCTCGTCGATGGACGAATACTTCTCTGCTGCGCCGAATGCAACCACGCCCTGATGGTTCGCCCCGTTAGCGGCGCGGTCCAGCCGGTCGCGGGCTTCCACCCGGACCGGAATGCCGCGTTCCCGGCACAGCGCCAGCAATTCCTGTAAACGCGCGCCGCCGGCGCCTTTTGCGACCACGACACGATCCAGGGGCCGCCCGGCCAGCAGCGCCTCCCGAACAGGATGGATTCCTACAAGCGGGGACATTATCATAAGGGTACGTCATGAGTTCGCAAGAAGACATGATTGTCGGGCCCCTACCGGAGATTCCCGACAAACTGTATTTCCGGATTGGCGACGTGGCGCGCTTGGCGAACATCAAGCCCTACGTCCTGCGTTTCTGGGAAACCGAGTTCCCGGGACTGGGCCCTAAGAAATCCGGCACCGGCCACCGCCTCTACCGCCGCAAGGATGTCGAGATGGTGCTTGAAATCAAGCGCCTCCTCTATCAAGAACGCTTCACGATCGAGGGCGCGCGCAAGTTCCTCGATTCGCGAGCCAAGCCCGAGCTAGTCCCGGCCGCCCCTGCGCGAGGCAAGCGTAAGAAGGTTCAGGGCGACCTCTTCGTGGCCGACCGCACCGCCGACCTGCTGAAACTCATCGACAAGGTCCGCGATGAGCTGCGCGCACTCGCTGTGTCATTGAAATAAGGCCGCGGCGCTGAAGTATACCGCGGCGTGCAACTGGCCCTGGCTGTTCTTCTCTTAACCGAACGCACACTCCCTGCCGATAGAATGGAACTGGAATGACAAGAAAAGTTCGCAAAGCGGTTTTCCCCGCAGCCGGGCTCGGGACTCGTTTTCTTCCGGCGACCAAAGCAATGCCCAAGGAGATGCTGCCGTTAGTTGACAAGCCCCTGATCCAATACGGCGTGGAGGAAGCGAAGCTCTCCGGGGTCCAGAACATCATCATCGTCACTGGCCGCGGCAAGAGCGCCATTGAAGATCACTTCGACGTCAGCTTCGAGCTGGAACACTTGCTCGAAACCCGTCACAAGAAGGATCTGCTCGCCACGGTGCGGGCGGTATCCGACATGATCGACATCGCATACGTCCGGCAAAAAGAGGCGCTCGGCCTGGGACATGCCGTACTGCGAGCGCACGACCTGGTGGCCGACGAACCGTTTGCCGTCATCTTGTCGGACGATATCATCGACGCCGAGACGCCCTGCCTGCGCCAGCTGCTGGACGTCTACGAGTTTTATTCCGCGCCAGTGCTGGCGCTGATGGAAGTCCCGCGTGAAAATATTTCCGCCTATGGCGTGGTGGACGCGGAACCGGTGGCCCATAACGGCGGGCGCGACCGCCTCTATCGGATTCGCAATCTGGTGGAGAAGCCCAAGGCTGAAGACGCGCCTTCCAATCTCGCCATCATCGGACGCTACGTGCTGACTCCGGAGATCTTCCACTCGCTCGAAAAGATCGAGCCCGGCAGCGGCGGCGAGATTCAGTTGACCGACGGCCTGAAGCACATGCTGCGCAGCCGGCCCATCTATGGCTACAAGTTCGAAGGCAAGCGCTACGACGCGGGCGATAAGCAGGGCTTCCTGCAAGCCACCGTGGAGCTGGCACTCAAGCGCCACGATCTGGGCGCGGACTTCCTTACATATTTGAAAGGGCTGAAGCTGTGAAGGGGGTGGGCGGAAAATAATAACGGCCCCGATTGCTCGGGGCCGGTTGGTCAAACTCGCTATTGCGAGCCCGTTTTAGCTACTTCTTTTTCTTAGCAGCAGCTTTCTTCTTCGGGGCCGCTTTCTTCTTGGTTGCGAATTTCATCGTTTGATTCTCCCTTAACATCAAAGTACGCGTCACTCCGAAGAGCACGCGCTTGTGTCCCCTTTATAAGGTGGATTGATTTGAATGTCAAGAAAAAAATGCACATCGACGCCTTCGCCGGTGGTGATCGCCGAGCCCCTCGATGGCCCTCCAGCACGCAAAAACGTAAATGCGTAGAATTGTTTTAGGAGCCGCGAGGTTCATGAGAGTGTTGCGAAGGCCGATTCATGCGGGTTTCGTGTGCATCGCACTCGCCGCGGTGTTCGTCGCGGGCTGCGGCCATCACACCGCGCACGTGAAGGCGCCGATTCCCCCCGCCCGTATCGGAAGCACGGAGACGGGAGTGGCCAGCTGGTATGGAATCCCTTACGATGGGCGCCGCGCAGCCTCCGGCGAGATTTACGACATGCGTCAACTCACCGCCGCGCACCGCCAGCTTCCCTTTCAGACGTGGGTCGAGGTCACGAATCTCTCCAACGGAAAACAGGTGGAGGTGCGCATCAACGACCGCGGCCCGTTTGTGAAGGGACGCATCCTCGATCTCTCGCAGGCAGCCGCGCGCGATATCGATATGCTCCGCGCGGGAACCGCTCGCGTCCGCATAAAGGTGATCCCGCCGCCGAGTACATTGCCGACCGCACCGGCGAGCCCGCAGCCGAGCGCACCAGTCGAGATAACGGCGCCGCCAACCGCCGCGCCCGATGAACCCCCCGATGCACCAATTGTCACCACGCCTCCGGTCACGCCGCCTCCGGTCACCACGACAACTCCCGCCACTGAACCTGCTGTCACGCCGTCCCCCACTACAGCGCCGCCGACTCCCAGTTACGCTGTACAAGCCGGAGCCTTCTCCGATCCCGCCCGTGCCGAATCCCTGCGCGTCGTTCTCCAAGAGCTCTTCGCCGAAGCCCGCGTCCTGTCCTCACATGGACGCACGCCTCCACTGTGGCGCGTGATTGTCGGCCACGAGATGACCCGCGAGCAAGCCGCCGAACTCGCCATCCGCGTCCGCCGCGAAGTTGGCACCGCCATCGTGGTGCCCGAACCCGAGCCTGCGCCAGCTCCTAAAAACTAACGCTCCGCAGGCTGGGCAATTTGGCTACTACCCACATCACGTGCACTACCCCCAACGGTGGGGGTATCACCCACCCGCAAATGACTTACCCCACATCTCGGTATGGGGGACTTGAGGAAAGTTCGATTCAACCGTAGAGTTTATCTTGGGAAACGCACTATACATTAGGGCCAGCGTTCGAACGGCCAGGAACGAACATGTCAGCACAACCTATTGAAAGCCGTCACATCCTGGTGGGGCAATCGCCTCGCACGCGCCAAGTTAACCGTTTGATTGAAAAACTTGGCAGGTGCCGCTGGCCCGCGCTGTTGCTTGGCGAGACGGGCACCGGCAAAGAAGTGGTCGCCCGCTCCGTACATAATATAAAGGCCTCCGGCCCGTTCATCACCGTGGATTGTTCCTCCATGGTCGGCCCGCTCATGGAAAGCGAGCTCTTCGGGCACGTTAAGGGTGCGTTCACCGGAGCGGCCAACAACAAATTCGGATTACTCGAAGCCGCCAACGGTGGCACAGCCTTTTTCGATGAGATCGGCGAGCTGGCATTGGACCTGCAAGCCAAGCTGCTCCGCGTTCTGCAAGAGAAAGAATTCAGGCCGGTGGGTTCGGTGGCGACGCGCCACTCGGATTTCCGCATCATCGCCGCTACCAATCGCGACCTGGCAGCCGAAGTGGAGAAGGGCACCTTCCGACGCGACCTCTATTTCCGTTTGAACGTCGTAAACATTCGCCTCTCGCCTCTGCGCGAGCGACGCGAGGACATTCCCGCGCTCATCAACCATTTCCTTACGCGTGTGGGTGGCAATTATGGGGTGACGGCGGAGGCCCTGGAAGTAATGCTCTCCTACGACTGGCCCGGCAATGTGCGCGAGCTGGAGAATTGCGTGCAGCATATGGTCGCAGTCAATTCGGGCCCGCTGCTTCATACAGGCGACTTACCGTCCAATCTCCAGAATCACCTCATTCAGAAAAAAGCTCAGTTTCTTACAGCCGCCGTCGGCCGTGACACCTTTCCGGCGACGTTTTCCCCGCCAACAAAGGAGTCGTGTCCCGCGATCCTTGACGAGGCCCAATCGGCGCTCATGCCGCTGACTTCTTCAATCATGCCGCTGCATGTGCTGGAGCGCCGTGCGATCCTCAACGCTCTCGAATACACCAAAGGCGATCGCGCCATCGCGGCTCACCTGCTGGGGATCGGCCGCACCACCCTTTACCGCAAGCTGAAGGAATATCAACTCGCAACCTGACGCTGGTGCCGCCCCTGAACGCAGTTCTTGCACATGACCGCCGCAATTCTGCGATCATCGTCACAAATGCCCCAACCTTTGTCCGTCGTCGCCCAAATCAAGGCCAGGCCCGGTAAGGAAGACGATCTCCGCCGCGTGCTGCTCTCGCTCATCGAACCCACGCGCGCGGAGGACGGCTGCGTCCAATATGATCTGCACGTTCACGCCACTGACCCTGGCCGATTCGTGTTTTACGAGAATTGGCTTTCGCGCGAACATCTGGATCGCCATCTCTCCTCCCCACATCTTGCCGCCGCCATCGGAACCGCAGGGGACTGGCTGGCGGAGCCGCCCAGTATTGAAACCTACTGGCGCATCGCCTGACGGCCCGACCTCCAGCGGCGCAATCGGCTCGTGGAACGGGCCGGCGTTTTTGCCTGCGGTATACTCACGGGCATGTGGGAGCTTCGGCTCGGCGACGAAATCGATGACTACTGCGTGAAGTGCCGCCGCCTTACCAACCACTCGATTGTCTCGATGGTGGAGACGAAAGCGGCCAAGGTGCGCTGCCGCACCTGCTACAGCGATCACGATTTCCGGAATGAGCAGGCGCCTCCGACTAAAAAGGAACTGGCGCGCCAGAAGGAATTGTTCAACGCCGTGCTCGCGGGAGTGGTGCCGGCGGAGGCGACCACGGCAGCGGCCACTGATGACGATCCGCCCAGGGTCGTGGATAATTCGCCCGTTATTTCTGAAGCGGCCATCGAACCTGAAGCCGCTGCGGTGCCGGCGAAATCTAAAAAGAAAAAAGCTTAGCCTGTTGCGGCGGGATCGATGCCTGCTCCGGGGCCCACTCGCGCCACTCGTCTAACAGCGGAAAATACAAGCCCAGCCGCACAGGCTTCCCCAGCGGGGCCAAAATGCGGGCGTAGCGCTCCATCTGATCGCGATAACGCCGCTGCTGCTCGTCGAGGAACTCTTCCAGCTTCCCGCCTTGGTGCTCGCTGGTTTTGAAATCGATAATCCAGCGCACGCCTTCATGGATAAATGTCCGGTCCACCAAGCCGCGAACCACTTCTCCATCGACCACGCCGGTCACCGCGTACTCGGAGTGCGAGTCTTCGTGCGGATCCAGGATCCAGCGGCCGCGACGGCTGACTCGAATGCGCGCCAGCGCCTGCCGTACGCGCTGCGCCGCAGTTTCGAGGTCTAGCGGTGAAACGCCTGCGTGCATCAACGCTCTGCGGATCGCCGGCCCGCCCGGCCCCGGGTCGTCCACACCTTTCATACGCTGCACGAACGCATGCACCACCGTGCCCGTGTGGCGCAGGCTCTCGCCTACCCATTCGAACGTGGGCTCGTGCGGCTCCGCATAAGGAGCCGCCGCACATTGCCACGCCACCGGCGCGGGTAGTTCCGGCAAACGCCAGGACTCCGGCAAACGGCGCAGCATGTCCGGCGGCCGTTGTGTCGCAGGCGCCGTCGTTCCGGCATCACCGCGCTGGAAGAGCGCTTGTTCTTCAGCCGAGAGCGCGGGCCACAAGTCGGAGAGCATGGAACCGCTGGCAGGTTTTCCATTCTTTCCGACATGCCCCATTAAGTGCAAGCGCTTCTTGGCGCGCGTGGCCGCCACGTAGAGCTGCCGGGTGCGCTCCCAATCGCTCTTCCGCTGATCAAGCCTCTGCAGATACTGGTAGAGCTGTTCGGGCTCGCCGCGTGTCTCATCGATCGGCGCCACCAGGCACTCGAAGCCGCCCGCCACGCGCCACTCGTGAAATAACACCAGGGGCTTGTCGTCAGATTTCGAGCGACGGCCGAGCCCCGGCACGATCACGGTGTCGAACTCCAGGCCCTTGGCCTTGTGAATGGTCAGCACATGCAGCCCGGCGCCCACTGGGTTCTCTGGCTGCGCGAAGAGGTCCGCGACGCGCTTGCGGAAGCGCTCGAAATCGCGCACGTCCGCGCCTGCTTGCTCAGCTTCTAGCAAATCGAAGAAGGCCGCGGCGTCTTGCAAAGCGCCTTCACTCCCGTCCAGACACGCCGGCCCGCCCAGCCTCATCCACACGCGCTCCACCCAGCGGCGCAGCGGCCAGCGCCCTTGCTCGGCGAACGCTTCTGCCAAAACTTCGCGCAGGCGTGCCGCGCGCTGCAGTCCGTCGTCCGTGAGCGAGCGCACATCCTGCAGGCAATCCCAAATGCTGGCAATCAGGCGATCGCGCACCAGCGCCTCCAGGTCCGCGAGCGTCAACCCGCACCACGGCGCGCGTAAGATGGATAGCCACGCGATGCGATCCGCCGGATCCAGCATCGCGCCGGTCAGGGCGAGAAGATCGCGCACGATCGAGCGGTCGGCCAGCGGATCGATATCTACCGCGCTGAACGGGAGTTTGGCTGTCTTCAGCGCCTCGGTGATCGCGAACAAGTGCGAACGTGCGCGAACCAAGATCGCGACCGACCCGTCCGGGTCTTCGTGCTGCGCGGCGCGAATGCGGTCAATCACGCAAGCGGCTTCGAGTTGGTCCTCGCCATCTACGAATCCGTCGATGGTGACGATACCGTCCGGCTCCTCCCGGGCAGCCAGCGACGCCGTGTACTTCACCGCGCCGGCATCGTCATCGCTAACTTTCGGAAAGCTGTCCGAGAAGAGCGCATTCACGCGCTCCACGATGGCCGGGCGCGAGCGCCGGTTCAGGCGGAGTTCGAGATTGGCCAGCGGCAATCCGCCGATACCTTTTTCTTCCGCCTCGCCAAACAACCCGACCTCAGCCTGGCGAAAGCGATAAATCGACTGCATCGGATCGCCCACCAGGAACAGCGTGCGTCCGTCGCCCGCCTGCCATCCGCCCGTCAGTTGTTCGAGGAGTTCAAACTGAGCACGCGACGTGTCCTGGAACTCGTCCACCAGCAGATGCTCGATGCGCGAGTCCATGCGGTACGCGACTTCGGTGGGATTGTCGATCCGCCCGAGCGCCTCCCGCGCGGCGATTCCCAACTCCATGAAGTCGATGACGCGCTCGGCGCGGAAAACCATGCGGAGCTGCGCCACTGCCAGCTTCAGCGTCCGCAGCAAGGCGCGCAGAACGTCCCACTGGGTGTCGCTATAACTCGGCGGCGGCAATCCCCGCGCGTTACCCAGCGCTTCCAGCGAACCGTCGCATTCCTGAAGCGCCGCGATCATATCCGCGCCGCGGCTCTTGTGGGCGCTATTGCCTGGCGGAAAACCACACCTCACGGTGAGCCCTCTCGGCTTACGCCACTCGTCTTCGCCAGTCAGAAGCACCGTCGCGAGTCCCCGCCAGATTTCCAGGTGTTGGGCAACCGGTTCTGGCCAAGCCGCCAGATCCTGAATCGCCGCATACGCGCGTTCTCCAGGCATATACGAAGCCGCATCTCGCGCCACCCTCACCCAAGCGCCGCGCAGATCCGGCGGGATACATTGATCGACAGCCTTCAGGCCCTTAACGACGGCGTCGGCCAAGGCCTTCTCCAGCGCAGCGCGCGCGTCTTCATCATCCAGGAACAGCAGTTTCAGCCACTGGTCGCGATTGGCCAGCATGGTCGCGATCAGATCGCGGGCGTGGGTGGAGTTGTTATCCAGGTGCCGCAGCAGTGTGGTGAGCGCCGGCTGATATTCAGGATCGCTTTCAAGCAGCGTCTGATGCGCCGCCTCTTCATACAAACGGCGCGCGTCTTCTTCGATACGCGGCACGCCACCCAAGCGAGCTAGCCACGGCATCTCGCCGGTGATGGTCATGCACAGCGAGTCGATGGTTTGAACACGCAGGCGCCCGGGATGTTCCAACAGGTCCCAGCCCAGTTCGCGATCGCGTTGGAGCACCTGCCGCGCCAACTCACGCGTGATCTCCAGGTGCGGCTTGTCGACCGGCGTTCCAGCCTTCGCGTCGTGCAAGGCCACGAGTATGCGGTCCAGCATCTCGCCCGCGGCTTTTCTCGTGAACGTGATCGCGACGATCGCTTCCGGTTTCTTGACGATGGCCAGCAGGCGCAGGAATCTCTGGATCAGCAATTCGGTCTTCCCGGAGCCCGCCGGCGCGCGCACCGTGAACGATTGCGTGGGATCGAGCGCCGCCCTGCGTTGCGGCTCGTCGAGTTCGTGCAGAATGACGGGGCTACTCACCGGCTTCGTCCCCCGGCCCGCCGGCGCGCACGTCAGCAATCCGGCACAGCGAATAAAGATCGCACAGCTCACACGACTTCCCCGCGTACTTCGGATCCACTGCTGCGTCACCGCGCAGAAAACTGGCTCCGAGCTGGTCTACGACCCTGGTCCAGTCTCGCACTCGCCAGGCAAGCGCCTCGCCCGCATGCCCCAGCAGCTTCGACTCGTGCGGCACCAGCTTGGCGTAATACACGCCCTCCACTTCGCGGCCGCTCTTCACGGCATAGAGCGGCAGTTGCGGCGCGTCCGGCCGTTCGCCGTCCCAGTCATCGACGTTCAGCTTGTCGGAAGTCTTGTAATCCAAGACCACATACTTGCCGCTCGGCATGCGATCGATGCGGTCGACCTTCAAGTCCAGTTGCAGGCCGCCGGCGTCGATTCTGCGCGGCGCCTCGCGCTCGACGACTTCGAAATCCGGCCGCGCGCTTTCAACGTTCAGCCATTCCATGAGCAAGTCCCGCAGACGGTCGTGCTCCAGGGCGCGCGAGCGTTCAAGCGAGGTGTCCTTGTGGCGGCGGCTGAGGCGGCTGTCCAGCGCTGCGCTAACACTGGTTTCGATGGCCGCGTCGATCTCGTCCTTCGACCTCGCCAGCAGTTCACGACGCGATCCGACAGCGCGCCAAAAGTATTCCAAGGCTTCATGAGCTACGCTGCCGCGCTCCGACGGCGAGATGCCGATGTCCGGCGCGTCATACTCCCGGGCGCGTAGGCGATGGATCGCAAAAGCCCGGAACGGACACGCCGCCTGATTGACCAGCACACTCATGCCTCCGCCCTGAAGGGTATCGGGGGCAAGCGGCGGTGCTTGGCCCAGTGGCTGAACCTCCAGCGGAACCGTCGCCGCGAAAATTCTGCGGAGCGGGGCGTCGAATACGGCATCGAACGTCGTAGCTTCGGGCAGAGTCTCAACCAGCGGGCTGACACGTAGCTTTTCTTCCCCGGCGAATAGTGGATAGCTGCATACTACTTCCGTCGCAGATGCCAGCAGCTTCTCCGTAATGCGCCGTGCATACACCAATTCACGCTCGGGCGAACTGTGCGGCATACCCGCGGACCGCTGGAGCGACAAAGGCAGGAATGGATTAGGGCGCGGGGCGTCAGGCCACACGCCGCCGTGCAATCCAGCGATCCATAGCCCATCGAATTGCGATCCCGCCGCTTCGAGCATATCCATGATCTGAACCGGTGCGCCTTCATCGCGCGGAGCGAAGCGCTGGTCGTGAGCGATGCGCCGCAGCCGTTGGAGCGCTTGTCCGTAGTTCATGCGCGGCAACACCACATCCAGGGCCGCGAATTCGGATAACAGGTTCTTCCAATGCTCAACCGCCTGGTGCTCGGCGGAATTGAGCGCTCGGTCGCCCGGCCACCCCGCGCGTTGCAGAAGCCTGGAGAACGCTGCGCTCCACTCACTCGCATGCTGGCGCTCACGTAATTCATCTGCCGTTTTGGCCATCGCCGGGAACGCGCGGCGCACCGCCTCCACCTCGAAGGAAATCCTTTCGATGCCCTGACGGCGGAGCTCTGTGTAGAGCCGCGACGAATGCGCTTTATCGATCCCCAGGAACGGCGATCGCAACATCATTCCCGCTTCGCCAATCCGCAGGCCGGATACCAATCCCAAGACGAGCAATGCTTCGCCAATCAGGGGAACTTCTGAGGACGGCGTACCAGCCGAGATATGGAATGCGGTGGCGGCGTCCTGGGCAAAATCCAACCGGCCATGAAAAATATCGTCGAAGATGCGCTCGGCTGCGGCTGAGAGTCCAGCCAACCCCCGCACGATTACGCCGATGCGCGCTTGGGGATGAGCTTCGAGCCTCCGTCGGGCCCAAGCCGCCGCGTGCGTCAATTCTTCGGCGCAGTCGCGAAGTCCTACGCGGAAATGCTGCGGCTGAGCGATCGCTGACCCGGTGTGCCACGCTCGCGCGTGACACGCGTCAAACAGACGCCGATCCGCGGGCGAGAGCTCGTCGAAACCAGCATGAAAGAGCGCCCCCGGAGCGACCGTTCCGGCCGTGACCCGATCCAGCAGCGCTCGCGGAAGCTGGCCCGCCGTGATCCATCCCTGCTCGCGCAACTTGCGCTCCACTGCCTGCATCCAGCCGAGGAACGCGTCTGGGTCGCGGAGACCTCGAAACTCCGCCGCCTCGCACGGGGCTTCCCAGGCATGCACTAGACTCCAGGCCTGTGCGGCCGCCGACACCGTTGCCGGAAGATCCAGCAGCTCCTCTGCCGCACTCGATCCGGTAATCGACTGCTCCCATAAGGCTTCCTCTTGTACCGCGCTCAGCAAAACCGGAGTGTTAAACGGATCGCGATACGCGCATTCCTGCCATACACGTTCCAGCCACGCGCCGCGCGGCAGGATGTCCGGCGATTCCCATACATGCAGGCCCTGCCGCCGCCGCTCGCCGTCGTAATCGGCGCGCATCTGCCGGCTCAAACGCGCATTCGCCGTGACTACCGTGCCTTGTGTGTAGCGATCCACCTATGCCCCCGCCTGCTTCGCCAGCGCCCTATACTTGCGCAGCAGTTCGAACAGCACCACGCCACCCGCGGTTGCGACATTCAGCGAATGTTTACTGCCCAGCATGGGAATCCGAATGTGGGTGTCGCAACACCCCGCCACCTCAGGACGGATACCCTCCACCTCGTGCCCGAAAACAATGCATACCGGAAAGGACGGCACCCATTCAAATAAGTCGACCGCATGCGGTGTCGTTTCGATCGCGGCAATCTCATAGCCGCGCTCGCGCAGTCCGTCGAGCACCGGCATCGGATCGCGCGCCTGTTCCCAGCGCACCGTCTCTTCAGCCCCCAGCGCGGTTTTTCGAATCCCCGATTTCGGCGGACACGCCGTGATTCCGGTCAACAGAAGTTTTTCGGCAGAAGCGGCGTCGGCCGTGCGAAAAAATGATCCCACGTTGTACATGCTGCGCACGTTATCCAATAAAATCGCCACCGGAAGCGTGTCGAACCTTTCGTAGGGTGAAGCCAGCGGAGTGGCACGAAAAGGAAGCCGGTCCATCCTTGTTAAGCCGGCCTCTCCGCCATGCTGCCACTATAGCGTGAGCGTCAATCACCTGAGCGTGAAGCAATGACCCGTGGCTATAATGGACCGTTGACGCTCTCCATCGTCATTCCCGCGTACAACGAAGAGCGCCGTCTTCCCTCCACTCTGGACGCAATTTTGGCCTGGCTGGACACGGCTCCCTACCACAATCCCGAGTTGTTGATCGTGGATGACGGCTCTTCCGATTCCACTGCGGCCCTCGTCGAAAGCCGCGCTGCCAGTGAGCCGCGCCTGCGACTGCTTCGCAATCCCGGCAACCGTGGAAAGGGGTACGCCGTTCGCCATGGGATGCTCGAAGCCAAAGGCGACTGGATTTTGTCCTCCGACGCCGACCTCTCCGCTCCCATCGATGAGCTCCCTAAATTGCTCGCCAACGCCGAGCAGCAGGGGGCGGCCATCGCCATCGGCTCGCGCGCGCTGGATCGCACGCTCATCGGAGTGCACCAAAGCCAGTGGCGTGAAATGTCCGGCATCGTGTTCAACGGCGTCATGCGCCTGATCACCGGCTTGCCTTTCGCCGATACGCAGTGCGGCTTCAAGCTTTTCCGCCGCGACGCTGCCTGTCGGGTTTTCAAGTTGCAGCGCCTGGATGGCTTCAGCTTCGACGTGGAAGATTTGTTCATCGCGCATACCCTGGGGATTCCGACCATCGAAGTTCCAGTGCGTTGGAATAATGTCGAGGGGACCAAGGTCAGCCTGCTGCAAGGGATCGCCTCGTTTCTAGACCTGCTGCGCATCCGCTGGAATTGGTTGCAGGGCTACTACACAGATTAGAGCCAAGGTACGGATTAGACTGAAGAGATGGCAATCAAAGTCGGCGTGCGTGCGATTCCCTTGCTCGATCTGACGCGCCAATACCAGCCGTTGCGCGAACCGATTCAGGCGGCCCTCGCGCGTGTGGTCGAAACGCAGCGCTTCATCCTGGGCCCTGAAGTCGAGCGCTTCGAGCAGCGCTTCGCCACCTATTGCGGCGCGCGTTACGCGATCGGTTGCGCCTCCGGCACCGATGCGCTGGAACTGGCTCTGATGGCCGCGGACATTGGACCCGGCGACGAAGTGCTCACTGTTCCCTTCACATTCTTTGCCACCGCGGGAGCCATCATGAGCGCCGGCGCGCGGCCGGTGTTTGTCGACGTCGAGCCTGACTCTTTCAACTTGGACATCCGGCAATTGGAGCACGCGCTCACGACGCATCCATCGATAAAGGCTATTCTGCCGGTCCATCTTTATGGCGGCTGCGCGGATATGGGTCCGATCCTGGAGCGCGCCGCCGCCCGCGGCATTCCGGTGATCGAAGACGCCGCGCAAGCCGTGGGAGCGGAGTGGCAAGGCCAGCGCGCCGGCAGCATAGGAACTGTCGGCTGTTTCAGTTTCTTCCCGACGAAGAATCTGGGTGCCTTCGGCGACGGCGGCATGCTCACCACCAACGACGAAGACCTCTCACGAAAACTCAAGGCGCTGCGCATTCACGGGTCATTCGAAAAATACGTGCATCAGTGGTCCGGCATGAACTCGCGTCTGGACGCGCTGCAAGCCGTGGTGCTCGACGTCAAGCTGGATCATCTCGACACCTGGAATCGCGCGCGTCAGCGCAACGCAGCTTTGTACCGCGAGGCGCTCGCGGGAATTGTGACCTTGCCGGTTCAGCAGCCGTTTCAGACCAGCCACATCTACAACCAGTTCGTGATCCGCTGCACGCGGCGCGATGAATTGCGTGCGTTCCTCGCCGAATCGGGCGTGGGCACTGAGGTGTATTATCCTCTCGCCCTGCACTTGCAGCCCGCGCTGGCAGCCTACGGGTACAAAGCCGGCGATTTCCCGGTGAGTGAACAGTTATCTAAGGAAGTGCTGGCGCTGCCCATATTCGCTGAACTGAGCGAGGAAGAAATCGCCACGGTGGCCGGCCTGATCCGCGAGTTTTACAGCTCGTAGCCTGCCTGCGCGGCATCGCGATGAAACATCTTTACGGTGTCGAGCGAGAAGTCGTCCAGATCCTTACCGACTAGCTCTAATTTGTGCAGCAGGTCATGGGTAGCGGTGATGATGTGACAACCCACCGAATCAGCGTGAAATATATTCAGCAGCTCTCGTGGGCTGGCCCATATCAGTTCGATGTGGGAATACGGTCGCAGGAGGTCGACGGCCTCCGCCATGATCGGCACTGGGTCGCGTCCCGTGTCGGCAATGCGCCCCGCGAACATGGATACATAAGCCGGCGGGCCGCCCGCAAGCGCGGCCGCGACGTCCTTGACTTGACGGAGCGTCATCAGCGCCGTCACGTTCAGCTTTACACCGCGTCGCGCCAGATGGCACACTAAGTCGAGCGAACTCTCACCCCGCGTGTTCGTCACTGGAATCTTGGTGTAAACATTCTCGCCCCAGCCGGAAATCTTGAGCGCCTGACGCTCCATCTCAGCGAATTCGTCAGCGAACACTTCGAGCGAAATCGGACGATCCGGCACCGCGCTCACGATATCCTTCGCGAACGCCTCGTAATCCGTGACGCCGGCCTTGCGCATCAGCGTGGGATTGGTGGTGAAACCGCGAATCAGCGGGTTCGCGTACATCCGCAGGATTCCAGCGCGGTCCGCGCCATCCGCGAATAGCTTCACTTTTAAATCCCCAAGTTGCATCAGCCAATCATAACGCGCCACTCGATGTATACTGGGCCGAACGAGCATCGCTGCACACGGCGCTTCTTCTCCTTCCCTATGATTGTTTCCCGCACTCCGTTCCGCGTCACTCTCGGTGGCGGCGGTACCGATCTCCCAAGCTTCTACGAAAAGCACGGCGGATTCGTTCTGGCCATGGCCATCGATAAGTACATGTACGTCATCTTGAACGTGCCGAACGCGGACCGCCTCATCCGGCTCCATTACACGAAGAGCGAGACCGTAGCGCACGTTGATCAACTCCAGCACGAACTCGCGCGCGAAGCTCTGCGGGCGCACGGGATTCACGACGCCATTGAGATCGCTTCCGTCGCGGATCTGCCGGCCGGCACTGGACTGGGCTCCTCAAGTTGCTATCTGGTCGGATTGCTGAGCGCCATTCGAGCGTACCTGCTGCGCCCGGTGCCATTGCAGACGCTGGCCGAAGAGGCCTGTCACATCGAGCTCGACGTGTTGAAGCAGCCTATCGGCAAACAGGATCAATACATGGCGGCATTCGGCGGTCTCACCCAGCTCGAAATTGAAAAATCCGGAACCGTAAAGGTTACACCCTTGTCACTGCCCGCCTACTCGATATCGGATTTCGTCGCCAACACTCACCTGTATTACACGAAGACTCAGCGAAATGCCACTGACATTCTTGAAACGCAGAGCCGCAAGGTCCGCGAGGAAATTGGCGGCGCGGTTGAAAGCAATCTACTGCGTATTCGCGATATCGGTTATGAGATCGCCGACGCGATGAAGGCCGGGAACTTCGATCGCTTCGGGGAGTTGATGCACACCCACTGGATGGCCAAGCGTCAGCTCTCCGATAAAATTACGATTCCCGAAGTGGAGCGGCTTTACGACCACCTGCGTGCGGAATATAGCGTGCTCGGCGGCAAAATCGCGGGCGCGGGCGGTGGCGGCTTTTTGATGTTGTACTGCCAAAGAACGGCCGGCGCCTCATGGATTTCATGCAGAGCCAGGGAATGGAGCGCCTGCACTATGCTCCGGAGTTTGAAGGCAGCCGCGTGATCACCAACGTTCGCAATGCGCACTCCGAGCATTACCACGCGCGCAACTGGTGAGCTGTTTCACGGCTGGCTCAAGATCCAATCGGCTGCCGCGCGGATCGAATCGACCGTGGCCGAAGGCTCTGCGGCAGGACGCTTTTCGCGATAGCCGTAATCGATCCAGACCGTAGCGCACTCGGCGCTTGCTCCGGCGTCGACATCGCGCCAGCGGTCGCCAACCATGAAGCTGCGCGGCATGTCGATATCGTATTTCTTCGCAGCGCGCACCAGCAATCCTGGCAGTGGCTTCCGGCAGTCGCATCGATCGGAATCATCGTGCGGGCAGACGAAGAAGTCATCTAGCGGAAGGGTTTCACGCAGTGCTTGATGAATTCCATCCACCTCAGCGCGGCTCCGCGTGCCACGCGCGATGTCGGGTTGATTGGTGACAACGATCAGCAGGAACCCGGCCTGCTTCAAATCCTGCAGCGCTTCGGCGGCTCCCACGACGATTTTCACCTCGCCAACTCCGGATGGCGGATAAGGCTTACCGTCGCGTACGACCGCCTGGTTGATCACACCATCGCGGTCGAGAAAAACTGCGCGCCGTCCAGGCACCGATCAGACCACCGACTCCCATTTAGTCTGCTGCTGCTTCAAGTCGGGATGCGAAACCAGCAGGTGCCACACCACAGCCTGAAATGCCTCGGAATGCGGCGTAATGTGGGCCGCGTTCACCACCGGGATCAACACGCACGCGTCCGCTACCTGCGCGGTGTAGCCGCCGTCGCGCCCGACTATTCCACCGATTTTCGCACCCACGGTCCGGGCGTATTTGAGCGCCTCCACCAAGTTGGGGCTCACTTGCTTTTCGAGGTTCCCTCCGCCCACCGAAAAGATGAGCAGCATGTCATCGGCGCGCAGCCGGCTGACGCGCAGCCAGCTCTCGAACACCGTCGCCCAGCCTTCGTCGTTGGTGCGGGCCGTCAGCTCCGACACATTATCGGTGGGCGCATACGCTTCAATCCCTGTGATCTTGCGAAAATCGTTCACCGCGTGCGAAGCGTTACCCGCGCTACCCCCAACCCCCAGAATGAACAGGCGTCCGCCCGCCGCACGCGTCGCCACGAGCAAGGCCACCAGGCGATCCACCGCCGGCGCGTCGATCTCCTTCGCGATCTGGGCTGCTTCTTCGAGAAATTGCTGTGTGAAGTTCACAAGTTGCAGCCACAATTGTAGCGGGTCTTGTCACTCCGTTCACTTTAAACCAAGCTCAGTCTAACGCGTGCCTGCTTTACCCTTGGGGGCCGCTTCACGCCAGTCAAGATACTGTCCACTCCAGCGATAGTTTTGGGAAAACTGCTTACCCCCGTCAAGCCAAGCACCCGCCACACCGGAGTTGAAAATCTGATCACCCTGGTCACGGTAACCCTCGTATCCAGTCCTTTGAAAGACCCACCCATACAGTGGCGCAATCAGCAGGTTCAGGTCTTGCGAAAGCGACACAGAACCGTCGTCGCCATAATAGTTGAAACACTGGCACGACGAATTCCACGACCGTTTCCACAATTGGTCGGCGGCAAGCTGCAAGGCCGGCGGTATTCGGGGATCCTGAGACGCATCCCAATACTCGATCAGGGCCTCCGCCGCTAATGCAACCATGAACGGCTGGACATAAGCCGTACTGCTGCTGACGAACCATTGGTCGAAATCACCCAGCACGATATCCACTAAGTCGGACGTAATTTGATCTGGGGGAGCACCCAGCGCCTGAGCTTGCAGTTGAGCCTCCAAGGTATAGGAAGTCTCCCGCGATGTCGTCCAGTCGATCACGAATCCTAAATTAAATCCCGATGTTGAAGCGGCCAGTTCCTTCACAGCTTGCAGCGACAGCGGGTCTGCAGTTCGCCTATAATCCATGGCCTGACCATGCGGAAAGACCCTCCATCCCGGAATGAAACCATTGTTGTCCAGAACGTAGGAACGATAGAAATGTCCGACGAGTTGCGCACAGGCGTTCCAACTCGGATCCTTGGTTTTATCCGCAATTTGATAATAGACGCGTTCACCGTCGTAATACCAGACAAATGGTTCGTATATAGCTAGTTCGGCCGAAGTGCAATGCTGGCGCCCATGAGTGATCATGTTGGCGTTCCAGGCTGCCAGGCTCGCCAGCGCGATTGTTTTCGGCCAGTGATGGACCGTGGTCACTAAAGGTTGCGGGTCCACGTAGAGCAAATAGGCCGTTGACCGGCGGACACCACTGGTCGTGACGTAGGTGAGCGTTAGTGGATAGACCCCGGTGAGTGTCTTAACAGTGGTAGAAATTTCGATTGGATTGTCCTGATCGACCGCCCACATAAAAGTCCCGCAGCAATGGTGCACCATATCGGGAAACGTCGAGGTGGTTCCAGCCGGCAAGCCAAGCAGAGAGGGAACCGCGCTCTCATTGTCGCCAGTAATTACAACCGCCTTCGCGAAGAAGAACAGATTGTGCCCCTGCACAACATGATGCGGACCGCTTGTGTTGATTACGTAATCCTGAACGGTCGCCGATGCATATCCGCAACTCAACAGCAGGGCAACGGTTATTATCTGGGATCTATTCATCTTGATGTATGCCTCAAGATCCTCATCGGACCCGACCGCATACAGCACTAATGAAAGGCGCGACTGGACCCCCTGACGTCGCGAGCTAGGGAGTTCTACGTGAGATCCATTACGTCTATGCCGTGCCTACGGGATTCACGAAGACCGCGTGAAGTCCGTGTGACAGGGCTGGGGACACGTCACGGTGCCCGATACGAATGAGGCTTAAGATCCGTGGGAACATCATCCGTTTTTAACCCGAAATGTTTGGATTCCAGTATGCCTTGGAGAGTCCTTACGATATGATGGGAGCACTCTTGTGAGCACTCGGCAACACCTGATTCCGGCCCTGGAGAGTCTGAACACAGCCGTGGTGGCCTGCGTCGGCGACCTCATGTTGGACCGTTTCGTCTATGGCGAAGCACAGCGCATTTCGCCCGAAGCGCCGATCCCGGTGTTGAGCATTCAATCGCAGCAGTCCATGTTGGGTGGCCTCGGAAACGTGGTTCGCAATCTGGGCGCGCTTGGTTCCGCAATCCGGCTGTTTTCAATCACGGGCGAAGACGCGGCCGCCACTGAAATCAAAGATCTGCTCAAGCACATCCCGGACTGCCAATCCTGGTTACTAAGCGAATCGACCCGGAAGACGCCAGTGAAGATTCGCTACATCGCTCATAGCCAGCAGTTGCTGCGAGCCGACCACGAAACCACCGACGGCGCGGGTCCGGAAGTATTTGCTCAGCTCGTAAAGCATTTTCAGGAGCATGTAGCCGAATGCTCCGTGGTGTTTCTATCCGACTATGCCAAGGGCGTGCTCAAAGGCACTCACGCGCGCGAATTAATCCGCGTGGCGCGGGCAGCCGGGAAGCCCGTGGTTGTCGATCCCAAGGGGCACGACTTCGCACGTTACCAGGGGGCCACCGTCATCAAGCCCAATCTGAAGGAACTGGCCGAGGCAACCGGGATGTCCACGGCAAACGTGGACGCGCAGGAAAGCGCGGCGCGCGTGCTGTTGGAGCAGGCCGGCGCCGAATTTCTACTCGTCACGCGGGGCCAGGCGGGTATGCTGCTGGTTCCTAGAGTCGGCCAGCGCGCGGAGTTTCCGGCACTCGCTCAAGAAGTCTACGACGTTTCCGGAGCAGGCGATACCGTTGCCGCGGTTCTAGCGGCGTCGTTAGGCTCCGGCGCGGGGATCACGGAGGCTGTGGAACTGGCCAACATCGCGGCCGGTATTGTGGTCGGGAAAGTGGGCACGGCGGTCGCTTCGCGCGCCGAGATCGTCGGCCAGATCGAAGGGGAATCGCCTGCGGCCGTGGGCGGAAAGATTCTTCCGCTTTCCGACGCGGTCGAACGTGTGCGCTCGTGGCAGCGCAGTGGACGACGCGTGGGCTTCGCGCACGATAGTTTTAGCCCGCTCACTACACGGCATCTGGAATCGCTCGAACAGGCGCGCTCCGGCTGCGATCGTATAGTGGTGGCTCTGACCCAACCGGACCGCGAAAAACACGCGCGCGCGTTTTTGCTGGCTTCGCTAGCCGCCGTGGACGCAGTAGTGATCTGCGAATCTCACTCCCTCGCGCAAGTGGCGGAGGGGCTCGCGCCGGATCTTCAAATACCGTTTCCCAGTGCGGCGGACGGGGCGGAAGAGGCGGTGCTGTTCGAAGCCGCCTCGCGGCCCCGTTGAATTTTCCGGGCGGATGACCGTCACAGACAAAATACGCTCCGCAGCGCAGGTCGATTCCTGGATCCAGGCCGAGCGCGCCGCTGGACGCCGCATTGGATTTACTTGCGGCGCGTTCGATGTGATGCACGCCGGCCATGCGGACTACCTGGCACAAGCGAAGGCACGCTGCGATCGCCTGCTGGTCGCCGTCAACAGCGATGAATCCATCCAGCGTTATAAGAATCCACTCCGCCCCGTCAATCCCTGGAACGAGCGTGCCTTTGTTGTGGCCGCGCTTGAGGCCACCGATTCCGTCACCATTCTGGAAGACGACCGTCCGCTGGCGCTGATCGAGCGCTGGAAGCCGGATCTGTATATCAAGGGCGGGGATTACTCCGTGTCATCCCTGCGCTCGAGTTCCGCCGTCGCAGCGTACGGCGGCGAATCCATCGTGCTTTCATCCGATTTCCCATCTGTCAGTACCACCGCCATGTTCGAACGTATTCAGGCGCTGGCTTTGCACGAGGCGCCGCTGCCCGCCCATACCGGCCCCGCGAAGGGCCTGGTGCTGATGGACCGCGATGGGACCCTGGTGAAGGATGCGACCTTCGATCCGACTCAGGTGGAGCTGCTCCCCGGCGTCGCCGAGTCTCTGAGGCGTCTACAGGAAGCCGGCTATCTGCTGTGCATTGTGAGCAACCAGCAAGGCATCGGCCTGGGCTACTTTGGCTACCGCGATTTCGTCGATGGGAATCGCAAATTGCTACGCCTGCTCGGCAAAGAGGGGATCGCGATCCGCAAGATCTATTTTTGCCCGCATTCGCTGGGTGAGCCCTGCGACTGCCGCAAGCCTGCGCCCGGGCTGATCCTCAAAGCGCTGCGCGATCTGAACGCGACGCCGGAAACCACCTTCGTCATTGGCGATTCCGCGGAGGATATGGATGTCGCTCGCGCCGCCGGATGCAGCGCGCTGTATGTCGGCCCGCATCACCCTCGTTATACCGCGATTACTTTTTCCGAGGCGGCGGAGGCTGTCATGGCAACGATTGGGCGTTGACGGCAGAAATCGTGCTGCCCGCATACTGCAGGACCAGCACGCCGACTCCGTTGCTGCCCTGCGAGGTGACATCAAAGGTCACCCAGCCGTTGAAGTCCTGTCCCTGCGGGAACGCGGCATTTCCGAATCCTCCAAACGGCTGGGCAGGATCCCATGAAAACACGATGCCGGTCGCGCCGAAGGCGGGAATCTGAAAATCGTTGGAGGTGACAACATTTCCGTTTTGATCGCGTAGGGTGCCTCTCACCGTCACCGGACTAGATCCTGGGTTGTTAATCGCCGCCGAGGCTTGCCGGTAGGCTTGAGCATTCGGGTCGGCACTCATCACAACCGGCGCCGTCCATGTATTGGCGGCAACCGTTGCCCGCTCCGTAATCTGTGAGGAGTACGCTGCGCCGCTGGGCCGGGCCAGGAACGCCAACTGCGGGTTGGCCTGCCTTCTCAGGGTGTTGGGATCGAAGGAGGAATACTGCACCACCAGCGAGCCATAGGAAAGCGTATCCGGACCAGCCGGCGGATAGAGGAAGTGGATGTCCACTGATTGGCCGGCGCTCAGCGTATAGGTTGCGCTTTCACCAAGTTGCTTCTGGCTCGTCCGATTGTCGGTGAAATAGGCCGGCAGATGGTTTTGCGAACCATTGACCCAGGAAACCGCGGGAACCAGAGTAAAGCGAAGCTGCACAGGCCCTGATGAGGGACTCGGGGGGTTGCCCGCTTTCAAGCGGCTCTCCCAGCCGCCGCCGAACACCACCCACGGGAGCGTGTATTGCACGCTACATGACCCATCCGGGGCCATTGCGAATTCCGCGCAGCGAGTCATGGACGTCGCGCTCGAGCTCACGGCAGATGAACTTTGCGAGTTCATTTCGACACTCGACACCGCGTTGCCCACATCCTGGAGAACCATCGCTGCCATGGTTCCGCCGCTCGGAGAGATCACCTGAAACGCAACCATACCGTTGAAGTCCTGGCCCTGCGGAAACATAGCCGGTCCAAAACCACCGAAGGGTTGACTTGGATCCTGAGAAAACAGGAGAGCGATTGCGCCCAGAGAGGGTACTTGAAAATCCCTGAAAGTTACGTTGGTCCCGTTTTTGTCGTAGAGTGTTCCCCTCACCGTAATCGCTGACGGCCCCGGATTCGCCAAAGCGGCCGAAGCCTGCTGATTAATCTGTGGATTCGCCGCTGGATTTGCGCTTACCGACACGGGTGCGGTCCACATATTGGCGGCCGGCATTTCGCGCTCGGTAGTTTGCCAGGCGGAATCCGGGTTTGCCACGTTTGCCAATAAGGCTAATTGAGCTTTGGCGATGCCTCTTAGTGCAGCCGGATTGTCGGCGACATATTGCACGAGTAGTGAACCATAAGCGCTGCTATTGGGGTCCGGCGAGTTCTCGCAATTTTGTCCGTGAATGTCGCAGCCGGCGGCCGGAGATAGAAAATCGACGGAGACTGATCCGCCGGCGATGAGGGGGTAAGTTGCGCTGTCGGCAACCTGCATTTGGCCGGTGATACTGTCTTTGAAAAAGGCCGGCATATGATTCTGTACACCGTCGGTAGCGGGAACGGCGGGAAGCAGCGTGAAGCTGAATTGGATCGCCCCACCGCCGTTACCGTTGGAGAGGTTCGCCGCATCCAGACGGCTTTGCCAGCCGCCACCATAAGTAATCCAGGGAAGAACGTCCTGAATCATGCAGAGACCGCCGGGGGAGGTTTGGAATTCCTGGCAATTCACAGGCGGAGCCAAGGCGATGGTGGTTTGCTGGATTTCGCCATTCAAGTCGGCCGTAATAGTGGCGTTCTGGTTGGTGCTCACGCTTCCCGAACTTGCGTCGAACGTGACGCTATCCTGGCCGGCTGGGATGGTGATACTTTGGGGCACGCTGAGCAATGAGTTGCTGCTTTTGATCGACACCACCGAGTCGGCAGTCGCGGCGGCATTCAAGGTCACCGCGCACTTGCCCGACCTATTACCCGACATCGACGAAGGCGTGCAGTGTAGCGACTTGGGCTGCCCCTTAGCAACCTGGGCGCTGATGGTGACAGTCTTTGAAACGCCGTTCCAGCTGGCCGTAAGTAACGCCGCCTGATTCGTAGTCACGGCCGCGACGGTTGCAGTAAATGTCGCGCTGCTGAGCCCCGCGCCTATATTGACGCTTCCGGGAACGGTCACACTGGTGTTGTTGCTGAGCAGCGTGACACTCGCGGCACTCGAAGCGGGCGCAGTCAGAGTGGCGGTGCAGGTCGCAGTCCCGGGACCCGTCACCGCAGCCGGCGAGCAGCTCAAGCTGGTCAACTGAGTGGAGGTTGCCGCCAAGCTGATGGTGGCCTGTTGGCTCTGGCCACTCAGGGTCGCCGTGATGATGGCGCTCTGGCTGCTGCTCACGGCTCCCGAGGCCGCGGTAAACGTGGCGCTGCTCTGGCCCGATGCCACCGTAACGCTGACGGGAACCGTAAGCAATCCGTTGTTGCTTGCGAGCGATACCGCGGCTGCGCTGGTGGCGGTTTGGTTCAATGTCACCGTGCAGGTGCTCGACGCGTTGCTCGCCATGGTCGAAGGTGCGCAAGCCACCGATGTGAGCTGCACAGGAGCCGGAGCGGTCGCGCTAAGCGTGAAGCTCTGCGAAATGCCGTTGAGGGTGGCCGTCAGCAGAGCGCTCTGATTGGAGGTCAAGGCGGCGACGGTCGCGGTGAACGTCGCGCTACTGAGTCCAGAGCCGATGTTGACACTTCCAGGAACGGTCATGTTGACGTTGGTGCTCGACAGCGTGATGCTGGTGGCACTAGTGGCAGCCCCAGTTAAAGTCGCGGTGCAAGTCGAAGTCCCGGGAGCATTCACGGTAGCCGGCGAGCAGGTTAAGCTGCTGACCTGAACCGCCGCCGCCAGGCTGATGGTGGCTTGCTTGGTCTGACCACTCAGAGTTGCGGCGACAACGGCGCTCTGACTGCTGCTCACGGTTCCCGAAGTCGCCGTAAAGGTGGCGCTGCTTTGGCCCGACGCGACGGTCACGTTAGCGGGTACGGTAAGCACTCCGTTGTTGCTCGCGAGCGAGACGGTTGCCGCGCTGATGGCGGCCTTATTCAAAGTCACCGTGCAGGTGCTCGATGCGTTGCTGCCCAGGGTCGAAGGAGCGCAGGCAATCGACGTGAGCTGAGCGGGAGCAGCCGCGCTAAGCGTGAAAGTCTGGGAAAGACCGTTGAGAGTGCCCGTCAACAGGGCGGTTTGATCGGTGGTCACCGCGGCGACCGTGGCGGTAAACGTCGCACTGCTGAGTCCGCTGCCGATACTGACGCTTCCGGGCACCGTGATGTTCACGTTGTTGCTGGAGAGCGTGACACTGGCCGCGCTGGAAGCGGCCGCGGTCAAGGTGGCCGTGCAAATCGAAGTCCCGGGAGCATTCACGGTAGCCGGCGAACAGGTCAAGCTGGTCAACTGAGCGGCGGCCGCCAGGCTGATGGTCGCCTGTTGGCTCTGGCCACTCAGAGTCGCCGTGACTAGGGCGCTCTGGCTGCTGCTCACAGTTCCCGAAGTCGCCGTAAAGGTGGCGCTGCTTTGACCCGTCGCGATTGTCACGTTGGCGGGGACGGTAAGCAATCCGTTGTTGCTAGCGAGCGATACCGTCGCCGCACTGGTGGTGGCCTTATTTAACGCCACCGTGCAGGTGCTCGACGCGTTGCTGCCCAGGCTCGAAGGCGCGCAGGCAATCGATGTGAGTTGAGCGGGAGCCACCAAGCTCAAGGTGCTCGTTTTTGTCACTCCTCCCGCGCTCGCCGTCACCACACCGGTCTGATTGGTGCTGACCAGCGCGCCGGTTGCAGTGAAGGTATTGCTGGTCTGTCCGGAAGCGACGGTTACGGTCAAAGGTACCGTGAGGTTGGCGTTGTTGCTGGAGAGCGATACTGCGAATCCACTCCCTGAGGCTGCTCCGGTCAAGGCCACTGTACAAGAGGTGCTTCCCGGCGTATTGATAGTTGAGCTGCTGCAGTTGAGGCTGCTTAAAGCGACCGTCCCCGACGGAAGAGAAATTGCTCCAGAACCGCCGCTGGAAGGAATAGAGGTCGCGCCCGCCGTGGTCGCTACTACGGTGGTTAGCTGAATAAGAATCGGGTTACTCGAAGGATTCGCCGCGATTTGGAAGGTGGCCGACGCAACCGTCCCATCGGCAATCACGGTGCTATTGAAGCCGGCTACCAGACAATTATTTCCAGAACAGGAGAGCGATTTCCCCGCATTATTGGTGGATGCTCCCGCCACCACAGTGACACCCGTGATATCGGAGGAATAGGTGAAGGTCCACTGGAGCCCAGTGGTTTGGGCGCCGCCGGTCGACGCAACTGTGATCGGAACAGTTACCGTGCCCCCCGCCGCTCCCGACCCGGATCCAATCGAAAGTGCTACGTTTTGCCCCAGGGCAATCGTCTGCAATCCCAGTAGGATCACAGTGCTAAGGAAAATATTGCGTGTCACATTTTGTCTATCGATCTATGTGGGGTACGCGGTCAGTGGGACTTTTACCTAGGGAGTAATGGGAATACAGTTAGGGGGGGATTAAGTGCCATAACAGGGGGTACTACAAAGCGGGCCTGATGGCGACCAGTGCCACAAAATCCGCTGCTATATAGACATAGACCCCTTGAAGCAGCTTCCGAGCGAAACCTATCCCTCTCAGCGTTTTGGCGATGGCTAAGCTGTTTACCAAGGACTGTCGGGTATTCTATCTATGCGACGCAGATTTTCGACGAAGCCTAGAATGCGGATTGCTCTGGCGAAAATGGTGGAATGCCCTAACAGGAATCGGACCAGATTGATTTTTGAATATGAATCGAACTCTGACGCGTCCATCATGATTGATGCGGCGCTGGCTGGGTTGATGCTCGGATAGATTGGCCCGCACCCGGGCAGGCCCTTGGAGTATCCGGAAATTCCTTGCCAACATAATGCCAGGAGCGGCTCACGCCTTGATCTTCGGCCGTTCCAAGCCTTGTAAGCTTGTAAGTAGGTCCGCTCTCTCGTGATTTTGGTTGCAACAACAGTGCACAGCTCCACTCATCAAATCCCAATCCACCACGAGGCGCCAGATGTCCGACGAAAAGAGGCTCTGAATGAAGCCCATCGCTGTCATCGCTTTGGCAGCAAGCTAAGCTTTTTCCCAAAGAGTGACGATTACGACGCAGGCGCGAGTGCGGATGGGGCCGGCGAAGATCCGGGATCACCCCCTGAAACCAGGTAGCCCAAATATGAGAATTGGTGCTTGCGAAACTCGTAGAGGAGAAGTTAATGAAGTTCGGATTTATATTTATCGCAGTCTCGGCAGTGGCGTGGGGACAGGTCGCAGTAAATAACCTGGGTATCGTGCAGACGGGTCTGCCGGCGGCCCAAGATAATCTGCTTGGCCCCTTGATTCCGTCGGGGAATTCGCCATGGATCTTTGGCGACCTTGCGGAGACCGCAGTGGCTAACAACATGGCTCCCGCGGCGCTCGCGGAAGCTCCGGTGTTGGGAACGGCGCTCCCCGGAACCGGCTCATGGACGCAGGGCAGCCAGACCATTACAACGACCGTGGATCTGCGAGCTGCGCTCGCTGGACAGCAATGGGTGGTCTATGCCTGGACTTCGGTGGATGGATCTGGAACCGGGCGGATGCAATGCCCCATCCAGAATGTAACGGCCACCACGATCACCTGCTACGAAAACCATTTCCAGCCGGCATCTTCGGGTGTGACGGGTTATATAATGCCCGGCAGAGATTCACATGGCTGGGATTTCACCTCGTGGACGACGGAAAATCCAAGCATGACCTGGAACTATTACGATGTAGCAATCGGTCTTTACCGGCTCTACTACCGAACTGGCAACACCACCTATCAGACGCAAGCCAGGGCATACTCTGACATTCAATGGCAGTGGACTTTGGACCACGGCTACCGCATAGTATCGCCTCGTGCCAGTTCTATGATTAGTCAGTTCTTCCGCGCAATGGAAGGTCACAGCGAACGCTTTCCCGGTCTCTACAACTGGATCAGCCTCGAAGTGCCGCCGTGGGCCGTCCCAGATAATATTCCAAACATCGACAACCGCGAAAGCGGATACATGCTCTGGAATATCGCACTAGGAGCAAAAACGGACCCCGATCCCGCGCGCCACGCACAATACTGCTCCTGGCTGAACACGTTTGTCCCAGTTTGGAATTCGAAGCAATCAGCAGATGGAAGTTGGGGGGAGAACGAGTATGCTATGAACCGCAGCTACGTCTCCGCTCCCAAGTCCTTCTCCGCGCCGTTCGTCTATGAGACGTCGCCTTGGCGCATCGCGATCAACATCAAGGCGCTGGAAGCGGCGTACGAATCCCTGAACGACACGACATCACAGGGCTGCAACAACCCCACCGTAGCGACGTCAACACTTACTGCGATCACCAACGCCGTGGCCTGGCAGTACAACTATGGCCGCGACACCACTAACCGCGGGGTCTTCTACGAAGTGAACAGTCAGTCAAACGATCAGGCGACTACCCACGGAACGGGAACCGTATCAATAAATCTATCCTCGACGACGCTCGCCGGATCGGGAACCAACTGGCAAACCGCCGGGTACTGCGACGGAACTCATTTTATTGGAATCAGTTCGTCTGGCACGGTGTATAAGATCGCGTCCTGCACCAGCAACACAGTTGCAAAGCTGTCGGTGCCCTATGGCTTGTATGGGGAAACCTCCAACGCGAGCGGAAGCGCAATTGACTATGCGCCGTCCGCATCGTCGTCGTGCGGCGGCTCGAGCGCATCATATTGCTATACCGGGGCCGGGGGCGGTGACCGCAATCTGACGCGCACGACCTGCGGAGCGATTGGATGGCTGTACTCGGTCACGCTGAGCACGGTCCACAAGAGTTGGGTAGATGAGTGCCTCTCGGCCACTCTAGGTGGCCCCACTGCGGGGCTGACCACTGCGGTTAATGTCGGTTCGGTCACGCTGCCGTGCTCCGGTCCGGCCTGCGATGGGTACGTAAACGATCTGGTGGCGTCGGCGGCGAACTGCAACACTCAGGCCGCTCCTTGCGTTTATGGCGGCTATCTCTACTCAAACTTGGGCAAGAACTTTGGGGAAGCCTTTGGCGCGCCCGGGATCGATAATGCACTGGCTTGGCGCTTAAGTGCGTCGCCGTGCGACCTAAATACCGATGGGATCGTCAACGTCTTAGACGTGCAGTCGATGGTTAGCCAGGCCCTCGGAACTACTGCATGCACCAACAGGCTTGACGGAGGAGCTACCTGCGACGTGATCGATGTTCAGCGGGTGGTGAACGCCGCTTTGGGCGGCGCATGCCGGGTAGGCCAATAAAGGGCGCCAAACAAAATAGGATCATTCCGCGCGGTGCGGCCAGCGCTCGGAACTAACCAGCGGAAGCCTAGCGCGGAAGGATTCCGCCCGCGTATTTAGACAAGAGCCTGGTCGTAGCGCACCATTGTTGCGCCCCACGAATAACCCACGCCGAAGCCAATCGCCATGACCGACATTCCGGGAGCGAGTCTGCCGCTTGTGGCGACATGTTTGAGCGCGATGGGAATCGTGGAAGATACAGTGTTGCCACAGTCTCCCATGGCCACGACGAATTTTTCTGGCGGAATCCCCAGACGTTTTCGTAAATGATCGAGCATGTAGCTGTTCGCCTGATGGAAGACGAACAGATCGACTTCTTTGAGCGTCAGGGCGGATTTTTCCAGCAAGCGCCTCACGGTGTCCGGCACCCGCTCCAAAGTGAAGTTGAAAACCTCCGGGCCGTTCATATAGAGGTCATTGGCGGCACGTACGTTGCCCTGATCGTCCTCTTTTTCCAGAGCGGTTTCCTGCGAACGCGGGTAGCGCATCCCGCCTGCGGGCACCATCAGATTGGGTCCCCCCGAGCCGTCGGTACCGTAGACGAAAGGCCCCAGTAATGGCACAGTGGAATCGGTCGCGCTCAGCAGCGTCGCTGCCGCGGCATCGCCGAAAATGGTACGCACGCTACGATCCCGCGGATTCAGAAATTTACTGTAGGTTTCGGCTGTCAACAGCAGAATGTGTTTGGCTTGCCCCGAGCAGACAAGCGCTTCCGCCAATCCCAGTCCGTAGATGAAGCCGCTGCACCCCAGATTGAAATCCAGAGCTCCTGCTGAAGTGGGAATCCCCAGGCGATCCTGGACAAGGCACGCCGTAGTGGGCAAAAAATAGTCCGGGCTTTGGGTGCACAATAACACGTAATCCACATCTTGCGGATCGCAGGCGCCGGAGTCAAAAAGCTTTTTAGCAGCCGTCACCGCCAAATCGGAGGAGCACTCCTGCGGTGACGCAAGATGACGGCAATGGATCCCGGTCTTCGCATCGATTTTGGCCACGGTCCACTCGGGAAACTCCGCCGCAAGTTGCGACGTGGAAAGCGTAGCGGCCGGGAGATGAAATTCTATGGCGCGAAGGGCGGCATGCATGGGTGCAAGTCGCTCACTTTTCGACTTTGGCAAGCTGCAGGAGATCGTCCACTGTTTGGCATGCGGCGATCTGGCGGGGAGTCAGCCGGGAGCCGCTGTGTTCGTCGGCCAAAGCCATGAAAGTGATAATAGCGGTGGAGTCCCACAAGGGATAATCGTCGAGCTTCTCTGGGCCCTGCAGAGTGGGCGGCGACAATTCTAGCATTTCGTCCAGCTGCTTCAAGAATTCCTCGCGGCTCATAACGCTTTGACTATACCAGTTCGCCGAGGTCCACAGCGATGAACGGGCAACGCGAGATCAGTGAATGAGCGATGTCGTAGAATAAAGCAAAATGAATAGCAGTGTTTCGGAGTAATGCACCAAACTGATGTCAACGACGCGACGCACGTGCAACGCCAGGACACGCCCCGCCGATGAGTCTCGCTAGCTCGTTTCTTCTCAAAGTCAAGCGTGGGGAGACACCATTATTTCGGACTCTGCGCAAGATTGCGGGCGCAATATTGTATCCCCATGCTCCTCCCATTCCTGGAGTGTTGCGCGCACCGCTCCGGGTAATGTACCTACTCCACTTCGGCGTCGTAAGGCTTTGGCACCTTTTTTGGAACGTCTGCTACTGCCATCCATTGTTTCAAGCTCGCTGCGCTTCAATCGGGCGGGATGTTGTCGTGGATCGGCTTCCATTTGTTAGCGGTCCCGTGGAAATCCGCATCGAGGATCATGTCCGGATCGGCGGCAATGTCTCGATTCTGTCCGCCCGAGTAGATGACACGCCGGTGTTTGTGATGAAGGAATACGCGGAAATAGGCTGGAACGTGACCATTTCCGTCGCCAAGCAGGTGGTAATTGAAGAGCACGCACGCGTGTCCTACGACTGCCGGATTTCCGATACCGATGGCCATCCGCGTGAATCGGATCTACGTGCCCAAAATGTTCCGGCCCATCCACGGGACGTAAAACCCGTGAGGATTTGCAAAAACGCCTGGGTAGGCAACGGCACGCACATCATGAAAGGCGTGACCATCGGCGAAGGCGCGGTGATTGGCGCCAATAGCGTAGTGATATCCGATATCCCTCCCTTTTCGCTCGCGCTGGGCAATCCGGCGGAGGTGTTTCTGCGCAATTTTGGCCGACCGTCCAGACAGCCTAGCTCCGGACCTTCCCTTTAGTCGTAGGGTTCGCGCCGCAGCCAGTTTTCGAGCGAGAGGAGCAACCGATGCGCACCGGCACGTTTTCTGTACGAACGAGCTCCGGCGACCGGCGCCGCTAGAGAACCAAGGCGAAATTATAGAGAAGCAGTTCGGCGTCACCACTCCCGAAGAGACGTTCACATGCATTTCCGCACCAATATCCCGCGTGTTTCGAGTGACTCACCGCTTTAAGCCAAGGCCGACCGGCACATCGGCGGGATATCCACAGGGGCAGGAGAGATTATGTACCGAATCTTATTCGCTGCGCTGCTGGCGACCGCGGCTGACGGCCAGACACTGTTGAGTCTTGACTCGCAGACCAAGAATGTCGATTTCACCAAGGCCTCGTTTACCCGGCCCGTGAAGACCGGGACGATCCTGCCGTCAACTTGCTCGGTAGGAGACTTCTTCTTTCAGACTAGCGCACTGGCGGGCTCGAACCTGTACGGGTGCGCCAGCGCCAACACCTGGACCATGCAGTCGGGAGGCGGAGGCGGGGCCCTCGCCATCGACAACAACGGGACACTCGTTGGCTCGCGGAACGTGATGAACCTGATCGGCGGGGTGGGCGTGGTGAACACAATCTCCGACACCGGCACGCAGATCAATATTCAACAGAGCGTGGACACCAGCGTCATCCCAAGCAAGGCGAACGCGCAGAGTGGCGCCATGTGGCTGTGCAGCTCCGCCGGCTCATCCAGCGCTTACACCTGCGGTCTCTCTCCGACTCTGCAAGCGTATACCGCCGGCATGATGCTGGCCTGGAAGCCCAATATTAACGGCGCGGGCGGCGCCACCACGCTTAATGTCGACACGCTGGGAGCTGTCACCGTGAAGCAAGCCGACGGCGTAACCGACCCCGCCAGCGCCGATATCGTGGCGGGACGCCTATACACCGTCTGGCACGACGGCGTGGTATTTCGTCTGATGACACCCGCGGTTAACGCTGCCAGTGCGGCCGCTCAGCCGGCGTGCAATGTTTCGCAGCGCGGGCGTTTCTGGCAAACGCTAGGTGCGGCGGGCGTGAAAGACGCGGTCACGGTATGCGCCAAGGACGCAGCCGACGCTTACGCATGGAGGTCCATCTACTAATGCCACGCCATCACAAACTGAGCCTTCTGGTGCTGTTATTGGCAAGCTTGGCTCAGGCTTCGCAGTCGCTGAGCGCCGGGTCGGGCTCCGGAAACATGCCCAATAGCGCGCCCTTCACCAATCTGTCGAGCTTCCGCATAGAATTCCGAGTGCACGGCCCTTGGACAATGTCCACGGTTCAGCTGATTTATGGCAGCGCCTCTTTCTTCGTGCGAACGCTTCCTGGCGGATTTACGCTGACATCATGGCAAGACGGCTCTAGCGCTTGCTCCGTAAGTGCGGCCGCCGGGACGGACGTGACCATTCGGTTGCAGCGACTGAGCAGCGCGCAATTGACGGCAGAGGCCTTCGACAATCAAACCGGGGCGAACCTGGGTTCCAACCGCTGCGGTATTTCCTCGCCGGGCACTCCGAACGACGGCGGGTCTGGCTTCGGAGTGGGCGCCTTCAACGGCGATATTTCCTACGTTCGCGTGTTTCAGACCACGGTTGCGGTGGGCACCCCGCCGGGAAACACCACGTGCGCGGGGGACCTGCTGGATTTCGAGCTCGAAGCCAATGGAAACGACTGTTCGGGCCGCGGCTTGAATATGACGATGACGGGCGCCGGCTACACCGCGACGCCTGTTCTATTGCCGGCGGCGCGCTTCAATGTTTGGCCGACGCTCAACACGATTCGCGCGGGGGCCGGCTCGCTGCAGTTAGCCAGCTCCTCTTTCAGCTCGAATGACAATGCATCCATTTCTTACTTTTGGCAGCAGCTAGGCGGTCCGATAACTGGTTCGTTTTCGAGCCGCGTGGCGGCGAGCTCTGCCTTCACGGCTCCGCTGGCAGGCACTTACACCATCCAGCTTTCGGCATGCGATTCCACCGGGCAGTGCGCTGCTACGTCATCGGTCCCGGTGGGTGCTGTTTCGACCGACTCCAAGGCCGTCGTGGTCACGGGGTTGTCTTCCGCCATGGACAATCTGTTAGGGCCGCTGGTAATCGCCGATGCCACGGCAAATCCATGGCCGTATGGAGACTTGGCCGAAGTCGGTGCCGGTACTAACATCGCCACTACAGCACTCACTGCGCCGCCTCAACTCGGGGCGGCGCTGCCCGGGACGGTGTCGTGGACGCCAGGTAACGTCATCACGACCACGGCCGATTTACGAACCCCGCTCGCTGGACAGGCCTGGGTTGCATTCACCTGGAACAGCGTAGACGGAGCGGGAACCGGGCGTGGACTCTGTCCGATTGCAAGTGTGACAGCGACCACCATCGTGTGCTCCGAAAACAAATTTGAGCCGGCATCTTCTGGCATGACGGCCTACCTGCTTCCAGGGCTGGACTCCAATGGTTGCGATTTCCAATGCTGGACCACCGAAAATCCAACTACGGTATGGAACTACTACGATGTCGCAATTGCTCTTTATCGGCTTTACTACCGAACTGGCAACAACACCTATCAGACGCAAGCCAGGGCATACTCTGACATTCAGTGGCAGTGGACTCTAGATCATGGCTATCGCCCGTTGTCTCCCCGCGCCGCGGCGATGATCAGCCAGTTCTTTCGAGCGCTGGACGGCCATAGCGAACGTTTTCCTGGCCTCTACAACTGGATCAGCCTCGAAGTGCCGCTGTGGGCCAGCCCAGATAATAGTCCAAACATCGACAATCGTGAAAGCGGATACATGCTTTGGGATATTGCGCTGGGAGCAAAAACGGACCCCGATCCCTCGCGGCACGCCCAATACTGCTCCTGGCTGAACACGTTTGTCCCCGTTTGGAATTCGAAACAATCAGCAGATGGAAGCTGGGGGGAGAATGAGTACGGCCTGAACCCTGCGTACGTCTCCGCTCCCAAGTCTTTTGTCGCGCCATTCATCTATGAGGGAGCGCCTTGGCGCGAAGCCATCAACCTCAAGGCCATGGAGGCAGCCTATGAAGCTCTGAACGATACCAACTCGCAGGGATGTAATAACACGAGTCTTGCCACTTCGACCCTAACGGTGATCAAGAAGGCCGAGGCTTGGGTTGTCAACTATGGCAGAGATTCGATTAACCGCGGCGTTTACTACGAAGTGAACAGCCCATCCAGCGACCAGCGGACGATCGTTAATCCAGCCGGAACCGTGGCCATTAATGTGGGATCGACGACGCTGGCCGGGACCGGCACCCTCTGGAAGACGGCTGGATATTGCGACGGAACCTATTTCATCGGTATCGAAACAGTGCGAAGGGTTTATAAGATCACATCATGCGCTAACGATACTTCGGCAACTCTTTCCCTTGCCTTTGGCCTCTACGGCGAGGCTGCAAACGTAAGCGGCAGCGCGTACTCCGTAGCGCCATCCGCCTTTACTGGGTGCAATTCCCTGGCTACCTATTGCTTCGACAGTTCTGGGGATCGCAATCTGACGCGCACGGGATGCGGATCGATGGGCTGGTTATACTACACGACCGGCATATCGCTGTACAAGGATTGGGGGGACGAGTGCTACTCCGCGACGTTGGGCGGACCCGTCACGGGTCCCGACAGCGGAAGCTTCATAGGGGCGAACGTTACACCTTGCGCCGGCCCCTTGTGCGACGGTTTTATCACGGATGTGGTCGCGGGGGCGCGAGACTGCAACGCGGGTAATTCCGCGCCATGCATCCCTGGCGGCTACGTGTTTTCCAACCTGGGCAAGAACTTCGGAGAAGCGTTTGGAGCGCCGGGGATCGACAACCATTTGGGATGGCGTCTGGGTGGGCTGGCTCCCGCGGTGAACCGGACGTTGTGGGTGAGCTTCAGCACGGCCGGCGTACCTGGGGCGACCCAAGCGAGGATCGCGCTTACTCAGCCGTCCGGCGTGACCGTCACGCAGACTTGCTCCGCCTCGCCGTGCGCGGTGCAAGCAGACGCGCGGCAGGGCAATCACGTCGCACAACTTGTATATCTGTCAGCCGGCGGCCAGCTTCTGGCTAGCGCCGACCCCATGGTGCTAGTAGTGCAGTGAGCGTCCCTGAGCTTGGTATACTTGGTTCTTCCGCAAAAGTGAGCGACGCCCCGCAGGAAGCGCAGTTCGAGCATTACAGCCGCAAGCAGCGCGTGGTGGCCTGGGTTAGCCGCAACCTTTTCGATGGAATTACCTACACGGTTCGCCACGGATTATTGCGAGGCATGAAGCGCAAGGGCGGACTGGGTTGGATCCCGGATTGGCTCGCGAAAGAGGAGACCACTCCCGAATCCAAATTCTGGGAAAGCGCGCCTTTGCGCGACGCGGTGGTTTACGATATCGGCGCCTTCCACGGGATGCTCACGCTGTGGTTCGCGCCGCAAGCGAAACAAGTGGTTAGTTATGAGCCGGTGGCCCAGAATCGAGCGCGGCTCTTGGAGAATCTCTCCTTGAATGGGATACGGAACGTGACTGTGCGGGACGTGGCCCTTAGCAGCGGCGCGGGTACCGCAACCATGCGGTTCGATCCCCTGATGCCCGGCGGCTCCAAGGTTGTAGTCGAAGGGGACGGAGTAGCCGGCGGGCAGGAACTGGCGAAGGGGCAAGTGCGCGTCACCACGTTGGATCAGGATATCGAGGAGCGCAAGCTGCCAGTGCCTACCTTTATTAAGATCGACGTGGAAGGCTTCGAACTGGACGTATTGCGCGGCGCGGCGCGGACGCTGGCGCGCGAGCGGCCTTCGCTGTTCGTCGAAATCCACGGCGAAACCCTCGCGGCGAAACGGAGCAACGCGGCGGCCGTAGTACAGTTTTTGCACGAAGCCGGGTACAGTCCGATTCAGCATCTTGAGTCCGGAACCGAAGTGCAGCCCGGTAACAGCGACGCCGCCGCTCAAGGACATCTGTATTGTGAAGGAACCGCTTCACGAGGCGGCACCGGCCGTTAGGACGCGCGGTGCTGCCGCGCCCGCTCGATCGCAGCGCAATGGATGCGGTAGAGATGCTCAGTAAGAGCGTGCCAGTCGTAGGATCGCGACACCACCTCGCGGCCGGACCGCGACAGGCGCAGCCACAATTCCGGCGAAGCCGCTAAGCGGTTGACCGCGGCGATCATTTCACCTTCGGAATCGGCGAGCAGCAGGTGGGTGCCGTCTTCGATATCGAGACCCTCTGCGCCGAGCCGGGTTGAGATCACGGGAATACCGGCGGCCATGGCTTCGAGAATCTTGAGCCTGGTTCCGCTGCCGATTCGCAGCGGCACAACGGCGGCAAGGGCTCCGGAATAATACGGCCGGACATCCGGAACGGTTCCAGTGACAGTGACACGATCGGCGGCCAGCGCTCGCACCTCAGGAGTGGGGTCGCGCCCCACGATCGCGAATGACAGCGCCGGATGGTCTCGGCTTAGCTGGTGCCAGATGCTGCTGACGAACCAGACGACGGCATCGACGTTCGCGCTGTAATCCATGGAGCCCGCAAACATCAGTCTGGTGCGCGCTGCGCCGGAGTCCGTCTCTTGGCCAGCAAAATATTGCACATCAACACCGTTGGGGATAACCTGAATCTCCGCGGCGGGGTTGCGGGCCTGCAGCCAGTCGCGCTCGCGCTCGCTGGTGACGGTGTTCACATCGCAAGCGGCCAAGAACCGCGTCTCGGCCCGTTCCAGAAGGTTCGCCGTACGCCGGGCATAGGCGCGACGCAAGGGGCTAGGATTCACGCGGCTGTAGCGCTGCAGAATTTCCGATTCAATGTTGTGCCAATCCGAAAGAATCACCGGGCGGCTGGCGGCGGCGCGGATCACCGGCAAATAAGCGCTTAAGTGCACGCCTTCGATCTGCACCGCGTCGAAGGAACCGGCCTGCAGAATTTCCGCAAGAATGCGGGACACGCGCGCCGACGAATAGTTCAAGACAGTGAGCGGAGTGGGACCGATCAAGCCGCGGACCAGCTTCGAAACAGTGTATGCAGATTCGCGCGCTACGCTGTGATAAGCCGCGAATCCGGACTCTGCCGGTGGAGGCTCGGAGGACGCGTCATTGGGATCGCGAAGTCCCAGATAGGTAACCGGGCAGCGGGCAGCCAGTTGGCTCGCGAGGTAATAATCGCGCAACTTCGCGCCGGTGTCCCGAGGCCAACACTCGCGCGGAGAAAAATAGAGGATACGCATTACGAGTCGAGGCTTTACGCGCTCTCCTTAACAGTTCGGTAGACTTCGAGCAGCGCCTGATAGCGCGAGTCCGGCGAGAAACGCATCACTAAGCGCTCCGACGCATTGGATGCTAGGCGCGTAGCGAGCGCAGGATCTTCCAAGACTCGAGCCAGTGCGTTCGCCATCGCGGCAGGATTGGCTGGCGGGACCAGCAGCGCGCTGGAGCCGTCTTCCACGGTTTCCGGTACGCCTCCGACCTTGCAGGCGACGATTGGTACGCCCGCCGCCATCGCCTCAAGGAGCGCATTGGGAGAACCCTCGCTATGCGAAGGAAGAACAAAAACGTCCGCCAGCGAATAATACGGCCATACATTCGAGCAGTGACCAGCGAAAATTACGGAAGAAGCCAGATCCGGCGCGGCGGCGGCGCGCTCGAGCGCGGGTCGCTCGATGCCGTCCCCAACCAGGATCAATTTGATCGCGAGCTGAGGGCGATCTCGCAGCACGAGCCGCAGTGCGGCCAGCAAATCGGCGTGTCCTTTTTCGGGCGACAAGCGCCCGACCGAGAGAATGACGCGCGCGGCTGGCGGAAGAGCAAGCCGATCGCGTAAGGCGCTGACATCCTCCTGCGCCTCCGAGGGGGCAGCGGCCATGGCGTTGGGCACGATCTGGATTCGCTCACGCCGCACGCCTCTTCCAACCAATAGATCCGCGAAGGGCTCGCATACCGTGACGGAACGATGCGCCGCGCGCAGCGACCAGCGGTCCAGTTGAGTGTACAGGTGCATTTTGAGATCCTCCGCGGTATCGCCGTGATGGAAGGCGATCCAGCCGCGGCCACGGTGGAGCCCCGCCCAGCGGACCAGGAAATGCGACTTCGGAGCATGCGTCTGAATGACGTCCGGGCGCCGCCGCGCAATGATTTCACGGAGCACCGGCAGGACCGAGGAATCAAAGCGGCCACGCTCGGGGATTACGTCCAACTCGATTCCAGCGGCGCGCACCGCATCCAAGAAGGCATTCGACTCCGGACCGGCGAAAGCATTCGACTCCGGATCGGCGAGAGCCCGACGGTGAAACGCCGCAATTGAGATCGAAAGGCCAGCTGTTGAGTCGGCCTGAACCATCTGGCAGAAGCGAATCAGATTCTTTGCGGGCCCGGTGACGGTCGTGGCTTCTACCAGGGCTAGGACTTGCAGAGGATTCACTGGCTGAGCCGCGGTTTGGTTTCCGGATTCGTCGAGGACCGGCCAATCAGGGCACTTACAACGGGCGCGTTTACCTCGGCGGCGCTCATTCCGAACGCCCTCCCACCCCACGGAATCCGCCGGGCCGCGCTCCCCAGACCGGCAGCGGACTGAATGTAGCAGCGAAGTACGCCCGCATCATACGAACCTTTGCCAAGGCTGCCAGAACACCACCAACTAGTATAGCTTTTCTCACACCGCATTCGACCATCGGGCCTGGGGCTGATAATATGGGGTGAATGTCTTCGCTCGCCGCGCATACCGTTTTCTCCACTCTTGCGGCACTTGGGGCGGAAACGTTAGTCGGCAACAGCTCTTGGAGAAGACAGCGTCTGTTAGTGTTGTGCTGGCATGGCCTCTCAAATGACGACGAACACTTATGGCGCCCGGGACTCTACATAACCCCCCAGTTGTTTCGCCGCCGTCTCGAAATCCTGGCCGAACTGGGCTGTTCGGTGTTGCCTTTGGATGAGGCGGTCACCAGGCTATGGGCTGGAGATTTACCCCCGCTCAGCGTGGTTCTTACGTTTGATGACGGTTTCCACGACTTTGCCGCTCATGCCGTGCCGATCCTAAAAGAGTTTGGATTTCCGGCAACCATTTATTTGACGACCTACTACGTCGACAATCAGCGCTCGCTTTACAATCTGATGGTGTCTTACCTGCTGTGGAAATCGCAAAGCCCCGGGCGGCGCCTCGCCGATGGCACTCCCATTGGTAATCGGGTGGAAGCCGAGTTGGCCGCTCAATCGATGGTCCGCAATGCGTTCAGGGACGGCCTTTCCGCGGCAGAAAAAGACGAGCGAGCGCGCGAATTGGCGGGTTACCTGGGCCATGACTACGATGACTTGTGCAAACGGCGCATGCTGTACTTGATGACACCGGCTCAGGTGAGCGAAGTAGCATCGAGCCCCGGGATTGCCGTCGAATGCCATACTCACCGTCACCGAACACCAGACGACCTCGATCTGATGACTCGCGAGCTGCGAGATAACGTCACCCGCATCCAGGAAATTACCGGGCGCCGGCCCGTGCATTTCTGCTATCCAAGCGGAGTCCACAACTCGAGTTACTTTCCACTCCTGGAACAAGAAGGCTTTCGCTCGGCGACCCTCTGCGACCGTGCGCTCGCTACGCGTACGGGGCACCGCTATTTGATTCCGCGCTGGCTGGATGACCAGCACTGCGGGGAAGCTCACTATAAGGGATGGATTTCCGGATTGCGTCCGCTGGTTCGGCGCTAGCGGACAGGCGGGACAACATTAATCCTGCTGCAGATGGGTTTCAGATGCTGGCTTTCCCTCTGTGTGGCTGCAGCACTTCACCCGGCGGAATCGGGATCCGTGTATGTATTGGCCCAAGCTAGCATGCGCGGCTTTGGCCATACCACGCACGTCATGGTGGGCCGGTAGCTGCCCTGCTCATAAAGTCTCCTCCGCTCCTCGCTGCCGACCAGGAATCCGGAATCGGTTGGCGCGGGGCCGATCGGGAAGAGCACCGCGCCATGGTCCAGAAAAAACTCCCGCATCCACGCCATCCGGGGCGCGAGGATGGCCGTCGAAGGACAATAGAGCCAGCTGCATGCAATCGACCCATGGAACTCGGGTTGCAACTCCAGCGAACGCGCTAGACGATAATAGCTGCGAAGCGCTTCGCTCTCGCTGAGAGTGAGCCGATTCTTACGCCGGTCGTTAACGTGGATTTCTGCGACGGGGCTGATGCCTCGCATCTCGAGCAGGACACTTTTACCCATCCGCCACCAGTCGCCCACCGGCGCCTTTAACAACCAAGAACGCGGGAAGGAGGATACTTCCCAATGAAACTGGCCCGCCGGGTACCTCTGTAGTGTGGCGATTCGCGCCATTTCGCGAAAACGAACGTCGGTGACTAGAAAGAAGGGTAGCCCGAAGTTTGGCGGCCGTGCGAAGAACAGCGCTTCGTCGGCCCAGCAGGTCTTCACATCGTCCGTTACAGGCCAATTTGCCACTCGTGGAAACGCTGCTTGTGTTGCCCGGAGGAGCATCCATCGCTCGAAGGCACGCGGCGGCGCTTGCAAACGATGCGCAACTTGCTCAAGACCCGCCGCGCTCTCCAAAGATACCCCGGCCTGAGCGAGAGCAGCGTAACAATCCTCCGCGGCTGGAAACTCTCTTGCAAAAGCTGGCCCGTATCGAGCGAGTTCGGGTTCCTCCAATGCGAGCCGGCAGGCCTGCTCGGCTTCTTGCAGCCGGTCTTGCCATTGGTTCATTCGGCAGGGACCTTCGTACTCAGGTATGCCTCGAATTCTGCAAAGCTTAGCAATTGTCCGCCCGCTTGCTCGGAGATCTGTACCCCGAATTCCTCTTCGACGATCTGCAGCAACAGGAAGTGATTGGTCGAATCCCAGCCTTCGATGGAATCCGGTGTGGCGTCGATCAAACGGTCTTGGGAGTTCCCCGGGAACAGCGTCGAGAAACAATTCACAAGCCGTTGGCGCAATTCAGTCATTGGTCCCCTGTAACCGACATATAGAGCGCGGGTCTGCGGGACGCGAACGTACCCGGTGCTAAATGAATGCTACCTTCCGCCGGCTCGGCGGCCAGACACTGAAGAAATTCACGCAGCGGCCCGTTGCGCTCGGTGGCGCGGAAGTCGAGAATCATCTCTTCGATCGGTTCGCGGGAAAATAGGTAGTCCAATAGTGCGTACTCGATCCGGCGGGAGAACGCCCGGCAACTCATTACCCAGGAGTCAACCTCCAGGCGATTTCCGGCGCGCCGTCCCGCGAGCACCGCGATTTTGCCGAGGGAACCGAATTTATCGCCGTAAGATGCGATCCAGGCCGCCGCTCCCTCCACCTTCAGGTAACTGAGCCAGTCAGCTTCCGTCTGCCGCTTTCCATTGAGATTGAATTGATTCGTTTTGTTCAGTAATTCGAGCGCCCGCGGATCGGGCGGCACAGAAAGCCGGCTTACGGTCAGCACGCCGTTGCAAGATTTAAGCAGATCTTCGGGCGAGTAGCCATTGCTGGTAGCGGAACGCAGCGAACCGGCCCGCAGGCTGGCGAGTCGTAGTGTGTCCTCCTCACTTCGCTGTGCCTGGCCGAAACAAGACAACAGGTCCACCAGCAGCGCCATGAAAGCCGCTGGATCGCCCACCGGAAACTCGCGGCAATCCATCTTGGGGAACGCCATGCGCATCGTCGCGACTTCCAAAGGACTGTCGTCGAGAAACACAACGCTGTCCTCACCGATATTCCAGGCTTGCAGGATGCGTGCCGCTGATTCCGGCTTGGGCGACCAATGCGCCTCGACGGGGAAGAGCGATTCCGGTTTGAGCAGCAGATCGGAACGTTGGAAAGCTTGCTCGACCAGCTGGGAATCGTTCTTGCTGGCAACCGCCACCAGTATTCCGTCCTCCGCCAGGCTTTGGAGGAATTGTTGGTAGATTCCGTGTTGGACGGCGTGATGATCCAAATCCCAGGAGACGCCATCAGGACCCACGTCGCCCAGAATTCCGGCCCACACAGTATCATCCAGATCGGTAATGATTCCCTTGAGCCTCGCGGGAGGGATAAGCGCGTCGGCGAGTTGCTCCGCCAGCACGGACACAAAAGCCCGTTGATAAGGCACGCCAGCGTGCCACCATGTCTTTAGGTCCACCCGATGGCTGGAGGGGATCTCATCAAGGCAAACAGGATTGAGAAGCCGTACACCCGGAAGCGAAGCAGCGCGCACTCTAAATCGCGCCATCATTTCGTCCAGGACGGCATAAAACCCTTGCATCTGCCAGGGAGGCGCCGGGACTAGCGGAGCCGGCGGTAAGGTTGGCCCCGCGATCACCACGGTACCGCCCCCTTCTCCAGCCTTGATGAGGCTACCCAACCTATCCAGTTTTTGTTCGACGGACGCGGCGACGTCATCGGCGATCGACCGGCCCCAGCCGCCTGGCTGGCGCATCCCCAGGCGCGCATCCAGGTCCGCCCACTCCAGAAGGACTATCACGGGAACGGGGGCTTCCATCGCCGCCTGTACGTTGCCTAGCAGATCCCCAAACAGGCCGGTTCGGATCTGCACCCGACGGTCAGGAAGCCTTCGTTGGAGATAGGCCGCCAAAAATTGCGAGAGTGGTTCAGCCGTGCTGCCGGTGGCCAGCCAAACCGAATACTCCAAGGCGTCGCCAGCTTGGTGTTGGAGAATCTGCAGGGCCTCCTTTAACTTCAAGGGTTCGTTCATTCAGCCTGCATTTCTCCCCAAGTTATTGATTATACCTCGCGAAATCCAGAGACCGCCTGATTCTGTTCTCTACCGAAGGAGTAACCGGAACAGCCTAAAATTCTCTCCGGTGAGACAGCTTATGCTGGACACCATGCGGCGCGAGTGATAGGAATCCCGCAAGCAGCACTCTTGCCGTTCAAACAACCTGCCTGAGCAAAAATTCCATCTGATTTCCAACGTAGCGATTCACTCCAGGGAGCGCGGGAAGATTCGCAGGCAGGCTCAGGATCCCGACTTTTGACGGCTCGAACGAAAAAGCTTGCGACCGGCGGAAAGCTACCAGTTCGAAGCCGCCTTGGGTAAACAGACGGAGCGCGGTTCGATAGCTGAACTCCCAAGTGTGCTGAGGGATATGGCAGGTAGTCCAGGCCCATTCCCTCCCTATTGCTCTACTCAAGACGCGGAGATAGCGGGAGGATGGCGATAAGATATCGGGGAAAGTCACCAGAAAGAGACCTCTTTCACTGAGCAGACCGTGCACCTTGCGGACCTCAGCGGGAGGAGACAATGTGTGTTCCAGGACGTCGGTCATGGAAATGAGATCGAATTTGCGGGAGGAAAGCAGCAAATCGTCGAGCGTTCCCTGGTGGATGGGAACGCGATAGTTCTCCCGGCCCCAAGCGGCGCTAGAGGAGTTTAGCTCGATTCCCTCAGCCCGATAGCCCGCATTCTTTAGCATTTTCGGAAACAGTCCGGTAGCGCAGCCGACGTCCAAGGTCGCAGCGTTTGGTTTCAAATGCGGACGTACGATGCTGAGATAACGCCTATACTTCGGTGCGAAAGCCTGGTCCATGAAGGCAGGGTTCTGCAGTTCGGAGTGGTAGTCGCCTTGATAGAAGCTGCGCACTTCAGCCTCGGTCGGGACAGGATCGGTGAAATGCAGCCCACAGGAAGAGCACCGCGCTAAGTGCCAGACATGTCCGTACGCCGTTCGCGTAAAGATCCGGTGAGCCCTAGGAAGTCCACAGAGTGGACATGCAGCAGGCTGGCTGTTTCGGTCTCCTTGGTTCTCGACCATTATGGCTAGGGAGACGGCGAATCCTCTGCCGCCGCGCTGTTTGGCCTTCAGCATAACGCAAGGGCGCCGGTCTTCTCAAGTTTGCATATGGACGGACGGACCTGTGCGAGCATAAGAAAGTGAGCTACCACTGTTTTCGTGGTATCGCATCCTTCGCCCTATGTCCTGGACCTTAGACTTTATACGGCAATGGCGTCATCATGTCACTCTGCCCTCGATTTGGCGTCTCCGCACCAGGGTACTTCGCGAGGCCGCTGGGCGCCTTCGCGGCGACAGCCATCTCGTTCCGATTCGGTGCACGGCTCCGATTTCAACCCAGCTGACGATTCGAGAAAATGTTGCGGACTACCTGACTTTTAAGGAGATCGTCGTTTCCGAAGTCTACGACGGCCTGAAGCAGCACTTAGGCGAATGTCGTACGATCATTGACCTGGGCGCGAACATTGGACTTGCAACTCTATACTTCGCCGAGAAATTCCCTCATGCTCGCATTCTCTCCGTAGAACCAGAATCGTCCAATTTTGCGATGCTGCTGCGAAATGCCCGCAAGTTGGCAACGAAGGGACGATGCGTTCCGCTGCATGCCGCGGTGTGGAACGAGGATTCCCAGCTCGATCTTCTAAACCCAGGCGCGGATCACTGGATGTTTGCTTTTGGAGAGAAAAGCGGTGGGGAGGTGCGCGGCTTGAGCATGATGAGCATCATCGAACGCAGCGGGTTCGACACCGTGGACTTGTTAAAGGTGGACATCGAAGGCGCGGAGGTCGAATTGTTCCGCGGCTGCCTCGATTGGCTGCCTCGAGTCCGGGCTGTGGCGATCGAGTTTCACGGCGACGCGCGAAAGAAATCGGGCTTCGACGAAATCATGCGCGGCCGCCGGATCCTGGAGATGAACGGCCACACGGTGTTGGCGTTCGCGCCCTAAGAGACTTCTCGTGCCACGCATTCTCACTTCCGCAAAAGTAACCCCCGGCCTCGCGGCGAAGAAACGCACCGTCGAGTGTCGCAGCCACGCTGCGTAGTCCGTGCTTGACGCTGGTCTCCCTGCTTACGGTAACCTTTTAGAAAGGCTTCTATTATTCAATGCATCAGGTTGCGGTGATCATCCCGGAATATAATGGAACCGCTTTTCTCCCCGAAACCCTGGATTCCATCCTCGGCCAGACGCTACGGCCGGCGGAGATTGTTGTCGTCGACGACGGCTCCACCGAAAGTTTGGATGAGTGCATCAGGAGTTACGAGCCGAAGGGCGTGCGCTTTGTGCGAACGCCGAACCGCGGCGTGTCTGCAGCGCGGAATACCGGTGTGGAAGTATCTAACTCCCCCTGGGTGTCGTTCTGCGACGGCGATGACATATGGCTGCCGCAGAAACTCGAACGCCAGATGGACCTTCTGGGCCGGGCGCCGGATTGCCAGTATTGCGTGTGTGACTTCCGAAATTTTAGCACCGACGGCTTAGCGGAACGAAGCCATTTTGACTATGCTCCTCCCGGCTTTTGGGATGAGGGGCGGCGCGATTTTGGTCCCGCGGGGTTCGTTATCGACCGGAATATGTTCCTCGATTATTTGAAATTTCAGCCGGCACTCCCGGCCACGCCAGTGATGGGCCGCGAATTCTTTGAGAGGGTGGGCCGCTGGAACAACGAGACCGCTCGGTATAATGCCCAGGATTTCGAGTTCCATCTGCTGTGCGCGAATCAACCGCCCATCGCAGTGGTCCCAGAGGTCCTGGTGCACTACCGACGGCACGCCGGGAATTGGAGCGCCGATGAGCTGCTGCAGGATTCCAGCGGTATCGACATCCTGGAATATATGCTCCCCCGGTATGAAGTGGCTCGCCAGCACGAGGGGCGGCTGCGCATGGAGATTGAGCAGCGGACGCTGGCGTGCGCGGATCGAGCGTTCTTCGAAGGGCGTCTGACTCTGTTCCACGAGTATTTAGGGAGAGTGCCACTGAGCCGCCGGCCAGCGCGCTTGATCGCTAGAGACTTGCTGAGCCGTGCACTGCCGGAGCAGGCGATCGGCGCCATCCGCAGAAGTGTACGAACGGCGAGAAGCAAGTCTTCGGCTTAATTCGCGGATTACGCTCGAAAATAGAGTCCGCGGACCATGGCCGCGCCGCGCAGGCGGTCGGGGAAAGAGGTGCCCGCCAGCATCTCGCGCAGGTCTCTGAACGCAGGTCCGGCGGGCTGGTGGTGGCGAAGCGCATCTATCGTACGACCAATGCCATCGGCCGCGTAGGCGACCTCGCAGAAGCGCCCGGGGTCACCGGTCCAGACCGGAGCGGGAACGGGGGAAGTTGGCACCCGCGCATATCGCCGGTAAACTTCGCGGAGAGGCTGGAGATTACTCTCCCAGGACTGCGATTGCGCGGTCCGGCGAGCAGCGACGCCCATTCGCACGGCCAAATCGCGATCTGACGCCAGCCGGACCAGAGCGGCGGTTAATCCCGCGACATCGCCGACCGGGGCGGTAAAGCCATCGACGCCGTCGGAGACGACATCGGGAACCAGGCCGACTCGAGTCGCGACCACTGGCGTGCCACAGGCCATGGCCTCGAGCACTGTCACCGGGCCGCCTTCCACGCGGGAGGTCATCAAATAGGCATCCAACGAAGCGAACAGGCCGGGCATATCGGAGCGGCGAACGTATCCGAGGCAGCTCGCCGAAAGACCCAGCGCGCCCAAGTCCGCAACCACCGATTCCCAGCCGGGCCCGGCAAATACGACATGCGCGTTTGGAATCTGCGGCATCGCCGCCTTGAGCACTTCAATGAGGACCGGTATGCCTTTGCGATTCCCATCGAGGTCGCTGCCTTTCGTGGCAAAAAACCCTATCAGGAAGGCATGCGGAGGCAGCACCAGGCGGCAACGGGCTTCGGGATTGAAGAGAGTAGAGTCGACGCCGTGGGGGATTACTTCGACCGGCAGCCGGTGGGCGCTAAACTCCTCAATGGCGGATTTCCATCCCGGTGTGCAGGCGATGAGTGCTGAACTCTCCTGAACAGCCCGTTCGTGGTAGGGCAACCACTGTGTAACGTGGTGAATCCAGGTAATGATCGGCGGACCGGCTTCAGCGAATTCGCGAACCAGGCCAACCGAAGACTCGTTCAGGCAGTGTATCAGGCTTAAATGCGGCCAGAGCGCCTCGCAAAGATCTTTTCGCCGCCACAGCAAGGCTTCCGGGAGCATGAAGAAGTCGAATTCATCCTCGAAGCAGTTCTTAATATGCATCGCCATTTCGCCGAGGATCCAGGCAGCGATGTTGGGAACTAAAAGGATTCTAGGACGCGAGGGCGTAGGGGTCACTTTACTTGTCGCATGCTATCAGCGGCACCGGTTATTCCATTCTACCGTGGCTCTACGAAGCGATATTTCAACCATGATTGTTACGATGAGCCGCCATCGGCACGAGCAAGTATGGATCGATTCGGAAATTTTTAGGTCTGCTAGAATCGAATTACACAAGATGAGTAAGTGGCCGGTTCTATTGCTGGTAGAGTCGCTTGGCCACGGTGGATGCGAGCGGGATGTGACCAAAATCGCAGTCGGTTTGGACCGGAACCGATTCGAGCCCCACGTAGGGGTTTTCCGCCCCGGAGGATTTCTCACCGCGCGCCTGGAGGCCGCGGGTGTGCCCATCCTGGCACTGCCGCTGCGCTCTTTTGTGAATTCATCGATGGTCGTCGCGGCCCGGCAAATGGGCGCTTACATCCGCCGCCACGGCATTCAGCTGGTACACGCGTTCGACGTGCCATCCGACATTTTTTCCGCTCCTGTGGCGCGATGGTATGGAGTGCCGGCCGTGGTAACCAGCCAGCTCTCCTACCGCTCCATGTATGTGGCTTCGCGCCGGGCGGCGTTGCGAGTTACTGACTGGCTTTCGCATCGCATCGTCACCAACTCGCAGGCGGTCGCTGAGTCACTGCGGAAGAGCGCCGGGTTTCCCAGTAGTAAGTTGTACCTTTGCTATAACGGTGTAGATCCATTAGACTTCTATCCGGGCCCTAGGACTCGCGTGCCTGAATTCGAGGGAGCTTCACTGATTGTAGGGTCGGTGTGTGTGATGCGGCCGGAGAAACGCATGGACTGGTTGCTGGAAGCTTTTGCCGCGATCTCGCGCACCGAACCAGGACTCCGCTTGCTGCTACTGGGCAGCGGACCCGAGACACCGCGTCTTCTGAAACTCCGGGATCGGCTTGGATTGCGTGAGATTTGTCATTTCGAGCCAACACGACCCAACGCCGCGGACTGGATGCGAGGCATGGATATCTTTGTCAACGCCTCGTCGATTGAAAGTTTTCCGAATGCGGTGCTGGAGGCCATGGCCTGCGGCTGCTGTGTCATCGGGTCCAACGTGGGCGGCATTCCGGAATTGATCACGAATGATCGGGACGGACTGGTATTTGAATCTACTAGCCCGGCCGACCTTACGGCCGCGATTCGCCGGGCCGCCGGGGAGCCGGAGTTGCGCCAGCGGTTGCGGCAGCAAGCTGTCGTGACGGCCCACCAGCGGTTTTCGATGAAGGTTACTCTGGACCGAACCGAGGCGCTGTACGAGTCATTGCTCGATCCGCGCGCGGCAGCCCGCCTGGAACCATCTGCTGCGCCACGAGACGGAGAAAGGGTCCATGGACCATAGCCGACCAGTACCGGCTGTAAGCGTTATCATCCCCGCCTACAAAGTGACATCTTTTATCGGGGATGCGTTAGATTCCTTGCGGGCCCAGACCTTTCGTGACTTTGAGGCGATTGTGGTTAACGATGGTTGCCCGGATAGCGCCAATCTGGAACGGCTCCTCGAACCGTACCGCGGCGAGATCGTATATATCCGACAGGAAAACCAAGGACTGGCCGGTGCGCGGAATACCGCCATTCAGGCCGCACGAGCTCCGCTGGTCGCACTACTCGACTCCGATGACTCCTGGGAACCGGACTATTTGGAGGTGCAAACTGCATTTCTCGCGGAGCATCCGCAAACCGACGTGGTGTCTCCCAATGCCTACTTCGTCGGGGAGACGGTCTTTACGGGCAAGACCTTTATGGATATATTCCCTACCCGCGGTGAGGTCAGCTTTCGCAGCCTCCTGGCGCGCGACAATAGCATTTTCGTGGGAGTCACGGCGCGGCGCGAAGCGATCCTGCGTGCAGGATTGTTCGATCCAGAGCTGCGTTCCGCCGAGGATCTCGATCTATGGCTCCGCATGGCGCATGGCGGCGCCCGCTTTTCATATCACGACCGACCTTTGGTCCGTTACCGGGCCCGCCCCGATAGTCTCAGTAACGATCCCATCTGGATCACGAACCACGTCCTGCACGTTTATCGAAAGCTATCCGGGATTCTCGACTTGAATGCGGAGGACCGGGACTCCGTGGATGCTGCGATTCGCCGTGGGGAGGCGACTCTCGACTTCTATCTAGGCAAGAAAGCGCTGTACGCCGGCCGTAGTCAAGAGGCGCGGGAACGGCTCGTCCGGGCCAATCATGTGCTGGGCAGCCGTAAAGTCATCTTCTTGCTGATGGGTCTGCGGATAGCTCCTGGGCTGGTTCGAAAGCTGGTGCATTGGCGCAATCCGACAGAATACGAGTTCTTACATTGAGTCCGCGCCGGAAGAGTTCCGCTCGAAAATTATGATAGAATGAGGCATGGAGACCGGCTCGCTTTGAGTACATCAACGTCTGGGGACCATGCGGGCTTTACCAGCTGAAGAAGCTTTATCTACAACGTTTTCCGGTCAGCCGACCAAGAACATACGGCCTCCGTCGTTCGAGCCCTGGAGATTATGGAGCGCCGGCCGCGAGCTTTTGAGGTACCGGGACCTGGTGCTCACTCTGAGCCTGCACCGGATCAATGTCCGCTACAAGCAATCCGTCCTCGGTTGGGCATGGGCTTTGGTTCAGCCGCTTGCGCTTATGCTGATCTACACCATCATTTTTTCGGTGGTGACGAAGATGCCGGACGAAGGGGTCCCTTATGCGGTGTTCGTCTACGCGGCTCTGCTTCCTTGGACCTACTTTGCTACGATCATGACCAACTCGGCCACCTGCCTGGTCAGCCATAGCCAACTTATAACTAAGGTATATTTTCCGCGCGAGATTCTTCCGCTGACTTACGTGGTGGCCGCGTTTGTCGATTTTCTGGTCGGCTCGCTGGTGCTGGCTGGAATGCTGCTGTACTACCATCTTCCGGTGACCGGTTATGTGCTGTATTTGGTTCCCATCATGATGGTATTGACCGCGTTTGGCCTCGCCTTGGCGCTGATTCTATCGGTTCTGCAAGTGCGGATGCGGGACATTGGCCTAGCCATCCCGTTGGTCATGCAGATCTGGATGTTTGCCACCCCCGTGGTCTACCCGCTTTCGGCAGTGCCTGCGCGCCTGCGCGTGTACTACGATATAAATCCGCTGGCCGGCACAGTCGAAAGTTTCCGCCGAGTGTTGTTGCAAAGCAAGCCGCCTGAGTACTCGTCGTTCGGAGAAGCAGCCGCCATTGCCTTGGTGCTCCTGCCTCTGGCCTACCTGTTTTTCAAATACCGGGAGGCTTCGATGGCGGATTTCATCTGAGCGAGTCCGGCGCGATGTATTCCCTACGCCTCGATCACATTTCCAAGCGTTACCTGATCCGGCAGGCCCACGTTGGCGCAGCGCCGGAAGGCTTTGTGGCACGTTTACGGCAGCGTTTCGCGCCCGCCCACGTTTTTTGGGCGCTTCGCGATGTCAGTTTTGAGGTGGCCCCCGGCGAAGCTTTGGGCATTATCGGCCCCAATGGCGCCGGGAAGAGCACGCTGCTGAAGCTGCTGGCCGGCATCACTGCGCCCACTGCCGGTGAAATCTCCATCTTCGGAAATCTTTCCGCGCTGCTCGAAGTCGGCTCCGGATTTCATCCCGAGCTGACGGGCATCGAGAACATCTTTTTAAGCGGCTCCATCCTAGGGATGCAGCGCAAGGAGATCGCTGCCAAGCTGGACGGTATCATTGATTTCGCGGGCGTCCGGCCGTTTATCGACATACCGGTAAAACGCTTTTCCTCGGGCATGATAGTGCGGCTGGGATTCTCGGTCGCGGCGCATCTCGATCCGGATATCTTGCTGCTTGACGAGGTGCTGGCGGTGGGCGATGCCGCTTTCCAGAAAAAGTGTATCGATCGTGTGCTGGAGCTTAAGCGGCGCTCCACGGTGGTGTTTATCTCTCACGATCTGGCCGCCGTACAACAGTTGTGCGACCGGGTAATCGTGATGAACCAAGGAGAAATCGTTTACGACGGAGAGACCGCCGGCGCAATGACGGCTTATAACGCGTTGGCCCGCTTCCGTTCCTCTCCCCCGCCCCCGACGTCCGAATCCATCGCCAAGACCGCCGAAGTGGTCTCGCTGGAATTTCTAGACGGCGCCGGGCAGCCCGTCCAGGTTGTCAAAACGGGCGACGCCCTCCGCATCCGTATAGATTACCTGGCGCGGATCGCTGTACCAGATGCCAGCTTTAACATTTCCTTTTACGGGGCCGATGGCACCCGGCATTGCCAGTTCACTACGTGGCTTTCGGGCGAGACCGCGGATCTTGCGCCTGGCACCGGCATCATCGAATTCTCCTGCGAGGAACTGGGCTTGCAGCCGGGATCCTACCAGATCGACACCACGATCGAGCAGCACGGAAAGAACCTGGATTGGCAGTACCGCTGCTCCACAATCCAAGTCAATCCGGGGAGGCCCGTGACGGGCCTGTTCTACCACCCGCACACCTGGCGTGAAGCGTCTGCAAGCAGCATGCTTTCGGAGGAAAACGTCGGGGCCGACCCCGGGAAAAAAGTTTCATAGGTATGCCAGCCGTTGGAGCGATCACGGCCTGTCTGTTGATGATCTATGTGCTGGCCGGTTATCCGCTTGTGCTTCGATGGGTGGCGCGGCACCACCCCCGGCCGGTGCGACGGCAGCCGATTGAGCCTACCGTTTCGCTGATTATCGCGGTTTACAACGGGGAACGATTCCTGGAAGCCAAGCTCCAGTCGGTGTTGGCGCTGGAATATCCGGCCGACCAGCTCGAGATCATCGTCGCATCGGACGGGTCGACCGACCGCACCGAAGAAATCGCCGAGAGATTCGCCGCCCAACGAGTGAGTCTGCTGCGCCTGCCGCGAGGAGGGAAGCCAGCGGCACTCAACGCGGCTATCGCCAAGGCGCGGGGGGAGATTCTGGTCTTGACCGACGTGCGGCAGCCCCTTGAGGCACACAGCGTCGCGCGCTTAGTCGAAAACTTTGCCGACCCAAGCGTGGGCGTTGCCAGCGGCGAACTCCTGATTCGCGCCGGGGCGAGCCAGGGGGAGGCCGATATCGGACTGTACTGGCGTTTCGAGACGTGGATGCGCGATAGCCTCAGCTCCATCGATTCGATGTTCGGCGCAACCGGGCCTTTTTATGCAATCCGCCGCACCCTTGCGGTGCAGGTCCCTGACGACGCACTTCTCGACGACGTCTACCTGCCGCTGGCCGCCTATTTCCAAGGCTATCGCCTGGTGATGGATTCGCGGGCGCGCGCTTACGATATTCCTACTTCGCTCGAAACCGAGTTTCGCCGTAAGATCCGGACGCTCGCCGGAAATTACCAGATCCTGCGCTCGTACCCTGCGCTGCTGGGGCCCGGCAACAGGATGTGGTTTCATTTTGTCTCATATAAGTTCGGGCGGCTGCTTCTGCCCTGGCTCCTACTCATTTTCGGGGCAGCGTCGTTTGGACTGCCGGCTCCGTGGCGCGGCGCTGTACTGGCTGGGCAGGCCTTATTTTACGGGCTCGCCCTGGCGGACGCCTGGATTCTAAAACCCCGGATCCTCAAGAGGCTCTCCTCGAGCGCACATACCTTCCTGGTGATGATGATCGCCACCGTGGGAGGCCTTTCCGTCTTCTTCATCCCGCCGAGAACGTTGTGGAAGGTCACCTCCGCGGGCCCTCTACCGGATGAAGCGAGCCGGACACATTGAAATCCTCCCGGTCTAGTTGGTGGCCGATTTTTGTTAGAGCATGTGTTAGAGCGTGCGCGGTGCTGGGACTGACGGTGGTGTTGGTTACCTTTACTCCTTTGGTGAGGTGGTGGGCGGTCCAACTCGCCGGGCCTTGGACGGATGCGCGCGGAGATGTGATCATCGTGCTGACCGGCAATGTCTTGGACAATGGCATTATCGGGGAGACGTCTTACTGGCGTAGCGCCTACACGATCATGGCTTGGCGCGAGGGTGGATGGCGCCAGGTGATCGTCAGCGGGGGTGGAGGAGGAGCCTCCCTTCCGGTCGGCGAGGCGATGAAGATCTTTTTGGAGAGCGGCGGAATTCCGGTGGGTGCGATCCTGGCCGATTCCCGGTCGCTGAGCACGCGCGAAAGCGCGTTGAATCTGGCACACATTCTTCAGCAGGCGCCGGGCCGGAAGATTTTATTGACCAGCGACTATCATATGTTCCGGGCGTTTCGAGCTCTGCGCAAAGCAGGGGTGATGGTGACCCCGCGTCCTATTCCGGACGCTGCCAAGCGCGCAGGAAGTTGGAATCTGCGGTGGGGAGTGTTTCAGGATTTGTTAATTGAAACGCTGAAGATCGTCTATTACTGGGGACACGGTTGGATTTAAGTTGGATTTAAGACTGTTCAGCCAGCTCACGCTCCAGCGACCCGCTGAAAGCCATAGCCAGCCCGCTCATGGTAGGCAGGTAGATGGTGTAAGCCAGTGAAAGAAACATAATTGCGGTGCAGAATCCCACCAGGGAAAGCTGGCAGCAAAAGCAAGCCATCGCCATGGGCCGCAGCTCCGGGCGAGAGCGCGCGGCCCGATAGACTCTCCCAAAAGTCCGAAAGGCCATTACAATTGACGCCAAAAAAAACAGAAGGGCTGGAATGCCGGCCTCGCTCGATACCTGCGTATATGCGTTGTGGGTTACCGCCCAGGCCCCCCTTCTGCCCTCACCCTTGGCATTAGCGGCTTCGTAGTCCGAAAATTCCCCAGGGCCCACACCAAAGAGAGGATGTCGGATTGTGAACTGAATACTAGATTTTAATAAATGAGTCCGGGCTGCGGTAGATTCAACCGCTTCCTGGTCGTCGATGTCATTCGAGAACAGGGTGCCGTACCGCTGCAGCAATGAGTGCGGGAGGAATGCCAGCACCAATAAAAACATCGCGCCGCTTGCGGCCACGGCTCCTATTCGCACTCGGCCCGGGGCCCGAATCAGAATAAATAAGCCTGCTGCCGCGAAAGCAACTAGCCCTCCCCGCGATCCGGTCGCCGCGCAGAAGTAAACACCATAGCCCAACACTGCCACGCACAGGATTCTGCGGAGCCAGTTGCGATTTGAGATCAGAAGGACAAAAAGGACCATGGGAAGCACGAAAAGCAGGTGTGCCGTCAAATCGTTGGCGTTCCCAATCGTGCCGAGTTCCAGGCCGAGCCGGCTGTCGGTGTCCGGATTTGCCGTGAAGAACTTGCCGCATAGCACGTTGACACCGCAAGCCAATGCCATCGTCATGAGAACCACCTTGCATTCTCTCCACGTCAGCACCAAGCCCCCAATAATCAATATCATGGGTAACTGACCCTTTAGATAATTGAGAATCAGAGAGCTGGAGCCGCCGGGCCAAAAGCTTAGCGGCGCACTCAGAGACATCCATATCAGAAGGCCAAGCCAAGTAAGAGCAAGCCTGGACCGCAGAACAGGCCACAGGCCACCCGTGATCACTGCTAGCACAACCGTCGGTATTCCGATAATTCGTATGAGGTGCGGGTCGAAGTTCAGCTTCGTCAACACCAGTTCGCCGAGCAAGGTGAAGCGGCAGAAGATAAACGCGATCGCCAGGTAAAATCCCAGCTTTCGTAAGGGGTTGTTCACGTCGGCTTGGCGGTGAGAGGCACCGCTCCGCCGCGATGGAGTTTGGGCCTGCGAGAGCCGTGGCGCCGGGATCGTAGCGGATGCACTCGGCCCCGGTTTGGTGAGGGGAGGCAGCACTCCGACCGCGGGCTGCGAGACCTCCCCGCGCGGGACGGGTGGGCTGCCCTTAAAACGGCTCATATGAGAGAGCTCATCAACAACCATTGTGAGTGAAACTGGAAGGGCCCGTCAATTGAACTATTTAAGGGGTCCGCTCCAGTACTATCCGCCCAGGTGTGCCCCAGATGCGCTCTGCGATAATGACCTAAGATGTGCGGAATTGCCGGATGTGTAGCGCTCGGTGAGCCAGACTTCGCCGAAAGCATTACGCGCGTGATGACTGATGCGCTGGCGCGCCGGGGGCCGGATGGCGAGGGGATGGCGACGTGGCCCGGCGCGGCGTTAGGTCACCGCCGGCTGGCGATCATCGATTTAAGCGACGCCGGCCGGCAGCCAATGCTCTCCGAGGACGGCAGCGTCGGGCTGGTTTTCAACGGTTGCATCTACAATTTCCTGGAGTTACGGCCGGAACTGGAGCGGCTGGGTTATCGCTTCCGCTCGCGCTGCGACACGGAAGTGCTGCTGGCGGGATATCAACATTGGGGCATCGACAAACTGGTGGCGCGACTGCGCGGTATGTTCGCTTTCGCCGTGTGGGATCAGAACCGCCGCAAGCTGTTTTTGGTGCGCGACCGCCTCGGAATCAAGCCACTGGTTTATTCCGTCGCGGGCGGCCGCCTGATTTTTGCCTCCGCCGTTGGTGCGCTGCGCTCGACCGGAGCCGTCGACACGCAAATAGATCCCCAGGCGGTGCTCGAATATCTGGAATTCGGTTTCGTTACCGATGTCCACAGCATTTACAGCCAGGTTTCGAAAGTCCCGCCGGCCACGATCGTGGAGTGGAGTGCCGCGGGCGGCATCACTACGCGCTGCTATTGGGATCTGCCGAAAATCGGCGAAGGGCCCAAGATCTCTTTCGAAGAGGCGCTGGAAGAAACCGAAAAGCGCATTATTGACTGCACGCGCTTGCGGTTGGTTGCCGATGTTCCTATTGCCGCTTTGCTGAGCGGCGGAATAGATTCCGCGCTGGTGTGCTGGGCACTGTCGCGGTTGAATGCCAACGTGCGAACCTTCACCATGAGCGCGCCCGACGATCCTTCCGATGAAACCGAAGCTGCGCGGGCGACTGCCCAGGCTTTGGGGGTCCCGCATGAAGCTTTGGTAATCGATCGGAACGAAAGCGACCCGGTTGGCGAGTTGGTTGACGCATTCAGCGAACCCTTCGGGTGCCAGTCCGCCCTAGGGATGCTTCGGCTATCGGCCGCCATCAAGCCCGTGGCGACGGTGTTGCTGACCGGGGATGGGGGCGACGATGTGTTCCTTGGCTACCCGTTCTTCCTCTATGCGTGGCGAGCCCAGCAGGTGGCCGCGCGAACGCCCAGATTTGCTCCCGAGATATGGCGCCGGCTGCGAGGGATGGTGCCTGACAGCGGATTTTTGAAGCGCGTGCATAGCTTTGCGAATTACACCTTGGGCGGACTGGGACCCTACAACCGGGTGCGCGCCGGGCTGCCGTATTTCGAGGAGCGGAGCCTGTTGGGTGAGCGGCTACAGGGCCTGCGATTGCCGCAACGCGACATGCCGGAGTCGCTCGATTCCGCGCGCCATCTTTTGGACGAGGTTTTTCAATATCACCGCCGAACGCATTTCACCAGCGAATACATGCCGAAAGTAGACTCCAGTACGATGTATTACGGACTCGAGTCACGGGCCCCGTTTCTGGATCACACGTTATGGGAGTTCGCCGCGGGTCTCTCCCCAGAAACCCGTTTTCAGGGCGGACGGCTTAAGGCGATCCTTCGCGAAATCGTGCGGCGGCGCGTCGGGCTGCCGACGGCATCGCGCCCCAAGCAAGGCTTCCGGGTGCCGGCAGAAAAGTGGCTGGCGGGACCATGGCGCAAGGATCTCGACCTGTTGCAGTCCGGCACGCTAGTGGAACGGGACGGGTACATTAAAGGTCCGGCACTACGCGCCGAAATCGATCGCGCCATCGCCGGCGGCGGCGCTTCGGAACAGTTGTGGTATGTCGCGGTTCTGGAACGATGGCTGCAGAGTCAACAGTCGTCAGTGCCAAGTCTTAGTTCCCGCTGAGCGACCCCAAGTCTGTGTGGTCCCCGCTATCGTCAAGCCAATCTATCGCCTCTATCGCCGCAATTCCAAATCCAGATTGGGCTGCACGAGTGCATCCGCCTTTTCCGAGCGCGCCAGCGCTTCCATTTCGTCTTGATTCAGATAGCTCTTCAAGGTTGCTTGAGGGAAGTAGTAGTGAAATACCGGAACCTCGTCGTGCGGCAGGATGAGAATACCCCGCTCCAGGTGGTTATCGCGCACCGCCGCAACCAGCCGGATCGCAGGCTCATTTGTCGGGACGGGATGCCGCGAAACATACAAGCCGGTATCGACTAGCATCAGCCCGCAGATCAACGCGGTTGCAGCAATTTGCCATTTCATGGGCCGTTGAGAAATCCATCCACCCAGCATCCAGGCGGAAAACAGCGCCAGCACGGGAACAAAAACCAGCAAATATTGGGGCAGGACGGTCAGGACGCGCAGGGTGACGATCATCATGAGCACGCTGAAATAGAGCAGAACCCGGGAATAGCGCTGCGCCGGGTTCTTATCGCGCCGGAAAAACACAGCCAGAGCGGCCAAAACCAACAACCATTCAAAAGGCGCATTCTCGAAACGAGTTCGCCAAGTTTGCCCGAAGTTAACATCTCCCCAGGGAGATTTTCGAGACACAGCCAGGTACGCCATGAACGTATACGACTTGAGAAACGACAGCTTGAGGAGGGACGTTGGGTAAACCGCCAGCACCGGCAGCAGAAAGGCTATTCCCGTGCGGAGCAGGAATTGCCGAGTCCATTGCAGTGTTGAGCGTTCCTGAAACGCAAACAGGATCAGCGCGCCGATCAATACAAACGCAACCTCGAGCGTCGCAAATGCCAACGCGGCGAAGCTCACCGCTATATACCAATAGCGGACATTCCTGGTTTTGAGAACAAATGCCGCCGCCATGAGCGACGCCAGGCAGCAGAGCGCGAATAGCTGATGCGGAGCCGCAACGGTGGTTCGCGACACCACGTAGCCCCATCCATATATCACGGCAGCCAGGATGGCCGTGGCGGTTGAACCGAACAGGCGCAGAGTGCCTGCGTAAAGCATCACGATTCCGGCAATGGGAATCAGCATCCCAAGCATTCGGGTCAGGCGCTCGTCTTGGCGGAAGGGAGAGATGGCAATCAGCCAGTCGATATACAGGGGACCATGCCAGTGGCGATAGAAATCAAGGTCGCCGCTGGCGCGTATGTACTCCGAGAGGGCCCCACGGCTGCCGTTTTCGCCGCGGCTTCCCAACCCCACGCGGACGAATTCCATTATCGATTGAGTCGGCGTACCGGTGTAGTTCGCGAACCAGCCGCGCCCAGCGGCGTACATGTAGTCGGATTCGTCGTAGTTGTAGGGGGACGCAGGCGAAGACCCCCAGTTCAGCCAAGCGAATACGGCGATGATCGCAGCTACGATGCAGATGTGCTTCATGCCGTCCCGGTAGCCGCCGTCCGGCCCCGCCCGAAACGCTGCAACTGCTTCACAAACCTGGCCGCTGTTGGATTGCTCACCATACCGTCGCGCGAACTCCCATCGACACAATTATCGATGACTCGGCTGGATGCAAGGTAATCGCGAACAAATCTCGCCCGCTTGGACCATAAAAACTCGTGAGCTTATCTCGTAAGCACAGGCAAGGTGGTAAATGTGTGCTCGGGAGGAGTGCGGAATCCTACAACGTTAATTTGTGCGGCGGCCGGCGCAGCGAACTCCAGGGTGCCACGTTTGCCATCCGTCAGCGGGAATTGAGTTGCCAGTACAAACGCACTGTGGCCGTTGGCGGCCAGCGGGATCGATCCGGTTCCGATTTGCGCGCCGGAATCGTCGCGAATCACAACCGGAACGCTCACCGCCTGCAGTGAGGTGGTGCTCACCGCTACTCCGGTGGCGGTCTGGGCGGTATTGTCGAACGCGAGGATATAGGAGTTGGCGTTGCGGCTTTCCAGCGGCACGACGGCTTCCTGCCCGCTGGGATCATAGCGTAAAATCGCAAAGCCCGAGACATTGCCATCGGTGGTAAGCTGCGCCGATCCGGTTTGCAGTGGGTTCGCATCCGGCCCCGTGCTCTCGACTACCAGAGTCGCGCCGGCATTTATTGTGCTGTCGACGGAAGGAGCCGTCATGGAAGCGCTGCCACCGGACTGTGGCGACGAAAGCGGTAAGAGCAGTGGATTGCCGTCGTCGTCAAAGAACTTCAGGTGGGCTTGCGCGGCACTGACACCGGTATTTACCAGCACGAAGCTGGTCTTCCATCCGTTTGCGATCGCGATATGCGCGAACGCTCCGCCGCTGGTTCCGATGTTTGCCAGCGCAGGAATGGGTGTCAGGGATCCCGGAGGCGTGGTACGCACACCTAGCACGCTGATCTGACCGCCCAATGGTGTATCGAACTCGATGGTGCCGCGCAGCCCCGCAGTGGCCGGGAACCGGTCGGACAATACGAACGCACTGTGGCCGCTCGCTGCTGCGGGTAGAGAATCGGAGCCGATTTGAACACCTGCATCGTCACGGACCACCACCGCAACATTGGCGGCTTGCGCGCTAATATTGGCCAGCGCCACTCCCAACGCGGCGTCGTTGGTGTTATCGAACGCCAACAGGTAGGAATTGGCCTTTCTAATTTCTAAAGGCACCACTGCCTCTTGCGCGGTGGGGTTCAGGTGGAAGATCGCAAATCCCCCCACGCCGGCGGTCGCACCCAATTGGGCCGAACCGGTTTGAAGCGGCGCACCTGTCGTAGACGAGTCCGTCTGCACGATCAGCGAAGCGTTCGGCGCGAGCGTCCAATCGAACGACGGCGTGGTGACCAGGCTCTCGGTGGCGCCTTGTTGTGGTAACTCGAGTGGAAGCGACAGCGGATTCCCGTCGTCGCCCAAAAGATTGAGTTCAGTCTGCGCATCGCCCCCGCTGGTGTTGACCAGGGTGAAGGTGGTGGTCCAGTCCTGGTTGGATACTAAGTGAGCCAGGGAGCCAACCAAGTCAAACTGCGGAGCGCTGGGTTGAATGGTAACGGCGTAGGCCAGCGTAGCACTCCCGAGTACCGGTGAAGTACTGTCTACAACTGAAATAGTATAGCGATAGACGCCAGCTACGGTGGGTGTTCCGGCGATCGTCGCCGAAGTCCCTTGGCTGGTGAGACTAAGTCCCGGAGGCAACGCACCCGAACTCACCGTCCAATTGTACGGAGGCGTTCCCTGGGATACGGAGCACTGCGCGGAATAGTATTGGTTTAAGAGCCGGGGTCCGTTATTGGGCGTGCAGCTTATCGTAGGCGGGAGAATCAGGTTGATCATCCCTCCAGCAACGGCCACAGGAAGTGAATTTCCATCACCGTCGGAAGCGCTAGCGGGACTGCTTACGATCGCGATAGTGCTGTTTCTGTTCGCCGCCGAGATTTGGAAAGTGGCGGTGGCGAGGGCGCCGTCCGGAATACTTGTCTGGTTCTCACCCCAGGCGAGGCAGGTGGCGGCAGAAATTCCGTAAGAACAGGTTATGTTCTTGCCAGCAGCGGCGGCAGCCGGGCCAGGACTCACCTGGATACCGGTTACGCCTGCTGGATACTGCATGGTCCACTTAACGACTGCTGGCTGGACACCTCCGTTCGCCGATGCCGACACCGTCAGCGTCGCGCTTGAGCCTGGGATTGTGGTTGCGGAGTTGAGGGATACCGCCACTTGCTGACCGAAGATCTGAAGAGCGCCCAATATCAACACGCCGTGACATAAGAGTACCTTTGCGAACCAGCCACGCGGAGCGCAGCGGTCGCGGAACGAACAGGCGTCCAGATCGACCTCCAAAAGAGCCATACATAAAAATCGGCCTTAGATGCAAAGTACAGTAGGCCAACTTAGCCCTTGTTGGAGTCAGTCTTTTACTCTAACGTAGGACTGCGACGGGTAGGCTTGTGGCCTAGAAGAAGATTTTACGGGTTGGTAGCCGGTAAACCTTTCCTCGAATCCCAGCTAAGTTGAAGCAAATTGAAATTTGAATGACAGGCCTACGCAATTTCGGGACCAGACTCTATCCCTTCCCAAACGAAGGACTACTACAGAACTGTCTGACGTATAGTGAGGCAGCGCGGATCACCGTTCAAGCCGCCGAGTACTGGTTTAGAGAAGTTGGTTTAGAGAACTTGGTTTAGAGAAGAGCCGTGGCATCGCTCTCGCACCTACAATTTCGGCGCGGCGCGCTTCAATTCCGCAGCGCCATCGAGCAAAGGTCTACCGAGCTTCGCCGCGGCCACCGTATGTTATATTGATCGCACCCTTGCCACTGAAGCACCGGTTTGAGCGGCACTCATTCTGGCTCATTTTTGCGGTTTCGTCCCTGATTCGAATCGTGAAGGTGCTGGCCGCGCCCCGGCCTCCGGGAACCCATCTTTCGGAGATGGAGAACATCGCAAGATCGCTGGCGCTGCACGGAACTTTTGCCGACCCCTACCTGCTGCCGACCGGCCCCACCGCGCACACCGCGCCTGGGTATCCGTTCCTGCTCGGACTCATTTTCCTGCTATTCGGCACCGGCGTCGCGGGCGAGATCGTGAGCCGCATCGCATCTGCGATCGCCGCTTCCATTCAATACGCTCTGTTACCACGAGTCAGCACGGCTCTTGGGTTGCCGCGATTCACGGGCGCCGCCGCCGGCTTGCTGGCCGCGCTTGCGCCGTATAAAAGTTACGTCGAGGGCTCGCGAGATGCCGTCGATCAGCCTTACGTGGCGCTCGCTCTGGTTCTGCTTTTCCTTTACACCGCGAAAGCGTGGACATCGCCGGTGGAAACTGTTTCGCCGCTTGCGCGCGGTCTGTGGTGGGGATTGGCTTCGCTCTTCTCGCCGATTCTAGGCTTCGTGTTCGCCGCCGTCGTTGGGTATGAGTTTTTCGCCATGCGTCGTCACGCGGGGCTGGGGCCGCTGCTGGCCGCCTTCGCCGCGATACAAGCCCCGTGGGCGATCCGGAATTGGGTTGAGTTCCACGCTTTCGTGCCCACGCGCTCGAACTTGGGACTCGAGTTGAGAATCTCCAACCTCTCCGAAAGCTTTGCGCTGATGGAAGACAATGTCTCGCGCGGTGTGATGAGCCGCTTCCATCCCGGGCTGAATCAAGACGAAGCTCGCAAAGTGGCGGCCGAAGGCGAGATGGCTTATACACGCTCGGAGATGGCCGATGCGCGCGCTGAAATCCGCCGCGACCCGGCGCGTTTTCTGCGTTTGAGCGGTGAACGCTTCTGGCGATTCTGGCTCGCGCCCAGCCGCCGCTTCAAGACCACCGCGGCGTCCACTGCCATCATGCTGCTGGGCTTGCTCGGACTGTGCCTGCTGCCCGGAAGCCCTGGAACCCGCCTGACTTGGTTGATCCTTGTGACGTATCCGCTGGTTTACTATTTCATCCAGGTGGACGCCCGCTACACCTACCCGCTCGGCTGGATCTTCCTCACGCCCGCGGTGCACGTCGCGATGCTGGCGGCGCAAAGTCTCACGCGAAGCGGTCGACCGTCTGCCTTATATTGATTGCTATGGGTATTGTTACAGGTCCTCGCGCGCGTTTCCCGCTTCTCGCCGCGGGAGCTACTCTCCTTTTAGTCTCCGCTGCCCTGGTCGCCGAGCGCCTCGAAGACACTATATTTATCCCGCTGGATCATCCCGCAATCCTCTACGCCGGCGCGACCACCGATCCAGTGGGCCGTCTCGCGAAACGGCTAGCCGCCGGACAGCTCAAGCTCGACTATGCGCCCAACGGCTTGGGCTATTTGCCTGCTCTCCTCAAGGAACTGGGCATCTCCGTGGACTCGCAGGCGCTGGTGTTCTCCCACACCAGCATTCAGGTCGAACGCATCTCCCCGCGCACGCCGCGCGCGATTTATTTCAACGATGATGTCAGCGTCGGTTTCGTTCAAAATGGCGAAGCGCTGGAGCTGACCTCGCTCGATCCGCGCCAAGGCGTGATCCTTTATACCCTGGACCCAGCCCGCTCTCCGCGCCCGGTGCTGGCCCGCCGCGACGATTGCCTCCGCTGCCATCAGGGGCCCGTCACCTTGGCCGTCCCCGGACTCTTGATCAGTTCGGTGCAGCCCGCGGCGGGCCCGGGCCATGAACATGGCAATGCGGTGATGACGGATCATCGCACTCCCTTCGACAAACGTTGGGGCGGCTGGTACGTCACCGGCACCCACGGCGCGCAAACTCATTTCGGCAACAACCGGGCGCTGGTCGATCCCGTTCGTCCCGGCCCCGCTGCGCTCGAAGGCACGCAGAACGTCACCGATCTCAGCCAGTGGTTCGACACTTCGCGCTACCCGGTTCCCACCAGCGATCTGGTAGCGCTGTTGGTGCTTGAGCATCAGACCCGCATGACCAATCTGCTGATTCGTATCGGTTGGGATGCGCGCGTTGCGCAGCACGACAGCCAGCTCGCCACGCAGCGCGCGCAACTCGACGCCGAAATCGACGAATTAGTAGCGTATATGTTGTTTGGCGACGAAGCGCCATTGCGTGAGCGGGTGGCCGGCGTTTCCGCGTTTTCCAAAACCTTCCCGCAGCGCGGACCGCGCGATAACCAAGGCCGCTCACTGCGCGACTTCAACCTCCAGACACGCCTGTTCCGCTATCCGCTTTCCTACATGATTTATAGCGCCGCCTTCGATGGACTGCCGGTTTCCGTTCGCGACCGCATCTACCAGCGCCTGTACGCGATTCTCACCGGGCAGGACTCCAGCGCATCCGTGGGCGGTCTTTCGCTGAAAAAACTTTCCGCCGATGATCGGCGCGCGATTCTCGAAATCGTCCGCGAGACCAAGCCCAACTTACCCGCGTATTGGGCCGCCGCCAGCGCGAAATAAGTCGTTCAGTTTGGCTAGCGCCGAGCCAGGTCCCTCATCCCGCGACACCACGCCACCTGCTGCAGTCCAACCCACCCATATGGCACATTTCTCGACCACGGCCAGCCGGTCTACAATAGAGCGAACGGTCTAAGTGTCGGCAGGCAAAGACTCTGCCGCATTTGACCATAGCTGTTCCGGAATCAGTTTTATGAGCATTACCGATCTCTTCATTAAGCGCCCGGTGATGACCGCGCTGGTCATGATCGGCATTGTGCTTTTCGGTATTGCGGGCTATCGCGCGCTTCCGGTCAGCGATCTTCCCAACGTCGATTTCCCCACCATTCAGGTGAATGCGAGTCTGCCGGGCGCCAGCCCTGAAACCATGGCGACCGCGGTGGCGACACCGCTCGAACGTCAGTTCGCGACCGTGGCCGGCATCGATACGATAACTTCCAACAGCGGAGTGGGCACCACCGGCATCACCATCCAATTTACCCTCGACCGGTCGATTGACGGCGCCGCCGCCGACGTCCAGAGCGCCATCGCAGCGGTCTTAAGGCTTCTCCCCCCTGGAATGCCCTCGCCTCCTACGATGCGGAAGGTGAATCCTGGCGATATGCCGGTGATCCTGCTGGGGCTTTCCGGGCCGACCATGCAGCTTTCGAAACTGGATGAGTATGCCGAAAACCTGATGGCGCAGCGGATTTCTTCTCTGGATGGCGTGGCCCAGGTGAACGTATTCGGCGCCCAGAAGTGGGCCATCCATGTACAACTCGATCCCAGCCTGCTGGCCGCGCGCCATATCGGTATCGACGAGGTATCCAGCGCACTTCAGTCGCACAACGTGAATCAGCCCACCGGGACTCTATGGGGCGCAAATCAAGCGTTCACGGTGCGCGCGAATGGCCAGCTCATGACCGCGGCTGCGTTCGGTGAAATGATCGTCGCCTATCGTAACGGCTCGCCAGTCCGCCTTAAGTCTCTCGGGCGTGTGGTGGATGGCATCCAAGTCGATAAGGCCGCGATGTACCTCTATACCAACCGAGGCGCGGAGCGTTACATTATGCTGGCGATCCAGCGCCAGCCGGGCACCAACACGGTTGAAGTTGTGGATCGCATAAAAGCCTTGTTGCCGACGTTTCGCGCCCTGATGCCGCCCTCGGTGAACCTGGATATCCAGCTGGACCGTGCGCAGACCATTCGCGAGTCTGTCAGCGACGTGAAAGTTACGCTGGTGGCGACCGTGGTGCTCGTGATTCTGGTTATTTTCCTGTTCCTGCGGAATATTTCGGCCACCGCCATCCCCAGCCTGGCGCTGCCAATCTCGGTCGTCGGCACATTCGCAGCCATGTGGGCGCTGGGATACTCGCTCGACAATCTCTCGCTGATGGCGCTCACGCTTTCGGTGGGTTTTGTGGTCGACGACGCAATCGTGGTGCTGGAGAATATTGTCCGCCACATGGAAATGGGCAAGCCTCGCATGGAGGCCGCGCTCGAGGGCGCACGCGAGATCGGTTTCACCGTGATGTCGATGACGCTGTCGCTGGCCGCCGTTTTCATCCCCTTGATGTTCATGGGCGGCATTATGGGACGCTTATTCCACGAATTCGCCGTGACCATCATGGTGGCCATCCTGATTTCGGGCTTCGTCTCCATTAGTCTCACGCCCATGTTGTGCAGCCGCTTTCTCAAACCGCCTTCGGAACACCATAACGCCCTCTATATGGCCTCGGAGCGCGTGCTGGATGCAGCTCGCGACGGCTACGGCTGGATGCTGCGTGGCGTTATGCGCCACCGTCCCATGACGATGCTGGTGGCGTTAGGGACGCTGGTGGGCACGGTCTATTTGATGGCGATCACACCCAAGGGCTTCATCCCCAGCCAGGACACCGGTAGCCTTCAAGGAAGCACCGAGGCCGGCCAGGACATTTCTTTCGACGCGATGCAACAGCTGCAAGGCAGGGTTGCGGACATAATGGCCAAGGATCCGAATATCGCGCTGTTCGGTTCCTTTATGGGCCTCGGCGGCATGCAGAATTCCCCCATGAACCAGGGGCGTTTCTTCATCCAGCTGACGCCCCGCAGCCAGCGCAAGCTGACGCCGGAACAGATCATCGAGGAACTCCGCCCCAAGCTGGCGACGGTTCCCGGCGTCCGTGTGTACCTGGCGAATCCACCCATGGTGCGCATCGGCGGCAACCAGATCCGTACGTTGTATCAGTTCACGCTGCAATCCGGCGATCTGAATTTGCTCTACTCCTCGGCTGCGGCCTTTGAAAAGCGCTTGCATACTGTGCCGGGTCTCACTGACGTCAATAGTGACCTGCAGATATCCAGCCCTACGCTCAGCGTCAACATCGACCACGACCGCGCCTCGGCCTTGGGTGTTACCGAAGGACAAATCGAAAGCGCGCTCAACAACGCCTACGGCCAGCCGCAAATCTCCACCATCTATACGCAGGTGGATAGCTACTGGGTGATGCTCGAAGTCCTGCCGCAATATCAGCGCGACATGAATAGCCTGGGACTTCTTTACGTGCGTTCGAGCGGCGGACATCTGGTTCCGCTGAATGCGGTGGCGACACTTAAGACCGGAGTGGGTCCGCTTACCATCCAACACTTCGGCGAATTGCCGGCCGTGACCGTTTCGTTTAATACCGCGCCCGGTGTGGCATTGGGCGATGCCGTCGATCGCGTTCAGGCACTGGCGCGCGAGACGCTGCCGGATACCATCAGCACCACTTTCCAGGGCACGGCCGCGGCCTTCCAGGCTTCCCTGCGCGGCATGGGGTTGCTGCTGGCGCTGGCGGTGTTGGTGATCTACATGGTGTTGGGTATTTTGTATGAGATCTTTATCCACCCCATCACCATTCTTTCGGGGCTGCCTTCGGCCGGGCTGGGTGCGCTGGCTACCTTGATGTTGTTCCACGAAGAGCTTAATATTTATTCGTTCGTCGGCATCATCATGCTGATCGGCATCGTCAAGAAAAACGCCATCATGATGATCGATTTTGCGCTGGAGACGCAGCGCGTGCATGGCACTGCGCCGGCCGAGGCGATTGTTGAAGCCGCCCTGGTCCGCTTCCGCCCCATTATGATGACCACCATGGCGGCGCTGGTAGGCACGCTGCCGATCGCGCTGGGCTTAGGGGCAGGCGGCGAAGCGCGGCGCCCCATGGGCCTGGCAGTAGTCGGCGGCCTGGTGGTGTCGCAGCTTTTGACGCTGTTTATCACGCCGGTGTTTTACACCTACATGGAACGCTTTGCGAGTGGCGGCAAGAAGCGCAAGGACCGCAAAGCCGCCAAGAAGCAATCGCAGCGTCCGCTGGAAGAAGTTGCGCTCGAAGCGTAAAGTTAAAAGACCGTCGCCACCGGCGCTAACTCCATCTCCCCTAGCCCCCATTTCCCTCAGTACCTGGAGTGACTGTTCAGCCCCCGTTCCATTCGATATACGGCTAAGCCTCTATGCCGCTTGACATACAGTCTATACGGTAGTACTCTTGCCCACAGTCTGCTTGTAACGGGAAAGGGTGATCATGAAAAATTCGTTTAGTTACTTATTAGTGTGTCTGATAGCGGTATTGTCCTTCACGTTTGACTCGGCATCCGCCCAGGTCAACACAGCCGATATTCTCGGCACTGTAACTGACTCTGGTGGCGCGGTGATACCGAACGTCAAGGTGACCGCTGTAAATACCGCCACTAACGACACCAAAATCACTACCACCGGTGCGAATGGCGACTACATCTTCAATTTGATGTCGTCGGGATCTTATATGATTTCCGCGGAAGCGCCGAGTTTCAAGAAAGCCTCCATAGCTCTCAACGTAGTATCCGGCGATCGCGCCCGGGCCAACGTGCAGTTGGAAGTAGGTGACGTGACGCAGACGGTGGAAGTCGCGGCACTCAGCCCAGCCTTACAGACCGATAGCGCGACGTTGTCGACAGTAGTCGCCGCGCAATCCGTGCAGGATCTACCATTGAACGGACGCAACTACGTAACGCTGGTGCAAAGCACCGTGGGCGTGGTTCCCGGGCCGTCCAACGGGATTTTAAGCGGCACACGACCCGACGAGCGCCGCCAGACCGCTAGCGCGAGTGCAAACGGTCAGAACGAAGTATTTAACAATCAATTAATCGACGGGATGGACAACAACGAGCGTGAGCACTCCACCATCCTGATGCGGCCTTCAATCGATATGATCCAGGAAGTGAAAGTCGATACCAACACCTACCCGGCGGAAGTGGGCCGGGCCGGGGGAGCCGTGGTTAACCTTCTGACGAAATCAGGGAGCAATGGCTTGCATGGGAACCTTTATGAGTACCTGCGCAACGACAAGCTCAACGCGAATGAATTCTTCGCCAATAAATCCGGCGTGCCGCGCCCGAAGTATCGCCAGAATCAGTACGGCGGAGCACTGGGTGGCGCGATCAGGAAGGATAAGACGTTTTTCTTCGGCGATTATGAAGCGCTGAGAATCGTGCAGGGCGTGCCAACGGGTCTGCTGTCAACGCCTACGGCATTTGAATTGGCGAATCCCGGAAATTTCAGCGATCAATCGGGTGGTCATGTCTTTACGCAGAACCAGCTTGATCCGGTTGCTTTGAAGTATTGGAAGTTGTGGCCCAAGCCTAATACCGGCTTGCCGAACGCGATCCAAAATAATTACAGCGCGAACGTCAACAAGACTTACAACAGCACCACCTACGACGCGCGTGTGGATCATCGCTTCTCAGACCGGGACAGCATGTTTGGGCGCTTCTCTTACAACCCGACATTCAACTCGCAACCAGCCCTGTTTCCTGACGTGACCGTGGATGGCCTAAAGGTTAACGCGGGCGGCGGAATCTTCCCGGGTGCGTCGGACGCGAATTCGCACGGATACATGGCGGATTTTGTGCATATTATTAGCCCTACTATGGTGTTGGAAGTGAAAGCCTCCTTTACCAGACTTCACCTCTACACCGTCTCTCCTAATATTGGGACGAACGCAAGCGCCAAGTTCGGAATGCCCAACACGGATCTAGATGATCAAATTTCGGGGCTAGCCACGGTGCAGCTAACCGGCTTCGTAGGAGTAGGAAGCGGAGTCACTCTGGGTGACGACCGGTTCGTTCCCATTTTGGACATCAACAATGTATTCCAGGAACAGGGCTCCCTAACGTGGACCCGAGGCGCACACAATATTAAATTCGGGGCCGGCCTCATTCGCCGACAGCTCAACTATTATCAGAACACCCAAGGTATGGGGTACTTTCAATTCACGCAGACTCCGCTGTTAAATTTAGAAAATTTGATTCAGGGCAAGCCGGACCAGATCCAGAGGCAGGTGAATCAAAAGCGCCAGTACCTGCGCGTATGGGAGCCCAGTTTTTTTGTGCAGGACGACTGGCACGTAAAACCTTGGCTCACGCTTAATATCGGCATGCGCTGGAGTCATTTCAGCCCCCTTACCGCCGCCCAGGGTGAGCGTTCCAGCTTCGATCCGGCGCTTGCCGGCAAGTGTACGCCTGCCAGCTGCAATCCATTTCAGATCAGCGGCGCAGCTGGGGTGAAATCCTATTGGACGAACTTTGAACCCCGCTTTGGCTTTGCTGCCACCGTGCGGAAGGGTTTGGTAGTTCGCGGCGGTTTCGGCATGAGCCGTTTCGTGCAAGACTTTGGCTCGGGTGCGGTGAACCTGTTAAACATACCCTTCATTGCGACGACCATCAATTGCACCACTGCAGCCAACTCGCCAACGCCGTGCCCGGCCGGAAGCGGTCTGCTTCGGCAGGGAGCTCCTATAGTCACCATACCGGCGTTAAACAATCAACTCCCCGGCGTCATGGGAGCGAAAAATACCGAATATCCGCAGGCGTATATCATGCAATGGAACCTAACCGTCCAAAAGCAATTTGGCTCCAACGTTGTGAGCGCTGGCTATGTAGGCCAAGTCGGCCGACATTTGCAGTATGCTCCTAATATCAACATTCCGGCTCCCAGCCCCGCTGGACAGTTTAGACCGTTGGTTTATTCCGGGGTATTGCCGAATGTGACTACCATAAATTACTTCACGGCTACGGGTGCATCGGAATATCACGCGGCGCAGTTTAGTTTCGAACGTCGCTACGCGAAGGGCCTCACCGTGAACGCAAACTACGTGTTCAACCGCAACCTAACCAACATTTCCGACGGCGGAACCACCGGAGCGGCCACGGTTGGAGCGATTCTTCCTTATGATCGGAGCTACGACTGGGGTAACTC